>Ga0180437_10005129_pt1 | contig 18105 bp, 26 predicted proteins | sample SS_ome_4_FD_132410 | JGI IMG/M metagenome (GOLD analysis project Ga0180437, IMG submission 132410) | Hypersaline lake sediment archaeal communities from the Salton Sea, California, USA - SS_3_D_1 metaG | ecosystem: Environmental > Aquatic > Non-marine Saline and Alkaline > Hypersaline >... | reverse complement strand
TAGACTATCCTACATCGGATACTAGCATAGGCACAGCAACACCAGGAAGAAGGAAGGACATATACCTTGAGTTCTTTAGTCAAGGAGCTTCGGATACTATAGACCTAAGTGCTACAGTAGACGACAACATAAGTTCTGTTGAGGGTATCAAGTCAGTTGATATGCTCGGTGAACCAATGGCAGGAACCACTGCTGCAGCATATAGTGGAACTTCATTGACATTGAAATCTGCTAATGCAGGCAAGATGAAGGTTTGGATTTCCGTAAAGATGAAGTAGGTGATCTGAATGACTACAAATTATTCAGAGCTTTTAGCCGAAGAATGTGTTCAGCTTCATGTGGTAAATGGCCACACATATGTTAGCAAACTTTCAGAAGTCAAAGGTGCAAATATCACACCAGTAGCAAGTCCAGGTGGAACTGCAAACTTTGGCTATTCAGTTTCTGGAAGGACATTGACTTGGGTGACTAACTTAGCAACTGGTGGGACTGCGTTCGTGACAATAAGAGGAAGGCTATAAGCCTTCTATTCTTTATTTTTTTTTAATATACGAGGTAGATAATCATGATCCAATACAAATGTAAAAACTGCAAATGGGAAGGAAGCGTGCTCAGCACGAAGCCACTGCCGGGCAAATGCCCTAATTGTGGCGAAGATGTGGTAAAGACACAAGAAGATCCAAAGTCTGATCTAGATATCAACAATGATGGCAAGGTAGATGAAAAAGATGCATCTCTTGCTGGAAAGGTCATGGCTAATCAAAGGCATAAGAAAAAGGGTAAGAAGAAATGACTACAGTAAGCGGAACTAGCTGGGATGCCAGCGATGTAGCTGCTGGAACTGCTGCCATAGGAGCTCTTGCTCCGGATCAGGATGATGTCGTTATCGCATACAGGCAAGGCGGAAGGGCCTATGCTTATAGGGTGCATAAATAATTATGCTAATTCATAATGCCATCAGCTACAGCGAAAACAGGCGCAAGCTTAAACTTAGGTCTTATAGGACATTGGAAACTTAACAATAACTATAACGACTCTTCTTCTTTTTATAAGCATGGTGTTGCGATATATGATGACCCATATCTCATAGCGCATTATAAGTTCAATGGGGACTCTACTGATTCTGCTGGCACAAATGATGGCACTACTGATACCGATATATCCTGGGTCACAGGAAAGATAAACCAGGCAGCTTCTTTTAATGGTACCAGTTCTAACATAGATATACCTAACAGTTCTATCTTTAATCTTGCATCAACAAGCTTCACTTTGGCTGCATGGGTATATGTAGCATCAGGAAGCAGCGGCAGAAGGACCATATTCAGCAGGGCTACTACAGGGTCAAAGAAAGGATACAGGTTCGATATTGAGTCCGATGGTACATTTGCTATAGGTCTTGGAGACAGCTCTAACTTCACTTACTTTAAGTCAGACCAAGTTGTAGGTACGGATGCCTGGCATCACATAGCCATAACAAAACTTACGACTACTTTGAGGTTTTATTATGATGGTGCCCAAGATAAGGTCATTACTACTGGTGTGCCTTCCACTTTCACAGAAGATGAGAGAAGCTCTGATATAGGTTCTCATTTTGGCTCTGGTGAATTTTTTGAGGGGTACATAGATGACTTAAGAATATGCAATGATGACTTAAGGCTAAAGAGCATCAAGGACATATATAACGAAGGAAACGGATATGAGAACGATCCACCGGGCTTTGTCGCTGGTAAGATAAACCAGGCACATCAGTTCGATGGGCTTGGGTTCTCTATCCAGATAGACCCATTTACCCTTCCTGATAACAACAGGATGACTTTCTGTTTCTGGGCACAGACAGATAGGGACATGACAGGCCATGGAACATATTCAATAATCGGTGATCCTTCGCAGGTTGTAGGAACACCTACTGGGTTCTTTTGGATATTCGCATCTTACAATGCTATCACACTGAACTATGCTGATGGTGTAGGTGGGCAGTACGGGACTAATCTTGCTTGGCCAGGTACTATCACGGATACCGATTGGCATCATTATGTTATAGTAGTAGATTGGGAGAACCTTACTGGAGAGCTTTTTATTGATGGCTCAAGCGAATCAGAAGAGGCATTGGTAGCAACTGCAAAGAAGCCTGAGACAGATGGAAAAGACATCTATATCGGTGCCTATAGGGATGATGTATGGCACAAGTGGACAGGAAAGCTTGATGATGTCAGGATATACAACAGGCTCCTGTCAACAGCAGAGGTGACAGAGCTCTATAACTCAGGAACAGGAACCGAAACAAGCAACCTTGTCGCAGGTGTAAATCCGTTTCCCATAAGAGTATCTGCTAATCATGGGGAGTCTACTTCAGTAAGTAGCTCCGTAATCGTAAACAATGTAACTGCACAGGTGAGCTAAAATGGTAACCGTAGTAAAAGGAGATTATGGATATGATATAGAACTGACTTTGACAGATGCTAATTCAGCAGCGATAGACCTTACATCAGGGACAGCATTGTTCAAGATGGCCCTTCCTGGTTCTGATAATATCTTTATCAGCGGGACATGCGTCGTGAACAACCCTACTGGCGGGACATGCCACTACAATGTCAAGAACGGTGACATGCATACGACAGGAACATTTAAGTATGAGGTCCAGATAGAGTACCCAACAAAGCTTATAACCGCAACCCCTTCCTCAGATGACAGGATAGAAATCGTGGAAGAGATGCCTGGAGGTGACTAAGATGACCGCTACATACGCAACACCAGATGAACTCTTGAGGTTCCTTAACCTTGAGGACCAGCAGGACGCACTTAACCTTGATGATGACAAGCTGCAGGGTGCTCTTGACAGGGCACAGGCAGCATTCGATGATGATACCAACAACCACTTTGTCAATGGAGGCACTGCTACCCCTGCATGGAATGCTATAATAGAAGAGAAACAGCGTGGGAAAGGAAGGTATCTTAGGCAGTATTACACCGAGAAGTATCCGATAGCCAACATAACTGCAGAGCTTACAAGCGACGCTCCTGCAGGCGGGACCACTCTTTATGTAGATTCGACAGCAGGGTTCCCTGATACTGCATACATAGGCTTCGGCTCTAATAAGTTCCAATATGGGTCCAAGACCTCTACATCTTTTATCGGAGGTACCGCAGTGACAAGCGGTACAGTTGTCACTGGTGGAAGCACTGGTGTCCTAATTAAGCCTTATGTCGTTGAGATAAGCACGACAGCCCAGGGTTCAGAGCCAGCATTCACTACGATAGACGAGGACTCTGATTACGACATGGACATCAAGAGCGGAAGGTTCTACCTATATAACGATGACATACTGCTTGATGTCTTGACATATTCTAACCCACCAAAACAGGTGCCTAACCGTGTCAGGGTGACATACCTATGGGGAAACGAGACCATACCTGATGATGTAAAGCATGCGGTACTCATGATGGCTTCACGTGATCTCATGAACACTGTTGTCCGTCGTAATACTCTGCTAGGCCAGAACGAGTTCAATCCTGCGATGCTCAATGTTGATGAGAAGTTCATACAGGAAGCCATAGACCGCCATGTCAATATCAAGGTAGTCAACGACGTGTAAGTTCTAAAATAAAGTTGGAATAAAGTTGGAATAAAGTTAGAAGAAAACTGGAAGAACTGTCTATATTAGAAAACTTTATATACTTCGATGCTTAGAGCTATGTTTATTCACAAAAACTATACCCTTTGTGATGTGCAGGTTTTGAGAAGATCACTTCTCTTTCCTGCATTTCATAACTTATGCTGAGGCAAAACATGACTGCGGTCTTAACAAAATCCACACTAGAATCAAATTCTTATGCTAACATCTATTCAATCTTTTCCACACGGACAAACATAGCTGACCCAAGAGGCTCTTCATCTGAGTCACAAAGACAGATGATCTATGACTCTGACCCTTTCGAGAAGGGCCTTAACTTCGGAAACCTTCCTTATATCATTCTTCCCATGGCTACTGTTGCATATACCAGGTTCTCTTCTGATGGCAAGGTAAAGACGATAACATGGACACATAGGGTCGTGGTGAGGACAGTGCGTGGCGGGTCATCTGGTGGAAGCACTGATGCAGGAAGAACTGACATGCTTGCTATGACAGATGATATCCATGAGACCTGCAACAACGAGACCATCAAGCAGCAGTTAAGGGATCTTGGCATGGGCAACCTTGAGCTTGAGAAGATAGACTCTGATACTGGTATCATAAGCCAAAGAAGGATATACGAGACAGTCTTTGAGCTGTCGTATCAAGAAAGGATGGCGGTGAGCTCCTGATGGTTATGGTCGTAAGTGTTGATGTAAAGAATGGAAAGGCACTTGATAAGTTAAGTGGTATTGTTACTAAGTATCCTATGATCGTAGGCGAGAGTGGTCATGAGTTTGCTTTGGAGTACAAAAGGCAGCTTATCTGGCAGTTGACTGGAAGAAAGATGCTTGATACTTGGACACTATTCAACAGCATAAAAGCTGAAAAGAAAAGTAAGTTTAGGAGCATAGTAAAGATGGCTTTATATGGTGTTCAACTTGAGACAATGAGACCGCATTATGTTGCTCTTAAAAGAAGGAGAAAGATAATCGGATGGGTCAAGAGAAAGTATTCTCATGGTGCTAAAGTAGTATCTGGAAAGTCAAAGGTGTTTAGAACACATAAAGGCGGTATAAAGGGATTCTTGTATGTGACTCCTAGGCCCTGGATAAGCACTGCATATTCCAAAGCCATAGTAAGATTTCCTGAAATCATAAAAAGGAAATCAAAAAAAGCTATTACAGGTGGTTAATTTGAAATATCTACATAAGAACATGGGAAAGATGGATCTCGGAATAGAGAATGATGAAGGAGATATAGTGCTCCTTAGACCAAGCCAGGAGATACTCCTGTCTAGGAAATGTGAAGGGACAGGCGTAAAGATAATTGAAAAGGTACAGGATGCACCAGGGAGTGCATCAAAGAAGAAAAAGTCTAAGGAGGATGATATGAATGACAACTGAAGTATGGGATGAAGTAGCTCTTATTGGCATCCAGGGAGAAGATGATTCTGCTGAGGTGCAATGGGCTGCAAGGACAGAAGACATAACTGGCCTTGAGCTTGGAGAAAAAGCTATAGAAGGAAGGCCTACATTATCAGGTGGAAGGATAGTAAAAAAGACACAGCAGGCAGACGGAACGCTTACCCTTAAGATGTTTCCAGTAGGAGTTGATAGCAAAACTTCTGGTGTTAGTGGTTATCTAGCAGGTACTGCAGGGTCAAGTGATCCTTATACGGTGCTCAACACGCATTCGTGGAAAAAGAACAGGATAATACTGCTATGGGCATCTACACTACCAGCAACCGCAGGAGCAGCTGTAGGGGCAGGAGTGGAAGCATACAGGCTTACCGTGATAAACGCTTACTGCACTAACGTAACAATTGACTATACTGATAAGCATAAGACTGCAGAAGTAACTTTTACTTGGACACCATTCAATAAGGATGGAGACTCCAATGTCAGTGAAGAGTACTCTGCTGCAGGCGGGACTGGGATAGGTGCTGCTGCTGCTACTGCAAACGACAAGAACGGACAATGGTAGAGCTAAGCGAGAAAGTCAAGGGAATAAAGGAGAAGATAACCTCTTCTTCTAGTTCCATATTTTTTAAGAGAGTGCCTAAGAAGACATACGATATCTTCATGAAGATGGCAGAGGAAGACTTCTGCGGGGATTTCGGCATGCTCCTTAAGCATCTTTTGGATTTTTACCTGGGGTTGATACCTTCAGGAATAGAGCATCTGGAGGCAGCCGTAGAGCACCTTGATAACAGGATGACAGTGCTTGAGCAGGCAGTTGCCAAGAAACCAGAGGATAAGCCAAGGACTAACCTTCTTGGAGAACAAATAGGAAGAGGTAAATAAGATGGGAATTTTAAGCAAGCACCTAGGTGTTGGAGAGCCCCTTAAGATAGGGGAAGATGAGATAATGCTTAAGCCTTTAGGCACTGAAGCCATACCGTACTTCATAAAGGCCATGAAAGCATTTTCAGGAGCACAGGACGAGAACGCTACGGTAGAAGAGATGCTAAAGAACGTTGATGACGATGGGCTTAATGCCATAAGAAAGCTCATAGATGACACGTTAGCCATAAGCCTTCCAGGTGAGCCTGAGAGTGACAGGAAGACATTTGGCCTTAAGTACATGATGACACTGCTGCCTAAGATCATAGAGATAAACATGCAGACCCTTCAGACAAAAGAGCAGACCAGAAAGGACGAGATCATCAAGAGAATCAAAGAGAAGAGAAATGCTGAGTCTAAGGGATCGGATAAGGAATAAGATACATGGCGGAGGAGAGTTCAAGGAAGAAGACATCATCGAGATCCATGATGCTCTTATGGTAGAGTATGGATGGATACCAGTCAAAGAATTTCGTGAGCTCTACATTCCGACTATGCTTAATCTTATCCAGTGCATAAAGAAGCGCCATGAGCGTGAGAAGAAGAGTTTGAAAATGCCAAGAAGAGGAAGACGATAATGGATACTAATGAAAGAGTGACTCTTGTTGTTGAAGCAGTTACTAAGGGATTTAATAAACTTAGGGATAATGTCTTAGGATTTACTCATGTAATGAAGCAGAATATGCCTCAATTTAAGCAACAGGCTAGATTTATGAACCAGTGGAGCAATGCAGGAGCAAAAGCTGCTGGAAGATTTAGACTTATGATGCATGGGATGAGGGGCTTTAGGATGGAAATGCTATCTGTACTTTTCTTTGGTATGGCTTTACAGAGGATGTTTATGGGATTGCTTAGACCTGCATTTGAAGTTGCAGGAATATTTGATATAATAAGCACCATACTTCAGTTAGTATTTCTTCCTATAGCTATGGCATTGCTGGACCCTTTATTAGCATTACTTGACTTCTTTATTAATCTTCCTGAAGAGACAAAGATTCTTATAGGAAAGTTAATATTATTGGGATTGGGTCTTGGTACTGCATTTCTTGCTGTAGGTGTGCTTACTCTTGGCATAGGTGGTTTGATAAATGCTTTCGGGGGATTGTTAGGTATAGTAGAAAGACTATTCCCTGAACCATTAGGTGATGTTGCAGCAGCTATAGTTGGTATAGGGGCTGTTTCTTCTGCAATAGATATTCTTGTTCCGATATTTCAGTCTATAAGAGACCTAGTAGGTGATTTGTGGAACAAACTTATCCAAGTGCCTGAGATAAAAGAGCTGATGGATAAATTTGGTATAAGTGTTGAAAATCTTAAGAATCCATTCAGTACGCTTGAAAAATCTGTTGGTGATGCATTTGATGAACTTGCAGAAAGATTAGGTATAGAAGAAGAGTGGAAAGAATTTAAAAAGAATGTAAAAGATATGTCTAGTAATTTTTCAGAACTTTGGAATAAGATCAAGGATATAGATCTTGCTGTATTAGTGAAAAGTATCAAAAAACTGGCTAATGCTGTTACTGATACATTAATTCCAGCTATAGATACCCTTATTAAATGGTTGGGTAAACTGCTAGATCTATCAGATAGGATAGGATTTACTGATTTTATCAAAGATATTTTAAATGTTGTAGGTAGGAATCCAGAAGCTGCTTTGGTCGGTACAGGTGTTGGTGCGTTGACTGGTAATCCATTTGTAGCTGCTGCTGGTGGAGCAGTACTTGCAAAATTATCTGATGTTCTTACAGGATTATCTGATGATCTAACATCATTAAGATTGCCTTCTGGTGAGAGATCTTTGTTAGAGGGTTATAACAATCAACAACAGATTGGCAATCAATCTACGTTTATAGATATTCCACAAGGTATATCTATAACAATAAATTCTGATATGGATAGTACTATTCGTACTGTAGGTGAAGAGTAATGCCAACAACAACTGATTATGTTATGACAGTTAGTAAAGAAGGACAGTCTTTTGAAATAATAGCTTTGGAATCAAAGACGATAAAGCATCAATTTGATAAGAAACTTAGTCAGCTTCCTAGGCCTACAAAAGATGGTATCCCAGTAACATATCTTATAGACCTTGGAAGATTGGTTGAATATATTACCATACAAGGAATACTATTAGATGAAGGTCCTGGCAACAGCCATATGGATAAAAAAAACCTGTTTAGAAATATGCTTAAGACTCAAGGAACTATGCAAATTAAGTGGGATTCTAATGACCCTGCTCAGTGGTCTGGTGGAGCAGTAAACAGTGGTTCATGGGTTGGGTATACAGTAAATGTTGTGAAATCTGAGATATCAGAAGAAGCTGGAACTTATGGTGATTATGATGATACTAAATTCATTATGATAACAGTACAGTTTGTCATAGGTGAACACAAAGGATGAACACGCAATACAAGACAGTAGGACTCATCGTTCTTGTCCTATTGTCCACTGCGATCTATCTTACGCTTAACCAGAACATACGCATAAGGGTCGATCCTGACAAGACCACGCTATATCTCCTGAACGAGAACAATAGGTGGATAGTGGCAGGAAGAGAATACAACAGGCTCTTTGACGGGTCTAGCATAATGAACCGTCGGCGTACAGGGATAAAAATATCGCATAACATAACAGATGATTCTGTGAAGATAGTCAGGACTACGCCTTACATAAGGGGCCCTGTGATAGTTGATGAGTACTACTTTGACGGTGCCATAAACAACCCTGAGCTCTTCCCTGTAAGGCACAAGGTCACTGTGATAAACGGAAGCGGATATTTATATCGCTATACCGTAGATGAGCTTAAGATAAGCAAGAAGGAGAAGCTTGCTGGAGAGACAGTGCTGCAGTTCGGAAGGGTGAAGATAGAGCTGCAGGAAGGATACAGGTGGGCATGGATAGGATGGCCTTATGGAACTGATAGTGTCTCTGCTCAGTATGATATCCCTACTGACTATGAGACCTTTGATGTGAGGCTATTTGATCCTGTCACTGGGGATTGCTGCTTATACCTTGATGGAATAAGTTCTGATAGGTACTATGAATATGAGACCAAGGCAAATATTTCAACTAATTTAACATATATCTCAATATGGGATGATACAGCTAGATTTATAAATGTCAGCATAAATGGAAACTATGTTCTTGCTAATGGCTTAGATGCTTACTATAAGTTAGATGATAACCAGACATATAATTTCAGCAATCTTGTAGGCAGGAACGCTTCTTTTTGGTCAACTGCAGGTGATAAGACACCTGGTAAGTTTACATGGATAAACTCTAGCTGGAAGAGCAAGAGGGAAGGTAATTTTAATCTTGAGTGTGATACTAACCCCGATTCCATATATTCCATAAACACACATATCTGGGATTGTGCAGGAGATCACTCTAACTGCTCAATATCATTATGGCTAAATGCATCTGAATTTACTAACAGGGCTTTGTTTGGTAATGGTGTATCAGATGGTAATTTTGATTTTTATATAAGAGCAGAGAAAGTAGGTAGTGTAAACAAGCTTGTCCTTAATCAGTATTCAGGCGGTCTTGTGACTAATGTTATAGACAATATAACATCCGGTGAATCTTATCATTTTGTCATGGTTAAAAACACTACTAACTATCTTTTTTATATTGATGGTGTCCTTAATAATACAGTATCACAGGACAGTACAAACGGTGGAGAGCTATTATTGTTTCAGGCATGCCTTACTGGTTGTACATCACCTTGTACTCAAATGAGACTCGATGAAATAGCTATCTGGAATAGGAGTATCCGTGGTGAAGAAGTATCTTTACTTTATAACAATGGTGAAGGAAGATACTATGATTTCCTTACAAGATACAATTATACTATAGACACATTAAGATATGATAATGATGATAAGATCATCACGGACGGCACAAGCTATAACATCACACCGGACTCAAGAGATGAGATATACAGGGCAGAGTTTGGCATAGAAGGAGTAGGTGGACCAATGAACATATCCCTTAACTACTCTGGAAACTTCCTGTATTTCCCAGGGATGCTATATGGACAGAACCTCTATCAGGAGAACTTCTGGTACGATAATAACTTGTCTACAGTACATAACCTATCGCTTCCTGCTTCAGGAGTAGCTACTGTCTTCGTGAACTTCTCTACGCAAGGCAACCTCTCAAGCAGGGTAGGCTACCTTAACTTTACTATCATAGCATCAGGGCTTGATGCTGACAACGTATTCTCTAACACATATGACTTTACAGAGATAGAGAATGATACTGTAGTTAAGCTAGGTACTGCTACTTATGGGTCTATAGATGGCACAAATCAAACCTATGAAACTTTCGCTAGGAATAATGGTAGATGGACCAACGCTGGTTATCAAATAAGTGCATCTAATTGTTATACTGCAGAACTTAATGGAGATATAGAATGTGTTAGAAACGAAACAGTATCAACTAGCTTGTTCTCTACTTATGTTGATTGGGATGCATTATATCATGTTAATTTTCAGGTTGCTGGATATGTATGGTGTGGTGATTCCGTGTTCTATGAACTTACTGATGGAGATAATACTGTAGAGCTATTCCAAGTACAAGATGAGAACTGCGGATTCGGAGGAGCTAACCCTGGTGTACTCCAATGTAATATCACTATGAATAGGACTGCTGATACTACATGGGTCATGGATAAGGATTGTTATTCTGGTCCAACTGGTAGAGCTACTGTTGAAGTAGATACATTAGATCCGCCATATTATTTTAGGATTAGGAATGGAGGTGTAACTACAGCGGTTCATCAAGGCATATTAAAGAACATCAATTATGGTGGAATCTATCTAAATAAGACAAATACTACGTTCACTGGATATGAAGGTACACAGTCCATAACAGGAAACTATACCACGCATATCCTGAACATAACAGCTTCTGACATATCCAGGGCTACCCTTACTGCTAATGCCTTTGTCCCTGAAGACACTGCTGTTGCTTATTACCTCTCAAATGATGCAGGGGTGACATGGGAGTCAGTAGTCAACGGTTCTTCTCATTTGTTTACCTCCTCCGGGAACAAATTGATGGCTAGATTCGTCCTTAACGGAACCAACGAATCTAGCCCCATAGTCACGAGATATCAGATAGAGATAACCTCTGAGGCCATAGACGGCCTTGATATAGATGTAGGAGCTGATGGTGATGTAGATGTTGAGTATGACTTTGAGCTTAACAGCACATCAACACCTACATCATACCTTGGAAACGATTCCATACTGAACAACTATATCCTCACAAACTGCAACCAGACTCAGTTCTGCATGATACCTATAGCTTTCAATTTTGATTCAGGAGGCACTCTGGAGATAAGCGAGCTTAACCTCACAGAGAACATCAATCCAGTAAGGCTAAACCTTACTGCGATAGACGGGCTTGACACCATAAACATAACCACACACTTTGATGGTGGCACATCCGTGAACTTCTCAAGCGTCTTCGTGGACTACAGAGGAAGCAAGAACATCACGGTATCAGCGCATAATGATGACCATTCGCAAGAAGTCAACTGGACTATCAAGGCAGTGTATTCTATATTCAACCTAACTTTCCCTTCGCTTGTGGAGTACTGGGAACTATTTCCCAAGAAGAGGAATGAGTCAGGGATAGAGCCATTCGGACAGAACGCTACTGATGGCATCTGGAGAATATTTGACCTGTCATATCACGATGAAGGAGAGGATATCTATGTCAGGTATAACGAGAGCATAGACACATGTGTCACAGAGAACAGGTTTGCATCATGGAACTTTACTTATCCTGAAGAGCTAATGTGCTACTATCCTTTCGATGAGAACAACGCTACTGACTATTCAGGCAAGGGAAACGATGGCGTATCTACTAGAGCTATGTTTGGAGAGGTAGGAAGGAACGGATCTTATGCAGTGTATTTTAATGGGTCTCCAAATACTAATGTAGACACGCTTGTCATACCTTCTGAGAATGCATCTTATACTGTAGTAGCATGGATAAACGCTTCATTTAACAGCTTAGGCAGCAACTATAACAGAAATAGTTATGTATATAGTTTTGCATTTGATCCTGGAACATCTGGGTTTAAAGGTGGTGAACTATATCTTGTAAACTCAAGCAAGGATGCTGGTGTATATAGGCTTAACTATGTACAGGGAAACGGAACTGAATGGAGAAATACTATCTTCACAACATCAAGATATTTCAGCTTTGGCAAGTGGTATCATGTAGCTGTAACATATAACTTTACAGACAATATCACTACACTATATGTAAACAGTACAGTTATCGATACTATGCCATCAAAAGGGCTAAGGAACAATGCTTATTCTATCTACATAGGTTCTTATAGGCAGGCAAGCCGTGCATCAAATATCACTATAGACGAGTTCGCTTTCTATAATAAGACACTTACCATATCAGAAGTTGAGCAGATATACAACAGTTCACTTGACTTCTACTCTGGGAACAACAGGTCCATAAGCACTTCACCTGTAAAGATAGTTGAAGGTCTTGGGAGATATCATCCTTCTGATATATGGACATACACGGATATCAACTGTTCTGGCTATCCTAACATGCTTATCATACCTTATTTCTGCTATTTCTCTATGTGCAGTACATGTGTTGTGACTGATGACTATGCTGATAACTGTGATGGGTTGGTATAGATGCCAAGAACAGCTTCAAGAAAATCAAAGGGTTTTATCTGGCTTCCACGTGTAGGTGATGAGTGGATACAGAAGAGTGTCATAAAAGTAAACGGTGATGACGTTACTGTCGATGTCTATAACAGCGAGTTCACGAAGGCAGTATGTCCAGAGATAGCCCGCTTTAAGGTAGAGCTTATCAATTCAGATGAGAAGTATACGGATGCCTATAGTCAAGGACAGTATGTGGAGCTATATGCTGACTTTGATGATGGTACTACCCCTCGCTTTAAAGCTAGGATAGACTCCATAAAGAACAGGTTCTCTAATGATGAAGGGTTTATACTTACGCTTGAAGGTGGCCAGTACGAGCTTACATCAGGAGAGAGGGTAACAAAATCATACACAGGATCAAAGACATCAGGTGAGATCCTTGTAGATATAACGGCTACATTCGCCCCACAGTTCACTGTGAACGACCTTAGCACTGATACATCAAAGCCGACTATAAATTGGGATAGCAAAACATTTTGGGACTGCGTGAATGACCTTACTAAACTTGCTGATGCAGATGCATACCTTGATGAGAACGATGTCATACAGTTCTTTGACAAGAACTCCATAGAGAACAATCAAGAAGCAATAGTATGGAACGATAACCTGATAGACACCGAAGGTCTTGGAGAACAGACTATAACCACAAAAAACAAAGTACAGGTGCTAGGTGACGATGGCTCTGGGTTACCAGTGATCTATACATCTGAAGACAGCACTTCCCAGACAGATTACGGTGTCAAGATGCAGACTATATTTGACAATAAGATAGACTCTACTACATCAGCACAGGAAGTAGCTGACGCAGAGATAAGCTCTAAGGCTAACCCTGATAAGGAAGGCGATGCAGAGAGCTTTATGCTTCCATCGCTTCAGCCAGGAGATAAGATATGGGTTACTAACCCACCCATGAAGATAAACGGACAATACAGGATATACTCCCTTACTCATAAGCTTCCTAACCAAGAGCTAACTACTGTAAGAGTGAATGACGAGAGAAAGAACAGGCAGATAATCAAGAAGAGATTTGAGAAGGAGCTTGCTTCTCAGACCATAACTAACCCATATAGGATGACCAAGAGCATAAATCTTAAGTTCGATAGTGAGACAGAACTTGCCTCAAAGGACTCAAATGTCCAGCTTACAGGAGGCAAGATAAGCCTGTCATCAGGAACACAAGGCAGGTTCACGTCTGTCACACATACATTTTCATCTGATATCACAGAGTGCCACCTACGTGTTGTAGGCTCTGATATCTCAAGCACAGACTTTGAATTATCTACTGATAGTGGAACTACATATGAGGATCTTGTGCTTGAAGGAAGGAAAGTTTTAAATAATCAAGGCTCTAGTGTTGTCTTAAGGGTGACTATACAAAGCGCAACAACTGAGATCGATTCGATAGCACTACTGCTAAAATAAGATGCTGACGAAATACCAAAAGAAGCTGCTGGACGCACAATTTCAGAGCATATCTTACGGTTGGCTAGAATCAGCGTTGCAATGGTGCATCAATTCTAAGTACAGGAAGTACAAGAGCGTAAGCAAGTTTCTTCGTGACCAGCTTGATTTCCCTGATAAGGATGTAAAGGACCTTGCCTTGAAATTAAGGGGAAAAGACCCTTATGTCACGGTATCCAGAGCAGAGGAGTTCGTGATAAGGAACTTCACATATAAGACAGACAAGGCCCAGTTTAACATGCCTGAGTATTGGGCAGAAGCAGGGGAAACATTCAACCTTAAGGCTGATGACTGCGAGGGCCTTAATTCACTTATATGGCTCCTGTGTGTCATGGCTGGCATACCTGAAGACATGATCTACTGCTGTCTTGGCGAGGTTAAAGGAGGATATCATCACTGGTGTCTGTTCTTTGATGCAAAGAGAAATAGGATGGTCAGGCTTGATGCTGCTTATTTTCCAAATGTATCCACTATAGCGAAAAAACCTGCCTTTAAGCTTGGTACTGACTACAAAAGGATAGACTACGCATTTAATTCAACAAATGTTTTCAAGATGAAGTGAGCTTAAGAGACATTTACATATGGCACCTTGGGCTTGATGTCGCTATGGAGCTGATGGACATGGAAGATAAGAAGAGAAGGATAGAGGTAACAGATGACGACACACTCGATGAGATGGTTAGAGTGCCAGTATGGACAATACCAGCAAAGGTGATGTGTGATGCATATGCCTGCCCAAACAGGGGAGAATATGCTAGGTGCTACCTTACTGTCGGTGAAGGTAGATATGGGTTATGCGTGACGCATGACAAGTATTCAAAGAAACGAGGGCAACAACAAAATGACAAAGACTAATGGATTTAGGGGTGAAGTTTTAACCCATCTACAGTACATAAAGAAAAATCAAGATAAGCATGAACAGCTTTTCGAGAAGCTTTTCGAGAAGCTAGACTGTCAGATCAAGGCATGTGATGCTCGTTTTGATAAGATCAACAAGGAGATAAGCCTTGCGAAAGGCATAGCACTTGGAATAGGTACGATAGCAGGCGGTATCGCCGGATTATTGACAAAACTTTTTAGGTGGTAAAACATGGCAGACAAGAGAGAATTTTACAAGACAAAATCATTCTATGGCTTCTTGGCCATAGCACTTGGGATGGTATTTGAATACTATCCATTGACACAGCCATACGCAGAACTATTGTTTAGTGCAGGAGCATTATGGACAGGCTATAGTGTTGCTGACAGGCTCAGAAAGTAGATGCTTACCATGGGAGCAGACTGCTTCTTACGCTATTACCCCCAATGATGGCTTACTCTGCTCCCATACTTTTTATCTTAGACTTCTGCGATGTCTTTAAGGGTATTCCACATCCTCTTGCACTGAGGGCATTTCCACCTGTGATATGTCTTCTTCTCCTGGTAATAGTTCATCGCGATATTGCAGTTAGGGCAGTTAGCCAAGCCCACACGTGTAAGTTTTGTCTGTCCTGTAGACATATATCTTCCACCCCTTGTATTTTATCCATACCATCTGCATGATATTGACGTGATTCCCACCATACTCCGCTGCAAATTCCTTGAAGCCTGTGTGCGTATGCGGGACAGATGTCGTGACCTGCACGAACCATGTCCTGTCCTTCTTCACGGCTACCAGGTCGAATAGGTTAAAGAGGTCCTTGTTCTTAGCGAACTTAAGCGTCCTTTCTACTATGCCCACGAGATACCCATGCATCTTAAGGTACTCTATGGCCTTGTTCCTTGTCCTGTTACCCTTTGCCCTTGTATTCAATCTCTGTCTATCCTCTTGCCACAGTACCTACAGCATAGCTTCTGCTTCTTTATCTTGGTGAAAGTAAGAAGCCACCATACATAGATCCTTTCCTCATAATTCATGAGGACCCCTTCATGTTTGCATTGTTTCATATTCTCGCCCAGCTAGCCAAACCGTTGCGTGACTTATGCGTAGAGTTCCCGTACGCTAGCAACTTCTACGACACTAACGAGACGTTTGGCTGTTTTACTTATAACAGATTCCCATTGGTATATCTCAATACCTTATTACTGTTGTAAGTGCTGTTTAGCGGTTATGTTGTTCTTTACTCTAAAGATTGCTTTATATATTGAAATAAACATGATTGTGAACAAAAATATTTATCGAATTTGTGGCTATATATTGAATAATGCTCAAACCTATCAAATTCTTTTTTACAATTTGGGCATTTGTTCATCTTTCAATCACGCTCCTCAACTTTTAAAAAATCCTTTAGTTCTGTGACATCCCATATCATTTTTTTGCAGTCTGGGCAACTTATTTTTAACGGTGGAATACTAGATTTTAGCCTATCTTTCATCATTTGAGTGGTTGTCATGTGAAGGGTGTTTATTACCAAGTGAGAGAGGGGTAAAGCTATCATCATGGTATTAATTGTGGAAACGTGTTTTGTTGCCTCTTTATTTTGTGAAGTAAATGGTTTTATATAATCATGTAACTTACGCCAAGATTCTATCATTTTAGCAAATTCTTTATAATAATTTTCTTGGGCATTTGTTATCTTTTTGAATGGATTCTCACTCTTATTTTTGTTAACGTTTTTCATAATAGATTACCTCAATGTTTTACTCTAAAGATTGCTTTTTCCTAAACTTGAATAGCTCTTTTTGTTTTTTCCTTACTTCATCCAAACAACCCGGCGACATACTAACCATCCTATCTGCGTGATGCCAACACCAATGCATATGCCTACCAACATTCTCAAGTTGTAAAAAACCTATTTGTTCTCCTTCAACTGTTTCAGCATACCACCTATTATCCTCTTCATGCCACTCCAAATGTTCTTCATATTCTGATACATATTTCATTTTACACCCGTGTTCATCTTTATTCTCACCTACTCTAAAAATTGCATTATCGACATAAATAATCAAAAAATTCTCCGTGAATCTTTCTATAGTATAATTCTACTTGTTTCCAATCTTCCTGATACTTGTTCCATTCTTCTGTACTCATATCGTTAGGAATGTTCATCTTTATTCTTAATCCTCATCTTTCAAGCACGCTCCTTGGCATTTGTGGTTCAAGCATATACTCACTAGCATTGAACCCTGGTGTCTGCGTGGCAAGCAGGATACAGTTCCTGTCATGCCCGCAGTCCTTGTACTTATCATACTCACTATGCATCCACCATGCCATAGCTATGAGATAGGCTATGGCCATCAGGATAATGATGATCTGGTGAGGCCTTAGTACAGGAACTCTCCGCAGTAGCACCTGTTCCACTTTCTCCCTCGCTCTTTCTCAAGCATCATGAGCTCATGTGCTGTACCACACCACTTAGGCGTAAAGCCCTCTATAAGCCATGATCTCTGGCACTTCCCGCACCTGGTATATATTCTCTTGGTCATAGTGATCTTGCCTTCTTGCCCAGGCATGCAGCCCAGTGCTTTGTGTTTATCACGATAGGAGATACCGAAATAGCATCAGTATCACAACTATCACTATCGTATATATCACTGTACATTCTATTCCATACCTCCATCTCATGTTATCACGTATTTTATGCTCGCAGCGATTATCGAGAACACCAGGACATAGAACAGTGCCCATCCCAGTATCCTCTGGATATCGTTCCTGGTCATTTTTTCCTCTTGTCCTCAAGCTTCTTGGTTATGACGCTTGCTTCATTCTTCAGGTTTTTAAGCCTTTCCATGAGCTCGTCATCAGTGTCCTTGAGGAATGCTGTTTGGCTGTATGCCTTTGCTGCTGCGGAGTGCCTTCCTGCTACGTCCATGAACATCCTGTGCATGAATGTCTGGTACTCATCGCCATGTATGTCTATGCCTGCTGTCTTGGCAAGCCTCTGAAGCTTTTCTATCAGGGCTTCTCCTGACTCATCCCTTAATCTTATGACTTCTGCTTCAAGCTTCCTGATATATTCACACTGTTCTTCGTAATCTTTTTTACGTATCCACATCTTT
>Ga0180437_10005128_pt1 | contig 18112 bp, 10 predicted proteins | sample SS_ome_4_FD_132410 | JGI IMG/M metagenome (GOLD analysis project Ga0180437, IMG submission 132410) | Hypersaline lake sediment archaeal communities from the Salton Sea, California, USA - SS_3_D_1 metaG | ecosystem: Environmental > Aquatic > Non-marine Saline and Alkaline > Hypersaline >... | reverse complement strand
TCCTGATTCTGCCCTAGATGGGACCGCGGGTGATGGTGGAAAACTCGTCGATGACGTCGAATTGCTTTGCGCTGATGTCGCTGAGGGCTGGATGCTTTTTCACCTCGGCGATGATCGGGCCTTCTAAATAGGCCTGCGCGGACTCATCATCGTCGAACAGGTAGATCCCGGCGAATTCGCCTTCGGATGCGTTCAACGACCAGATCTTCCAGCGGAGGCCTGCCACCGCCGCGATGGGCTCGGCGAGGGGGGCAAAGTCCTCTGCCAGTTCGGCTGGTGAGATACTGAACTTGAAATTGATCTGTAGAACGACTGTAGACATTCTCATTCCTCCATTCTTTGATAATGCTGGATCTGTGTTTGGCACCAAGTGCCGTTTTTGGATTCGTTTCTTCGAGCCTGCGGTGCGCCAAGGGTGTGGTGTCGTCGGCCTGCTCACAACAGTGACGAAGCCAAAACCCATTGGTTTCCAGCTTCCTTGCGCATCGATATTCTGGATTTGTACGGAGTTGGGACAGTGGGACTATGATCGCTCTGGTTGTGATGTTATCCCTGGCAAGTGCCTGCGATTTTACTACAAACGCCCCGCATTGTCAATCTCGATGGCCTACTGTGATAGGGCCATCGCATTTGGAAGTCAAGCAGTTTTATTATGGGCTTGGAATTAGCAAAAGTCATCTTGAGCTTGTCGAAAGATGGCTTTTGCGGCCTTATCGTCACGAAACCCGCTCGAACCCATCCTTCGACTGGCTCAGGATGACTTCTCGCTGGTCGCTTAGCCGAGCAAGTGGGCCAAATGCGATAGCCCTACCTACTGTGATGAATACCACGATCTGATTGGAGTTTCTCGTCGCGTTATACTCTTTCCCATGTCACCGCCCGTTCGCGTCCCCGTATCAGCCCGATCCGCACCATTGTTTGCCGGCACGCTGGTTCTAGCAGGAAAATCGAATGAGCGTGGTCCCGCAGCCCTTGCAAAGCCCGTCGCCTCGTGCGCCAGGCCAATGAAGCTGGCCCGTGTCTGCGGATTATTCCTAGTGCGCGGTGTTGGAATGAGGTTCAATAGTGCGACAAGGCCAAAGCCCGTGATGATGATCCCCGAGATTCGGTTCACCCATCGCAGCACGTGGGTGCTAAATCTGGAGCGAAGTGCCCCAGCGACTGTGCTCAGGAGGAGCCACCACAGTCCTGAACCAACAAAGACGCCCAGGACCAATGCGCTAGCGGAGATATAGTTCCCGTTTGTCTCCGCGATGCCCAGACTGGCAAAAACCGCGGCAAAGGATAGGATGGTTAGCGGATTGGTCAGTGTCAGGGCAAGGATCGAGCCGTACGCAGCGATGAGCCCGCTTCTTTCGGTCAAGGCCGGTGACTCGCTCGGCCGGGCCAGGAATGTCTTGGCACCCAGATAGAGTAGGAAAAGGCCACCGAAAAGGCAAAGCCACGTCTGCTGTCCGACCAGTATGTCTGAAACAAACGTCAGTCCAAACCCGGCGATGCAGCCGTAGATTGCGTCGGCCGTCGCGGCCCCCAGGCCCGAGATGAAACCGGACAGGCGCCCCTCCGCCAACGTGCGGCGGATGCACAAGATGCCGATAGGCCCAACCGGTGCCGCGATCGAGAAGCCGATGATCAGTCCACGCAGCAAGAATGTGATGTTCATGGCTCAATCCGTACGCTCGGTCAGCATGTCGCGAATAAAGCAATCTTTGTCACAGGTCATTCGTCCGTGTCTGTTGCTTGTTGGTTCGCCTTCCACTCGTGCTTCAGCAGGCCATACAGCAACATATCGTACCGCTTACCATCGCGCTGCAGGAACTCCCGGTATGCACCCTCGCGCTGAAACCCCAGTTTCTCAAAGAGGGCGATGGAATGCTCGTTGTAGGCAAAGACCGTCGCAGTGACGCGGTACAGGTTGAGTTCATCGAAGGCGAAAGCGAGGGTGAGGCGTGCTGCCTCGTAAAGGTATTCTTATCCTTGTGCAGTTCCTGTAGCCACTGGGCCAGCTCGGCCTCTGACTTGGGATGGGCTGGCGTAGTATCGTACAGCCGCATGAAGCCAGCGTCCCCATACCAGCAGGCCAAGGTCGGGATATCGCTGGAGGTCAAGGCCGACAACCGAATCCGATCACCACGTAGGAGTTTGCAGAGAATCATGTGTTCAGTCCTCCCTCGGACCGTGCCGTTTGCGCCGATCGTGACTCCACGGGACGTGACGGGCGCGGGCCATTGTCACGGTCCAGCTATTCGAATCGAAGTGCCTCCGCTGTGATGATCCTGCCCATTCGGTAGGCCGGATAGATGCCGGCCAAGATCGCGGCCACCACGGCGACGGCGAGGGCCTGGAGGAAGGGCATAGGCTTGATCAGCATCTGCAGGGTCCAGCCAAAGGAGCGCCGGTTGATCACATAGATCAGGATCAAGGAGATCACGTACCCAGCAGGCATGGCCAGCAGACCGGCGACAGCGCCCATAAGGCCGGTTTCGAGCAACACCAAGCCCCATAACTCTCGGGCAGTCAGTCCCACGGCCCGCAGGATGCCGAGCTGGCGTTGCTTGTCCAGTTGTAGCGAGAGCAGCGCGCTCAGTACGCCGATGAAGGCGACAATGGTAGCAAGCATTTGCAGAGCTCCGGTGATGGCGAAGGTTCGGTCAAAGACCACGAGGGCGGCTTCCCGTAGTGCCTGGTTCGGCCGAACCAACACCCGCTGCACGGGCGCTGATCTCTCCTCCAGGTCGCGGGCTATGCGATCGGCGTCGATGCCAGGTTCCAGGTGGACGGCCAAGCCTGTTACTGCGTCGTCATCCCAGAAGCGGCGGTAATCGTCTATTGCCATGATCACCGTCCCCTCGCTCGTGGCATAGTCGTAGTAGATGCCAGCCACGTCAAAGACTCGGGGGCCCTCGTTCGTGTAGAGTGTGATTGTGCCGTCGCGTGGGGGCAAGCCCAGACGGCTGGCAAGAGGCTCCGAGACGATCACCGCGCCGTTGCGCACAGCCTCCCAGACCTCCTCGGGCGATCCATCCGCCGACTTGTAGAGCAGCCCCTCACCATAGTCGCGGCTGGTTCCAGCCTCGATGTAGACTGGCCCCATGGGGGAGTCTATGTACGTAGCTCGGATCAATTCTGTCCTGGCGACGCCGGGTAGCCCTTTGACGATCTGGACGATGGCAGGATCAAGCGTGCGTATGTTCTGTGTCGCCCTGAAGCTGGGGGCCTGGACGTACATATCGCCCTGCAGGGCGTATTCCAGCCAGTTCACCACCGTGTTGCGGAAGCTGCTGGTCATCAGGCTCACGCCGATGGTGACCGCCACGGCAATCATCAGTGCCGCCACCGCGATAGAGGTGCGGCTGAGCGAGTTGACCACGTCGCGGGGTGCCATACGCCCCAGGGAGCCCCAGGCACGTCCGAACACAACCGACGCGCCGCGCATAAACAGGCCTGTGGCCAGCGGGGTTAGCAGGGCGAACCCCAACACGATGGCCGACATGCTGCCGAAACTGGCGACGAGGCTTCGGGTGGGTAGTACCAGTACCACGACACCGACGCCGAGCGCGGAGAGGCTCCCCACTGCGGCCCAGTTCACGGCACGCCGGGCCTTGGCCTCTAGGCCAGAGCGCGAGAGGGCTGCCCGAGGCGGCACAGAGGCGGCCTCCCAGGCCGGCAAGCTGGCGGCCAGTAGCGTAGCGACCACGCCGACTACCCCGCCCTTGATCAGGCTGGCGGACGGGACGCTCACGCTCTTCACTGTGAGTACGAAATAGAGATCGGTGATGGTCTGCGTGACTGCACCGACGGTGCCCTGACCCAGGGCAGTGCCCAAGAGCACGCCCAACCCAGAGCCAACGGCGCCGACGAACAGCGCCTCGCTGACCACAAGGGCGAAAATCTCGCCCGGCGTGACGCCCAGGCAGCGCAGCGTTCCGAAGAGCGGGCGACGCTGTAGCACGGACAAGGTCATCGTGTTGTAGATCAGGAAGAGGCCAACGAACAGCGCCAGTAGACTCAGAGCCGTCAGGTTGGTGCGGAAAGCGGCCGTCATACGCTTAACCGCGCTGGTGCGGGCTGTGACGGCTTGCACGCGGGCGCTGGGCGGCAGTTGTGCATCGATGCGGGCGATTGCTTTCTCGTATTCGGCGTTGTCTGCCGGTAGGATGAGGTCGATGCGATCAAGTCTGCCAGCGCGGTTGAGCAGCTCTTGGGCCGTGGCGATGTCGGCCAGGATGAACCCCTCGAGGACGCGGCTGCTGAGGCCATCTCCCGGTTGTAGCAGCCCGGCGATGAAGGCGTCCCGTTCGGTCCCGGCCACGTCCAATGTGATCTGGTCACCTCGTTGGAGGCCGTAACGCTCGCTCACGCCCGCGGAGATCAAGATCGCACCTGGCTCGGTCAGAAAGTCGACCAGCCCGGCGACCGGTGCATCGCTGGCCTGCCACAGATAGTCGCGGAAGAGAGGTTCGGCGAACGGATCCACGCCCAGAAGCTGGAATGGGCGATCCCCCAGATTTGGCGACGAGACATAGTCGGTGACGATAGGCGCGGCTGAACGTAGCGCGCCCTGGCGGCGTAGGCGGGCATAGAGTGTCTCATCCAACCCCTCCGGCCCACCCACAATCTCGTGCGTCGCGCGACCGGCGACGCTCTCGGTGCTCAGGTCGAAGGCACGACTGGCGCTGGCGTTGGCCAGATCGACGGCGACGACGACGGCTACGCCCAGCGTGATGCCGAGGATCATCAGCGCGCTCTGCCAGGGACGGCGTAGCAGCGTGCGCCAACCCACGTTCCACAGCGTGCGGGACGAAAAGGTAGCGCCGTTATGCATCGGCCAGTCGCCCATCGCGCAGGTAGAGCACGCGGTCGGCGGTTGCGGCACCGTCGCGGCTGTGGGTGACCAGGATCAGGTTCTTGCCCGCCTGACGCGTAAGTCGATCAAGGAGCGTCAGCACCTGCCGTCCGGTTGTGTTATCCAGATTGCCCGTAGGTTCGTCGGCCAAGACCAGTAGCGGGTCGTGGACCAGGGCGCGGGCGATGGCCACCCGCTGCTGTTCGCCGCCGGAGAGGCGATCGGGAAAGGTGTCACGGCGGTCGAGCAGGCCTACTTTGTCCAGCAACCACTCAGTCCGTTGTTGCATCTGTTTCGCGGGGGCGCCTTTGAGCTCTAGAGGCAGGACAACGTTCTCCCACACGGTCAGGGTCGGGATCATGTTAAAGAACTGGAACACGAAGCCAATGTTCTGGCGACGGAAGAGCGTACGGTCGCGCTCGCGGAGGGCCGTCAGCTCCCGACCATCCAGCCAGATGGCACCGCTATCGGCCCGATCTATGCCACTGACAAGGTTGAGCAGTGTGCTCTTGCCGGTACCACTTCTGCCCAGAATGGCGACGGTCTCCCCCTTGGCGAATGCGGCGTTGACGTCGCGCAGCACGACGCGCGTGTGCGTTCCCTCCTGGTAGCTCTTGGACAGATTCTCGAGTCGGATAAAGCCGTTCAGCACCAACGGCGTACTGCTATTCACACACCAACTCCGTGGCTACCTGCTGAATCCGCTTCCAGGCCCGAGCCACGTGGTGGGGCTCGGTGTGCGTCTGGCCGACGCAGAGCCGGAGTGTGAGCTGATCGTCCAGACAGGTATGAGTTAGGTAGAGTTCACCGCTCTGGTTCAGACGATCCAGCAGTCTCTGGTTGATCTCGTCTCCTCCACGGTGGCGGAAACAGACGAGATTCAGCGGCGCTGGTGCCGCCAACTCGAATCGCTCGTCTTTCTCGATCCACGACACAAACTCCTGTGCCATGTCCACGTGACGGCGTATATGATGGCGCAGGCCCTCTACGCCGTAGTGTCGAATGACGAACCACAGCTTCAAAGAACGGAAGCGGCGTCCAAGGGGAATGTGCCAGTCCCGGTAGTCAATGACGGCACCCGATTCGGTGGCCTTGTTGCGCAGGTATTCGGGCAAGATGCTCAAGGTGTTTATCAGTTCCGCCCGATCGGCCACGTAAAAGCAGTCGCAGTCAAAGTTGGTGAACATCCACTTGTGAGGGTTAAAGCAATAGCTATCGGCCAGTTCCAGTCCGTCTTGAATGTACCGGAACTCGGGACATAGAGCCGCCGTACCGCACATCGCCGCGTCCACGTGAAGCCAGAGTCCCTCATCGCGGCAAATTCTCCCGATCTCTGGCAGCGGGTCCAGGGCGTTCGATGACGTGGTCCCCACGGTGGCGCAGACGAAACAGGGAACCAAGTTGGCCTGCCGGTCTCGCTCGATCTGTCGGGCAAGATCGTCCGGGCGCATAGCAAACTGATCGTCCACCTGGATAAGACGCAGGTTCTGTTGGCCCAGTCCCGCGATCTTGACTGCCTTTTCGACGGATGAGTGCGTTTGCGTGGATGAATAAGCGATGAGGCGGCCATCGCAGCCGTGCTCGTTGCTGCTGTAGGCGGTGGCACGCTCACGGGCGGCCAGGAGGGCACACAGGGAAGCGCTGGATGCACTGTCCTGAATGACCCCTCCACCGGTGCCGCTTGATTTGAACTTGTCTGGGAGGGCCATCATGTCCACGAGCCAGTCCAGGACGTGGGTCTCCAATTCGGTGCAGGCTGGACTCGTCGCCCATAGCATTCCCTGAATCCCCAAACCGGCCGATAGCAGTTCCCCCAGGATTGATGGGCCCGATGTGTTCGCCGGGAAGAAGGCGAAAAAGTTGGGCGATTGCCAATGGGTCAAGCCGGGAAGGATCAGCTCCTCCACATCCCTGAGCATGGTTTCGAAGGCCTCTCCGTGGACGGGGGGCTCCGGCGGAAGCGAAGCACGGATCTGCCCCGGCTTCACCTGGGCTAGCACGGGCAAGGACTCGACGCGCTCGTAGTAATCGGCGATCCAGTCCACCACAGCTCGGCCATGACGCCGGAACTCCTCCGGGGTCATATGGTAAGTCTCTTTCTCGGACATATCTCCTCCATTCGTCGATTGTGGGCTGCGTTCATCAATGTGCCCCAGTCAATTCTATCGCGTTTCGGGCTACAGGCAAACGACAGTATCCCACCGGCGACCCGATGTCGAGTTGAGGCCTTTGCCTCGATAGAGGCCGGGATGAAGGGATAGTATCAGAGTTGCATTGGAAATAGGCAGGTGGAGCGTACGAAATGTATTATACGTGTGGGCATCGGCGAGCAGGCCGACGGTGATGGTAGGTAGGTGAGGGGATTCAGACGTTATCTCACGGGTTCCGCACCACGAGGGGCAGATACATAACCGGGGGACTATCACGCGTGATCCAAAGAAGGTAGTCAGTGCCCCGACCAGTCAGTGCGTGCTGGTTGGTGATGCGCACGTAGTAGTCGTCTCTGGCTGAGGCCTCCCACACGATGCGAGACGAGTGGTCTGTTGCACCCGGATAGTCGTCGTTGGCTGCCAGTTCAGTCTGACCATCGGTGTCGAAAAGGGTCAGGATTGTGTCGGCTCGTTGTCCATAGGCGCTAGTGGTGATGGTGTAGACGGCAAAGACCTGGGCAGTGAATTTGACCCAGTCGGTAGCATCATCGCAGAAATTGTGTGCCTGTGCAGATGAGTCGATGATGAACCAGCGGGCTTGAGCGGCCGTATCATCCTCCTCGTGCGTGTCAATCGGGCAGACAGTCACTTCTATGTCGCCAAAGTCGACCCGGTAGCCGTTGTCTAGGGTTACATCCACATCTATAGCGTTAGGTGTGCTGGAGATATAGTTGTTGAGGTCGGTCTCCACAACGGTGTGCGTGCCGGCAAAGGCGGTGGACAGAGAGTAGATGCCGTTGAGGTCCGTGGTGGCCGTAATAGCTACGGGGGAACCCGGGTCGAGCGTGATCAGCACCTCCGGGATACCTGTCTCATTCCTATCGTAGACGCCGTTCCCGTTACTGTCGTTGAACACCGTGCCGTAGATGGTGGCAAATCCGGAACCGATGGGGGCGCTGGCGAAATCGACCCGGTAGGCGGTGCCTAGAATCACGTCCACGTGCACTTGATTAGGGGTGGTGGGGAAATAGCCGTCGGGTGTGGTTGCGGTGATGACGTGGGTGCCTGGCGTTGTGGCAGAGAAGGTGTAGCTGCCGTGGAGGTCAGTGGTCGTGGTGATGGTGGCCAACGACGGGGTGCTCAACGCGATGCGCACGTTGGGGATGCCCAATTCGGCAGCATCTTGCACACCATCGCCATCAACGTCCTCGAACGCGATGCCGTGGATGGAAGCAAAGCGAAGATTGGTCAGGCCATCTCCAAAGTCAACTTGGTAAGCGTTCCCCAGAGTCACGTCGATATGCACCTCGTTGGGCGTGGTGGACATGTAGTCGAAAATGTCCATCAAGACGACCTGGCCAGTTGTCTTGGTTGAGGTGACGGGGACACGGGGATCTGTCTCGACGACGGTGTGTGTGCCAGGCACGGTGGTGGAGAATGTGTAGCTACCGTTAAGGTCAGTGGTTGTCGTTATAGCTGCCAGTGAAGGGGTGTTCAGCGTGATGAGCACGTCGGGAATGCCTATCTCGTTGGTGCTGTACACCCCGTCGCCGTTGTAGTCGAGGAAAACGGTGCCATAGATGGTAGCAAAGCCGGAACCGATGGGCGCGTCGCCGAAATCGATCCAGTAGGCGTCTCCTAGGATCACGTCCACGTGTACCTCATCGGGTGTAGTGGAGAAGTAGCCCATGGGTTCGGTCTCAACGACGGTGTGTACGCCAGGTACCGTGGGGGAGAAGATATAGTTGCCATCTAGGTCAGTGGTGGTCGTAATGGCTTTCTGTGAAGGAGTATTCAGCGTGATGAGCACGTCGGGAATGCCCACCTCAGCTGCATCCTGCAACCCATTTCCATTGATGTCCAGGAACACCGTACCGCGAATGATGGCAAAGTCAGGTTCGTCGTCCAGGATAGTCAGAGTGGCGGGGTTGTTGGCAGTGCCGACGGCGGCGTTGGTGGCCCCTGTCAGCGACAGGACGACGGTCTCATCCGGTTCATTGCTCAAGTCGGGGATGATGGGCACGGTGAACGTCCGGGTCAGTGCCAGGGGAGGGAAGTCGAGCGTCCCGCTGACGGCGACATAGTCCTCGCCCGCGGTGGCCGTCCCATCTGACGTGGTATAGTCCGCCGTGATGGACAGACTGGACGCGGCGCTGAGAGTGAGGGTGATAACGGCCATCCCGTCACTCTCGCCAGCGGCGTATGTGGCACTGGCAAAATCCACCTCTGGGAAGGGGATGTTCGTTGTTTCGCTGGCGGCGTTGTTGCCAGTGTCAGGATCAGTGGTCGTGCTGGTGATGATCGCAGTATTGGTGATAGCACCACGAGTGTCTGTGTCTACTGTCACCTTGAAGATAATAGCGCCTGAAACGCCGACTCGCAGCGTGGGCGTGTACCAGGTGAGCGTTCCATTTGTCTGGGTTGGCCCGAAGAGCGACGGCGTCACGCTCACCACGTCACCATAGTAGGTGACACCGGCAGGTAGCTTGTCGGTGATAGTGACGCTACGGGCGTCCGCTGGTCCGTGGTTAGCAATCGACAGGGTATAGGTCAGGGGCTGTTCAGGGATGACGGTGCCCGGATCACCGCTCTTCGTGATGGCCAAATCGGCGCTCGTTTCCACGGGCGTGGTGACTGTGTCCCGTGCGGCGACCCCTTGTTCGCTGGTCAACCACGCGGTGTTGGCGATGAGAGTGCCAGAGATGACCGCACTGTCAACCCACACCACCATTGTAACGACGCGACCGACGCCGGCATGTAGCGTACCCAGCGTCCAGGTGACGACGCCACTCACAGGGCCAATGTACGGCGATGTCGCCGCGACGAAACTCACGTTGGAAGGCAGGGTGTCGGAGATAGTCACTCCAGTAGCATGTACTGGACCACCATTGGAGGCGGTGATGGTATAGGTCAGCAGATCGCCCGCTTGAGCTGCCGGTGCATGGGCGCTCTTGACGACAGTAAGAACTGGGGTGTAGACGAGCACAGTGTCCGTCTTTGTGCTGGTGAAGCCGCAGGTGTCGGTCACCGTCAGTGTCACCGTGTAGGTGCCAGGTTGAGAGTATACGTGAGTGACGGTTCTGTCGCTTCCTATACCACCGTCACCAAAGATCCAGGCTCGGCCTACGACGGGGCCGCCGTCCGTCGTGCTAATATCGGTGAAGGTAACGGTGCTGGCGACGGCAATGCCTGGTGGATCGTAGTCGAAATCAGCCTCCAAAGAAGGTGGCGCCAAAGAGGTCAGCAGAGGAGGCCCAAGCGGGCTCGCGACTTTTTGCGTGCTGGTGACAACGCGGTAGGAGGCGTTCAGCAAGCTCGTTTGGCACGTGCTGACTACAAAAGTGACCTGATCGTGAGCATGGGCAGGGATGCTCGGCACCGTCCAATTCACGACGTCGCCGCTGGGCGTAAGCGAGCCGCCCGTGATATAGTTTGCACCTGCTGGCAAAGCGTCCGTCACGATGACGTTCGTAGCTACTCCCTGGCCGGTGTTGGTGATCGTGATGGCGTAGGTGATGGGCGCGCCAACGCTTGGTGAGGAGGGGGTCGGTGCGCTGACGCGCTTGGTCAGTGTAAAGACTGGGCTATGGACGGTAGTTGTCACCAAGCTGGTGGTTGGCGTGGGTATGTGCGTGCTAGTTACAGAGACAGTGTTGGTAATGATCGTGCCATCTGCCAACGGCGCAGCCACGGTGACGGCGAAGGTGACCGTCACGCGCTGGCCGCTACCGATAGTCATCTCACTCACCAGAATTGGCGGTGCCGTGCCCACTGTACCGGCATCGGGTGGATCGAGGACAATGCTGTTTGGCACAAATCGGGTATTGGTGGGAAGTGTGTCGGATACAACTACATCCGTGGCATATCCTTGCCCGTTGTTGGATACCACAATCGTGTAGGTTATCATCTCACCTGCGTTCACCGCGCTGGGATGACTCGATTTGGAAACCGCCAGACCGACCGCAGGTGTAACGGTCACTGTCGATGGATCGCTCGTCACTAGCCCGTACATAGAACTGAGGACAGCGGTGTTGGTGATGACGGTGTCGGGCAGCAGGTCACAGTCCAACGCAACAGCGTAGCCGACTTGTTGGCCGCTGGCACCTGCAATCACTGTTCCCACGTCCCACAGCAGGTCTGGTGCGTCATCAACGTTCGCCCCCACGCCCCAGATGCTGCCTGTGACATAGTCGGTGCCAACAGGGAGGGTGTCCAATATCTGTACGCCGGGGACGTCCGCGCTGCCACGATTGCCGTAAGAGATGGTGTAGGAGATCAGATCACAGGGCTGGGCAGTATCCTGGTTGGCGCGCTTTGTCACCCACAGGTCCACTACCCCCACCTCAACCTGGTTCGATGGCACCCAATCATCGAAATAGGCCGCGACGCTTGTGCTAGTGATATAGGCTGTGTTTCTGATAGCGGTGCGGGGGCGCATAGTAGTAGTCACTTGCACCGTGAAGCCAAGCGTCACCTGGGTGTTGGGGGGTACCTCTGCGTCGTACCACCGGATGTGCGTGACCGGCGTGATAGGCCGGGTGAAGCTCCAGGTAGTGCCACTGTCCCAGGAGTACTCGACCTGGGCGTCTACGGATTCGGTGACCGTGACTAGGCTTGTGTAGTCCGGAATCTGCTCGAGGACATAGACTGCTGTCTGGCTGGTGGTTGCCGACGCGTTCGTGTAGATCACGGTGTACGTGATCGTATCGCCCGAGACTACCCTTGTTGGCCTCGCTGCTTTGTGGATCAGAAGGTCCGAGATGTACGTGACCCCCAGGTTGGTGTTGCTAGGCTTGTACAAGTCCCGGTCAAGCGTGGCCCAGTTCTGGACAAAAGAGCCAAGCGGCAGGTCAGGATCGAGCTGCAATGCGAAGCGGATCTGCCCTGTCTCGCCGGGAGCAACAGTGCCAGGGATGACACCTGGCGTAACGAGCACCGTGCGAGAGACGTAGGCTCCTTGATCGGCATCGCTATCCTCGGTCAGGATGGCCCAACCGGCGCCGGTGTTGATCGATAGGCTACCGGTGACGTAGGTGGTGGGTGGTGGGATGATGTCTTGGACTGTGACACCGGTCGCTGGCGCACCGCCCACGTTTTCGTAGAAGAGGGTGTAGGTTATCTGGTCGCCTGGGTAGGCGCCAATGGGCACCGACTTGATCAGTTGGACATCGGGGGCGAGCACGGTGGTGCGTGCGCTGTTGCTGCCAACTCTCGCTGCTTGATCACTCGCCAGGTAGGCTGTATTCTCGACAACGGTGCCTTCTTCCACAAAGCCGTTGACCGTCGCGGTGAGAACTGTCGTGCCGCTGGCGCCTGGCGTGAGCGTGCCAAGATCCCAGGTGACGGTACTGCTGGCAGGATCGTACGCGCCTCCCTCGGAGGCAGACTGAAAGGTGATGTGCTGGATGGGCACCACGTCGTGCAACACCGCATTCGTGATGGTTATGAACGGACTGATATTGGCGTAGGATAAAGTATAGACCAATGTATCGCCGACTTTGGTCTGCGTACTATTGACTGACTTGTCAACATGGATAGGACTGATATACACGATGGCCTCATCGGTTGGATTAAAGACCGTATCAAGGAACTCATCCCTGCCGACTGCCTCGACCTGGTTGGTGCTGATGGACACGCCTAGCGCGTCGGTGATCTGTGCCTGGAAGGATAGGGTCAGGCTCTGGTTGACGTCCAGCCTGGCCGACAGATCCCAAAACAGGTTCAGGCCACTATCCGCGGGTTCCGGGTTTCCTACACTGCCGTCGGGGTAGGTGACGTGGGTGCTGTTCGGCACGTAGGTCCATCTGATGGGCAGCGTGTCGGAGATGTCCACATCAATTAAGGGGGTGTCGTAGCTCTGGGCTGTCAGCGTGAAGGTCACGGTACCGCCTGTGGGGGGCAGAATGGTTGGCTCGGCTGTCTTGTCGATCGTCAGTACGGGATCCAACCAGCGCTGGAGCAGGGGCAGGGTGACCAGACCCAAGTCCAGGTAGGGGCTTGTGCCGCCTGCCGTGCGCGGGTCCTCGCCCCAGGCGATGGCGAACTCGCCTATGGCCCAGATGTGCATGCCGGTGTTGTCTTTGTCGATGTTGTCAAAGACGCGCCGCTGCTCCAATGTGTCGAGGGTGAAAGTCTCATCCACGACACCGTCTAGCGGTCCAAAGTCCACGTAGAAGCTGGTATCGTTGGCCAGTGGCGTAACCCACACCGGCGAGCCGTTGACGGCAGGCAGGCCCCTATCGCATGTGGGATGATCGGGAGGTGAGCAAGCGTTACCGGGTGCCCAAGAGACATAGTAGTCCCGTGTGAGGTACTTGGCAGGGATGCCCGAAAAGCCCCAGTCGTAGGCATAGTCCGAGGTATCAGCGCAGACGATGACGCCAAAGACCCCGTCGGCGGACGTAAAGCGCGCTGCCGAGTCCTGGGGCACAAAGCTCCCTCTTTTTGTGGAATAGGGTATGGTCGAACTGATGTCTGAATTAGGACTGATGGCGAAGGTGGTTCTGGTAAAGCGATCGTATGCGCTAACCGTGATAGGGAAGTCGTTAGGGTTGGAAAGGTAAACCTCGGCAGGGGCATCTCGGCCGTCAAGGGGAGTGTTATCTCCCCTGGGAATGGGCACTATATAGTCCGCTCCCCATTGCTGGTCGGGCATCACCATCAGGAAGCGGCTTTGAAGTCCTACGTCTCGTGGGCTATCGGCGCCAGTCAACAGTCCTAACTGAACTGGCTTGTTGGAATGGACGACCGTGCCAGAGTTGATGGTGACGGTGGGGGCCGAGTTGGAGTTGACGTATCCTATGCTCGTGTAAGTCTGCCCTTGGCCGAGAGGCAGGGTAAGGACATCGTCGCCATTGTCGATCGACACGACGGTGTCCTTCTCAAAGGCACCCAGATGGAGATAGACGTCGCGGAAGTCACCGTAAGTACCGGTATCGCCGCCACCAAAATCGTACAGGTCCTCACCGACGGGCAAGTGATGGGAATACGTCCTCGCGTATGTCTGGTGGGAATAGATTTCCCATCCACCGCCAGCCCACGAACTGCCAAGAGGCCAAATGATATGTGTCAGAGCCACCGGGCCACCGCTGGTGATGATACGGTCACCACCGTCATAGCGCAAGTTGCTGGGATCTGAACTCTGCGAACGCGGGACCGGAACGAATCGGTTTATGGTTGGTCCACTGCTCTGGGTGCTGGTCAAGGAGAGAGAAGCGCCGAGCTGGAGCGTATAGACCTCGGTGCTGTTCTGGACAGGGTCAAGCAAGTCGATCTCGTAACCGTCTTCCCAGTGGTCGTAGTAAATGACCTGGTGGTCGGCTGTGGCCACCAGGCTGACGGTCGAACAGATCTGGCTTGGAATAGTGCCGCTGTAGATGGCATCAAATGCTCGCCATACGTGTTCTTCGTATCCCAATACATAGTACTCCTGGAAACCGGCGGGCAGAGCGTGGACAGGAGGGGAGACGAAGAACAGGAGCAGGCCTGCTATGCAGACAGCCAATAGGGAGAAAACTGGATGTCGACTTGTGCGCCCCAGGGGGTTTGCGTGCTGCTCGTACAAGAATATCGTCCTTCCAGTTTTAGCGTTTCTGGCCAAGCATTACTAGGTGCACATCAGTTTGCGCCGGATAGGCAAAGGCACACTCGTCCTTCCCCCAAGCCGAGTGTGTCCACCTTCTATAGGGTTACTGTGTCCGTGCCTCAAAACATCACATCTAGACATATCTTATCACATGTTCAGGCGTGGTGCAAGCTGTTTGGGTGAAATCCAGGTGAAATTCCGACAATAAATTCTGCGTAGAGCCAGTGTTTGGCTACGAGAGTGCGTCCGTAATGGGAATCTCGAGTGGACCGACCTCCTGGACGACGACGTGGACAGTGATTTCGTGAGGCCCTGGTTCTAGCGTTTGGTCGTCCACGCGCACGGTGATGGTTTCACCAAGAGGAAAAGCCAGTGGGGCGTCAGGGGAGACCTTGGCCGCGGCGTGCACGTCGCCGTCGGACAGGACGAGTGTGACTTGTGCAGGGTCCAGCATGTGATTGTCGACGTTGAGGCGCGTGAAGGCGGTGATGACGGCTGGAGCGATAGAGTTCGTAAGGTCTATGGCAAAGTTGTCATCCTCGATCCGCAGAGATCCCTTGACATAGAGCTTTTTGAGCACGAAGGTTGGGATAGCAGGCATAGGGGGCTCCTATCTCGTGATGTGCATGTTTTAGCACAGAGAGCGGAAGTTGGCAAATGTGCAGGTGATTTCAGTAACTATGTAGCAATAGCATTCCAGCGGCTGTTGCAGTCACGAGGAGGCTGGACGGTACAAGGAGGCGGTACACCGGTCCCCACTCGGCCTTGAAATAGACCCGCGTCAGCCCTAAACAGAGGTGGATCGGAGAAAGCATGGTCCCCACGAATCCTCCTACCAAGAGCCAGGCTGCCCACGCCGGCGATACGGGTCCCCCATCCACGGCCACCAGGGGCAATATCACCGGAAAGCCGATGCTAAAGCCCGCTGCCATCAGCCCGGTCAGCAGCCCCGCGACAAATGGCACGCCAAAGGCGACCAAGGCCACCGGGATGTGCAGATCGGTCAGCTCCTCCGAAACGGCGATCACAGCACCGCTGTTCTCCAGCACGCGCCGGAAGATCAGCGCGCCGAAGATGACGACGACGGTCTTCCACGGGATGCGCTGGCGCACAATCGTTCTCAGGTCGCGCAGTGGTATATGTTTGGATACCATGATCCCCGCGATGGTCACCACCAAACTGATGACCAGTGAGAGACGTTCGTCCACAGGAAGAATCATTGTGAGAACGATGACGAGCACGATGGGCCAGACGCTCGCTGCCAATGTGGTCAGGTTCTGGACACGAGGGCTTGAATTTGAGTTCTTGGTTGTTCCGTGCGGGGATAAACCGAGAAGGCCAAAGAGCAGACCGCCTATCACTGCCGTGGCCGCCACTGGCCACGTTGATCTCGCTAGTTGGGTGGCCGTATATCCCAATAGCTCCGCCGCCAGCAACATCGAGGGGTAGAGTGGGAATATCGGCTCCCAGATGTGGCGGAACCAGTAATTGACAAAGGTCTTGCGCTCCTGGTCTGCCTTCAAGTGCTCCCCTACCTCGTCCACCATGGGTGCCGAGAACATGGCCCCGCCGACCATTGGCAGAAGCCCGATCAGTGCCGGGAGCGCCGCTATGACGATACGTCCATTGGGAATCAGTGCCTGGAGTGCATCGACCATACCCTGTGTACTGGCGGTCTGCCGCAGCAGTTCTCCCAGGACCATGATCAGCGCGACAATCAGCGCGAGGCGTAGCGCCAGTACGTCTGCATTGCCCAGTATCGCGAGCGCATCGGCCACGCTATCTCCCTGAATGGCCAGCCTCAGCGTCGGTAGGTCAACAATGGTAAAGAATGCGTCGCATCCGATCTGTGGCAAAGGGTACGAGAACAGCAGTCCAATCGTCACAGAGGCGAGCACGAGCACCAGTCCCAGGTTCCACCTGCGGCTCAATAGGTATACGATGCCAGCGAATACCAGGATCAGTTTGAGCAAAGCAATCACGGCCGGTCTTCCTCGACAAGTGGCGGGAAGTATACCTGGAAACCGTAGGAAGTCCAGCCGTGATGTGTCTTTCCTTCTCCCTCCTGCCTTACAGCGAGATTCCTTTCCCGAATGGGTCCGTCCACGCTGTCAGCGCCGCTTCCAGTTCTGGATGCTCCTTGGCTGCCTCATGGAGCGGGATTCCCTGCATCGCGGCGTCAATCGCCTGGCGGAAGGCTTTGCCGCCTGCCACCGGTCCGTCCGGGTGGGCGTGGATACCGCCGCCGGATCCGATGACGACGTCACACCCCAGGTCCCCCACCACCTTCGGCACCATCGAAGGGGTGATGCCGCCGGAGGCCATTGGGAAGGTCGGTTTGATGTCGTAGAATGGGAACGAGAGGTTGTGCGCTACGTTCACGAACTTGTCCTTGATCACCGGTGCCTTGCCGTAGGGGGCCGGAAACACGACGATATCGGCTCCGGCCAGGCGGGGCAGTTTGCCCAGGATGAGGTGCGAACTGACGCCATGGTAGGGGGACATGTAGTACGCGCCCGCCACGTCCATGTGGGCCAAGATGGGCACGTTGATGTCCGGGTCCTCCGCCAGCGCCCGCATTACGGGAAAGCCAGTCGCCAGGTAGTTGACCATGATGGCGTTGCAGCCCAGCTCCACTGCCCGGCGGGCGTTCTCAAAGACCTGCGGAATCTCGTCAGTGACGTTGACGGTGTAGAGTGTGCGTTCGCCCGTCTCCTCGTAGACCTGTCGCTCAGCTTCCATGTAGAGCTTGACCCGTGCCTGGATCTCGTTGAAGGAGGCGTTGGCCAGCAGTTCGTCGTCCTTGATGATGTCGCATCCGCCCAGGGCCGCTGCCCGGAACAGCTCGACCCCTACCTCCGGCGTGTAGCCGGTGCAGGGCTTGATCATATTGTTGAGAAGTGGCCGTCCATACACGCCCAAAATCTCACGCACGCCGGGGATGCCGAACTTGGGCCCCTGGAATCCATCGACGGATCTCTTGGGCAACCGGATGTCGAGGACCTTAATTTGACCACCCATCGAGATGTTGCCCACCACTGTGGTCAGCAACATTGGAATCTGAGAGCCGATGTTGACCTGGGGGAAAGCGATCTGGATGACATAGCTCCGTGTTTCCAATTCCGACGGAACGGTGAACTCAAAGTCGGGCACTTCATAGACGCCGATGACCTTGGCCACGTGCTGGCATCGCACCTCAGGCGTCTCCCCGGGCACACACACCCAGGTGCCTGTGGATTGCTCGATGGCCAGCGCTGGGGCCAGACTGGGGACCGGCACGCCAGCCGGGAACGATGCCAGGTACGTACCGATCAGATACTCGTCATAGTCCACCCCGTCCGGAAGAGCGATGGGTAGGGATTCGATTTCCTGCTTTTCCATCATTCAACCTCCTGGAATATTCTCGGTTCGTAACCGTTCAGAGGGTATCCGGAATGAATCGAGAACCGCTTCCAGGTCCGTCATTGCGAGCGAAGCGAAGCAATCTCCCGCCTGCAAATACTGCGAAAGAGAAGATTGCTTCGTCGCTCC
>Ga0180437_10005124_pt1 | contig 18118 bp, 23 predicted proteins | sample SS_ome_4_FD_132410 | JGI IMG/M metagenome (GOLD analysis project Ga0180437, IMG submission 132410) | Hypersaline lake sediment archaeal communities from the Salton Sea, California, USA - SS_3_D_1 metaG | ecosystem: Environmental > Aquatic > Non-marine Saline and Alkaline > Hypersaline >... | reverse complement strand
CCGTATAAATATAGTGTATACCGTCCATCTTTATAAAATGTCATTAAATTCGCTTTATTATTTTCACCATTCCTTTCAAGTAAATATACACCTCTGAATTCTGGGTAAGGATAAGCCCAATTATGATATAACTGCCAAAGTACATATAATGAAATAATTGCTAATAATACTGAAATAATATTTATTCCAAGACATGCATTTTCATTATTTTTACAGAATTTAGTATCATTTATTGAAGGTAAGACATGAGAAATAATAGTTGGAATAATCAAAGCAATTACTAATGCAAAGAAAATATCTCTTGTATAATCATAAGCTGATTCAGGTCCTGGTTTTTGATATTTTCTAAAATCTACAGGATCGTCCATTTATTTATTATTAACAAAAAAAAAGGATTTGTACAATAAAAATTGAAATAACCAATTAATTACATTACATACTCAAAATGAATTCTGACGATATCAAAAAAGCCGTTGCAGGTACAGCAATTGCATCTGTTGGTGCATTTATGTTTGTCCGATATCATGTTGCCGGACCTTCTCAGTATCTTGTTAGAACTGGTTTGGGTATCAAGGACATTAAAGTCTCTAAGAAAGGCATTCAATGGCCACTTCAAACAATTACAATGATTAATGTCGAACCAGTTACTTTCGACATCGAAGTTGATGCTATGTCAAAACAACGTATTCCGTTCAAAATGCCTAGTGTCTGGACTATTGGTCCTAAAGTAGATAACAATTCATTGGAAAAATATAGTAGACTCTTAAGTGAAAAAGGTGAATCAGCTTTGCAAGAAACAGTAGCTGGTGTAATTCAAGGAGAAACAAGAGTTCTGACTGCAAATATGGATCTCGATGATCTCTTTAGTGATAGAGAAACTTTTAAACACGAAGTCGTAGTTAAAATTAATAATGTAATTGGTGATCTTGGTTTAACTGTTTATAATGCTAATATTGCGGAACTTTCTGATCTCGATGATAAAAATCAATTCTTCTCACAACAAAAGAAACGCGCACTTCAACAAGTAGATCAAGAAGCACGTGTTCATGTTGCTGAAGCAATTAAGCAAGGAGAAATTGGTGAATATCTTAACAAAACCGAAACAAGACAAAATCTGGCACGATTGGAAAAAGAAGCTATTCTTGTTGAGAATGATCGTGATCGCGACATTGCAGAATCAAGATCTAAACTCGCGATTGCCAAAGCAGAATATCAAAAACAAACACAAATTGCCGAAAAGGAAGCTGAAGCCACTGCTCAACAAAAAGATGCAGAATTTCAACAACTTGTGGAAAAAGCAAGAGCTGTTCAGGAAATTGAGAAACAAAGAGCTAATGAGTTGTCTCGCGTTGAAGTAGAAGCCGAAATCGCAATTAAGCGAGCAGAAGGAGAAGCCGAAGCTGTTAGAATTAATGCAGTGGCAAATTACTTTGCTAAAGAACAAGAAGCGCGTGCACAACTTGCAATGTTGTCCGCTGAATCTGAAGGTTTGTCTAAATTAATTAGTTCAGCTGGATCAATTGATCAATTAAATAAGTATCTTCTTATCGAACGTAATGTTTTGCCTAAATTGGCTGAGCAACAAGCCAAGGCACTTCAAGGTCTGAAACCACGTGTCTCTGTTTGGTCTGGTGGTAGTGGACAATCACCACTTAGCGAAACATTAACTGATCTATTCAAGACCGGCATGCCCTTGTTCGATACAATTGAGCATCAAACAGGATATGATTTCATGAATAAATTTGGTGTTCAAAAAAAGAAGGAGTAAATAAACAACATTTGGGATTGTTTCTTTTTTTAGTCTACAACAACCTGGAGTCTCATAACATATTTTTTCTTATCTAATTTTCCATCAGGTAATAATCTATAGAAGTCAAATTCCTTTTCTTTAGTTTGATATGCTTTAGAAGGTTCTAATTTTGTTTTTGAATACATAATAAATTTAGGAAGATTTTTGTATTCTTGTGAATGAATGAATAAATCTTCATCGTCTATTACATCATTATTTAGCAAGTCTCTGGTAGCATACAATGTTAGTGGACCATTTTCTTTAAATTGTAATGCAATAAGTCTGACATTCTGGTTATCGTATTTATCAAAACTTATACCACCTACTGGAACATCATGATAAATCTTATCATTAAGAATCCATTCTTGTTTAGGATATTCTATTGGACGTAAACTCATTTCTAAAATCATCCAAATAAATACAAGAATAAGTATAAAAATCATTAAAGATAAACTATTTTTGTCTTCACGATTAGGACTAAACTTGTAACCAACTCCAGTTAATATAGAAGCTATCAATAAAGCGGTAATAAATTTAGTTAACGGTCTATGGAATATAGTAGGATATATCTTTGTTTCGTAATCATCAGACCGATAATCCATTTATTCTTTATCAACAAAAAAATTATATTTCTTTTTTATACCTTTCTTACAAATTTTATATTAAAAACCTTTCCTTTACTAGAAAAGTCCATTTCATCACCAGATTTAGGTTCGATAAATTTATTATAAGTTTGTACTGATGTAAATTCATGATTTTGTGTAATTAATGCAGGATTTAATATATATAATGTATACATGCCGTCTTTCTTAAATGTTTGTAAAGTTATTTCTTGTGTTTCTGTATCATCAATATTAATAATGTAATTTCCTCCATCTTTCATTTTTTGTAAAAATGTATAACTCAAAAATGTTACAATAATTACACTAATAAAAATTCCAATATGTATTAATACACTATTTCTTTGATCTTCATTTAAATAGGAAAATAATCCAACATAACTAATAACAGCAAGTAAAAATATAATTCCGACAGTTTTTTTTGAATCTTTATCAGATTCAATTATAGCATTTTTGTAATTTACTGGTTCTTGACTCATTATTATTATTAATCAACAAAAAATTAATATCCAAACAAAATTCCAATACTACAACTCGCTCCTTTATCAGCGTCCATAATTAGTGGCACATTTTCTTCACCATAAGTTTCAGGTACACCATACCGTAGAGTGTATGTATTATTTTCATTGGATTCAACAGGAACTGTATCAATTATTTCAATCCAACCTTCTTCAAATACTTCAGGGTTTTCTTTATTCTTACAAGTAATTAGAACAAATCTCTTCATTTCATGATCACAATTAATAATAATGTAATTATCATGTGTTGAACTACCAAGACATTTAATATACCAATTTTGTGAAATAACATTATTTTCATCAATTTGAATTGACACCGGTTCAAGATGATTTTTTAACATCAAGAACATAAGATTAAATGTTTGTTGAACCATTATAAGATCTAAATTAAATACATAATCATTTTTTTAGTACAATTCTGTTTTATCTGACTTAGTACTAATGTACGCATAATAAAGAGCTGATAAAACAAGGATAACTACTCCTGACCATAGTATAACATTTTGTTGATTAATAGCTCCAACAATAACCATTATCAATCCTATTAAGAGTCCAAGTATTGCAAAAAACAATTCCATATACTTTATTATTACATTTTATTCTTCTTCGTCTGTCTGATTAACAGCTTCAAGAAGTAGTTTCTGTTCCGATAAAAACCGAATGTCCTTGAATTGTTGTGGCATTTTGCGTTCTTTGTATTTAATTCCCGAATCCATAATAACTTTACTACACATCTGTAACAAAGAAGGAATTCCCTTAGTTTCTTTGCCTGGATACAAACTAGGTGTAAATTTTAGTCCATGTATTTGTGTTCTGCTTAATTCTTTATAAAACCTTACGCGCGCTGCACCCATATACTGGAAAATACTGAATGTATCCCACAAATCAACAACAACAGGATGAATATTATGCTGTTTCCTCAATATACGACCCACCATTTGTTCTACTTTCTTTCGCGGAGTTGCCATAACAAGCGTATTCAACTTAGGTAAATTAAATCCGGTTCCACAAATCTGATAACTACCTAATATAATTCTCTTTTTCTTTGCTTCTTCATATTCTTCTGTTTTCATTTCACCAATAAAAAGTTCTGCACTCATTCCTAAATCAACCAATCGCTTTTTCAGTGTCTTTAGTAATTTCTTTCTGTCTGCTAAGACAAGGATATTTCTATCTTCATGCTGATTATATAATTCAGTTATAATCCAGACAAGAATATTAGTCCTTGTCGCGTCTTCGCACATAACATTTAGCATTTTAGCAATATTTGGTTTTTCATTAAAAGCAATTAATTCGCTTGCATATTCTTTCTTTCCTCTATATTTTACAACATTCACTAAAACATCAAGTTTACTATCAACCTTATCTTTTGATTTGTATACAATATCACCCAGAAACCATTTAACAACTTGCATTAATCCGTCATCTCTGTCGGGCGTTGCACTTAATCCAAGAGTATACGGACATCTTAACCGAGGCATACATTGATGAAAGATTTCACTTGCAACAGTGTGGCATTCATCAACAACTAGAAAATCAAATATATCGAATACTTTGCACGGAAAATTCTTCATACTTAATGTATTTACCATCCCAACAACAATGTCTTTTTCATGAACATCGAAGATATCGCCCCTAATTTCTCCTACACGAGCATTGGGAATAAATTTTACAATTTCCTTTTTCCACTGTTTAACTAATTCCACTTTATTTACTACCACAATGGATGTACATTGTAATTTATACATGCAATAAATGGCTAACATAGTTTTGCCTCCACCAGTTTTAACACTTAAAATTCCACCACCATTTGTACTTAAAGCTTCCAAAATTGCGGTTGCAGGTTTTAATTGCTCTTTCCGTAGTTTTCCAGCAAATTTGTAGTCACGTTGTTCATTAGATTTGAAGGCTACACGATTAGGTACACCAAGACGATTTTGTCCATAAAATCGTGGAAATACAATATCGCCTCTGCGAGTTTCCTGATATAATCTAAACTTTCGTGGTAGCCCATAACCATTATCTTTTGGAGCCACCGTTAATTCAGTCTTTAGTTCGTCAATAAAAATTGGCGGGTAAACATGTCCTTTTTTCAGAACATATCCATTCCGCCCAAGTACAGTGTAATTAGGATTCATTTGATTTATTATTGTACGATCTGTTTAAATAAAATTGAATCCCCTTTTCATTCAATTTTTAAGTATAATGATTCCAAAAGACTTGTGGTACGAAATTTATAAGTATTTAGATGTTAAATCTATTACTAAATTGCTATCCGCATTCAAAGAGTCAAATATATTTAATCTTACAATATACAATATATTTGAATGTATAGAATGTCATGAGCATGAATTTTGTTTATATGTACCGCAATTACCACTTATTGAATATTCATCAAAAAGAAGTGACTGCATAAATATCATTAAAATGATAGATTATATTTATAATCTTGATTTTGTAAGAATATCAGCTTTTTCTAATAGGAATTGTATAATTGATTTAGCAATTATACATAATAATTTTGAACTGTTACAATTTATAAGTACCCGAATCAATTTGAAAAATTTGTATTCTGATAAAGATGTTCCTTACCTACACAAAGCAATATTAACAAAAAATAAAAATATAATTGAGCTCTTTTTGGATAATCCTGATGTAAGAGATAGAACAGGAAAAACGGCTTTACATAAAGCTGCAGAATTTACGAATGTTGATATTGTAAAATTCTTGGTTGAAAAAGGTGCTGATCCATGTGCATTATGCAAGTATGGTCGATCGGTGTTTATGTTTGCGCTCAATAATATTACACTGATCAATTATACTTGCATAATTCAGTATTTTTGTGAAATTGATGTAGATCCTAACTTAGGTGATTTTTCACCATTATTCCATTCTTGCAGAGAAAAAAAACATATTACTGTTGTCAAAATGCTGCTTGAAGCAGGTGCTGATCCAGATTATACTGAGATTATGACATGTAATTCTCCACTAAAAATGGCTATTCGTTATGAGGATAAAGAATTAATTGATTTATTACTGAAATATACGCAAAAAATTAAGATTAAACACAAGGTTTATTATATCAGTTCTTCTGATGATTGAAATAAGATGGGAAGAGGGGGTTACTCTGGTTTTGTGCCATTAAATTTCATGGTCTTCGGACCATTCTTTTCAGCATTTTCTGCAGCAGCCTCTGCTTCTACACGCATTTGTGCCACCTTCTCTGGATCATTCATTTTTTCTTCTACCTCATTATAGACTTTTTGTGGGAAATATCTCTTTGCTAGTTGCTTGCCAAAGGTGATTTCAGCATCGTGTTGAGAAATTCTACCGTTCTCCATGCCTTTTCCAAGAGCCAGTCCATTCTGGACTAGACTCAAGTCAATATGACGCTCTTTCAATAGGCATACCTTGAAAATATAGGGAGCATTAGCTGCCAGAAGTGGATATTTTCCAATAAAATGGTTTACACAAGCATCAGCCTTTTCGTCTGGAATACCAAGGCGATCAGACTCTTCCCACGCTTCTGCAGCTTCCTTAAGCAGTTTCTTAGTCAAGGCGTTTTGGGTGGTAGTAACTTCCTCGAACATGTTTTTAATATCCCGATACATATCGGCATTAGTATAAGGGCGGAATTCTACTTCATTTTCACTCATTTATATTATTATTTTATTAAATGCGTTTGCTTTAAAGCGCACAATCAAAAAAAGTGATTTTAAGGCTAATTAAACTTTATCAAAAATGAACAGATCATCATCCCTTTTCTGTATTGCCGCTTCTAGTACCAAGACTGGAGTCATTATTTACGAAGATGCCCCCAATCATAGTATCACTAAGTGTCTGGTTAATATCCATGAAATTGATCAACGAAGACTAATTGTTGTATCTAAGAATCCGAGTAAAGACTTCCCTAACGTCAGATATTATGACGTTCCAGTCAACACTATTATAGAGAGTTTCAAGGGTCAGGTTGAGGCTATTCTCTTGACATTCAATAGACCTCAAGAAAAGGCATGTCTCTATGAGAATCTCAATTATATTAAAAAATGTGTCACAAAGAGCTGTGTTATTTGTATAGACTTTTCTATTGGTGACAAAAATTTCAAGAACCAGTTTGACAATTTCACTAAGAGTCTTGGAATCACGTCTAATAAACGAAGAAAGGAAAATTACGATGAAGAAGGACGACCAAGGTGCTTCATCGAATACTTGATTACAGTCCCTGTTATTGTTAGTAAACCAAGTAGTTCTCCTATACTAACCTTTAAGAAGAGTATTGTGAAAAAGGTGACAAAGAATCGGGATATTCAGGCATTAATGAAGAGACTTGATGAGCTTGAAAAAATGGCTGAATTATATCTCCAGATTGTTAACCTTCGAAAAATCGATTTTAAAGACCTTTAATAACTGGTCCCAGAAAGCCTAGTTCTAGACGCAAGATCTGGACTTCTTTTTTTTAATACTACCACTACCCAACAAAAAAACTGATTATCCCTTATTTTTTGTTCATTTATACACGTACACATCATGGATCCTGTTTTTAAGAGATACAATTCTGCTTGTGTGGATGCTATTAATAGCTATTATCCAGAAGGGGTGATCTTAACTCCACATGGATTTTCAACTAAATACCTTATTGAAGAAGGAATTAACCCTACCAGATTTGTAATCTACAAATCAGTAGAATTAAAAAAAAGTATGAGTGTATTGTCTAATTATTCAGCTGTCAATATTTCTAAAACATTATCAACAATCGATAATATAAAGGATATTGAACAATGTAAAATTGTTAATGATCATATCATTACACTAATCTTCTCAGAAATTTCCCAACAAAATCATAAAGAGATTTGTGAGAAAATCAAGACTATCAAATCATCTGAATTGATTTTCCATGAATATGATGCAATTAAAAAAACTGGTTACTATGTAACCTTGGTCAAAAAGGAAAGAAAGAAGCGATCACTTGAAGATGTTCAATCTCTCGTGAAAAGAGCCAAAACGTATCACAAAATTAGAGAGCAAAATCAAGAGCTCGAATCAATTATAGTCACAACAAAAACCAATGAACAAGAACTTCAATTAGATCTTGTTCGACTCAGATCTGAGAATCATGATCTTAAGACTAGTAACGCAAAGTTGTCTGGGATGTATCAAAGACAACAAATAGATATAGCTCTATTACAAAGAAAGAACAAAGACCTTCAAGAGACTCTCGACGAAGTTACATCGTTTTCCTAAAAAACTGATTCTCCGTCCTTTTTTTGCTTTTATACACACAATGAAGTCATATACTGATTTTGCCACAGATTTTGCTATGATTGTCCAAGACAAAATTTCCGAAGCAGATCGTGATAGGGGAAATAGAACTATTATTTTCCAGGAACCGAAAAGCGATCCTCAAGTCATTCCACAATTATTGGACGCAGACTTTGAATACTGTCTTGATGAGCTTGATTTTATGGTCTCGTCAGAATATGAAAAAGAGATCGGTGAAAAATTCAATGGAGTTGTAATCGAAAACAATACAGTTGCGACATTAGTTGCTGAATATGATAGTGAAGACTATGATATTGCGGCTGTATGGGTTGCAACTACTAATAAGTTTTCATCAATCAAGACTCAAATTAGACAGATTGCGGCTTCTCCGAATATTAAGAGTGATACAATATTGGCTGTATCATTCAAGGAAGATGAAGACACAATTGAAGAAGACAATGACTTTATTCAAAGAGAATTTGCCAAAAATGGGCTTAAGTGCTATATAGAGAAAAAATACATTAATGACTCAAACCTCCTCTTTTGGTCATACTTCATTGTGAAAAACAAAACCTCAAAGGGGAAGCGTAAATTAGATGAACCACAATCCCCAAGAAAAAAGGCTAAAACAATGGAACTTAAGGAATCACAACCAACTGAAGAACAGATTCGATTGTGGGAAGCCCAGATTGAACAACTTGAACTCAAGGTCGAAAGACTTTATGATGCAATAAACATCAAGCTAAACAGAGCAGGAATCTTCTAAAAAAATGATTTTATACCTTTTTTATTGTATTCAAATGAAGGTATCTCACAAAAAGAAGCATTTGCCTACGACATACTGTGTTAGAAAGAAACATCCATTACAAATACGGATAGAAAGCCTTGAAAATGTAATAAATAAACTATTACTATGTCTTTGAAACTTTCTTTTTATTTTTACAACAACAAACAGAACTTATCACATCTCCAAATTAATTGACAAAAAGGTACTCCTTCCACTAAAAAAACTGATTTTTTGTACATAATTTTCTTACACACATACGTAATAATGTCTACCGCCGCTGCTACCCAAATCATCACTACCGTCACTGCCGAATTTGCTAAGATCATTGCAAAATATTGTATGCCTATTGGTTATATTTTGTACAATGATACGGATAATGGTGACTATACCAATTCCTTTGTTAAAGAAGGAATTGACAAGATGAGATTTATGATTGACGAAAATAAGGGTGAGTTTGTCACAAAAAACTATCCTACAATACTTACACGAGAAAACAATGAAAATCGTCCATTAGTTGCTCTTGCATGTAATTGTGCTTTCGATGGCACATTACTCAGAACAGGTAACAAAGAATTGCAGAAGATTTTTATGGGTAGTCCCATTGAATTAGTTGTTTGTCTCAAGATTGTTTTTCTTGGAGATGGGACCTCAGAAAAAGCTGTGGCAAGAATTTCCAACTTGAACAATGTTGAAATTTTGAAGCAATTCAAAGATCACAAAAGGATGTGGGTTATTTTCAAGAAAAGGGCAACACAAAAACGCCCAATTGAATCCACATCAACCCAACAAAATAAGAGAAAGTGTACAACACGCGTTACACCAATCCCAACTGCGATTATTGAAAAGAAGACAACACACGGTCGGGAAATTAAAGAACTGATGAATACCATTAATCGACTTGAAGGTCAAGTAGCACATACAATCGTTGAAAAGAATAAAATACAAAAAGAATTAGAATCGATGAAAGAACAAAATGATCGACTTGAAGGTCAAGTCGGACAATTGGAAATTGATTTCCAAACGATTAATGCAAATTACGAAAAACTAATCAAGCTTCTTGGTGAGTAGATTCGTTTTTTTTATTTATTTTGATCCAATTACACTTCTTTAATCGATAAATTTATTCATTTTGCGAATACTCCCATTTTATTTTTTCCATTGTAAATGTATATATGATGAAAAAAATCGTTATTATGGGTGCAGGAGTTGGCGGTATGTCTGCTGCACATTTTATCGCTACTTCCAAGCATGCTAAAGAATTCGAAGTTCATGTAATTGAAAGAAATTCTATTGTTGGAGGTCAAGCAAGAAGTGAAGGTAAACCAAACACGGGTGTTGATGGCAGAAAAGATGCTCCTGGTGAATATTGTTGGCGAGCTTATGGACCTGGATACAATAATTTGCGTCAAGTATTAAAAGAAATTCCAGTTGATGATATAGAAGGCGTTGATAATGTACATGATCTTTTGTTAGATCTTAATGATTTTGTTTATACACGTGACAACGGAGAAGTACTTACTATTAATACTGCCAGTGGATCGGAAAATAAACTTAGTTCAACTAAACAATTATTGAAACGAACATCATGGAGCGACTTTTATAAAACTCTTGATACCTTCGTTTATAGCGCAATGTCTTGTGATGAGCGCAATCAATCGCATGACGATATCACATGGAAAGATATGATGAAAAATCTTAGTGTAGAAATGAAGAAATTCGCCATTAATCCTATTGGAATTTATTATGGTCTTGATATTGATAAAACCAATGCTTCTGCCGTTCTGGATACTATGGGAGATATTGCAACTTTTGTTGGTGGCAATACATTCTCATTCAGTGTCATGACAGGACCAACAAATGAAATGTGGTTGGATCGCCATAAAGCATTCCTTGAAAGTAAGGGTGTCAAATTCCATATGTCAAAAAATATCACTCATGTTGCATATGATTCAGAATCAAACAAGATTGTTGATGTTGTTCTTGATGATTCAGAAACAATTAAAGGAATTGATTATGCTATTTGTAGTCTTCCAACAGAATCTGCTGCCAAACTCCTACGTGATACACCATGTGGAACTAAATTAGGTATGTTAGCACCTCTTGGAAAACAAATCCAAACCAGTATCGCATTTCATTTAGATGATCTTGTTCTCTTTCCTAATCCCAGTACAGTATACATGGTCGATTCTCCATGGGTACTTATGATTCTGCCACAAGGTCATCTTTGGAAAAATGTTAATATGGCTGATTATGGTGATGGAAATATCAAGGATTACTGGGCTGTTGGTGTCGGAAATGTTAATGTGCCTGGATTAAATGGCAAAACATTTTTGGAATGCACGCGCGAAGAAGCTATTAAAGAAGTTTGGGATCAATGTTTGAATTCCAAGGCACTTGAATGTGGTGCAAAAACAGAATCAGGCAAACCACTTACTGAAGTAAAAGTATTAGATACCTACTTATGGAATAGTTTTGAACGTAATCCTGTTTCTGGATTAATGGATACTTACGAACCAAAATTCAGTAATAATGTTGGTACACTTGCTACTCGACCACATACCCGAACGGAAATAGACAATATGTTCTTTGCCACTGCGTATACTCATCATTCTGGTCATATATTCAATATGGAAGGAGCGTGTGAAGCTGCAAATAATGCAGTTAATGAAGTCTTTTCGGCAGAAGATCTTGATTACATTAATACTAAGAAAGATAAACGTCGATTTTTAGGTGCTGTATTTTGTCCATTTAGACAAGTCGATAAAGCTTTCTTTAAACTTGGATTACCTCAATTAAGTAAATTTACTTGTGGATCACTTCCATTGCTAGGTCTCTCACTTGGTGGACTAGCTTGGGGTATTTTAAATGTATTGTAAATAGAAGTGCTCAAAAAAATGATTATTGTTAAGAAATATATCAAACATAATGAATACTCAATTTGTCAAACTCTTTCATGAAAATATCCCTGCCAATGCTGGCAGAATCATAGTTCCTGATGATTCTTGTCAAAAAGATTTAATTGAATCAGGAATCACAAAGAAACGATTTGAAAATGACAAAGAAGCTATTTCAGCAGTATGGTTAAGAACAACAGGAACCATCTTTGATTTAACAGACGGTATTAGAAACATTGTATCATCTCCTGATTTGTTTGACGGAACAATTCTTGCAATGGAGTTCAAGGGAAGATATAATAAGAAAATTGATATAACTTCTATATATGATCGCATTAATATGCCAAAAAAGAGACATTTAAAATTATATCATGGAAATAAAATCACAGGTCTTACAATCGAAGGTACTGAATTCTGGATTTATAAATTGAGGCGTGAAAATAATAAAAAACAAAAAATAGTTCAATCAACAAGTGACGCTGGACTTATCGAACCAGAACTCGTTACAAGACTGAAAGCGCTTGAAAATAAATTGAAAGGCGTATTTGATGCTATTGAAGCATCGTGGGACTAAATGGTCTCAATTTTTTATTTACTGCTGAAAGAATTTCAACTGTTCCAATAAATTCATATCTATTCATCATGATAAAGAAGATTCCTACTTCAGTCAAGTAACTTCCAAGAATTACTGCAAACACAGCATAATCAGTTCCAGTAATTATATTATCGTCCCAGGATTTCCAGAAAGTAATACCGAACGCCAAGAGTCCTCCTAGTACAAGCGGACCTATTTTCTTCAATAAGAAATCCCAATTTTTTGTGTCTCTCGCTTTACTTTCAAGTTTAATGTTTGGTGACTCCTCGGCGATTTCCTTTTCTAATTGTGCCTCTATTTTCTTAAGTTGATATTCTGGCATCTGTTTTGCCATGATTCCACTAATACGATAGACTTTATCATCAATAATCTTAAAGACGAATTCAGACACAATTTCATAAAAGAATACTGTTTGAATGATAGCAAAAACAAGAAAATTCCAAAAAACTTTTGATAACCCAAGAAGTTCCATCTTTTATTTTACTGGTGAAAAAATTGATTGTTTATCAAATAAAAAGAATAAATAATCAATTATGGAAGACTTCACTGTTGTTGAAACTATTTCAAATGAAGAAGAAAATAAGTACATCCAATACATTCTACAACATATTCACAAAAATAGATTTGAACCATTTTGGATTATGCACATTGTTTGGTGGAAACTTCCGAACATTGATATTATTCCAAAAAATGAAGACGGATTTAATTGGAGTAATATGTTTCTCGAATTAAATGATGCTCTTGAAGCATATACGGGACCTCACAAATTCATTGTCAAGTATTATAAAGATTCACAATTCTATGTCATTGTATTACCAAAAACATATAATTACAACTGTGTTTTTGATGAAGTTTATTATATTGAAAACGTTCGTTATGGAACAAATAGTAATATCTATTTCAATGATATGAGAACACATCCGAGTTACAAATTATATGGATTTGATAACTAAATTTTTCCTTTTTTTCCACTAGTAAAATAAAGATGAATCCCATTTTTGGAAAAGAAGTATTTGGAATTCTTTTAACTGCATTCTTTCTAACTGTATTTGAAATAGGCTTCTTTGTTTGGCAAGTAGCACCTACTATTGGTCATAATGTTAAAGGTCTAATTAATTTGTTTGCCAAAGCAATAGCAAAAAATAATCCTGATTTGATTCAAGTACCACCAACTATTTTAACCGCATTGGAAACAGAAGAAACAGACTTAATGCAAAGATTAAATCAAAGTATTATTTTTGATGCAGGTTGGGTAGCTGTGTCTTTGTTGATGTTTCTTGGCATATTTGGATATTCGCTGAAAGGTACTGGTGTAGCACCAATGGACAAAGGATCATTTCTTTTCTTAATTGGTTCTCTTATTCTCTTTATTGCTTTCCAAGTATATTTCTTCTTCGAAGTCAGTATGGCTTATGGTTATCCAGGAAATGAAGAAGCTGTTTTCGCGGCGAAAAAGGCTATGTTAATGGCGGTTAAAGATGCACAAAAAATTAAATAACTATATTATAAATGGGTAATCAAGAAAGTTATTCCAAAGTTTGGGAACGAACCACTAAACGCAATAATGATATTGTCAGTAATCCAGAACATCGCACTAGATATCTTCCTCCATTGCCTGGTGCACAATCTCAGTGGCGAAGAGTTGGTGTTGCTGCTAAGTACAATGCTCAACAGAATATGTTAACCAGTGGATTCCGCTTTGTTCTTGAAGAACAGATGTACAATAATGGATATCGTTACAGAATTCAAGATAATGAAGAAATTGCACCAATTCGTTTGGGATGGCATCAAGTCAAAGTCCGCGATGAACAAGTTCTAAAAGTTCATAATTTCCCAACTGGAGACAGTCAGAAATCAACAGAATTCAGAAGATCACCAAGATTCTTTCGTATAAAACTGGATTTACACACTAATTTTGACGCTAACTACAAACCTGTTAATATTTTTGGAGATTCCCCAATGAATGATTCTAGATATAGGAGTTCTAATGTTAGTATGCCAGTTAGAAAACAAGTTTAATTACTCTAATGCATTACTCCAGGTGACACTTGCAATTAATAGTTTGTCTTTTTGTGACATATCCTTAATCTTTAGTTCTCTCAAATTATTTAATCCATCAATAAACTCGTTTAATGGGGATTTTAGACTTATATTATCAATATTTATATCATCTATATTTAGGTCATCTAAAAACCCAGTTAATAACATATTATTAAATTTTTCAACTGTCATATGTCCTTTAGTGAATCCAGCTATACTAATAAGATATAGCAAATTAATAGCATATTCATTTGTATATGTTTCATTTATTTTTTTAGATACTGTTTTGATTAATGAATTATTAACATTAATTGAATAATCTATACCTGTAACTTCGAATATTTTAATTTTTTGAGTTTCTGGACTTTGATAATATAGAGTTTTTCCAGTATACGGGTTTAATATTTTAATAATTTGATCACCAAAGTTAGTGTATGTAATAGGATTTTTGATGAATATTCCAATTAGTCTTAATTCAGAGCGTGAAAAGTTATATTGTATGTAACCATATGTTATTTCTCCGTTACTTTTATAAATAATCAATGGGAATAAGAAATTTTGTGTATAATTTTCATGTTTTTGACAATCTTTCATCATTGAATCTAAGTAACTTGGAGCATCAAGTTTATTTGTTTGTTCAGTCCATCTAAAATAATATTTTGTAAGTACATCGAATGATGTATCTGTATTTTGATAATAATCTAAGTAATTACATGTAATAAGACCAGGTCCAAAAAGTACAGTTAAGAATATCCACATTGAACTTCTTTTAATAATATTATCGATAGAGTTTTCTGAGGTGGATTCAGTAGAACTCTGCGATGATTCAGTAGATGATTTTCTAATAGAACTCTGAGATGATCCAGTAGATGACGGTAATGATCTAAGACTACTACCAGAACTTGGTATTTTAACAGAACTAATTGATGGTCCAGTAGAACCAATATGACCAGCAGAACCAACACTATAAACATCTGGTGCACCTTCTGGTAGTACAGTTCTTCGTTTATATGGATCATTTTCAGTACTTCCATGTGATGATTCACTTTTAGCACCGTAATTTTCCCATATTTCTGGATCATCAATATTACCTTCTACAGCACCATTTATTTGAAGAATATTTGCTATATCACTTTCATTATTTAATAATGCAATATCTAATGGTGTTTTTCCATTGCTGTTTTTTTCATTAATTTTTCCTTTTAATTGAGGAACACTCAACAATAATAATTCTAATGCTTGTGGACTATTAATATGATGTAATATATTTCCTCCAACTTTATCGTCCCAATTAACTAAGTTTCGTTGTTCTTCAGTTAATTCAGAAGCTATCCTTGCTGGTACAACAATACTTGTTGGTGTGACAGGTTTGCCCTGATTAACGGTCTTTAAACTAGTAATAATTCCATTTAATTTGGCTATAGCTGAATCAATATCTTCGATCGCCCCACCACCAAATTGTTGGAAATAAGTAAAGTGTTTTTTGGACATTTATTTTAAGGAATGAAAAAAATTATGAAACTGTGATTTTCAGTTTCTCATTCTTCTTTTGAATATTGCCTTCGCGTTTAATATTATTACCATGTCCAACAACAGTATTGCGTGTACCAGTGATATTATTACAATTTCCACTAATCATATTGTTATTACCTACGATTGTACAGTAATTTCCAATAATTGTACAATTATTCGCACGAATAACATTGTTATTTCCAGTAATTTTAGTATTTTTCATACCATACAATTCGCCTTTGTGACACTTGATTTCCTTCATTTTATTCAACAATATAAAGAATTTATTCAGTTTTTTATTGGATATTGTCAAAGAAACTTCTATCCAGTGGATCTGTCTCTTTTGTCCAAGGTCCTGTTAAACCTATTCTAATTCCTGGTGGATAAGCCACATCAATTCTTCTACTTGCACGAGGACCACAACAAACTCCTTCCATAGATTTCCAAACAATCGTAACGATTAACCCGACTAAAGCACCAATAAGAAAAATAGCACCACATAAAATATTATCACCCATTCTATATTAATAAACCTACAAAAGAATATCATTCTCCGAATACTTTTTTAGTTCCTCCCATGTATTTGTATCCATAACCTTCGTCAATCATAAATTGATTAATATTTCTGCCATCAATATAAATAGTACCAAGTAATCTACCATATTTATCAAATTCATGACATTCTAAATCAATTAACTCATCTAAAATCTCATCTGCTAAAACTTTTTTTGCTTTCAAACCTTCCTTTTTTTCTTCTTTGTTCCTGGTTCTAATTTCGGGACTATCATAACCCATCATTCTTATTTTAAACTGTTGATATTTGTGATTAAATTTGAATATAACAGTTATTGTGTCACCATCATAAACATCAATACATTTTGCAACATAACGATTGCCTTCTAAAGAAAATAATTCAGTATCTTCCTTTTCTAATTTTATGAGTCGCCAGTATCGCAATTCACGCCATTTTCGTTTTAAGTAATCCATCCTTTAATTAAAAAAAGAAATTATCTTTACTTTCTAGTTAAGACGGAAAGTCCAATTCCAATAAGACTTGCATTAATAATGTAATGACTTCTCGTATCAATTACTCCATTTTTTTGTTCATAAGTTGATTTAATTGAACTAATGCCAGCGGCAACAATCAATCCAGCACTAACTTTAATGAGAATAGTAGAAAGCTCCATTTTAAGTTGTAATTTATTTAAAATCATTAATCAATTTTTTTGAAAGTACTAAAGACTTCCTATATACGCATAATTCTTATATTGGTACTACACCAGATATGTAAATGAATTGACAAAAGCCATGATACATGTACCTCTTAATTTAACCAGGGATGTTGAAGCATTTGTTCTGGTGTTGCTCGCTTTTCAACATCATACTCTAACATTGGTAATAAAAAGCTCTCAACAGCATCAGCATCTTCTTCAGAGAAATTATATTCTCGTTGAAGAATCTTGCTGATATTTGTATCCTTAAGAAAACTAGGTTTATTTCTAATATTACCAGCGCGATGGAAGTAATCTCTACTAACTTCACCACGTCTTTGAACGTATTTTGGAACATTTCCGAGTGTATTTGTCATTAACCAAAGATGCATTTGATCAACGAGATACTCGTCTTCTTCATCGTCGTCGCTGTCGTCTTCACTATCGCTATCATCACCACTTTCGTCGTCACTTTCGCTATCACCACTTTCATCCATATCGCCAATTTCTATTTCATCAACATATGAATGTGGATCAAATAAGTAATCATCAGTTAATAATTCAAAAACAATACATGCCAATGCCCAAATATCAGTACCACAATCATAATCAGCATCAATGATTCCTTCTAAACTTCTATATTCAGTAGTACCAATATTATTAGTGAAATGTTTGTGCGTCCAACATCCACTCCCTAAATCACCAATTTTTATTGTAACACTCGAATCTTCAACTTTGACAAGAATATTTTCAGGTTTTAAATCTGTATGAATAACCTCATTATTTCTCAGAAATTGCAGTCCTTGTAGTGTTTGCTTAGCGATCTCCTTTACAAGTGGAATAGGCATACCATGTTTATACTTTTCTAATAGATCAAGAAGATTAAGATCCAT
>Ga0180437_10005123_pt1 | contig 18118 bp, 25 predicted proteins | sample SS_ome_4_FD_132410 | JGI IMG/M metagenome (GOLD analysis project Ga0180437, IMG submission 132410) | Hypersaline lake sediment archaeal communities from the Salton Sea, California, USA - SS_3_D_1 metaG | ecosystem: Environmental > Aquatic > Non-marine Saline and Alkaline > Hypersaline >... | reverse complement strand
CTCAAAAATAAATTAAAATAACTTCGCATAGAACTGGACAAGTGGGCTGAGCCCCCCACCCGGTCAACGCTCTCACAAACTACCGTCTACCTGGCGCGCTTGTCAAGGGGTTTCGCTCAGTTCCGTGAGGTTTCGCACACATTTGGATTTTTTCGAGGGATGGCGAAAAATTTATAAATTTCTCGATTTGAAATTTCTCAGAGATTTCTCGTTTTTTCGAAAATCGAGATTTTCTCGAAATATTTTTGGTGAGCAACTTGCTCATAACAAAGGGCCGTACACAAACAAAGGGAGCGTGTCAACAGTGGGCATATCATTAGATGATCTACCTCCGAAGCATCGAGCAGCTGCAGCTCAGAAGCTGGGGCTAGTAACAAAGCAACCAACCATGACCAGGGCGACACGTTCACCAGGTGAGCTGATGTTCGAGTTGCAATGTGAGGCAGCACTGCCTGACTGCGACCAGCCTGTTACTGAGTACCGATTCCATGAGTCCAGAAAGTGGCGATTCGATTTCGCCTGGCCCGATCAGATGCTGGCTGTTGAGATTGAGGGGCTAACTCATGACGGTGGCAGGCACCAACGGATCGCCGGGTTCATTGCAGACCTGGAGAAGTATGAGCAAGCCATGATCGACGGCTGGACTGTGTACCGAGTATCAGCATCAATGGTCAAATCTGGCAGAGCGTTGGAAGTGTGCGAGCGTATGTTAACTGTGTTGAGGGGCTAGTTATATCAACAAAAACACTGGGTTTTTGTCACGCTTCCGGGTTGCCCACTTGGCATGATGCACCACCGCATCTGACGATCCTGGCAGTTGCCCCGATCTCAGTGGGTGGGTTCGGCACGTTCACCGGGTTGGCGTCGATCTCAAAATAGGGGCCGAAAAATATCTCATTGCTGAACTGTGATTCATTGCCGTCCAGGTCGAACGCAGTCAGCACGATCCAGATTGTTGAACCGCTCGGCACACCAACCGGAGTTATCGTTGCTGATGTGGCGGTGTGGTCATCAATGGTGATGCTCGCCTCATAGTCTCCGGAGCTATAGCCCCAGTACGCTCGGAAGCCAGCCAGGTCTGTGAGTGGTGTGCCGTCTACGTTCTCAGATGGAGGCAGCCAGTTGAGTGCAATGCGAATATCCATATCAGCAGCAGCTGGCAGAGAGCAGAGCAGCAGAGCGGCGGTGAGTAGTCGTTTCATGATCATCCTTGAGTTGCCCTAGCAGCTGCCGGCCCATTCAGCTGCGTCGGGCCCTCTATCAAACTCAGCGCTCCTGGGCCGGGCGTTGAGTTGGACTATGAGATTAAGCTGGCTGGCCCACAACTGCAAACCCGCACGGCACCGAGTTGCCAACATTCGCCTGGAAGTAAACCACGATAGCGGGGTCTGTCACCTGATAAGCGCCTTCAACGTCCTCATAGTTGAGCGTCTGAATGATCGCCGCATCTGGCAAGATCATGCGAATCGCTGGCACCGGGTTGGATCTGGCCGTCACTTCAACGCCGCCAGTCTGCAGCGCGTTTATGCTTTTGATTGATCCCCTCGGCTGGTAATCGCCATACCCGCCAGCATCTGAGAAACCCCACCGGCTTGTGCCGTCAGGGGTTCCGATTGTCAGAGTCCCGATTGAAGGGAAGTCTCCGGTCAGCCGCTTCGGGATCAGGAACCGGCTGTTCGCCTGGTGCGGACTGATCGCCGTCAGTGCTCGCTGTCTGTGTCTGAGTAATGTCACTCGGGCCCTCCGCACATTGACAGTGCAAAACATCCATTTCGAAAAGCGGCGGGCTCATAGTGCAGCCGCTCAATGCTAACGCGCATCCTACTGCGGCACTCCACCAGCGCCCCGCCCTATTGCGTTGATCCAATCTAATAAGCCTCCCTCGCCTGGTGTAAACCCACCATTCGATTGCGGTGATGTATTTACTCCCAGGTTATCCAGGATCTCAGTCGTTTGATCAGAATCTGCACCAACTGTCTGCAGCCCCAAGCGCAGCAGATCCCCGAGCGCTCCCGATTCAACCGCCGATTGGTAAACCGTCTGGCCTCGCTCCGGTAGGCCCTGCTGGCGCAGCTGCTGGAATCCCTGCAGCGCACCTTGCGCCGTGTTCAGCAGCTCGGGGTTAACTCCCTGATAAAAGCGCGTGTCATAGAGCGCGTTCTGAGTGCGATCTGCGAGACTGGTGGCCAGCTCCTGGAGCCTCGCACGTTGCGCAGCTGGATCGGCCTGGAGCAAGCTCACGAAGTCGCCCACGTTCTCCAAATTGGTCCGCCCCAGGTTCAAACCCATCGAAGCGAACAATCGCTCTGTGCCTTCATCTAGCTGGCCGGTTTTGAATGCGTCACGCAGCTGCAGGATCAGCCCGGCCGCCTGGCTCTCAATCTGAGCAATGCGCGGATCGCCCGAGTCGATAAATTGCAGAGTGCCCAGGCCCTCCTCATCAAGCGCAGCCAGTCTCTGCTCCATCTGCAGGACGTTGGCCAGGCCACCGGCCGAGCCATCCAGCACTGACACGTTATCAACCCATTGATCAGAGCCAGTGGTGTCCACTGGCACAACAACCCCACTAGCCTCATCAAGCGTGAGAAATGCGCTATCCCCACGCTGCAGCGCCTCTCCCTGGGCCTGAATTCGATTCTCTGGCGCGAGCATTGCGTTTTGCCTGGCCAGGGCTCGCTGACCGGATCGAAACTGCCGGTTCTCCTCAATGCGTGGCGCAGCAGATTGAATCAGAAACTGTGAGCGCAGTTGCGGGTCAACAATCGACTCGGCAATGTTCACCTGCTCATCAGTCAGCAGCGCCTCATTGCGCGCTTCCTGCATTGCGAGCGGCAAAGGTGGGCCCTCCAGATTCTGATTAGCCTCACCCGATCCGCGAATCAATGACTCCAGGATCTGATTAGCGCCCTGCTCCTGCTCCTCTCGCTGCTGACGTGCCTGGCCCATCCGGAGAAAGCTCCAGATACCGCCCAGGCCACCACCAACTGCAAGCGCTCCTACTGGTAAAACCATGCTACCCCCTAGCCAAAGCCGAAGTTGACTGATGCTGATTGAGAGCGGCCCTCACTCTCCTGGCGCAGTCGCTCCAGGATGATCGGGCTACCGATAATTGACGATGCAGCCTGCAGTGGAGCAAAGCCGCCAGTGAAGCCGCCCAGGCCGAGCCCAAACAGCGAGCTAAGGGCGTCCAGCCCACTGACTCCCGCCTGTCTCTGCTCACCAACTGCGCCCAGGCCGAGCTGGCCAGCCTGGCTCAATGCCTGAGTGCCGAGCCCGGTGAACGCATCCAGGAGGCCAGCCTGCTGCAGCTGCTGCCCACGCTGCGCGAGATCGCCCTGCTGTAACTGTCCGGCTGCGGCGAGCTGGCCCCGCTGATCTGCCTGGAGCAGTGCCGGGGCGAGCTGCTGACGTGCTGCAAAGTCCTGGCCGATCAGCTGGCTCGCGCCTGTCTGAAATGCCCTGGAAGCATCACCAGCTGCTTGACCAGATGCCAGCGCCTGGCGAGCGCCGCCGCGAGCGCCTGCCAGACTTGCCTGGCCTGAGATCTGGCCCAGGCTGGCGCGCAGATTCTCCTGGATGTTTTGATTCAGCACGTCCAGCGATCCCTGCAGCCCTGGGTTGGGTTGCAGCAATGACTGGCTCAGAGCGTCTGACGTTGAGAGCCCCTGCAGCGCCTGAGTGCCTGCCAGCTGGCCGCCCGTGTTCACGCCACCAGCTGCACTGCCGCCCTGGCCGAGCTGCTGCAGGTTGCCTATGGTTTGCGCCAGGCCCTGGCCGAAGCGGCCTTGAGCGAGATTCTGCAAGCCACCAGCGAGCTGATTACCCTGGGTGAGCAATCCACCAGGACCGAATACCGAGCCCTGCGCAAAGTTCAACGCGCCAGGAGTGAGCCCCTGCTGCAGCTGCGTGGCCCCGCCAAACAAACTCTGCAGCGCGCCCAGCTGCTCTGGCGCAATGAATGAGTCGCGGTTAGTGAAGCTAGATTGTCGAGACTCGCTACCCGAGCCACCAAAGCCGAAAAGCGCCATGTTTATACCCTCAGTAATTCACCCTGGATGTTACTCGGCCGCCAGCTGACGCGCATAAATTCATCCTGAGTGTTGTTTGTCCGGTTCCCATCTACGGCCGCCACCGGCAGCCTAAAAAATGTTGATTCCTCAATCGGATCAGCGGTGACGGCATAGACATAAGCGCCCCCCAGATCGGAAGCGGCCAACGTGATCAGATCACCGATGTTCAGCAGGTTGGCGTTGGGAATTCTCACGTCGCGGCCATAGCCATCTGTGTATGAAATCGCAAGCTCGGTGATGCTCTGCAGCTGCGCTGAGTTGCCTTTAAGATAACCCGTAGGCGGGGCCGTTGTTGTGTCGATTGTGTCCTCCCACTGATACAACAGCACCAGGCCATTCAGCTCCACAATATCAAACAGCACCTGAAACGCAGTTTCATAGCGCGCTATGATGCCCTCCAGGCCCTCAAAATCCCTTTCGAGGTGAGCTTTAAGCCCCTGCAGATTTGAGCCTGGGCCGATTGTTTGTCTGAGCCATGCCATCAGTAACGCCCCATTTCCTCCACTTCTAGCTCCATGTTAGTGACGCGCCAGGGGAGCTGCGCAGTAGCGTTGACGCGATACGCCAGGTAATAGCCCTGCGCGCTCACGTTGACAAACTTATCAACGCCCACCGTGAACGGTTGCGGTGGGCCCCACAGTACCGGCGCAGCTGGATGATCATGCGCCCCCACTTCTATCGTGAACACCGCGCCAGCTTCTGCCTCGAATGACGGCCATACGCGGCGGCAATATTTCCTGCGATCAGCTGCGTCCAGGGCTATGCCGGATCGCTCAATGTTGGCCACCAGGTCAGCGCCTGATTGCTGAGTTCCGCGCTCCAGCTGCCACAACCTGGCCCCTGGATTCTCTGCCGCAATGAGCTGGTCAGCCGTGCGCAGAAAGCCAGCCTCATTCCAGCGCGTGGGGTCATTGTTCCATTGAGTTGTTTTCTCGGCCCAGGTCAGCTCCAGGCTGCCAGCGTTGGGAGACACAATGCCCAGGTTCACATGCGGGGTTTCCTGCAGCAGCCGAGTCTGGCCCACCGTGCCATCAGTCAGGCTGATCACCCACGCCTCAGTCGGATATGTCTCGCCCGAGCGCGGACGGCATACCGCAACCTGCTCCTGGGCGGCATTCAAAAATATATAACTATTCTCCTGGTTGGCCCCGTTCAGGTTGTCAAAAATCTCACGGCGAACGCGCTCATCAATCAATGAAGTGGCGGTGATGCCATCGTGGATGATCAGATCGCCATCAGTCAAAACAACATGCTGGCCGCGCCACTCAATGACACAGTTGCGAGCGAGCGCGCCGAAGGTAGCGAACACCGGCCGCGTTGAAAAAATGAACTGGCCGCCAATCAATTGCAGCAGGTAGACGCTACTGGTTTTGTAAATATAAAAGCGGTCCACCAGCTCCAGGCCATCCACCAGGCCACCAGGACGAAACGCAACAGACCGCTCCACGGCCTGAGAGTCAACGCCCGGCGTCCAGCTCTGAGGCACTTGACCAGGAGGAGCTGCATCACTGACACGCAGCAGATCTGGCACACGCGTACCGCCTGCCAGGATATTCATGGCCACCAGGTACTCACGGAAAGGCCGCATCGCATCGCACAGATCACCAACCGGCCAATCGGGTAGCGGTTGCATCACGTTGAGCGGGTCACGATCCCACCAGTACGGCCCCGAGTTGCGCGCATTCACCACCGGATTCTGTTCTATGATCCCGCCAGTGTAGGGGCTGGTCAGGGCAGACACTGGCAGAAAGGCGGCCGGTGTTATGTCCGCGTTGATCGCGTCCAGGTCCGTTGCAACAACGCCGGTGACACCAGCGGCGATCCAGTAGGCATCCACGTCAGTCTGAGCAGCCAGCAGCCAGCGCGGCTCATGCAGCAGTGGATCGGGCCCGACTTGAGCATTCCCCGCCGCCTGGCGCAGCAGCTGATCCTCGGGAATGACGTTTTGCGCAGCGCTGACAACATCCAGGGGCAACATATCAGCAGGCCGATCTCGGTTGACTGTGCGCGGTTGGAATTTGACGTTAGGCATTCTGCACCCTCATCCGATTATCACGTCATAACTCTGGCCATTGACGAACACAAAATTGGCCGTGTTCCAGTTCCATTGATCGTAAATCCCGCCAATGTTGCTGTAACTGAACACGTCAGCGCTACCCAACAGCGGCCCACCGATTACTTGCAGTGTGTTGAAAAAATCCTGACCAAGCGCGGGGCCGGTGTTGTTGAGCAGCAGCGTGAAACTGGACAGGTTCGCCGTGAACAATCCCCGGATGGGTTGGCCGCGAAAACTTGTCGGAGCAATCGAGCCATATTGACCAACCAGAAAACCAGTCTCACCGCCTCCACTGCCTCCAGCGGTCAGATCATAGGACGTGCCGCCGCCTGCAATGGTGCTCTGAAAATGGATGATACTCACGACAAGCCACTACCCCAAACATCGTAACTACTGCTTGCGACTTTATAGATTGTTGCAACCCCACCCTGGGAGACAGATACCGAGGATTCTAACGTGACGCCAACCCCGGAAAACCAGCGCAGAGAAACTCCCGATCCGGGGACGATAGTATTTGCAGCATTCGCTCCGTTCTGCATCACAACAACAGCGCCAACGGGCAGAGAGTTATCGAGCGTGTATGTATATCCGCCAACGCCTGTGCTTCTAATCGTTTTGCCAACGTCGCTAGGCGTCAGCGCCCGAGACGCTCCCGTTGTGGATGCAAGCGGCATTAAGTTATAGCCTGCCGGTGTCAGGTCGCCGTCTGCATCAGCGATATACATTCCGCTGTTATTCGCACTGCGTTGAGCAAGGGTAGCCGTTTGCGTCATCTGCTGGCCGTCAGTGTATGTCCTGAACGTGTTTGCGGTTGGGTCGCATCTGGCGATTATTGCGCTGGCAACTCGCAAGTCTAGAGGCTGGCTTGCATTCAATTGCTCAATTACTAATGCGCCCGAATCTGATCCTTGAATGTATCCAGATAGAGAGCCGCTAGTATTGATAAACGAAAGCCGAGCAAAGGCCGCCCCGCTTCGCAACTGCATACCATCTGACGCGGTAGTGATCCGAGCCGATCCGCCATTAGCGTAAAGCGTTGTTTTGTCTTCGTCTGCTTCTAATGCCAGCACAGCCGCCGTGTCACCAGTGTTGCGGGTTTCCAGCCGTATAGCCGCGCCCGGCTGAAGGTTTCTGTATGAAACCAAGCCGCCATCCTGCTTTGAAATCTGCGCGAATCCGCCCGAAGCATCCTGCAGAGAAATATTCGCAGATGATTGTCCCGGCTGCGCCTGAATCAAAGCGCCGGTTCCCGCCGATGATATAGCTGGTCCGCCCGCGTAGCCCATCGACGCCGCGCCATCGGGCTCAGCGGCAATTTGCGTCTGCTGGTCATCACCCGCACCACGCACAATCAGCTGCAGGTTCTGGCTTATCTTTTCATTCTCCAGGAACAGCGCACCTGCAACATCAGTCCGCAGTGAGATATTGGTGGCATCGTTCCCCGCGTTGCGGAATCGCAACAGCTGGGGCTGATCATCCACGTCTGGAATCAGATCCAGGGCCCGAGCTGTTTGAACGGCTGCAGGATTGCCACCGACTAGCAGGCGGGTTTCCGTTGCATCGCCTGTCACGTTGGCTTTGAGCGCATTTTTTATGCCGCGCAGATGATCATCACCCTCTGACACGTTATCCGTATCGAACGGATTGGCCGGTTCCAGCGCATCAATGTTGTCGAAATTCGGTTCAATTGGCATCAGCCCATCCTCATCGCTGGCTTGCTTCCCCGCGCTCTCGCTGCGTCGCGGTTGATCGGTTTAACCTCGGCACCATAGAGCCCGTTGACAAACTGCAGGGCCTCGGCGTTTTTCTCCCAGATATGCAGCTCGATCAGCGCAGCGTATAGATACACCTGAGGCCAGCGCACACTCACTGCGTTGGCTTCCCCGTTAACGCCAAACTGGGGCCGAGTGAAATAGTAGATCGGCAGCACGTCACCGCCACCGTATGGCCTGACCTCAATTTCAGACAGCTCACTGACGCCGCCGCCACCAGCGCCCCGGATGTTGTACACACCAGGCCGCCCTGGCTGCTGCCGGTAGATGGCAATGCTGATCGTGTCCACTGACTTGAGCGCCTGGCCGTTGCCACCTGGTGGATACACTGCGCGGATCATGCCGTAGTCGGCTGGAAGCTGCGCAATGTTGCTATCCAGGGGAAAGGTGACGTCCGCCGTTGTCTCATTCTCAAAACTGCGCAAATCGCGGCCTATGCGCGACTCACTCAACGGCAGAAAATACTCCTCTATTTCAGTCTGCAGATCAGGCCGTTTCGAGTAGCTGATGATCAGCTGCACTATTTCGTCGCGGGTCACTAGAGCCCCCTGGGTTTCCTCACCCGATCTCTGACGCGGTAGGGCGCAGCCTCCGCGCTATGAAAAAACTTGCGCCATGCTTTTGTGCGCTCTGTGCCATCCGGGCTGTTCAGCTCCGGATAGATCCGGATCAGCTTGTAATAGTCCAGCTCCGGAATGCTCAGCTCCAGGCCGCCAAAGCTCGAATGCTTCAGGGCGCCAGGATCTTTCCGGGCCTCCTGGTTGAGCCGCAGAATCTGATCACGGTTCGGCTGCGTCCGTTTGGTAACAACGTGCCCCTGCTCCGTGTATGTGTCCGTTCGGATCACTCCATCAAATTCACTGCTTTTGGGCAAAGCTCTGCTCCTGGCGATAGGTGCCCTCAAGGGGCACCACGTTGAAAGGCTTGTTTGTGAGCACTGCGCGATCCGCATCTATCAGGCCCTCGGCCTCAACCGCTGGTAGATCAATCACGCTGCCCTGGCGAGCTGGCCCGAGCGACGTGAACACTTTGGCAGCTGGGCCGCCTTGCAGTCTGATTTCAACCCGCAGATGCGCGGGTTTCTTAGCTGACGGTTTTCGCGCAGTAGTCACATTTTCTCCTTAAGTAGTTACCGCAACAGTCGGATCAATATCGGCAATCACCCCGTGCGCTGCTTCATTGAGCACCTTCAGAGTGAGATCGACAGTGATCTGGCGGATCTCCGACAAGCCTGGCTTGCCCTGCATTTCTGTTTGATAGCCTCGCAGAATCCCCTGGCGCGCATAACGCGGATCAAGGATATACAGGTTCGCCACCGGGACCGGGGTAGTATCGGCCGAGTCATAGGTTGCCTGCTTGCGGTTGGCCACCAGGGTCAGCGACACGTCAAAATCCAGGATCATGACATTCACTGTGCCGAGCGCAGTTCCGGGCCCCATGCCCTGCTCATTGCGCTGCAGCGTGGCGATCCGCGCCGAGGCGGTGAACATATACTCGGACAGGCCCCGAATGACGCCAGGAACTGACATCGCAATTGTTGGGTCAGAGCCCTGCTCCCAGGCCGCCTGGGCAATGTTCCGCACCAGCGTTTCAGTCAGGCCGCGACCCTCACCAGGCGTGGGCGCAGCAACCACACCGGAAGAAAAGCCACCATCGGCACCGCCGACACCTCGGCTGGTGTTGGTTTCCAGCCACGCACCGAGCGCGCCCAAACGGCCTGCAGTGGTGTTGCCATCGTCAGCAACACTCGCCTGGTTGGAGAGAAAAATACCCTCAACATCCTGGCGCAGATCTCGCTGGCGCATCATCACCTGGTAGGCCAGCTCCTGGGCGCGTCCAATCGTGTCGGACGCATCCGCCCGGCTGGAGACTTGAACAATCTTGTCAGGGATCTGGCAATGGTTCCCGACACGCGAGCCAGTAGCGGCATCGTTGCCAGTCAGCGCTGCGCCATCCACGTTCGCATTGTCCAGATCCTGCGCGGCCATCTGATCAATCGTCCACTCAGTGTAAGAATTTTTTACCGAGTCAGAGGCAATCGCGTCCTGGAAGGGAAACGGGTAATTGTCGATTTGTTGGATCTGATCCATCACATCCTCACGGATCAGACCTCCAAACTCTACGGCCTTCAGATCGGCCGAGTCTAAGTTTGCTGTACTCACTTATTCGCTCCTGCTATCAGCGCAGCAACTGCTCCGGCTTTGTCGGAGTCACTTGTCGCTGCCTTTGCTTGGTTAATGATCTTGCTGGCATCGCTCGGCTTTTCGGCTTTCCGGCCACGGGGCGCTGCAGGTTTCGCATTGCTTCTCAGCTCGCTCATCCGCTCATTCGCCGCCGCGATCCGTTTGCTGTATACGGCCAGGTCGTGAAACGCTTTGATCAACCGGGCATCCGCGATCCGCTCGCGCTCGGCTGGCGTAAACCCGTAGCTTTCCAGGGCCCCGGCAATCTCTGCCTGGGCGGCCTTCGCTTTCTCGGGCTCGGCCCACTCGGGCCGCATCGCCAACAGCGCTCGCTGCTGCTCCTGCAGGTACTGCGTCTGTTGTCCTCGCATCAGCTCCAACGCTTCTGGCTTCAGATTGTCGGGGCCGATAACTTGCACCAGCTGCTGCAGCTCCTGGCGCGCTCGGAGAATTTCAGACTCCTGCGTTATCCGGTTAGTCTCGAATGTTTCACGCTCCTGGCGGAACGATTGCACACCATCCTTCAGCTGGCCGATTGTCATGGGTTCTCCCCCATCAGCCATGGGGACGGCAATATTGTAGAGGTCAGAGACCTCAACACTCGCCACCTGGGCGAGTGCTTCCAAGCTGTTCAGTTGCACCTTCTCAGATGCGCTGGCCTGTTGATCCGGCTCCGGATCTGACAGCAGCTGCGCCAGTAAGTCATCACTGCTTTGCTCCTCAGCGGCCGCAGCGGGGGCCTCCGGTGGTGGCGTTTGCACGTCATCCGGCTTCGCATCTTCTACGCTCTCCGCAGTTTTACCCATGAGCAGATCAGCGGCTGCGCTGATTTTTTCTGCATCGCCAGGTTGTTGCCGGTACTGTTCTTCGCTCACTCCACACTCCTTAGCGCGCCTTGCGCCTGTAGGGCCTCGGCGCGTTGTTCTTCATCAGTCACTTGCTGCTGTTGTGCAGCCAGCTCCAGCTGGCGCATCACTGCATCCAGCACCGCCCGATAGTAATCGAGCTGCGTTTTCTGTTCGCTCTCCGCGAGATCACCCTGCACTTTCATCAGCTCGGTATTGATCTGCGTATCAAGCAACCGATTCTGCAGCTGTTGTTGCTCAGCAGCTGCTGCCTGGCTCTGCGCCTGCTGCGCCTGCTGGGCCTGAACGCTCAGTTCGCTGCGCGGGTCAATGTAATAGCGGCGAGGATTGCGCAACCCGGACGCCATCGCAAAGTCGATCAGCGTGTCATAGTACGTTTGCAGGTTTGTGAGAATGCCAGCGCCCAGACCCTGGGCCATCATTTTTTCTTGCTGGCCGAGCGTCATCTGCAGAGCCATCTGTTTTTCAGCTCGCTCAGTGGCAGTGAGCCCCGCGACAATCTCCACGCGGAAGCGGGGTTGCCATCCAGCAGGTTCAGGCGTCACATATTGAGACTGAATCCCGAGCGGGTTGGCGTTCGGGAAGTCTCTCCGCAGCGTGGCGTGGAGAATCACAAACAGCTGGCGAATCATTGTCTCGCCTAACGTCCTGGTCATGAGCTGGGCCAGCTGCTCACGGCTGGAATACTGCCGTTCAATGCCGTGAGCTGTATCGCCAGCAATCTGCAGCTCAGCCGCCTGGAGATCCAGGGAAGCACCGCCGCGCTCGCTGCGCTGTTTGTCCAGATAGTCTAGATAAGCAATCGACTCTCCGACGATATTTACAAACTTCAGCTCTCTCACTGCGTCGATGTCATCAGCTCGGTTAATGCCGCCAGGCCGTCTGGCTTTCAGATCCTCCTCATTCACGAGGCCATCCTGAATCACCAGCTCTGCGTTATTCGCTAGAGCCATGTTGTTTTCGAGCTGCTGGAGCGCCACGGTTTTCTGCCGCTCCAGCTCCTGGAGCTTGTCGAATAGGCTCATCCCTTGCCAGCGATTCGGAACAACAAAACCCGTGCCGGTAGCGAACGGCACCAGCTCTGCCAGCTCATTCTCCAGGACAGTAACTGAGCTGGTCCCGCCGCCGGTAAGAACACGCCGCCGCTCCGCAACTCCGTCCTGGTCATAATCCACCAGCATCCATAGCTCATAGCACTCGATTCGATCCATCGAGCGATCCCCAGCAATATCAATCACCGGGCTAGTGCCGTCGCGGTTGCGCGCCTGGGGCGCAATCTGCGTGTCAACATTGGTGCTGGGCAGCTGCTCAACCACGCGCTTAGGAATGCCGCGCTCTATCAGCTCGGAGCGCGTGAACATAAAACGCTCGCCCACGGTTGGCGCGTCCTGCACATCCGGATCAGTCCACTCCTGAGTGAGTACGAACATTGTCGGGTCAACGGATCGGATGCGCAGCTCGCGGACCTCAGTGGTGCGCTTGATCGTCGCGTTGATCGTGTCCGGATCGTCACCGTCCTGGACGTTGAGAATTTCAACCTCCTGATTCTCTGCAGTCGGTTGGCTGACCTGGGCCATTGCCAGCGCGTCAGCGTTCTGCACCCGCGTCCTGCTGACATCAACCCGCCGCTCGGTTTCCACTCGAAGGATGCCATTGCGCAGCAGCAGCGCATTACGCAGCGCGCCCTGAATCGTCACGTATCCTTGATTCACATCCTGCAGATACATATTGCAAACGTGAGTTTCTACCTTTGCCTGCTCAACGTCCGCCGCCGTGTTGGGCGGGTAGGATGCGACCATCGACACGTCAAACGCTGGCATCATCTGCGCAACAACGGCCTCCACCATATCAGCCGTGCTGGTGTCTTTTGCGTTGCTCAGCCCATCCTCATAGAGCGCCATCTGATTGCGATCAAAATAGGAATCGAGCGCAGCCTTTTGATTGCTCTGGCGTTCTGTGTCGCTTGAGAAATCAGAGCTTTGCAGATGCCGCTGGATGATTGAGCGAAATTCGTGGTCACTAAGCGGCACGGCGTTTACCTCGCGTGTTGTAGTCGATTGGTTTTGACCAGTCGCTGCGCTTGTCATTGTGGCCGCCGAAAAAATGCACTATCGGCATGGACAGCTCATAGGCCACATCCTCAACGGCTTTCTCGGTAAACGTGCCCAGCTCCTCATCATAAGCCGCGTGAACCGTTCGCATACCTTCGATCAGATCCGCCGCCATGCTCTCAGAGAATACGCAGCGGCCGAGCTTGCTTTTCACTCGGGCGGCTGCGTCGCTCATCTGTTGATTCTCAACCAGTAGGAAACGAATGCCGTTATCCCTGGCGATCTGTACGCGAGCGTCATTGGCTTTCAGTTTGGGGCCGCCTGCGTAGTGGCGGCCGTAGTGGTATTGCTTCTGGCTGGTGACATATTTGCAAACGTCCTCAACCTTCGCGTTTTCGAAACGCTGAGCCTTAAAAAAGACGTGGCGGCCCCGCCCATCGGCGGTGATCCATACTACTGTGAGGGAGCTAGGACCAAAGTGCCAGGAAGTGAACACCTCGCCGCCAACGTACTCAAACGGAACTATGCGGCGAGATTCTGCCGCCTCGGCCATTTCATCCTCGAAGAATGAACCAGCCGCACCCGCATCAAAAGAGCAAAGCATCTCGCGCTCATAGGCCCGATCACCGATCTCGGCTTTGAGCAATGCCAGCTCCTGGTCATCAATGATCCCGCTCTGATCGGCAGGCACAAAGTGACTAGACCATTCCGGGAAATCCGGATTGTTCCCCAGCTCGAAAAACTTATAAAACTGGTTCAGACGGCCGTTCGGTGTGCCAATGAATAGCCCCTGATTCGGAGCGTGGCCGCGCTCAATGCACCACTCCTGAAACTCATCACGGCGATCTGAAAGCATCGGCCGGAACACGTCAGTCCAGGCTGATGGCGCAATGTGCGGAGTTTCATCAAACAGCACCCGATCAGCCAGCTTGCCTCGATGCTTCTGGACGTTGTACTCAGTACCCACCAGCTGCACCACTGCGCCATGATCCCATTCGAGAGTCAGACGGCTGCGATTGATTTTCGGATACCCCGTGGCCATGAGCTGGAAATACTCCAGCGCAATATCCCGAGCCTGGCCAGCGTAGGGGCAAACATAGTAGCCCCGATACCCTGGCTCATAGGGAAAGGAGTCATCCTCGGCAGGCTCAAGCAGCCAGTTCACTGCGTAGACAGTTTTGCCAGCGCGCCGATGCACCACGGCGCAAACAAAGCGCGCCGGGTCGCTCTCTAAATCCTTTTGAAAATCACGCGGTTCCCATCGCATGGGAGCGGATCATATCACTGTTGACATTTACGAAAAACATATATCTCAACGGCAAAAAGTGTGTGACATAATCAAAAGTGTATGACATAATGGCGCAGCCATTAACGGCACAACAACAGGAAGAAAACAGATGAGCAAATCAATCCAAGTAAACAAGCTGTTTGATCAGCACGTTCGCAACAGCTGCGACGCCGCACGTCGCGGATACCAGGCTTACACTGACTACATCGACGCGCACGGCCTCGGAGCTGCCAAGCATACCGAGCTTTTCCGCGTATGGCAGAAAGCAGATGCGGCCTACCTCACCGCCCTGGGCTATGCCCTCAAACTGGGGCTCTCAAAATGAGTACCCATATCAACATCCACAACGTGGACAACGCTGAAATTTCATTCGCAACCAGCGTGGGCGCGACTCTCCGCGTCCACCAGGCGGACGGAATGCACACCGATATTGATCTGTATCCAGCCGACACCCACGGCTTTACAGATCGCCTGCCAGCTGCCGCGATCATCGCCATGCTGAAGGCATCAATTGAAGAATGGGAACAGGAGCAAGAAAGTGAGTAAGCAACCACAACGGGGGCCATACGCCCCCGGCAAGCGGGAGAATTTCCCGATCCGGAAAACCGTCACACTGACTGAGGAGCAGGCCGTTAAGCTGGCCAGGCTCGCAAACCAACACCGGACCACGGCCAGCGCCGTGATCCGCCAGCTGCTGGAGAATGCGTAATGGATATATTAGGGCATCTTTCGCTATGGGCCCTGGCCTGCTTTGTGCTGGTGTTCGTAAGCGAGACTTTCCGCAAATTCCTGGTGATCGCGTTTGGCGTGATCGGAGTGCTTTATCTGCTGGAGGGCCTAAGCCGAATCGGAGGCGCGCCATGATTGAACACGTTAAATATGCGTCATTGAGCGCACAGCAAAAGGCCGACAAGCGCCGAGAATATGCGGTCCACCAGGAGGGCCGTTGCTTATGCGGAAACCCGCTGATCGGCCCAGCTCGCCAGGACATTCTGGATTTCCTGGGCAACGCCCCTGACGGCTACCTTGACCGCTGTTTCCCTGGCGGCTGGAAAGCCTTTATTGCCAACCCGATCCACCTGGATCACGACCACGCAACCGGGCTCACTCGGGCCGTGCTTCATGCCGAATGTAACGCCTATGAGTGGCTGCTGGAGCAGTGGGAAAAGGAGGACGCCAATGCCAACTCATAGAGATCTGGACAAACCGAAAAGCCTCAGCGCGGCCTGGGATCGCCGCCGTAGGGAGCGCCGGAAGTTGGTGCGACGCAAAAATGGGCCACCAATCCAGGATCGCCTGGTAGTCGCAGGGTTATCTATCCTGTTGATTATCCTGGTCTTATTTGGATCAGTGATAGCCGATAAGCTAAGCTGAAACGCTAAGGAGTGAGAGAGAAAAGGGGCCATTTCGGCCCCTTATTTTTTGCACTGCAGAAAATTTTAGGGGGGGGGCTGGGGCAATCTGACAAGCTAGGTGGTGAGTGTTTGGCCTGTAAGTCACTGATAAGCCTGGGGTTTTCGGTTTCCTGAAATGGCCAGGAAACCGCCAGGAAACCGCCAGGAAACCGCCAGGAAACCGCCAGGAAACCGGCCAGGAAACCGCTATAGCACCCACTGAGCAAGGATCGTTTCATTGTTGTCGCCCGTTTCACACATCCACAACCCACACTCAGGCCCCTTTTTGATCAGTGCATCAACCCGATCACGGCCCATCGAAAACTCCTGCTTGAGCAGTTCCACGGCCGTTCGCCGCCGCAGAAAGGGCGGATCACACTGTTTGATCACTTCCTGGAGGTAATGAGCAGCTGCGCGCTCATCATCTTTGAGCAGATCGAAGTCGGTAACGTCACGGGTTTTGCGATCCAGCCGCCACTGACGATGAATCCCAGGAGCCCTGGCCTTGCCGCCCTCCTCCGCCTTAACGCGGGTAGTGATCGCCATGATGTCCTCACTGCACTCATCCGCGAGATAATCCAGATAGATCAGGTTGTCACAAACGCTGAATAGATCCCCAGCCCCCTCATACACCCACCTATCATCACTGCCTTTGTGTTTGTTGGTGTGGGCCACCAGTACAAAAGACATGCCATAGAGCGATTTGATGCGCTTGAGCAGCGTGAGCGCGCCTTTCAGCTCGGGCTTGTTGTTCACGTCCACCACCTGGCTGAGTGTGTCGATCACTACGCAAACACCGCCGAGCTTGCCGCGATAGTCCTCGACAAAATCACTCTCCATCTGTTTCAGCTCTCGCCAGAAAGTGGCAACGTCATAGTGCGGTTTATAGGCGGGGCATATGTAATTGAAGTTTGGATAAGAATCGTAAAGGTGGTGGAACTTGTGAACATCCATATCACTTGCATCCCAGTGCATATATGTGACATCGGCGGCCCAGCTGGTGCGCGATAGCGCGTGGACTAGAATGGATGTTTTGCCCACACCGCCAGGAGCAACAACCGCAGTGATATGGCCGCCAGGTATAAAGCTCTCCACAATCCATCGCTGTTTTTTGGGGATCTTGGCCAGCTCATCAGGCGTGAACCTTAACCGCAGTGAGTGCATCCAGTAATCGGCCGGTGTGATTGGCCCCAATATTTCGGAGTTGAACTTATCCTTTAGTGTCATGTATTGTGCCTATGCGTTTGGTTGATGTCGGGTTAGCTACCCACCGGCTCTACTCTAGGGCTGACGGAAATTGATCGCAAACAACGCTTCCCTTTCCTGGTGTTGTCCGCCCCCCCGCAAGGGGGGGCATCCCAGGAAGCCAAAAAGGCCAGGATTTGACGCCCAAAACCCCAAAAATCCGAAAATGCCAAAAACGCCTCTCAGCGGCTTTCTCAGCGCCCGAGTGCAATGGCATGGGTTGCGAAAACGCCCCTCAGAGAGCCACTCAGGGCGGCTGCTGGGCAATTTCGCAATATTTATTTTCGTCAATTTTGGGGCCTTTTCGTCATTTTTCCCGGACATTCGTTTTTATCAATAAAAACACTGGGTTTTTGTACGGCCTGATAACACGCCTACAAACGCAGAAAAGGGGCATAATTTGACAGGCTCGGATAATTATGCTTCGTATTCGGGGCCGTATGTTGACTGGACGATCCCCACCAGGCCGCCGAAGCGCCACAACGTGACAAACCAATGCACGGGGTGCGGCAAAGGGATCATGACCGAAGTTGAAAGGGGCGACGCGGAGCAGCCATATACCAGTGAATGGTTGAGGATGCTTAGGCGTTGCAGTGAATGCTCGCGTGAGCGGGTTTGTTATATGAGGAAAAACATTGATGGATAAACTACCGAAGCAACCGCAGGAGCCGCTAACGGAAGTGCCAACGCTTTCAGATGTTGAGGGCTCTGAGGAGTTCGGGCACCTGGTCTGCAATCTGATTGATGCCTGCAATTTCAAGGGTGCCGATCTGGAAGCCGTCAACATGATGCGAACGATGGCCCACAATCTGGCAGTGGGTAATTTCCGAGTGGTGATTGATGAGCCAATCAGAGCGCAGTGAGGGCGAGCTGCCAGCCTGGTACGTTTACGCGGATCGGCTGACAGCAACCGGGCGGCCGTTCTATGTTGGGATCGGGATCGGCCGTGATCGGTTCAACTACGACAACCGGCCGCCCGAGTGGCACCAGTTCGTCAGAGCGAAGGGCGCGAAAGCGCTCACCGCCCTGGAGCAAACCAGGCTGACCAGGAGGCAAGCCAACCGACACAAGCAGCGACTGATAGATAAATGGAAACCGCAGGTAAAAGGAGGTAGTTGCAAAGGGGAGTAATCACAGGTAGTTTGTGTTGGCAAGCTGATTAGCTCCTCAAGCTTGCTTCCACTTCTATCTTG
>Ga0180437_10005120_pt1 | contig 18124 bp, 14 predicted proteins | sample SS_ome_4_FD_132410 | JGI IMG/M metagenome (GOLD analysis project Ga0180437, IMG submission 132410) | Hypersaline lake sediment archaeal communities from the Salton Sea, California, USA - SS_3_D_1 metaG | ecosystem: Environmental > Aquatic > Non-marine Saline and Alkaline > Hypersaline >... | reverse complement strand
CTGTACAAGGATGATGAATGGTCGGTGGATATCGGCCTGACTGGTGAAATCGTTCGTACAGGGCGGCCTATCGTTGCCGACGACTATATGGAGGAGTGTGCCCGCCGGGGAGTCACGTCTGGGGGGAGGCCGGGACGGGCCTGGATGGGAGTGCCGCTCAACGCTGGCGACCAGGTAATCGGGGTGATGAACGTCTCCAGTTTTGATCCTGGCGTGACCTACTCCGATGAGCAACTGCAGATCTTTTCCGCCATTGCCGATCAAGCTGCCGCGATCCTGGATAAGGCGCGCCTATATCAAGAAATGGAGGAACGCGCTCAGCAGTTAGCCGCCCTCAATGAAGTCGGTAGCGTGATCACTTCAACTCTCGATCTTTCAGTGGTTCTGAACCTGATTATGGACAAGGCCGTCGAGCTTCTTGACGCCGAGGCTGGATCGTTGGTGTTGGTCGATCTAGAAACAGGCGAGCTGGTCTTTGAGGTGACCGCTGGCCCGGGCTCCGCTGATCTGGTAGGCACGCGCCTTCCCTTTGGTACCGGTATAGTGGGGGCTGTGGTCCGAGAAGGTCAGCCGGTTATTATCAGGGATGCACATACCGACCAGCGCTGGTATGGGGGTGTCGACGACAGGACTGGGTTCTTTACCCGTTCGGTCATCGCCGTGCCGATGGTCAGTCGAGGGGTCACTATTGGTGTCATTCAGCTTCTCAACCGGCGTGACGGTGGGCCGTTTGACGAGGAGGATGAGCGACTTTTGACTGCGTTTGCAGCCAACGCTGCTGTCTCGATCGATAACGCCCGGTTGTTTACACAAACCGATCAGGCCCTCGCTGCACGCGTCGAGGAGCTGTCGATGATGCAGCTCATTGACCGAGAACTGAATGCCACGTTGGACTATGATCGAGTGATGAACCTGACGCTGGACTGGGCGTTGCGTATGACAGAGGCCGATGTAGGGGTTGTGGCTGTCGTCGCGGAGACTGAGGAAGGCTTGAGGGGACTGCGCTTCCTGGCGGATCAGGGATATCCAGAAAAGTGGACATCTGCCTATGAGGAAGAGCTCTGGCCGCTGGATCAGGGTATCATCGGGCGGGTGGTGCGTACCGGCAAGCCTGAGCTCGTGGAGGACGTGGAAGACGACCCTGACTATGTGGCGACGGTACCGGGAATGGTGGCCCAGTTGACGGTGCCGATTCTCCGGGAGGAGCAGATCATCGGTGTCATTGCTTTGGGATCTTCTCAGCAGGCGGTTCTTGACGAGGAAGCGTTAGAGTTCGTTGCCCGTCTGGCCGATCACGCTGCCATCGCCATTGAGAACGCCCGCCTCTTCGACCAGGTGCGCCGCGCTAACGACGCCAAGACCGAGTTCGTCTCCTTCGTCTCCCACGAACTCAAGCAGCCGATGACCTCGATGCAGGGCTACACGGACCTGTTAGTCAAGGGGGCGGCAGGAGAGCTGAGCGACGTCCAACGCGCCTTTCTCGGTACGATCCGGTCGAACGTCGAGCGTATGAATGCGCTTGTCACCAGCTTGCTGGACATCTCGCGCATCGAGAGCGGTCGCATAAGAATTAGCTTGGCAGACGTGTCAATTGAGCAGGTGATCCAAGATGCACTGCGAACGATCCGTGGACAGATCGAGTCCAAGCACCAGCCGCTGGAGGTGGATATATCGCCCAATCTGCCCCTCGTTAGGGGAGATCGGGACCGGCTGGTGCAGATCCTGACCAATTTGGTAAGCAATGCCCACAAGTACACGCCTGAGGGGGGCCAGATCAGCGTGTGTGCTCAAACATGGTCGAGTGCGGACAGAGCTGCGGGCCAGAATGGATTCGTGATCTGTTCGGTGACCGACACTGGCGTGGGCATGTCGCTCGAGGATCAGGAGCGTCTCTTTACCAAGTACTTCCGTTCCGAAGATCCTGCCGTGCGCAGCGAGAGCGGCACCGGATTGGGGTTGGTCATCACCAAGAGCCTGGTGGAACTACAGGGCGGTGAGATCTGGGTCGAGAGCGAGCTGGGCAAGGGCAGCACCTTCGCTTTCACCATCCCAGTCGTGCAAGCGGAATAGGCGGAAGAGGATAAAGTTGCTTCTGATCAAGTACTACGGTTCCTGGAAGCGGGCCTCCAGTCGTTCAAGCAATTCAGATGCCTCCACCAGTTTGTCGAGCGGGTTTTCCTTGCCCGTGAAGTACCGGTAGTCGCACGGCATCACGTCGAGTGTCTCTACCAGGTCGTTCCGGCGGTCTCGCACGGCGCTTTCGCTGACACCGTAGAACTCTGCGATCTCCCGTCGCGTCACCGGGCGTAGATTGACTTTGCGCACTGTATAGTCAAGCGCCGCTGCCCAGGTCTCTGCCTTGCGGACGATGAGCGGCTCGCTTCCGAGAGTGATACGGTACTCCAGCCACATCTGGATGGCAGCTCCGATCTCCTCGATAGATAACTCAGCCGCGGTCATCTTTTCCGTGAGCAGTTGCTCCACCTCATCCATACCGGTGGCAAAGAGTAGCTGGAACCGGCTCGTCAGCGGTGAGTCGGGCTCCAGTCGCATAAAGCCAGCCAGTGCCCGAAGCGCTTGATCGAAATCACCGCTGCGGGCCAAGGCTCGTGCGAGATCAAGCAGGTAGTCAGGGTTGTTGGGAGCGAGATCAGCGGCAGCCTGGAAACACTCGACTGCTCGGTCAATATCCCATTCCTGGTAGGCATAAAGACCTTTCTCATTGTACTCTTCTGCCTTGCGGCGGTCCCCTGCATTGATCTTCTCTTGTGTCATTGATCCTGCTCCTTCATTCGACAAGGCCGCCTGTATACAAGAGGATAGGTTCGCGAAGCTCGCCCCGGTGGATGCTGAGGTCATGCTTGTGTTGATTATAGCACACTCACCGAAGAAGAGCAACGCCAAATCACTCTTCATACTTTTGTGAAACCCTTGCCCGTGTTATAATCCTCCTGTTCCTGCCCGCTAGGGGACTTGCGCGCAGGAGGGAGGCAACGATAATGGGCAGACAATGCTACTGTTCAAAGGGTTACTTGGCCGGCCTGGCCTTGTTGTTGTTGGTCTGCGGTTGCAGCACCGGTGGCGGTCAAGGGGTCGCTTTTCGGGACGACTTTGAAGATCCACGCGGCACCTGGGCCTCCGATCAGTGCGAGCAGTTCGATCGTGGGTATGCGGGGGGCGAGTACTTCATCGAGTTGCACGAGCCCAACTGGTTTGTTTGGTCCAACCCCGGTGCGCAGTTCGACGATGTCTCTGTCGAGGTAGATGCCCGCCTGTCTGACGGTTCGCAAGACGGTCATTTCGGCGTTCTCTGTCGCTATGCGGATGCAGACAGTTTCTACTACCTTGCCATCAGCGCCGACGGCTACTATGCCATCTTTGGGCGTGAGGGGGGCGGCGAGCTGGACGTCCTCAGCGGCGATGGCGATGGTATGACTTTCTCCCCCATTATAAGAACGGGGGCACAGACTAACAGTATCCAGGCGGTCTGTCAGGGGGACGAATTGAGCCTCTATGTCAATGGCGAATTGCTGGAGACTGTCGTGGACAGCACTCACTCGAAGGGCGATGTGGGACTGGGGGCTGGTAGTGGTCCGGAGGGCGACGCCCGCGTCCAGTTCGATGACTTTGCTGCTACCAGGCCTTAGGAGATAATCCTGGCGAAGGTTGCGAAAGAGGTAGGCGCCCGTGGCTCGAAACTTGTCTGGAGACGTTCACAAGGTTGCCCGTTTAGGCGGTGGAATAGGAATGGTCCTATTCCTGACAGGAGGTGTCAGCGGTGAATAGATGCTTGCTCGCTGTGATGTCGGTGGCGCTCGTGGCGCTGCCGGTCGCCTGTGGGGGGCAAGTGGGTGCGTCACTGCCGTGGAGCGACGATTTCTCCGACTCTGCTAGCGGCTGGCTGGCCGAGTCGGATGCCTCCGCAGAAGTCGGTTATCACAATAGCGTCATGCGCATTCTCATCAGAATGCCCAATAGTCTTGCCTGGGCCTCCGCTGAACGCGAGTTCTCCAACTTTCGCCTTGCTGTTGAGGCCACCCAGGTCGCTGGTCCCGATGACAACGAGTACGGCGTGTTGATTCGGATGAAAGACCCGGACCACTTTTATCGCTTCTCCATCAGCGGTGATGGCTATTATCTGGTCAGCAAGTACAACGGGGAGATGTGGGAGACGCTGAGCGGAGACGATTGGCTCTTTTCCGACGCGATCCATCTGGGGACTGCGACGAATCTCTTGGAAGTGGTGTGCCAAGGTGGGACGATGACCTTGTTTGTCAATGGTATCCAGTTGGTGGAGGTCAATGATACGAGTTACTCTCGGGGCGATGTCGGTCTCTACGCTGGATCGTTCTTCGAGCCTGGCGTCGAGATCCACTTCGATAACGTACGCGTCGAGGCACCGTAGTCGACTTGGACATCGGTCCCGTGTCTGCCCCGCTCTTCTCAGCCTGCAGTGGGACGCATAGATCGGCCGTGGGCTAGTGGCAAACCTATGAACGTCTACATCCAGAGCCTTGGCTGTCGCCTGAACCTGAGCGAGTTGGAGAGCCTGTCACGCCGGTTCGCGGCAGAGGGGCACACTATCGTGCACGATCCTGCCCAGGCCGACGTCTGTGTCGTCAATACCTGCGCGGTCACTGCTGAAGCGGAGCACAAGTCGCGTCACCGCATCCAGGCCCTGGCCTGTGCTAACCCCGGCGCTCGTGTCGCCGTCTTGGGTTGCTATGCTACGCTTTCACCTCAGCGCTGTGCCAACTTGCCAGGCGTCACTTGGGTTATCTCCAACGACGAGAAGGAGCAGGCGGTAGAGATTCTGGCTCCCCTCCGTTCTCCAGTCCGCGAGGAGGATAGGAAGAGCGTCCCTCGCTGGCGCACCCGTGCGTTCGTCAAGGTACAGGATGGCTGCGACAATCATTGCACCTACTGCATTGTACGCTCGCTGCGAGGTCCGGGCTGTAGCCGTTCTATAGCGGATGTGGTCGCCGAGGTGCAGGCACTCGTGCATGCTGGTTACCACGAGGCTGTGTTGACCGGTGTGAATTTGGGCGCCTATGGGCGCGACCTGGGCCTGTCGAAGGGGTTGGTTTCGTTGATCGTTGCATTGCTCGCTCACACCGATTTACGCCGCCTGCGTCTTTCGTCGTTGGAGCCGTGGGACCTGGACGAAGCGTTCTTCGAACTGTGGGAGAATCCGCGTGTGTGCCGCCAGCTCCATCTGCCGCTGCAGGCGGGCTGTGATGAGACCTTGCGGCAGATGGGACGCCCTATCACCACGGCGGATTTTGCTGGGCTTGTGGAGGCTGCTCGTGCTGCCATCCCGGATCTGGCCGTGACCACGGACATCATCGTGGGTTTCCCAGGTGAAGACGAGGCTGCATTCTGTGCCAGTCGCGATTTCGCCGTGACGATGGAGTTTGCGCGGCTCCACGTCTTTCCGTACTCGCCACGCCCAGGCACGCTTGCGGTTTGCCTGCCGCACCAGGTGGAGCCCGAGGTGCGCCAAACCCGCGCGCGCGTGATGCGAGAGTTGGGCGCTGAGCAGGCCCTGCGCTTTCGCCAGCGGTTCGTGGGACGGACGATGGCGGTCTTGTGGGAGCAGAGACGGCATAGTGGGCCATGGACTGGTCTGACCGATAATTATCTGCGGGTCGTTTCCTGGGAAGAAGGTGACCTGCACAACCGTCTCACAGCTACGCGGTTGCTAGATGAACAGAATGGCCACTTGGTAGGACATGTAATTGAGGTGATCGAGGGGTAGGAGGATGAGTAACTGCATGTTCTGCCGTATCGTACGTGGCGAGGCTCCGGCTCGTATAGTTTATTAGGATGAGGATGTGACCGCTTTCCACGATCTCAATCCTCGCGCGCCTGTCCATATTCTCGTCGTTCCCAACGATCACATCGCCGGCGTGGCCCAGGTCAAGCCGGAGGATGCAGAGGTGCTGGGAAGGCTTTTTGTCGTCGCTCGAAACCTGGCGGAGCAGGAAAACATCGTCAATGGCTACCGCCTGGTAGTCAACAACGGCCCGCAGGCTGGTCAGTCAGTGTTTCACTTGCACATTCACCTACTGGGCGGGCGGTCATTCGGCTGGCCGCCCGGGTAATCTGTATTTAAGGAGGGAAGCTATGTTGGTTAAGGATCGAATGAGCCCTAATCCTGTCACGGTCACAACCGATACCAGTCTCAAGAAGGCTTTGGATCTGGTGCGCAGCAGTCCGTTTCGCCACCTACCAGTTTTGGACGAGAACGGCCAACTGGTCGGCATTGTGACTGAGAAAAGCCTGGTCTATGCCTCCCCTACCTCGAACACTACTCTTAGTGTCTTTGAGGTAGACTATATCCTCTCGCGCACAAAGATCGGACAGGTTATACAGGGCGAGGTCGTCGTTGTGAGGCCTGATCTGCCGATTGAGGAGGCAGCGCGTATGATGATAGATCATCGGATCGGTTGCCTTCCAGTCGTCGAGGACGATGAGCTGGTTGGCATCATCAGCGACACGGATATCTTTCGTGTGTTCGTTGAAGGGTTAGGAGGCGGGCATCCCTCGCTGCGTATCACCGTTGTGATTCCAGAGGAAGTGGGCAGTCTGGCGCAGATCACAAGCTGCCTTGCGTCCCTGGGCGGCAACATTCACTCACTGGGAACGTTCTGGGGCAAACGGGCCGAAGATCGGGTCATCGCGTTTCGCCTCGAGGGAGTGGATCGGGAGACGGCCTTGGAGGCATTGGAGGCCGACGGTATCCAGGTCGTGGGCGTGTGGGAGCCAGAGTCGCTTACCAGGTAGCAATGCTAGTAGGATCTGTAGACAGGTGCGCTGGTAGCCGCTGATCAGGCATTGGCGTGTCAGTTTTTCAGAGGCATGGCAGCCTTGGCAGATGCAGGCTTGCTGTCACTTCCTCGCCGGGTGTGCTTGACAAGTCGAAAATGCGCGATTATAATCAATCAGGTATTTGAGAAACCGATTCAGGGCCGATATAGAAGGGGGTGAGAAAGTCAGTGACCAGAGTCGTGATTGAGAATGGCGAGTCCTTTGATTCTTTGTTGAGGCGTTTCAACAAGAAGGTACAATCTGATCGCGTGATGTCGGAGGTACGCCGTCGTCGCTTCTTTGAGAAGCCGAGCGTGGTTCGCAAGCGTAGGAAGGCCGCCAAGTTGCGCAAGAGCCGCCGGCAGACAATAAAAGAGCAGCAGAGTTACAGGTAGAGTAGCTGGCTGCGAGGATGAGCAGACGCATGGGCCTGAAACAACAATTACAGGAGGATCTTAGGGAGGCGCTTCGTGCTCGCGATGGGCGCCGCAAGTCTGTCATCCGCATGGCCTTGGCCGAGATTGTCAATGCCGAGATAGAGCACGGTAGCGAACTTGACGATGTCAACCTTGTCGCGGTTTTGCAGAAGGAGGTCCGCCGTCGCCAGGACACGATTGCTGAATTGCGACAGGCCGATAGACCTGACAAGCTCGCCAAGGAGGAAACCGAGCTAGAGATTCTGAAGGGATATCTACCCAAGTTCCTCTCGCGTGAGGAGATTACTGAGGAAGCACGTCGGGTCATTGCGGAGATCGGAGCGACTGGTATGGGGCAGATGGGGCCAGTGATGGGCCAACTGATGCCCAAACTCAAAGGCCGTGCTGATGGTCGCCTCGTGAACAAAGTCGTGCGTGAGTTGCTGGCTGGCTAGCTGCACTCACAGGAGCATTGTCCACTGACAGACAAGAGGGAGCGCTGTATGTGCTCCCTCTTTTAATCCTGACCGACCGATGAATACGAACGCCACGGGTATCAGAGCCAAGGGGGACAGGTCCTACATCCGTCAGGACGACCGTGATTGGTGGGCCTGGCTACGGGTGATCTTGTTGGGCGTGCTGCTGGCTGGAGTTACCGGCGTGGTGATGGTCCTGCCGCGGCTGCCCGATTCACTGTTGCCCACTGGTCGCGTGGCATTGGAGGAGGGTGATGTTGCTCCTCAGGACATCCGGGCCCCCCGCCGTGCGACCTACGAGAGTGCCATCCTGCGCGCAGAGGCCCAGGAACGGGCTGCTGCTGCAGTTGAGCCGGTCTATACCCTTCCCAATCCTGTACAAGCCCGGCAACAGCTCGACCGCGTCCGAAAGGTGCTTGACTATCTGGGTTCGGTACGTGCCGATACGTTGGCTTCCCCGGCTCAACAGCGTGGCTGGATTCTTGCGGTGCCCGAACTGGCCGATCTTTCCCTGGAGAGACTCGATGATCTCCTTGTTTTGTCTGATGCGAGTTGGGACCGGGTCCAAATGGAGGTCCGGGATGTGATTGACCAGGCAATGCGCCGTGAGATTCGCGATGGATACCTGGAGGATGCTCTGGCAGGAGTGCCTGCTCTGGTCAGTCTTGATCTTTCGGATAAGGAGACTGCCGTTACCGTTGCGCTTGTGCAGCACTTTCTGGTTCCCAATTCCTTTCTTCACGCCGAAGCCACAGCCGAGGCTCGGGCTCAGGCTCGGGATGAGGTGCCGCCTGTGCTGCGTACCTTCGAGGCCGACCAGGTCATCGTGCGGGAGGGCGCACGCGTCTCAGCACAGGATATCGAGGCGTTGGAGCAGCTTGGATTGCGGCAGCTGCAAGTGAAGTGGACTGATTGGGCTGCCGCCGGTCTGCTCGCCGTGCTATTGACGTTGCTGCTTGGCTTGTACCTGGCACGCTTTCAGTCTGACGTGCTGTGGAATGGGCAGCAATGCTTTCTCTTGGTGTTGTTGACATCGTTATCGGTGATGGCAGCCGGGCTTATGGTGCCGGGAGGTGTAGTCCTACGCTATATTGCTCCAGCGCCAACGCTGGCTATGTTGGCTGCAGCTACATTAGGACCCCACGCGGGTGTAGCAACAGCCGTGTTTCTGGGTACTACTGTTGGCATTATTGCCGACAACTCCATGGAGATGGCCGCCTACGCCACCTCTGGGGGAGTGATCGCAGCACTCACCCTGGGACGAGTCGAGCGCATCAGTGCGCTCTTTCGCTCTGGCGGGTTCGTCGCTCTGACGCACGGGGTCTTTGTCACGGTCATCTATTTGCTTCAGGGCGTTGTCCTGCCAGGGGATCTACTGGTCACGGCGTTGAGTGGCGTGGCCAACGGAGGCATCTCGGCTAGCCTAGCGCTGGGTGGATTGTTTCTCATCGGACCGCTGTTCGACATAACTACCACAATGCGGCTCGTTGAGATTAGCCGTCCTGACCATCCGCTCCTGAGGCGCCTGCTGCGTGAAGCGCCTGCCACGTATCATCATAGCCTGATGGTGGCTAATCTGGCCGAGCAGGCGGCCGAGCGTATCGGCGCCGACGCTATGCTTACCCGTGTGGGTGCCTATTACCACGACGTGGGGAAGATCGCTCGTCCGTATTTCTTTACCGAGAACCAGGTCGAGGGCATGAACCCTCATGATCGACTGGACCCACAGACGAGCGCCGAGATCATCATCAGCCACGTGAAGGATGGCATAGAGTTGGCGAGGCGTTATCGACTACCTCGTCGCGTGCGTGCCTTCATCCCTGAGCACCACGGCACGAATTGGGTTAGCTTTCTTTACAATAAGGCGGTGCAACAGGCAGGCGATCCCGCGCTGGTTGACCCGAGCGACTTTCATCATTCGGGTCCCAAACCCCAGAGTAAGGAGACCGCTCTGGTCCTGCTGGCTGATGCCTCTGAGGCGGTAGTGCGTTCTGCGCGTCCCGGCAGTGCGGAGGAAGTGGCAGAAATCGTCAACAAGATCATAGACCAGCGTGTGGCTGATGGTCAGTTGAGTGAGTGCGATCTGACTTTGCGCGATCTCGACGTGATCCGCGAGACCTTCGTCTCGGTCTTGAAGGGCGTCTTTCATCCGCGTATCCAATATCCGTCGTCGGAAAAGGCGACCGGCACGTGAGGGCGGATTCCGAGTTGGAGAAGAGCTATACAGTAGAGGTGCAGGTTGGCGAGCAGTTCAAGGCGCAGGCTGAGCCGGATCTCCTGCGCCGGGCTGCACTGGCGACTCTGATTCATCAGCGGATGGAGGGGCCGTGCGAGTTGGTCGTGGTGCTGTCCGACGATACAGAATTACACGAACTCAACCTGCATTATCGGGGCGTGGATGCGCCAACAGATGTGCTGGCCTTTCCCTATGGGGGGGAGGGCGAGACCCACGAGACCTTTGTCAGCGCACCAGGCACGCCGCGCTATCTGGGCGACGTTATCATTTCCTTTCGCCGCGCTGAGGTTCAAGCTGCCGAGGTTGGTCACAGTGTACAGGCGGAGCTGCAGTTGTTGGTCGTCCACGGGGTGCTGCATCTGCTGGGATATGACGACGTAGCAGATAAGCAGCGGGCACGGATGTGGACTGCTCAAGCTGAGATCCTACAAGGTCTGGGAGTCAAGGTACACCTACCCGAAGACACCTCGCTGTGATGTGCTGCACACAGGCGAGGTGTCCTTGAGCGCTTTGGCCTTTCTTGAGTCACGATCAGATTGTGAGAAGGGACATAGATCGGATGAACACTCGTCAACCCATTTACCTGACCGCTGAGGGCGCGAAAGACCTGCGCCAGGAACTTGATCATCTGGTCGATGTGAAGCGGCCTGCGCTGGCCGACCGGTTGCACAGGGCGATTCAGCAGGGAGACCTCTCGGAGAACGCCGACTACATAGCCGCTAAGGAGGAACAGGGCTTCCTGGAAGGACGCATCCAGCAGATCGAGGCGACGCTGCGCAACGCGGTGGTCATCGAGAGAGATGGTCCCACCGATAAGGTTACCTTTGGTTGTCACGTCACCGTTGTGGAACAGGGTGTGGAGGAGGAAGAGACCTTCCGCATCGTCGGTCCTGTTGAAGCAGATCCTATCAAAGGCAACGTATCCAATGAGTCGCCGCTGGGCCAGGCGCTGATGGGGCGTCGGGTGGGGGACGCCGTCGCTGTCGAGGCCCCTGTAGGGGAGATCATCTTTCAAATCATCGCCATACAGTGAGGTGTGGTGCGTGGGGTGTGATCGTCACGCTTGATGTGTGACGCAGTGCGCGTTTTTTCAGCATGTCCCTTTTAGAGGTCCGACGCCTCCATAAATCCTACCCCGACGGATGGACGTTGCACGAGGTTAGTTTCAACGTCGAGGAGGGGGAGCTGCTCTGCCTGCTTGGTCCCTCGGGTTGTGGCAAGACCACACTGCTGCGGCTCATCGCTGGCCTGGAGACACCCGATGCTGGTCAGGTATTGGTGGATGGGAAGAATCTGACCCACGTCCCCCCTCATCTGCGCGGCTTTGGGTTGATGTTTCAGGAATATGCCCTTTTCCCGCACAAGGACGTTTTTGGCAACGTCGCTTTCGGACTGCGGATGCAGGGGCTGTGCCGTGAGGTCGTAGCGGCGCGGGTAGCCGAGGTACTGGACATCGTTGGGCTGGTGGGCTTTGAGCACCGTGACGTGAACCAGCTTTCGGGTGGGGAGCGGCAGCGGGTGGCCTTGGCTCGCAGTTTGGCCCCGCAGCCGCGTCTGTTGATGCTCGACGAGCCACTGGGCGCACTGGATCGAGCATTGCGCGAGCGGTTGATGGGGGAATTGCCCGGCATCCTCCGTCGAGCCGGTGTGACAGCCATCACCGTCACCCATGACCAGGAGGAGGCGTTCGCCCTGGCTGATCAGGTGGTGCTGATGCGGGCTGGACGAGTTATACAGATGGGAACGCCGGAGGACGTCTATCACCAGCCAGCTTCGGCTTGGGTTGCTCGCTTTCTGGGGCTGACCAACCTGTTCGATGCCCGTGTCGTTGGCCCTGGGCAGGTTGAGACACCGTTGGGCACCCTTCAGATTCAGGATTCGGTGCGCGCGACTCGGGAGCCGGAAACGGTTGTCAAGTTGTTGATTCGTCCAGAGGCAGCGCGGCTGGGCGTGGGTGAGATTGGCCCCAATGTCCTGCACGGGCTTGTCGTGGAGCGCTCTTTCCGTGGTGGACACTACAGGCTGATTGTGCGCCACGCCAGCGGGTTTGAAGTGACTTTCAGCTTCCTTGCCGGTGCTGCTCTGCCTGCTCCTGGCGAACCGGCGACCCTCTCTCTGGACCCAGAATCGCTGGCGCTACTCCCAATAGCAGAGGCGAAGCACTGACGCTGCGTCGAGAAGGCAGCGGGAGAGCGTGGGGCATACGCCCAGGTGACGTCTGGTGTCGTCGGGCGGCGCGTGTTATAATTGATGTGAGATTGACAATCTGTGAGCCTGCTCGATAGGAGGTGCACGATGGCTCGACCGATTTCTCTCGTCCCTCGTCTCTGGCTCTCCCTTGTCTTCGGATTGGCGGCCCTGTGCGGGCTGCTTATTCTTCTTCATCTGATCGCCGTTGCCTCTCCCCCGACAGAACAGCCAACTGACATTGTCGTCCTGTGGCTCGTGCCCCCTGAGATGCCGCCTGGGCCTCGCCCCTGGGCGTTGCTCGCCGAGGCGCACCAGGCAGACTGGAAGGCGCGGAGCACGGTTGTCGAGGAGCAGTTGGCGACTTTGAGAGATCAGAGGCGCATCGGTGCCTTTGGACCTCTGCAAGGCAGCGTCGGCTTCACCGTTACTGCCCCGCACGGTCTGCCTCAGGAGGTGGACCATTGGCGCGAGGTGGCCCGTGTCACTTCGCTTGGTGAGACGACGCAAGAGGTACTTGATGTCTGGTGGCGGCGGGGATTGGATATCGCCGATGCAGTGCGGTCAGGCCCGCTGGACACGCAGCAGGTGACGACGCTCACGCTTAACCTGGGGCTGCATAGCCACTTGGTTAGCGGTGCCACCCCCTGGCCGGGATCCATCGCACTGAACCTGACCCGTGACGGCGAGGTGATCGCGAGCGGCACGGCGACGCCTTTTCCCGATGGCAGCGGTGGCTACCTGTACGTCACCACCCTCGATGCGGCCTACCACCTTTGTGGCGGGGGTGGCGGCGGGGGCGACTACTGCTACCCCGCTATCGAGCCTGACGATGTTCTGTTGGCCGTTCAGGCCGGCAAGGCCGTCTCGCTGACGGTCCCCTTTCTCACCGCGCTGGCCGACCAGGACACGGCGACGGTCTATGGTCAGTCCCCGCCATCCACGACGCTGGAGGTATACCTCTACCGCTATGACGATCCCAGTGTCGCTTATCAGCGGGTCGTCACCGCCTCGGCCGACGGCGACTACGAGGTCGATTTTGGTGGTCTGACCCCGGTCGCACCCCGCGACTACGGTCACGTCTTGTATGCCGACAGTGCAGGCAATCACGTCTATGCTCGCTACAATGTGCCTTTCCTGAGGGTTATGGTCGAGGGCCAGTATGCCGGTGGCACTGTTGTGCCCTGCACAACCGTCACCATCACGCTCTATGATGATAGCGGTGCTTACCGTGACCTCTATTATGGCTTCTCCTCGTCGAACGGCACGTTCGAAGTCTATCTTGATTCAGCCGCACAACTTGGTGACACCCTCGTCGTGACGGCAGCAGGGCAGGTCGTGAGTATGACTGTCCCGATGCTCACTGCTCGCCCGGACCCGGCCAGTGAGATCATTGCCGGCGTGGCCCTGCCCGGGGCGGCGGTCGAGGTGGGCCTGTATCGGGGGCCGCTACCATATGGTTGGTCCTACTGTCCACCGTATGATGACCCCGACTACAGCCTCTCGGTCATCGCCACGTTGACGGGTACGTTGGCGGGCGGCTACGTCGCCGACTTCACCGGCCTGACCGATGTGTTGGCTGGAGACTACGGCGTCGTCTATGCGACTGACACTTCTGGCTATCAGGCATATCGCTGCTGGGCTGCTCCTTTTCTGCAGCTTCGTCTCGGGGACTACCAGTTGACCGGCCAGGTTAATGGTGGCGGCCCAGTCACAGTCACCATATGGAGTAGCAGTGGGTTCCCCCGGGATGTGCGCTTTGTGTGGGCTTCCGACAATGGCTATTTCGACGACTATGCTCGGGACAGTGAGCTGCGGCTGATGGTGGGCGACCAGGTGACCGTGACCGCCCATGATGGTCAGGAGATGGGAATGACAATGCCCATGCTCACAGCCAATGCCGATGCAGCGGACTCGATCGTCTACGGTCAGGCGCCGCCCGACAGCCTGCTGCGAGTTGGCTTGTCGCATGCCAAATGGTATCCAGCCGGAGGTGGGCCATCATATCCTCCTGACTACGACTACACACTCTGGGTGACCAGCACCGCTAGTGGGGTCTATACCGCCGATTTCAGTAGCCTGACGGCGATGAACCCCAGAGACGAAGGGGCCGTCTTCTACATTGGTTCAGGAGGCCACGAAGCGTACGTGGAATTCCGCGTGCCGGTCGTGCCGACTGTGCGCGTGCAGAGCGGCAGCAACTATGTTGCTGGTACGCTCCCGATTGAGCGGGGGCAGATTATCGTCACCTTGCGTGACGCGTTGGGGCAGGTCAAGGCAATGGCCAACACCTGGCCTTACTATCTGGGCTCTTTCGCCGTTCACTTGTACGAGGACGGGCAGCCTGCTATCATCGAGGCTGGCGACACTGTCGAGGTTGCCGCTGAGGACCCGCTTGCCATCCAGACCCCCACGCCCACTCCGTGGCCCACATCAAATGCTGGACGAGCTGCCGCCGACCATATATTCATCATCGTTACTGTGCCCACGCTGACTGTCCAGTGTGATCGTGTCGCTGACAGTCTCTCCGGTCAGGCACCGCCCAACGCGGTTCTGGAAGTCACCTGGCACGGTGGTGACCCCTGGGATGGGGGGAGCCGTACCTGGATCGTCACGTCCACGGTGGCGGGCAGCTTCAGCCTCGATCTGAGGGACCAGGCGGACCTGGAACGGGGGGACCTGATAGAAGTTGCTTGGACCGACGATAGTGGCAACGAAGTGTGGATAGCCTACCGTCTTCCGCGCCAAGACGTATCGTTGGAGAACAACTCAGTCCGGGTGTCCGGTCCTGTTTATCGTCCTTTGACCTTCACACTGCTGAGCTCCAGCGGTGCGACGATCTATACGGGTACTGACACTTTCGATCACTCTGGTCAAGCCTGGTTTTTCTTGTACGATCAGCGCAGTGATGATCCGCTCTGGCTGGAGGCTGGTCAGACGCTGGTCGCCCGCACAACCGAGGAAGTGATGACGGTCACTATGCCCCACCTGACGGCGCTGGCCGACCCACAGGCCAATATCGTGTCGGGAGAGGCGCCGCCTGGGGCTCGGCTGATGGTCTCTTTCCATCGCTATCCTTGGGACTATGGGCCAGTCACTGCAACGATCACCGGCACCTACAGCGTGGATTTCGACGGCGGTGCCACCAGCGGTAAGGTCGTTTACCTCCATCCGGATGGCCACCGTGTCACGCTGGACTTCTATGTGCCTCATATCGAGGTGGCGCTGGAGAGACCTTACGTTCGCGGCGTGCCGCCAGGGCCTGGCGTGGTGACCGCCACGCTGCGCGATGCGGGTGGCGACCTCAAGGGCAGCGGCGTTGACACACACTGGTGGAACTCCGAATGGTTCTCTGTCCGCCTGACCGATGCCCAGCAGGAGCCCGTGCCAGTATCCAGTGGCGACCTGCTCATCGTCGAAGCAGCGGGAAGCATGATGACTATGACAGTACCTGTGCTGACGGCTTCCTTCGATCAGCGGACAGGGATCCTGACCGGCATTGCGCCGGCCAGGGCGTGGCTCCGAGTCGGCCTGGAAAGTAATTCTCGCCGGGTGCAGGTCAGCCCCGACGGGACCTACGCGATGGACTGGAGCGACCTGTCACCTTGGTCTGGCATGGGTGGCTACGTTCACATCACCGATGATTCAGGGAACGAGACGGTCCGGTATTTTACCGTTCCCTATTACTCCATGTACCTGCCGCTGGTCAATAGAGACTTGTGAGCCATTTAGCTGCTAGGGGGCAAACGATCACTTTGCATGAACTTGGCGTGCTTGAGCATCCCTTGTGCTAGGCAGGAGGCCGCTGCGCAGGGCGACGGCCACAGCCTCAGCGCGGGAGTTGACGCCCAGTTTGTTAAAGATGTTCGTCACGTGGGCCTTGACGGTGCGTTCGGTAATGTGCAGGCGTGCTGCGATTTCCTTGTTGGCCGCCCCCTCAGCCAGCTGGGCCAGCACCTCTCGCTCGCGCTCCGAGAGACCCTCGGCCTCTACCGGCTTGGGCTCCGCCAGGTGCGCTATGACTTTTTCGATCACCGACGGAGGCAGCAGCGATTCGCCTCGCGCGGCGGCCCGGATGGCCTCAAACAGCGCCCGGCGCCCGGCGTCCTTGAGCAGGTAACCACGCGCACCGGCCCGCAGTCCTCGCACGATGTACTCGTCGTCATCGTAGGTCGTCAGAATGACGATCTCCACCGCCGGGTAATGGTCCTTGATCTGCTGGATGGCTTCGATGCCGTCGACCCTGGGCATGCGCAGGTCCATCAGCACCACGTCGGGTGAGAGTTCCCCCGCTAGTTGCACCGCCTCGGCGCCGTCGGACGCCTCGCCCACCAGGGTCAGGTCTGGAGCTGCTTCCAGAATGGTGCGCAATCCCTCGCGCACCACGAGGTGGTCGTCAGCGATGAGGATACGAATCATCGTTCGCCTTTCCCGATTTCCAGTGTGACCTTTGTCCCCTCTTCAGGTGCACTCTCTACCCGCAGTGTCCCACCCAGGCGCGACGCTCGCTCCTGCATCCCCGCCAGCCCGAAACAGCTTGGTCGCTCCAGCCCCTCAGCCAGATCAAACCCCACGCCGTCGTCCTGCACGACTAAGTGGAGCCCGCCGTCGCGCTCCGCCAGCTGGACCAGAACGTGATCGGCGTGGGCGTGGTGAGCTACGTTGCTCAGGCTCTCCTGGACTATGCGCAGGATGTCCTGGGCCGCCTCCTGTGACACGCCTGGCGGTCTCGTGTCCACTTCGAACGTGGTACGGACGCTGGTCGTGGCTCCAAACTGGTCTATCGCCTGACCTAGGGCATCTATCAGGCTGCCCCGCTCCAGCGCCGACGGACGCAGCGCCTGGATAGCCCGGCGGGCCTCATCCAGCGTTGTCCTGGCCCGTTGCATCGCTTGCTGTACGATCTCCTGCGCTCGAACTGGGTTGTCCTTCTCCAGGTAGCTGTCAGCTGCCTCTAGTTGCAGGATCAGTCCCGCCAGCCCCTGGGCCAGGGTATCATGGAGTTCGCGGGCCATGCGCTCCCGTTCCCGACCGATCGTCAGCTCCTCAACCTGATCCGCATACGCCTGCAACTGACGGTGAGCGGTCTCGAGTTCGTGTAGCAATGCTTGCGCCCGTTCGCGAGCCTCTACCTGGCGGACAAACAGCAACACATAGATCACCACAAACGCCAACATGAGCCCAACGAAGGGTAGGAGCTGTAAGAACTCTTGGAACCCCCACGTTATGATCAGGTTGAGCGCCATAAGGCTGAAGCAAAGGGACCCGGCCAGGATACTCGCACGCACGTTGGGCCAGAATGCCGCCGTGACAAGGCCAATTAGGGCTGGATAGAGCCCCATGACGAGCCAGTGGCCCTGTGCTATCATGCCGATGGCGAAGGCCAGCGTCCCCTGCACCACGCAAAAGACCACCAATCGGCGTCTGTTCAGGAGTAGATACGGGCTGGTCCAATACAGGCCGCCGTGCGCCAGCAGCAGTACGGTGAGCAGCGCGAGGCGTGCCGGTTGTCGCAGGGACGGGTCGGAGGTTATGGCGTTCACATAGCCTCCGATCATCACCAGCGACACGATGATGTAAAAGGGCCACGCCTGCGCCATTTCTTCGCGAGTTGAGCGCTCTGTGGTGGAAGAAGATTGCTGTGCCATAGGTGAACCTCCAATCCATTGTACCACAAAAGGATATCGGGGCACAATTGTCCTTTGGTACAGTGTCCAAAGGTACAGGTACAAGAATGTTCTGTCAGACGATGCGCGGACGGGCGTGTGAACGTATAATGAGCCTCAGAATTCGGGACACATCGCTTGAAGGAGGTTGGGATGGAGAAAGGACAAGTCGATATTGGTTCGATCGTGGATCTGGTCTTGAGGGCAGTGGCTCTGGCGATGTCCATCGCCACCGTCGTGCTCGGCTTTCTGGATGCGGCCTCGCTTGAAACCCGCGTGACCCTGCTTGGGATCGGGCTCTTCACCCTTGCACTGGCTGCCCTTCAGAAGGCG
>Ga0180437_10005119_pt1 | contig 18127 bp, 21 predicted proteins | sample SS_ome_4_FD_132410 | JGI IMG/M metagenome (GOLD analysis project Ga0180437, IMG submission 132410) | Hypersaline lake sediment archaeal communities from the Salton Sea, California, USA - SS_3_D_1 metaG | ecosystem: Environmental > Aquatic > Non-marine Saline and Alkaline > Hypersaline >... | reverse complement strand
GAAAAAAAGACAAACAAAATATCGTTGATGATGTTAAAAATGGATTCCCTCTCTTTAATAAATTACCTTTTGATAACTTGTTTCTCGAGGTGGTAGCATGAAAAAATGGGGGGTTAGCAATCGTTTTTTTATTGACTAAACCTTCGTTTTATGGTATAAGAATCAACGTATTTCAAAACGGATTAAACTAAGGAGTAAATGATGTTTGCAATTCTAGAGACAGGCAGCAAGCAGTACAAAGTTGCAGAAGGTGACGTGCTAGAAATAGAGCTGTTGAACGAAGAAAAAATTTCAAAAGATAATATAATTAATTTTGATCATGTTCTTCTGGTGAAAAACGATAAGTTACACATCGGGCAGCCTTTTGTAAAAAATGCCAGGATTGAAGCAAAAGTCCTGGAAGAATTAAAGGCTCCTAAAATTATTGTGTTTAAGAAAAAACCAAAAAAGCGTTATAAGAGGACCCAGGGGCATCGCCAGCAGCTTCACAGGATTCAAATCGAAAAGATTGAAATAAAAACGGAGACAAAAGCAGATGCAAAGGCAAAAGCAGAACCGAAGGTAAAAGCAAAACCAAAGCCTAAAGCAGAACCAAAGGCACAAGTAGAACCGAAGGTAAAAGCAAAACCAAAGCCTAAAGCAGAACCAAAGGCACAAGTAGAACCGAAGATAAAAGCAAAACCAAAACCAGAACCAAAAGCAAAACCAAAAGCAAAAGTAGAACCAAAAGCAAAAGCAGAACCAAAGGTAAAAGCAAAACCAAAGCCTAAACCAAAGACAAAGGCTGCCAAAGAAGAAAAAAAGAAGAAAGAGGAGAAAGAATAATGGCACATAAGAAATCAGGCGGCAGCGCGAAAAACGGACGCGATAGTATTTCCAAGAGATTAGGCGTTAAACGATTTGGCGGCGAGAAAATAAATGCCGGCTCAATTATTGTCAGGCAAAGAGGGACAAAATTTAAACCCGGCAAAAATGTCGGGATAGGAAAAGACGACACTTTGTTTGCACTGACTTCAGGTGTTGTCAAATTTACCCACAGACATAACAGGAAATTTGTTGAGGTTGAAGCTCTATAAAAAAATATGTTGCGGATAATTCATTCCTGCCGCAGGAGGCCCATCATTCCACTCTTCTATCATTCCATTATTCCATATAATGTTTGTCGATAGTGCAGTTGTTACCTTCGCAGCCGGTAAGGGGGGGGACGGGTGTATCAGTTTCCGGAGGGAAAAATACGTTCCCAAAGGCGGGCCCAATGGCGGCAACGGCGGCAACGGCGGTAGTATTATCCTGGTCAGCCAAAAAAACCATCACTCCCTTATCGATTTCAAATATAAAAAAATCATCAAAGCACAAAAAGGTGCCAATGGCAGCGGCTCCAACAAAACAGGCAAAAACGGGGAAAACAAAATCATCTATGTCCCTGCAGGAACTGTAATAAAAAGCTTTCCCGATGAAAAACCAATATTTGATTTTTCAAAAGAAGACATGACGTTTACATTGGTAAAAGGTGGAAAAGGTGGTCTGGGTAATACCCATTTTAAATCCTCCACCAACCAGACCCCCAGGTTCGCCCAAAAAGGAACCAAAGGGGAATCCCTCACGGCCATCCTGGAATTGAAATTAATTGCCTTTGCCGGGCTGGTGGGACTTCCCAATGCGGGTAAGTCCACCCTGATATCAAAGATAAGTGGAGCCAAACCTAAAATTGCCGCCTACCCGTTTACCACCATTGAGCCTCACCTGGGGGTGGTGTACAAAGATTTTGACAGCCTGGTGGTGGCGGATATCCCGGGAATTATCCAGGGGGCACATCGAGGCGAAGGCATGGGAATACAATTTCTCAGACACATCGAACGGAATAAGGTATTGATATTTTTACTGGATGTATCTCCTTTTGCTGAAATACCTCCTATGGATGCGTTGAGTGTCCTTCAGGACGAGCTCAAATTCTATAAAACCAATCTGCTGCGGAAAAAACATTTTGTGACGGCCAATAAAATTGATCTGCTGACAAAAAATGGAAAGAACAGGGAAAAAATCGATGTTTTGAAAAACCACTGTTTTAAAAATAACATCCCCTACGTGGAGATTTCCGCCAGGGAAGAAATCAACCTCATGCAGTTTAAAGAGAAACTCTTTGAGCTTTACCATGAAGAATAAAGTCGGTTTACTGGGAGGAACCTTTAACCCCATTCATCGGGGGCATATTGAGCTGGGGCTGCAAATACTGGAGGCTTTCCAATTGGAGAAAATTCTCTATATCCTGTCTGCATACCCACCGCATAAAAAGAATAAAAAAATTGTTCCAGCAGCCATACGATGGAAAATGCTGGATAAAGCCTTAAACCCCTTTCCACAATTGGTGCCCTGCGACATCGAAATGAAACGATCCACCTGGTCCTGGACGGTTGACACGGTGAAAGAGTTAAGAAAAAAATACCCTGGAGCGGAGTTCTATTTTATTTCCGGCAGTGAGGGATTTCTAAAGATAAGAACATGGAAAAATTATAAAGACCTTCTTCACTCACTTACATTCATCGTGGTTTTAAGAGAACCGAGCCATAAGCAAGCAGTTGAGACCTTATTAAAAGAGGAAAATATACCGCTCTCCCGTCACTCTCCTTCTGTCCATATTTTTTCCTATGAATCGGATAAATTATTTATATCATCAACCCTTATCAGGGAGAAAATAAAACGATCTCAGCAAATCGATGATTTTGTTGACATGGAGGTAAAAAAAATTATGGAGGAATATAAACTATATGAAAGTTGATGAATTTAAAATAATCACAGAAGATTTAAATAAGAGAAAAATTCCTTTGGAGCTTAAAAAAACAGTTTCCGCCATGCTGGATAAAAAAGCGGAGAAGGTGGTGGTTTTGAAATTGAAAGGAATTAATGATATCACTGACTTTATGGTGATTTGCCATGGCAATTCCCCCAGACAGAACTCCGCCATCTCAGATGAAGTACAGAAGAAATTACGAAACGAACTTAAACGAAGAGCGTTTAGTGTAGAAGGGGAAAGGGAGTCGGACTGGATTCTGTTGGATTATATTGATTTCATCGTTCATATTTTCTCTGAGGAAAACAGGAAGAAATATGCATTAGAAAAATTGTGGATGGATGCCAAACGATACAACTTTTATATTAGTCAAGAATCTCAAGGATAAAAAATCAATAACCATTCAAGAGATTCTGCATAAAATCGCAGACCTGCACACCAATCTTTTAATCTACGGTGAAACCGGGGTAGGGAAAGATTTCTGGATCGATTACTTGTTCCGCATCAGTAAATATAAAAAAATGCTCAACCTCAATTGCGGCGATGTACCGGAAAACCTGCTGGAAAGTGAGTGGTTTGGCTATCGAAAAGGGGCTTTTACTGGTGCTGATAAAGATTATGAAGGGAAATGGAAGCAGGCGGAAACAGGCATTCTGTTCTTAAACCAGATCGATCTCTTAACTTTAAACCTTCAATCCAAGCTGCTGCGAATTATTGAGCGGAAAAAGTATTTTCCCCTCGGTTCCAACCGGGAAGTTGATATTAATGTGCGATTTATTTTTTCAGCGGATCATGATATTGAGAAAAAAGTAAGAGAGGGTAGGTTCCGGGAAGATCTTTATTATCGTATTTCAGCTTACCGTATTTTCGTTCCTCCTTTACGTGAAAGAAAAAAGGATATCCTGCCTCTTTTTATGTTTTTCGCTAAGGAGAAGGGACTGCGCGTCACACTGGGCAGCGATGCCCACAAACGCCTTTTAGATTATTATTGGAGGGGAAATATTCGGGAGATGGAAAATTTCGTCACCAATCTCTCTATTCTTAAAAAGCAAGTAACAGATGATGATATTTATCCCCTTTTGAAAACATCGGAGGATTTTTTTGAAACGTTCAAACTGAGAGAGATGTCACTGGCTGAACTGGAAAAGGAGTATATTAATTATCTTTTAAAAAAATACAAGAACAAGGCTCGGGTGGCCAAAATTTTAAAAATCGCAAGAAAATCCCTCTATAACAAACTGGACAGCTACAAAAACAAAAATCAAAAGAGTTAATATTTTTCCCCTTTTGTCTTTGTCCTGGAAGGCTCAATTAATAATACCCAGGCAGGGTCTACTGTTCGTGAACGATGTCTTGTCCCCCTTTTAACCAGACAGCCCTCCATTTCGTTCAGTTCCACACTTTCTTCTCTGGTATCAATAAATACCTTTCCTTTAAGTACAAAGAAAAATTCATCTTCGTGCTGGTGCGTATGCCAGTCGTATGCTCCTTTAACCTTTGCTATTCTCAAAGCGGTTTCATTTATAAAAGCAACATCCTGTGGCTCCCATACTTCTTTTACCTTTTTTACCAATTCCTGAAAGATAATCTTTTTCATCAAAACCTCCAGCTCTAAAATTATTATTAAAAAATTCATAGAACATGAATAACTACAGTAGATATATTTTAATCTGAATAGAGGTAAAAAGTCAAGAGCATCAATCAAAATCCACCACCTAAAATTAAGTAATCGGTGGATTTTGTGTTCAAAGTTCAAAGTTCAAAGTTCAATGTTTTTTTAAGACTATCAAAAGACTGTTTCAAAGTCCTCAGTTTTTTAGGTTTGAACGTCAAATTCACGCACCTCCAGGTGGTGAATATGGGTCTACAAATTATCTTAAACTCATGGTATAATTTAAGCGAAAATTATGAAAAAAATTGAATTGATTTCTGTGGGTGAGCTAAAATTTAAGGGGCTTAAAGAGCTGGAAAAACAATATTCACAAAAAATAAACCGTTTTGTCACGTTTACGGCAAAAAACCTGAAAGATTTTAAAATCCAAAATGAAGAGCAGAAAAAGAAAAAAGAGGGAGAGATGATGCTGCAGCTGCTAGACCCGAAGGATTTTGTCATTGCCCTGGACCAAAACGGCAAGAAAATGGATTCCGTGAAATTTGCCGATTTCCTGTCGGACAAACTGGCTTACGGCTCGGATAGAATTATTTTCCTCATCGGTGGTCACTCCGGGCTGTCCGAAATCCTTGACCCACGCATTGATTTTAAACTCTCATTTTCAGATATGACCGTTGCCCATGACATTTTCCGAATTCTCTTTTTAGAGCAACTATACCGGGCCTTTACCATCATCAAGGGCACCAAATATCACAGGTGAGAGGAGATTTTTCAAAATGATGAATGATGAATGATGAAGGGTGCTTTAGAGAGCTAGCAAAGCGTATAGAGCACAGTGCATAGCCAAAGAGAGCATGGAATGGGCTTTGAGGCTTATTATTTTTATGGCACCTTTCTTTAAAAAAACTAGTGATGAAATATGAATTCTGAGAATTTATATTTGTTGATTTTTTAAACAATTTAATTTATTATATTATTGAAATGAAAACAAAATTATACTTGGATACTTCAATACCTAGCGCTTTTTATGATACTTCAAAACCTTTGAGGCAATTGATAACACAAAAATGGTTTGAAAATGAAGCTCATTTTTACGACATAAATATATCCGAACTAACTGTAGAAGAAGTTGAAAGGTTAGATAATATTGCCAGAAGGGATAATATTAAAAATTTAATTTTGAAATACAATGCAAATGTCCTACAGGTTTCTACTGAGATTAAAGATTTAGCGGATGTCTATATTTCAGAAGGAGCTATCCCTAAAACCGAACCTGAAGATGCGCTGCATATTGCGATTGCTACTGTTAATAAAATGGATGGATTGGCTCCCTGGAATTTTAAACATATTGTCAGTATTAATCCAATTCGAAAAGTACATGAAATTAATAAGAAAAAAAACTATCCGCTAATTGAAATCGGTTCTTTAGATTTATTTGGAGGGGAAAAATATGGAAATTTATAAAAACGACTATACAAAAGAAGAAGACGAAGTCTTATGGGAAATCCATGAAATTCGGAGAAAGCTTAACAGAGATTTAAAGGATAAATCCACAGAGGAAATAAATAACGAGGCCCTTGAAAAGTATAAGGAGTGGAAAAGAGAGGCAGTAAAGGCAAAAGAACTTGCCTCTTAAAGTCTTTACACATCCTGGATATTCTCGGCGAGGCGCTATTTCAAGTCCATCGCTTTAGTTTAGCAATTAGCAAGGAGGATTCTTTCCGGCCTATTCCCTGTTTTTTCTCTTAAAACTTTTTATATTTATTGCGTAAATGAATAATTATAGTTATAATTACATTTAAAAAAATCCGTGAAAATCCGCGCTAATCCGCGGCTAAAAAAAGGAGCCAACGTATGAATTTAAAACGATTAGTCATTATTTTTTTGGTATCCCTGTTTTATGTTTATATTATCTGGCAATCCCATCCCCTGGAGGGTTGTACATCAATATTAGTAACCAAAGGTGCCTCAAAGGATGGTGCCACCATGATCAGTTACTCCTGTGACGGTGAATTTCATCCGTGGCTGCAGATTGTTCCTGCTGCAGATCACGAACCCGGTTCCATGGCAGAAGTGCGCACCTGGCGGAGAGTGAAAGGGAAGATTCCCCAGGTTCCCCATACCTATAAAGTGGTGGGCCTGATGAACGAACATCAACTGGCCATTGGAGAAACTACTTTTGGCGGACGGTCAGAATTGGTCAATAATGACGGTATGTTCCACTACTACTCCCTGATGCGTTTTGCCTTGCAGCGCGCTAAGACTGCAAGGGAAGCCATTGATGTCATGATTTCTTTGGTGGAAACATACGGGTACTGCAGCGAAGGGGAGTCTATCTCTATTGCTGACAAAGAAGAGGTGTGGTTACTGGAGATTGTGGGTACAGGTAAAGGAGGAACCGGTGCCGTGTGGGTGGCGATACGTATACCAGATGGTATGGTATGCGCCCATGCCAATATGTCACGTATCAGGGAGTTTCCCCTAGACGATCCGGAAAACGTCCGTTACTCTAAAAACGTTATCTCATTTGCTGTAGAAAAAGGGTACTATAATCCCAAAGATAAAAAGCCTTTCAGTTTTTCAGATGCCTACAACCCGGCCACAGAGGAGCAGGTGCGGTATTCTGCCCGACGTGTATGGAGTATCTTCCGCCGTGCAGCTCCTTCACTTAACCTTTCACCTGATTACAGCTCCTATAAAAAGAATGCCAAACCCTATGATCTCTTCATCAAACCGGACCGGAAACTTTCGGTCCAGGATGTTATTGCCCTGCACCGGGACCATTATGAAGGCACTCCTTTTGATATGACCAAAGACGTTACCGCCGGGCCTTTTGGTGCGCCAGACCGTTGGCGACCAATGAAATGGGAGGTGGAGGGCAAAAAATATGCCTGGGAAAGACCGATATCCACCCAGCAAGCAGCGTTTGTCTTTGTTTCCCAATCCCGGTCACATATCCCGGACGCAATTGGCGGTGTTTACTGGTATGGTCTGGATAACCCTTACACCAACTTTTTTGTCCCTTTATACACCTCCATTACCCATTTGCCAGAATCCTATACCACTGGCTCGCTGCAGCAGTTTTCCAGGGACTCTGCCTGGTGGGCCTTTAATTTTGTGGCTAATTATGCCAATCTGAGATGGAGCTATATGATCAAAGATATCAAGAAAGTTCAAAAAGAGATCGAAGACCTTGAGTTCCAATTACAACCTGTGGTTGAAGCGACGGCATTGGAACTCTTGAAGAAGGATGCCGGGCTGATGGAAAAATACCTTACCGATTACTGTGTGGGTAATGCGGAAACCAACATAAAAAAATGGTGGCGTCTGGCGGATTTCCTGGTGACCAAATACAATGACGGCTATATTCAAAATGAAAAGGGACGACCCCAAGAGATCGGTTACCCTGAAGAATGGCTCAAGCGGGAGGTTAAATCCAATCCCAAACATAAACGGTTAAAACAGGAACGAGTGGGCGAAGGAGAACTATAAAAATGTGTAAAAAGAATCTTTTTTATCCGTGTTCATCCGTGTTCATCCGTGGCTAAAATTAAGAGGAATTAATGTGAATATAAAGCATATAAGAGATGAATTCCCGGTTAAGAAGCATTGTTTGTATTTCAATTTTGCCGCTGACGGTCCGCTGCCTGCTTCCTCCAAAGCAGCGATCATCAGTGCTCTTGAGGAGAAAAGCAATACCGGTATGATAGCAGTACCCAAACAGGTGGCGGTTTATGAAGAGCTGCGGGACCAATTATCCATCCTCTTTAAATCCAATAGAGAACATTTCGCCTTTACTAAAAACACCTCTGAAGGGGTCTTGCTGGCCCTTCTGGCAATGGGCATAAAAGAAGATGAAAATTACATTGTGGCAGCAGATGCCTTTCCCACCACTGTTAAAATGATGGAAGGCAATTGCAGCGGTCAAAAACGAACAGTAAAAATAAATGCGTCAACGCCTCTCATAACTCAGATTTTAAACGTTTTGGACAAAAAGACAAAAGCCATTGTGTTGGATTGGGTTCATTACTTTACGGGCAAGATCATAAACATTGAAGCAGTCACCCAACTGGCGCGGGAGAGGAATATCTTTACAGTCATTGACGGTATCCAGGGGGCAGGGGCGCTGAAACTGGACCTGGATGACAGCGGCATTGATTTCTTTGTTACCGGCGGTCACAAATGGCTGTTATCTCCCCAGGGATCTGGTTTTATTTATGTATCCAGTAATGTCTGGGAAAGAATCAAACGAAAATCTTTTGGATGGTTGGGTTACAACTGGCTCGATTTCTCCGATTTTAATATCAAGCCTGAACTGAGAGAGGGTGCGGCTGTAATGGAATACGGTACCCGTTCCTATATGGCAGCCCTTGGTATGAAGGAATCCCTTTGTCTTATCAATGAGATCGGTATCGAAACCATTGAGCATCACAACCGGCGCTTGAAGGATTTTTTTATAGAAAAAATCACTGAAAAAGGGTATGAAACCATTTATAATGAGAAATCCACCTCTATTATTCCCTTTAAGTCCCCCTCTATTGATAGTGTTTTTTTGAAAAAAAGATTGGTAGAGAATAAAATGGAGGTTTCTTTAAGGAACGGGTATATCCGTGCCGCTTTTCACCTGGTAAACGACATAGAAGAAGTGGGACGGTTTGTTGATTTTTTATAAATAACTAAATAGTTGGAAGATGTGGAATATGGAATGATGGGATGGTGTATCCCATCATTCCATTGAATTAATTTACTAACACCGGGCGATTGTTTTATTATTTGCCCATGGCTTCCATGAATTTTTTCTGGGCTTCCATGAATTTTGGATCTGTGGCATATTGGGTCAATTTCCCCATAGCTCCAATCATTTTGGGCATGATCTCTTCCAATTTCTTCGCCAATTCTTTTAATTCTTCCGGTGGATTGTCCTTGTTTTCTAACTCAGGGAATTTCTTTGGCAATTCCATTGCCTTGGGTTGGAGTTCTTTCATTGCCGCTGCATAATCGTTCATAGCAGCGACAGCATCATCGACATTTTCGGCTTTGTCACAAGCAGCGATAAATGTTTCCGTTGCATCAATCATGTCTTCCATAATTGCTTTGGCCTCGGCATATTTCCCACCACCGCCGCCGCAGGCAATCATCCCGATTAAAAATAAACCGACGGTTGCACATAAAACTAATTTTTTCATAAGTTCCTCCTTAAAATCGTTTAAAGGGGAGGTATAACATAATAACTTTTTTTAGTCAAATGGAAAAGCCATAATTTTAAAAATCTTTAAAGAACTTGTCATTTGCCTTCGGCGTCATTTACCAACTGCGTTCGCTTCGCTCACGTCAGGGAGGCTTTTTAGAACTTGTCATTTGTCATTAGTTCGCTTCGCTCACGTCAAGGAGACTTTTAAGAGCTTGTCAATAGGAAATAAAAACCTATAAAGCACACAATGATAATTACTCAAAAGCATCAATGACAAGTCCTTAAAAACCACAATGACAAGCCTTAAAAGCCTCAATGACAAGTATTTAAAAGCCTCAATGACAAGTACTTAAAAGCCTCAATGACAAGTACTTAAAAACTACAATGACTAGAACACAAAAGCTCTCCATGGATTTCGTACACTCTCTATTGCAAAAACAGCGAGAACTCCTTATAATAGTCCTTTATCAATTTACCATTTAAGCAATTTTGAGGAGGTATTCAATGCAAGCAAGTGTTGTTTGGAAAGACGAGATGGCTTTTGAAGCCCATCTGGATGGGTTTAATTTTTTCATTGATGCAGATGAAACAGTCGGTGGCCAAAACAAAGGGCCAAAGCCCAAAGGACTCACATTGGTCTCCCTGGCCGGCTGCACAGCTATGGATGTGATCTCTATCCTGAAAAAGATGAGAGTCTCTGTGGATTCATTTGAAGTGGCTATAGATGGTGTGATTGCCCAGGAACATCCTAAAAAATTCCTGGAAGTGGTGATTAAATATATTTTTAAAGGTACGGATGTACCTCTGGAGAAAATAAAAAAGGCGATTAATCTATCAATGGAAAACTACTGCGGCGTCTCAGCCACCCTGAGACCAACGGTAAAATTGTCCCATCAAATTATTATTAATGATCAGATGGTTGAAAGTGCCTAAAGTGCCTAAAGTACGCTAAAGTGCCTAAAGTTGTGGTGCGCCTGTGGCGCGGTACCTTTTAGAGCTAGAAAGGTATGTGGCGCGAAGCGCCGCCTTAACTTTAGGCACTTTAGTTACTTCTGGGTAAAGTTTTGCCAGGAAATGGCAGAAGATGAAAAATCCGAAATTCGAAGCACGAAGCACGAAACAAATTCAAATGACCAAAATATGAATGACCCAAACAAAGGGAAATCTTTAAGACTATTGATTGAAAGTCTTCTTTTAGCCTCAAAAGGTATTGTTTTGAATTTTGAACATTTAAATTTTGGATTTGTTTGAAACCACGCGATTTCGGATTTCGTGTTTCGAATTTTATCTTTTTTGTACATGAGCGACTGGTTTACGAATATGGATAAAATAAAAATCCTGGATAAGATAGAGGAAATGGTCAACCCGTTGAAACCACCCGTACAGGCATTTGAGAAGAGTATCCGTACCAGTCCTTTCAGGGTATTGATATCCGTCCTTTTAAGTTCCCGCACCAAAGACCCTGTGACTCATAAGGCCTCGGCCAATTTGTTTGCTGTAGCAGATACTCCAGAAAAGGTGGTGAAACTGGACGAGGACAAAATAGCAGAATTGATTTTCCCCGTGGGTTTCTATAAACAAAAGGCGAAAAACATTAAAATGTTGTCCAGGACCCTTTGCGATACCACAGGCGGGGAAGTGCCTGATACCTTTGAAGCACTCACCACTCTGCCGGGCGTGGGCCGTAAAACCGCTAACCTGGTGCTGGCACTGGCTTTTAACCAACCCGCCATATGCGTGGATGTCCATGTATTCAGGATATCCCAGCGCCTCGGCTGGGCGTCAGGGGATAAACCAGAAGAGATTGAAAAACAACTGCGGCAAGGATTTCCAGAGGGACAATGGAACCGCATCAACCAAACCCTGGTGGGTTTTGGCCAAACGATTTGCAAACCGATTTCACCCATGTGCGACAAATGCAGCATAACGGCGTATTGTCGATATTATAAAGAAGAGGTAGAGGGGTAGAGAGGTAGAGTTAAAGGAGTAAGAGATAAATTTTTAGTGGGAACGAGGGGGCTTGCCCCCTTGAGTTGACAAAATGGCTGTAAATTGATATTAATGCACTATTATGAAAAACAAAACAATTATCCAATTATTATGCGTTCTGGTATGTTTGGTATTGTCTCTTTTTGTTGGGGCCCAGGAGGAAGTGTCCCTTGAAATTGAAAAGGTGGCAGGGGATGTCTATTGCCTCTCCGGTGCAGGCGGCAACATAGGTATTCTTAAGACTGAAGCCGGTCTTTTACTGATTGACAGTGGTTATGAAAAAACAGCAGAGGTTGTATCAAAAAAAATAACTGCCTTCTCTCCTATATCCATTAAATACCTGATAAACACCCATTATCACGGGGACCACACCGGCGGTAACGAAGTGGTGGGAAAAGATGCAGATATTATTATGCACCCCAATTGTAAAGATTCTCTAACCAGGAGTTTAGAAACAAAAGAGACTATGAAGGATTACATTGCTAAGGTAACACCCTGGAAAATAGGCAAGGTCATTAAACTGGGTGAGGAGACAGTCAGGCTGCTGCATCTCGGTCCGGGCCACACGGCTGGTGATATTGTGGTGGTTTTTGAAAAATCAAAGGTCCTTCATACCGGCGACCTCTTTTTTAATGGGATGCCGCCTTACATCGATGTGAAAGACGGGGCAAATACGGGACACTGGATTCGTACCATTGAGGCTCTCTGTAAAAGATACGCCCATTACAAAGTCATCCCCGGTCACGGTAAAGTAACCACTTCGAAAGACTATCTAATGTTTGCCGACTATTTAAAGCTGCTGAGAAAAAAGGTGACCGTTGCGATTGCAGAAGGAAAAACCAGGGAACAGGCCATGGAAGCCATCAAAGTCGAGGGTTTCGAAAATTTAAAAGAGTACGGAAAATTCCTTACCATTAAAAATAATATTGGCTGGGTCTACGATGAAATGACAAAGAGCAAAAAAGATTAAGAATAAAGATTAAGGTTGAGGTTAAGGCCTAGGTTGAGGAGAGAAAAACGCCACCTCAGCCTGAGCTCTTAAAAGCTCTCCCAACCTGGTTCCTCTAATTAATTTTATATATCTTGCAGAGTATTAATAAAAAAAAATACGTGGAAGTTTTCATATAAATGGTGTACAATAGACGATTATAAGAAAAACGGATATGAAAATGAAAATAAACGAGAACTGTATTGGTAAAAGAAAGAATGAGAGACATGGGCCTTGTAAATTTTTACACATTGTCTTTTATTTTGTCGAAACTTTTTTATCATTATTGGCGTCTATATATTCTTAAACAGAAAGATTTGGGTTGCAATGAAATTGAATGATGAATGGTGAAAGATGAATGATGAATGATGAATAAATGGTGACATTACTGTGAATCCACGGCATAGAATTTATATTATTGGTGCATCCATTTTATTGCATCTAATGCTGCTTTTTTTCTGGGAGGGGGCGATACGATTGAAATTAATTCGGTTGGACATCATACCACCGCCCCGGGTAGAAGCTGAACCCATTGTATTTGATTTACAGCAGCCCAATCTTCCGCGAGAAGTGATTGAAACCCCGGATGACGCCAAAGTAGTGGAACAGCAAAAAAAAGCCAACTTTTTATCAGACAAGAATGCACTGGCCAGGAACCCGGAAACAAATCCCAACCTGGATATAGGCGAGCCTTTTGCCAGGGGCATTTTCGAAACCCATGATTTGCCTGCAAACAAAGGGATCCAGGGTCAACAACAACAGATGCCCGAGACTGGCGAGGCCGCGAAAACAGAGGGAGCAGCAGAGAAAGAACCCCCCTCTGAACCAACAGAGAAGTCGGTTGAAACAGATGTTTCTGCTATATACAGGGAGTATGAGCGTCAGCGTCAAGAGCGCATGAAACAAGGCGTTCAAGAGCATGTACCCACGGTTCTGCATGACCATCAAGTATCCCGTGCCCTTGATACAGGTGGATTGTCTTTTAATACATACAATTGGAATTTTGCACCCTACTTACTGGCGTTGAAAAATAGGATTCGGCGAAATATTTTCCCACCCGCAGCCTTTACACACCTGGGGATCATAAATGGAGAAACCGTATTGCGCTTCAAAATATATCCAAATGGCCAACTCAAAGACCTGGAAATCCTTCAATATACAGGACATGATTCGCTGATGCGAACCAGCTCCAATGCTGTGGAAGCCTCAGCACCTTTTCCTGAACTGCCTTCTGATTTCCCTGAGCCTTATTTGGAAGTCACCGGAAAATTTATGTATTTAATTCATAGAGAAAAATAATGTAGATAAAGTGAGGAAACACCATGGAACATGTTTTAGAATTTTTTAGAAAAGGCGGTATTATCATCTACCCGCTGCTGCTTTGTTCTATTATCGCTCTTGCAATTGTGATTGAAAAATGGCTTTCGCTGCGCAGAAAAAAAGTGATCATCCCTGAAATTGTGAGTGTTATAGATAATATTAAGGGCCCGGGTGATATTGGATTGGCCTTATCCATTTGTGAGAAACATAAAGGCCCTTTTGCAAATATCATCCGGGTAGGGCTTGAGAGTCGGGACCTACCAAAAGAGGAGATAAAGGAAGCGTTGAATGATCAGGGAAGGCAGGAGGTGCATTCGCTTGAAAAAGGCCTGATTATCCTGGAAACCATTGCTGGAATCGCGCCCCTCCTGGGCTTGCTGGGAACGGTTATTGGTATCCTCAAGGTTTTTAATGTCATCTCGGTAGTGGGAGTAGGGCAGGCCACTGCTATGGCTGGTGGTATTTCCGAGGCACTTATTACCACAATTGTGGGGCTTTCTATTGGTATCCCTGCAGTGGTGGGGCTTAATTTCTTTACCAACAAGGCAGAAACCCTGGTACTGAAAATTGAAAAATACTCCTCTGCTCTTTTAAAAAAAGTAACCGCCTTCCAGGTAAGCGAAAAAAAGGAATCAAAATCCAATGCAATTTAAAACCAGGAAAAGAAGAAGTAGGACCCTGATCAATATCACTTCATTAATTGATGTATTGTTTTTGCTTCTTATTTTTCTCATGGTTTCTTCTACTTTCCTGGAGCAGCCCGGGATCAAATTGGAGTTACCGCCAGCAGAGACGGCGGTGGTAGTGGATCAGAAGGAATTCACGCTTTTTGTGGACAAAAATGGGAAGCTGTTTCTTAACAATCTTGAGATTTCAATGGATGGCCTGGAAGCCAAGTTAAAAGAGGCGTTACCTGAGATGAAGGAGGGTTCATTAATTTTAAAGGCTGACCAGGATGTATCTCATGGTATCGTGGTAAGGATCATGGACAGTGTGAAGAAGAGTGGAGTAAAGAAGTTGGTTATAGGGACGAAGTTGACGCCGGAGAGCACAGAACCTGGTAATTAGTGTAGGGACGCGATTTATCGCGTCCGAAATTGAAAAAACCGGGTGCAAGAAACAGAAGCGTACAGTGCAGGACAGGGACCTGGAAAAAACAAACTTTTTCTCTTCCACAACTATTGACAATAACCCACATGGTGGCATCCCGGGCTGCGGTTGCTGCCCGCTTTTTAACAAAGTTGAAGAAAAGAAAAAAGTTTCTTTAAATTGGACTTTAAATCTAATGATTTATGGTGTAAAATATAAAAGAAAACAACAGAGGTCGAAATGGTTGAAAAATATGGCGTTCTCTTCTTCTGGGATGAAGAATATGGAGGATATGTTGCAGAAGCAATCGGACTTCCCGGCTGTTTTAGTCAGGGTAAAACCATGGAAGAGGCAATAGAAAATATCAAAGACGCTATAAAGGGATACCTCTACGTAGAACGAAAGAATGAACGGTTAAAGGATTATACGGTTCCTAAGAATTATTTCCTGGGAGAAGTTTCGGTTGGGTAGATTATTAAATATTTCAGGTAAGTATAAGAGATGAAGAGACAGGAGAAATTGGTTTTTTTAAGAAACTTTAACGAACAGCAATTGATTGCCAATGTGATCCGACCGTTATTGGAGGCGATGGGTTTCAAAAACATTACCCTTACCCACGGCGCCACGGAGAAGGGCATTGACCTAGTGTTTTACAAGGAGAATGAGTTCGGGGAGCGGGAATATACCGGTGTTCAGGTGAAGGCAGTCAAAATCCATGGGCGCGCAGGTCAAAAAGGCAATGCAATAGAGATTTCAAACCAGGCACAGATGGCATTTAAGCATGAGTTCCCGGATATTTCCGATAATAGACCTAAAAATATCGATCGGTTTAGGGTGATAACCTCTTGCGAAATTACCGATGCTGCAAAGGAGATTATATGTGAGCAGGTTAAATCAAAGGCCATCCAATTCATCGATGGGGATAGGCTGGTGGACCTGATGACAAAATATATGCCCGACTTTTTCTGGGAGGAGTACAACTACTTTAATCGCTATTTTAAGGCAATGAAAAAGGATTTTGAGACCATCAAGGATATCTCTGCCATTGGTCAGAAAGAGCCCATTAGCCTGGAGGATATCTATGTCTCATTGAGGTTGAGTGAGGAGCTCAGGGAGCGGGAAATACCGCTGGAAATGAGAGATAAAATCTTCGATGAAAAATGGATAGAAAAAGAAAAGAAACCGGAGAGAGCTATAAAAAAAACACGGGTGATAGACCCGGATACAGCGGTCAAACAATTTCACCGGGTGGTGATTCTAGGTGTACCGGGTGCCGGGAAAACCACGCTGCTGAAACACCTGGCCCTTAAATTCTGCAAGGAGAATATCGAGAAACAGGAGCGCATGATTGTACCCATCCCCATCACGCTGCGGCAATTTAGCGAGAGCGGCAAGGGATTGAGGGAATATATCGATGCGGTGTTTGAGAGGTACGGATTCCCTGAGGCAAAGAAATTTGTTGAAAAAGACCTTAAAGCAGGCAAATGCATCCTCCTGCTGGACGGTTTTGATGAACTGGCTGCCAGGGAGAATCAGAAACGCGTGGCAAAAGAGATTCATGCATTTTTGGAGCAGTATCACGGCTGCAGGGTGCTGGTAACCTCCAGGATTGCGGGTTACCATGATGAATTATCCGGTTTTACCCGGGTGGAAGTGATGGAATTTGACAAAGACCAGATCAAGCGGTTTATCCATAACTGGTTTGGTCCATCCCTTAAGAAAAAAGCAGAATCCATGTTAAAAGCGGTAATGGAGAATGAAAATATCAAGGCAATGGCTAAAAACCCGTTGATGATTTCCATTATTGCCATAATCTATGAAGAGGACCAGGAATTACCGCAGCGTCGGGCCGATCTTTATAAACGGGCCATCGATGTGCTTTTGAGTAAATGGGATATTCGCAAAAAACTCGAAAATCGCTTTAAAGCAGAAAAAAAGAGTATATTTTAAGAAAACTGGCGTTTCGCAGCCACTGCCGCAACCAGCGGATTATGTCGGAAAAAGAGATTTTAGATGAGATAAAAAAATATGCTTCTAAAATCGGTTTGAAAAAAGAGGATGCCAAACCCTTCCTGGAGGAGATATGGCAGCGGAGTTATATCTTGCGGCAAATCTCAATGGATACCTATGATTTTCTCCATTTATCTTTCCAGGAATATTTTACAGCCCTGGAGCTAAAAGAGCAGGAGGATGGGATTGGTACCATCATAAAGCACATCTCCGAACCCTGGTGGGAGGAGCCCATTCTTCTCTATGCCGGGATCAGCAAGGATGCGGGCCCTTTGATCCAGCGGATTCAAAAAGAGGTACCAGAGGATATTTTTTTCAGCAACCTAATGCTGTCGGGCAAATGCATTGCAGATGCGGAGTTTACTGATGCTGCTTTAAAAGAGGAAATCACTAATAAAATTTGGACTATTTATGAATCCGGTGAATATAAGTTGCTCAGGCAACGAGCGATGGAAGTTCTTCGCCGGATGAAACCGCGTCATCTTATCGATTCATTGATAAACCAACTAAATCATAAAGAACCAGGTGTTCGAAAGGGTGCCATAGAGGCCCTTGGTGGCATCGGCAGCACCGAGGCCATTGCTCCTTTGCTAAAAGCCCTAGCAACTGATAAAGATAGTGACATCCGGGGGAGTTCCGCAGAGGCCCTTGGTGCCACAGGCAGCGCCGAGGCCATTGCTCCCTTACTCCAGATCCTTACCACGGATAAAGATAGTTCTATTCGAAGGCTTGCCGCAATTGCACTTGGGGCATTAGGCATCGCCGAGGCTATTTCTCCTTTGCTCCAGGTTCTCTCCATTGATAAGGATAGCTTTGTTCGAGGGCGTGCCGCAGGGGCTCTTGGCGCCATTGGTAGTGCCGAGGCCATTGCTCAACTGCTCCAACTCCTCACAACTGATAAAGAGAGTGATGTTCGAGGCAATGCCGCAGAAGCCCTTGGCGTCATTGGCAGCACCGAGGCCATTGTTGCTTTGCTCCAGGCCCTCGCCACGGATAAAGATAGTGAAGTTCGAGGGCGTGCCGCATATGCCCTTGGGGCCATAGGCAGCACCGAGGCCATTGTTCCTTTGCTCCATGCCCTCACCACTGATAAAGAGAGTTATGTTCGATGGGGTGCCGCATATGCCCTTGGGGCCATAG
>Ga0180437_10005118_pt1 | contig 18129 bp, 11 predicted proteins | sample SS_ome_4_FD_132410 | JGI IMG/M metagenome (GOLD analysis project Ga0180437, IMG submission 132410) | Hypersaline lake sediment archaeal communities from the Salton Sea, California, USA - SS_3_D_1 metaG | ecosystem: Environmental > Aquatic > Non-marine Saline and Alkaline > Hypersaline >... | reverse complement strand
TTTCTATTCCATGGGACAGCTGGTGATTGATTAAAGCACACCACTGTATTTCTGTTAATATTTTTAGCCCGGTACATGGCAATATCAGCGTTTTTGATGAGGGTTTCGCCATCCTCCCCGTGCGAAGGATAGATAGCAACGCCTATACTCGCAGTAATACGCAGTTCGCCATGGTCCAAAGAAAAGGGGACTCTCAGGGAATGAAGTATTTTATTCGCGACCTGGAGCGCATCCTGCTCCTGGCTGATTTCGGGCAGAAGGATGAGGAATTCATCTCCCCCGACACGGGCGACGGTATCGCTTTTCCGGAGCAGAGAAATGAGTTTCTCTGCAACTTTCCGTAACAGTTCGTCGCCCACAGGATGCCCCTGAGAATCGTTCACATTCTTAAAAAAATCAAGGTCTAAAAACATGATCGCCAGAAGGTTATCATGGCGTTTTGTGTGTTCCAGCGCCAGGTTAAGGCGGTCCTGGAACAAAACCCGGTTGGGAAGTCCTGTCAAATCATCGTGTGTGGCTAGGAAAGAAAGTTTCTTTTCGGTTTCCTTTCTTTCCGTAATATCCAGCTGGATTCCGGCTATGACCGTGGCTCGCCCCTGTTGGTCGCGCTCCACGGCTTTGCTGGTAAGTTGAATCCACCGCCATTTTCCGGATCTGTGAAGAATGCGAAACTCAAGCCGATAATGATCCACATCGCCGTTTACCAGGTCCTCGTAGGCTTTCAAAGTCGGGGCTTGATCTTCCGGATGAATTAACGTTCGCCACCAATCAAACAGGTTCTTAATAGGGGGAAGTTCCGTTTTATCGTAACCGAGTATGGCAGCCCATCGCTCACTTACGGATCCATCCTGAAAATTCACTGTATGTTCAAAATAGCCGGCTTCGCTGGATTCGATCGCGAGCCTCATCCGTTTTTCATGCAACCGAATACGCTTTTCTGTTTCCCGCTTTTCCAAGGCTCTTTGAATCGTCAATATGAGGGGTTCCATACGGAAAGGTTTCTGAATATATGAATACGCTCCCAGATTAACTGCTTCTATGGCTGAAGGAAGAGAAGCGTAGCCAGTCAGAACGATGCATTCCATGAAGGGATCGATATCTTTACATTTCTTCATAACTTTCAAGCCATCCATATCCGGCAGTTGCAAATCAATAATAGCAATGGCGAATTTTTGCTGTTTCAAAGCAGAGAAAGCCCGTTCGCCTGTGGAAACGCCGGAACAGATATAGTTCCGGGTATGCAAAACATCCGAAAGGGTTTTTCGGAAGCCCTCATTATCATCAATAATCAATACAGATTTCTTGTCTTCCATGGTCTTTCTCATTTATGAGCAGGGAAGGAAAGCGTAAACACGCTTCCCTTGCCAACTTTGCTTTTCAGACTGATGCTTCCGCCATTCGCCTCCACAAGATTTTTAGTCACAGACAATCCCAAACCGATTCCTCTTCTTTTCGTAGTAAAGAGAGGTTCGAATATTTTTTTCAGATTCTCGGGGGGGATTCCCTTTCCGGAATCTGCGATCTTTAAAAGGACACTATCGTCTTCACAACTAAGGTGGAGTTCAATCCCTCCCCCTTCGGGCATTGCCTGGTAGGCATTGCTTAAAAGGTTCGCCAATACCTGGCTGATCTGTCTCGGATCGATAAAGATAGTGGGAAGATTGGGCGCAACCTGTTTTGCGATTTCAATTTTCTTGGGCGGAGGCTGTTTTTCCAGGACATTACAAAGAAGGTCGGTCATGAGAATCTCTTCCCTTTCAATGGGTTTGGTGCGGGAAAAATCCATAAGATCAGAAACTATTCTTTCGGCGTCATGCACCTCCGATTCGATCAGGTCCAGGTATTCCTTTACGTTATCGTCCGCATTAGATTGAATCACCTTTAAATAATAGATAGCGTTATTAATTACACTCAAGGGATTGCGTAATTCGTGCCCCACGCCTCCGGCAAGTTGTCCCAGAAGAGCCAGTTTTTCCTTACGCACGAGTTTTTCCTGCACATCCCGCAGTTCCCTGGTGCGCTTTTCCACCATATCTTCAAGGCGTTGCGCATAATTCTTAAGAACCCCTTCTGCTTTTTTCCGATCTGTAATATCCTGGAGAATACCGAGAGATCCGATTATTTTTCCTGTTTTTTCATCACGGATAGGTACGGCACAATCGCTGATCCATTTTTCTTGACCATCAGGAGTAACGATACGCAAATCCAATTTAAAACGTTCCATTTTGCCATTTCGAAAGGCTTTACCGTATTCAGGGGGATCAGAGGGGGCATCGGGATCGGTGACAACTCTTTCCTTGGAAAGATCCGCGAAATTCCGGAAGTTCAGTTGTTTAGCCGGGATTCCCAGGAGTTGTTCACATCCCTGCCCGACAAAATCGTACGAATAATCATTAAAATTCAGGCAATAGGGAACGCCATGGGCATTTTCGATGGCAACCTGATATATTTTATGCAATTTACGTAATTCCTCTTCGGTTTTTTTGCGTTCTGTTATATCCTGCAGGATGCCCAACATCCCGATGACTTCACCTGATTTATCATCAAGTATTTTAACAGAACAATCACTCAACCACTTTTCCTGCCCGCCGGGAGTGACAATTCTGAGGTCTGCTTTATACCGCTTGATATCCCCCTTTAAAAATGCTTTGATATATTCGTTGAAGTCGGCAGGAGCGTGGGAATCGATAATTACGTTTTCTTGTATCATGTTTTTCAGTGTTTCAACTGTGAAGTTTTCAGGAGAAATACCCAGGAGTTCCTCGCATCCTTCCCCTATAAATTCATACTTTCCTTCAGGATAATTCAATCGGTAGGGAACCCCCTGGGCGTTTTCAATGGCTTCCCTGTAGATTTGGTGAATATTTTTCAGTTCTTCCTCGGATCTTTTCCGATGGGTGATATCCTGCAAAATGCCCAGGGCACCGATCACCTTTCCGGTTTTTTCGTCAACCACACTTACCGTGGAATCGCTCAACCACTTTTCCTTGCCCTGGGGTGTAATGATCCTGACATCCGCCTTGTAATGGGTATGTTCCCCTCTCAAGATAGCATTAATGTAGTCTTCCCTGTTGACGGTTTGTGCGGCGGGATCAGTAAAGATAGCCTCCTGTACAAGATTTTTTATATTTTGCTTGTGTGTAAGTTCCTTGGGTGACACGCCCAGCAGCTCACGTGATCCATCCCCGAAAAATTCGTAGGTATCGGTTTTATAATTCAGGAAGTAAGGCACACCCTGGGCATTTTCTATTGCCACCCGATAGATTTTCTGCACCCTTTTCAATTCTTCTTCCACACGTTTGCGATCGGTTATATCCTGGAGAATTCCTAAAGACCCGACAACTTCGTGAGTTTTCTCATCATAGATGGGAATGGCGCAGTCATTGATCCATTTTTCTTCGCAAGATGAGGTGACAATTCTGATATCGGTTTTATATTTACTGACATCTCCTTTGCGAAATGCCTTAATGTAGTCTTTGGGATCGAGAGGCGCGTCGGGATCCGTCACAATAGTATCCTTGACGATATCCCACGAATCGCGTACTTTCAGCTCTTCCGAGGAAACCCCCAACAGGGTTTCGCACCCTTCGCCGATAAATTCATAGGTATCGTCAGAATAACTAAATCTATACGGCACGCCCTGAGCATTTTCTATTGCCTTTCTATAGATCTCGTGCACGCGTTTGAGTTCATTTTCCACTTTTTTCCTCGAAGTAATATTCCTGATCACAGCAAATGTGGCGGGCTTGCCTCCATATTCAACGATTGCCACATTGATTTCAACAATGATTTCTTTTCCGTCTTTTTTCTTAAAAATCGTCTCATAGGCGGAGGGAACATTTTCCCCTTCCGATTTCTTTTTTTTTCTTTCTTTCAGGATTTGAATTCCGCGGGTGGTATAAATTAATCTCATGCCTTCCTTTTCTAGTTCCTCGGCGTTATATCCCATCATTTCTCCAAAACGCCTGTTAAAGAAGATGAATCGATCATCCTGAGTGATCACAACTCCCTCATCCATGTTTTCTATAAGAAGGCGATATTTTTCCGCTCTGTCCCGAAGGAGATCCTGATCAGGCAAGAGGGATACCTGATCTAGTGACATAAAAAAAGCGATGCGAATTTCCTTGAAATCGATGAGTTGTGCGTCAATATCAAAAGTCTGTACATCGCCATTTTTACAGAGAAAATGAATGGGGAACTGTAAATTCTTCTTCTGTATTAATTTCTTGAAATACTGGGGTATTTTTTCTTTATCCTGCGGCACACAAAGTTCTAAAAGCGTCTTCTTGCAAATCTCCCTTTTTGTGTATCCCAAAATTTTGCAAATATTTTCATTAACATCGATGATACATCCAGGAAAGCCCCTTGAAGTAACTTCCTGAAAAAAAATGCAACGATTTGTGCATACTCCCATAGGTTACCTCTCTCTCCCGCGCTAAATTTTTATTTTTTTATCCCATTCTCTCCATATGGGGAATTTAAATTGAAAAAAACCAACGAATAAAAATTCCCATCATATTTCGCTTCCTTGATGCTTTATGCTGATTCAAATTTCAATAAGAAAAATTCATTCTTGCACTTAAAGGATTGAAAGGGAATATTAATATTATAATATGTGAGTGAAAAGAAATTCATTTTTCCGGATAAGGATCATGAATTTAAAACGAATCGATGAATTCCGTGTAATGGTTCCCAGGCAGGGGAAGATGCGGATCAATGCCCTGGTTTATTCGAGCAGCCGTATGAAGCTCGAAAAGGAATCTCTCGAACAACTCTGCAAAGCCGCTTCTCTCCCCGGCGTGTGCCGTGTTCTTGCCACGCCTGATATCCATACCGGTTACGGAGTTCCCATCGGATGCATTACTGCAATGTTAAATGAGATCATTCCTTCAGCAGTGGGGTATGACGTCAATTGCGGAATGCGACTTATAACAACGCCCCTTGAAAAAAAGGACATAGACGTAAGGATTCTGGCGGACTCTATCAGGAGGGATATTCCCCTGGGCGAGGGGAAAAAAAACCTGCATCTCTCCGGGTCTGAACTGCGCCTGGTTCTGGAACAGGGAATCAAGGGAATGTTCGATTGGGCAAGAAACCACGAAAAGTTGAACTCCCTATGGAACGATAAAGACATGGAAGCGGATTATCTCCATGTTGAAGACGAGGGTTCCATGCCGGGAGCTTGGGATGCTGTATCCAATAAGGCGAAAGACCGCGGCAAAAACCAGCTCGGCACACTGGGAGGAGGAAACCACTTCATCGAAATCCAGGAAGTGAAAAGCGTGGCGAACCAGAAAATTGCCAATGCCCTGGGTATTCGAAAGGGACAGATTGTTGTGATGATCCATTCCGGATCGCGGGGACTAGGGCACCAGATAGGAAACGACTACATGCCCCTGGCAGCGGGGAAGAGCGGGAGATTGTCGCCGGATCGCACCCTGGGGTTTTTCAAAACAGATGCCAGGGAGGGGAAAGATTATATTTCAGCCATGCATGCGGCTGCGAATTTCGCCTTTGTCAATCGCCAGGTGATGGCAATGTTTGTAAGAAAAAATTTCCGGCATTATTTCGGAAATCTCCCCATGCCACTAATCTACGATGTTCCCCATAATATTGCAAAATATGAAAAACACGGAAAAGATCATATGTGGATTCATCGAAAGGGCGCCACACGAGCCTACCCCAGTAGCCGTATGCCAGGAACCCCTTATGCCAAGCTGGGGCAACCCGTTATCATTCCGGGTTCCATGGGTACGGCGAGTTACCTGCTCATGGGGACCGAATCCGGCACGGAAAGCCTTTTCAGCGTAAACCATGGAGCAGGACGTGTCATGTCAAGAACCGCTGCCGCGGGAAAAGTACGGCGGCGCAACGGCAAGGTGATAAAGCAGGGACGCATAACGGATGAACGTTTCAAGGAAACCATGGAAGGGATATACCTTGTTTGCCAGGACCGCTTTACCATCAAGGAGGAGGCTCCTGATGCTTACAAGGACATTGACGAGGTGATTCGAGTAGTTGTGGGAGCGGGTTTGGCAGAGATAGTCGCCCGCATGGTTCCCCTGGCTGTGCTGAAGGGATAAGTAGCGCAAATCCAGGCGTGCGTTTTTAAAATGTTTCCCTAAACCAAGCCCTGTTCGAGCATGGCATCCGCCACCTTGATAAAGCCTGCGATATTGGAGCCCACCAAGAGGTTGCCCTTGTAACCATATTCCTCTGCCGTGCGATAAGAGTTGTCATGGATCTCCTTCATCAGGTCCTGGAGTTTGGTATCCACGTATTTGGCGCTCCAATGGATGAATTGCGCATTTTGTGCCATTTCAAGACCGGATACGGCAACGCCCCCGGCATTAGCGGCTTTTCCGGGTCCATAAAGGATCTTGTTTTCCAGGAACAATTTGGCTGCGCCGGGAACACACGGCATATTGGCTCCCTCCGCCACAAGGTAGCACCCGTTTTTAAGCAGGCTTTTGGCGTCCTCTTCTGTGATTTCATTTTCCGTGGCGCTGGGAAATGCGCAATCACAGGGTATGTCCCAAGGGGTTTTGCCCTCATGAAAAGTCACGCTGGGGAATTTTTCAACCGTCTCCCTGATCCTCCCCCGCCGGATATTTTTAAGCTCCTTTATCCAATTCAACTTTTCCTCGTCAATGCCGTCAGGATCGTGAATGCATCCGTTCGAATCCGAGAGGCTCACCACCTTGGCACCGAGTTCGATGAGTTTTTCTGCTGTATATTGAGCCACATTTCCCGCGCCGGAAATAACGCAAACCTTGCCCTCGAAAGATTCGTCGCGGGTTTTGAGCATTTCCCTGGCAAAGTATACACATCCGTATCCTGTTGCCTCGGGTCTCAGAAACGAGCCGCCCCAGTTGAGGCTCTTTCCGGTAATCGCGCCATTGAATTCATTGGTAATGCGTTTAAACTGCCCGAAGAGGTACCCGATTTCCCGGGCGCCCACACCGATGTCTCCTGCAGGAACGTCCCGCGCAGGACCGATATGGCGAAAAAGCTCGATCATGAACGATTGACAGAAATGCATAACCTCCCGGTCGGATTTTCCCTTGGGTTCAAAATCCGAGCCTCCCTTGCCGCCCCCCATATACAAAGTGGTCAGGGCGTTTTTCAAGATTTGTTCAAAAGCGAGGAATTTCATGATTCCCAGATTCACACTGGGGTGAAACCGAAGCCCTCCCTTGAAAGGACCTATGGCGCTGTTAAACTCGATGCGATATCCCCGGTTGACCTGGATTTTTCCGTTATCGTCGATCCAGGGCACCCGGAACATGATCACACGTTCCGGTTCGGTAAAACGCTCCAAAAGGCAATTATCCAGATAGTGGGTATGGCGAGCCAATGCGGGCTCCAGAGAATCCAGAACTTCCCTTACTGCCTGGTGAAATTCGTATTCCCTTGGATTTCTATTGATGATCAGTTCCATAACCTTGTTAATGTATTTTTTTGATGGCAATTGCTTATCTCCTTTCCGGTATTGTGATATAAAACGGAGTTCAAAAAAATAAAAAATCGAACGGGAGAAACGGGTCATATTAAGATTGAAATTGGAATAGCCCGATACGAGAAAAAACTGCAGGACAAAATCCGTTTTTTTTCGATATTTAAAAATATTAAAAATACTTTCCCGTATAAGAAACGCAACAGAAAACCATAATTGATTCTCATGTTTTCCTTATAAAAACGTATTTTAATAATTTAACCGGCAATTTTACCTTTTATGACTTTAAATATCCTTCCCCTAGCGCAAGCCGGGAGATTCGATAAATCCGGTTGACGATTCCCGGACTTAATCTTACAAGGAAATCTTTTTTCAAAGGAAAGGAAGATAAAAGTGAGATTTTACAAAGCGCTCATGGTTTTGTTCCTGATTATAAGCCAAATCCTTGGTGCAAAAGAGCCTGATAAGGCTCAAAAACCAAAAAAACCCTCCCATCAGATTATCGCTCCCAAACGGCGCAATGTCCCGGGAAAAAGATTCCCGCTTTCTTTGGGAGAACTATACGTGCCGGACTTTTTCACTACACAGGGACAGGAATCCACAGAGCTTGTGTTCTTCTTTCACGGCGCAGCCTGGTGCGCTGAACAGAACTTCTACGATGCGAAAAAAAACGCGGTCATCGTGAGTATTACGGTAAAGAATTACGGGTATCCCCAAGTGTTTAAATATCCTCAAGCCCTGAAAAATTTGATCGAGGAGATTTCCGGGATTTTAAAAGAAAACCAGATCAGCGAAAAACCGGTGACAAAACTCTGCCTGGCTTCGTTCAGCGGCGGTTACTCCGCAATAAGGGAAATCCTGAAACACGAGGAAACCCTGCCCCTTGTCACGGATGTGGTTCTTGCAGATTCGCTATACGCCCCCAGGATCAAGGAAACAGACGCAATCGATACAGACGCCCTGGCGCCGTTTTTAAGATTCTGCGAGCGCGCCGCCAGGGGCGAGGTAAACTTTTTCTTCAGCCAGCTTTATCCCCCGGAAGAAAAACATCGCAACAACACAACCACACTTACGGCAGCCTACCTTATTTCCCAGCTGGGCGCGGAAAAAAAGGATACTTCAACCACAAATTCCATAGGCATGCAGCTTTTATACCGGGCTGACAAAGGCAACTTCCACGTCCTGGGATATTCCGGGATGACCATGCAGGATCACCTCAATCATTTTTATTCCCTTTCCGAGTTGCTCGCGCAAACCAGCCTTACCCCCGCAAAAAAGGGAGCAGATCTTCACGGTTTTGAAACCAGCCCCTTTTGGGGAGAACAGATTGAAACCATACATTTCGAGCCAGAAGCAAGGATCCATATCAATGCACCCTGCGCAAAAGATTTCGATCCATCCAAACCGGTGCGCATTATCTTTTTCGCACTTCCCAACGGAAACACTATAGAACAAACCATCGGCAAAAAAGTCACAGAAGGAGTTGACTGGCATTTCGGAATTCAACACATAGGAGCTCAAACACGAAGACTCAGAGAGGTCATAAAAGAAGAAAATATCATTGTGGCATACCTGGAAGCTGCAGGAAAAAGCTGGCCCCTTTGGAGAAAAAAACATCCGGAGCATGAAAAACTCATCCAAAAAATTATAAACACGGTTACAGGGGAGTTCAAAGGAATGGATGTAAAAATTCACCTTTCCGGGCATAGCGGGGGCGGCAGCTTTGTTTTCGGGTATATTAACAGTGTGGAATCCATCCCTGACCAGGTACAAAGAATCTCGTTTTTGGATAGCAATTACAGTTACAACGACGGGAAGGGGCACGGAAAAAAACTCATCGATTGGATTAAGCAAAGCCCGGATCACAAGCTGGTAGTGATCTGTTACGATGACCGCAACGTTCGGTACAAAGGAAAGCTCATTGTAGGACCCACAGGAGGAACCTTCAGGAGAACACGCACCATGGTTCAGCGAATCGGCTTCGAGATCGAGCTCGTAAAAACAGAAGAGAAAGAGATCATAAGGCATCGGGATAAACGGGGGCAGATCGATATTATTTTGCATAAAAACCCGGAAAACAAGATCCTTCACACGGTTTTGGTGGGAGACATGAACGGGCTTATTCACGCGGAAACATCAGGAACAAAATACGAAAACATGGCGGGGATATTCGGCGGTGCCCTTGCTTATGAAAAATGGATACAGCCCGAATGAGTTTTACATAAATCCCGTAACAACCCGTTCGCTTTTAATCATCAATTTACGATTTTCAATTAATCTTCTCCTTCTTCACATCAAATCCTTTTTTTGAAAGAATGGGAAAACAATGTTATAAAAATAGGGGATTGCCCCTCAACGCATTCTAAAACAAAAAACGACTTGACACCCGATACGTAACGGGTTACACATGTTCCCTAATATATGATTCGAAAATTTAAACATAAACGGTTAAAGCTATTATTTGAATCAGGAGATGCAAGGGGTATCAACCCTCATCATGTATCAAGGATTCGTAAAATTCTCGCGCTTCTCGAAACCGCGGAATCTGTTGAAGACATGAACTTGCCGGGATTGGAACTACATCAACTTAAAGGTGACCGTAAAGGTGAGTGGGCAGTGAAAGTTAGCGGGAATTGGCGTATGACCTTCAATCTGAAAAAAGGGGATGCCTTTGATATTAATTATGAAGATTATCATTAAGGAGGAAGCCAAGTGAGCATGTATAATCCGCCCCATCCCGGCGAAATTATAAGGGAATTTTGTGTTGAGGCGCTTAATATTAGTATTACGGAAGCAGCAAAATCTCTGGGTGTTACAAGAAAAACTTTTTCATCCCTGTTAAACGGCAGATCTGGTATTAGCCCCGAGATGGCGCTAAGACTATCAAAGGTGTTTGGCCGCACCCCAGAAGGGTGGCTCCGATTACAAATTCAATACGATCTCTGGAAGACAAGAAAATCCGTTGATATTAAAAATCTGAAGCGAATAAAAGTTGCTTGAATCCTCCGCGTTGAGGATATCTCTTCAGCTTTTTCAGATCAATATTCGTTTTTACTCCCCGGATTTTTTTTAAGAATCTTTTCCAACGCCTTATCTGTTGAAGGATACATCACTGTGGGAGTTTTAACAACAAAAGGAATGTTCACCTGTTTGATCGAATCCATGAAACTTTTCCATGCTTCACCGTGGTTTTCCCTGCAATACCGAAAAAAGGCGGCATACCGCATGGCTTCAATTCCTTCCTCCCAAATCATGGGATGAATGCCTTTTATCATGTCAGGGCTTTCCGAGAGCCCCCTGCTGTACAATTCCAGGTGTCGGATATTTTTGGCATACTTTCTTGTTTCCAGCGCAACCAGGAGATCGAATAGCTGGTTGGCTTGAAAGGGATTTAAAAATTCCCTGAGTTCTTTTTCCGAAGAAATGGAACATGCCTTTTTCAAGGGATCCTCAAGCACAAGCGAATACCCCTGCCTATAGTTCCTTATTGATTTTAAAAGTGAATTCATGATCCATGCACGTTCGTTAAAAAGCAGGTTCCTCTCTTTTTCCTGGTTTAATTTTTCCGTAAAAGACCGTTTCATGAATTCAGGATCAAAATCCGCTTTTTGCGATTGGTATCCCCAGAAATAAAAAGAGGGACTGCCTGAAAATTGGAGAGCTGCTCCCTTTACGGAAAAAGAGATATTCCGGTTCTGATCTGTAATAATAAAGGAGGTAAAGGTATCCGGATACGCCTTGAATAATTTCTTCATGCGCTCCGCAAAAAAGGCGAACGCCTTTTTGTTCTGCTCCACATCAGGGGCATTTTCTCCGCCTTCCAGAATATAGCGCTCTCCTTTCGTGGGGAGATCAACGGAATGATTGCTCAAGATAAGTGTGTAAAAGTGCAAAAGACGAAGTCCCAAAAGCGTATTTTCAAACTCGGGATGATAATTTATCACCATGCCTTTATTTTTAATAATCCTTTTTTGAAGGTCTTTATCGTTCAGTTTTCCTAGTGTTGTCAAAACCGTAACATCCCCGGTATCGGAAAATTTGGCAAGAGGAACAAGAATCCAATCGTATAATGCGGTGGAAAGATTGGTTCCATTGATCGTAAGCAGAAGCCGTTTGCCATCTTTTTTTAACGGATCGTATCTCAAATAAAGGGATTCAACAATAAAACCGCCCTCGGGCTTGGCAGCCTGCTCGAACACGATTCCGTTTATTTTCCCGATCTGTTTGGGAGAAGCAATGGTCCGTTTCAAGGGTGTGGCATGTTTTACCGGAGGAGCCCCGGGCGAGGCATAATGAAACTTCTCCCCCCATTCCAGGGATAACACCGGAGCTGTAAACAGGAAAAGGAGAACAACCCAAAAGGGGCACAGCTTGTTAAGCTTGGATTTCACGATTCGGTTTTCTTCCTTTCATTCCATACTTAAATTTCTATAATCCATTTAATCAAAATTGTAAAGACTATAATTAAAATCCGGATCAGGGTTCAACCGTGATTGTGTATCTTTTCTTGACCAAAACAGCGCGGGTGATTTAAGAAACAATAGCTAACAGAAAAGAGGAAACCATTTTTATTGGGTTAAAAAATGCCTGAAGAGAAAAAGCAACAACGACAAAGAATCTGCCTGAACATCCTGGCTCAATCCGAAAAGCCCATGGGCGCCACGCGCCTTGCAGAGGAGTTCAGCAACTTCGGAATCGATGTCAGCGATCGCACCATTCGCCTGATCCTGGCGGACCTTGACAAAATGGGGCTTACGGAAAACCTGGGCAGGAGGGGAAGGCGCCTTACCACAAAAGGCTTCGAGCTGGCTTCGGAGCATGTATCCGCATCGCTCAGGGGCTTTGTTAATGTGAAAGCGGAAACCCTGGCTTCCCAGATGAGTTTTTCCCTTTCCCGCCGCAGGGGCACGATTGTACTCAACATCTCCCTTATCCCGCGAAAATTCCTGGCAAAAGCATCGGAAGAGATCACCCGGGCTTACAAAGCAGGGATCAGCTTCGGGGAACTGTTGGCGATCGGTATGCCCGGGGATATTTTTATGGGACAACAGGTGCCGGGGGATCATTTTGCCATTGGCACAGTTTGCGGGATTACGGCAAACGGCATTTTTCTCCAGGCTGGGATTCCCACGGTGTCCATTTTCGGGGGACTTCTTGAAATCCAGGATAACCGCGCCCGGTATTTTCAACACACCATCCACTACAGCGGAACCACGATCGATCCCCTGGAGATCTTCATGCGTGGGGAGATGACATCCGTACGGCGTGTTGCCCGGGGAAAACCGGGGCTGATCGGAGCCGGATTTCGCGAGGTTCCCGCAACCTGCCTCCACAAGCTGCTCCGGTTCCAGGAATATTTGAACAAGGCGAAACTAAAGGGGATTATCGCGATCGGCAAACCGGGGCATCCCCTGGCTTCCACCCAGGTAACGCGGGGCAGGGTGGGCGTAATTGTCCAGGCTGGTTTGAACCCGATTGCCGCGGCGCAGGAATGCCATATTCCCATCAAGTCGTTTGCCATGTCGCGGCTTTACCCCTATGAAAAACTGGTGCATTTCTCAGCGCTTAAAAAATTGCCTGTTTGAAACGAAATAGTGTATATAAAAAAAGGATTTGCCAATGCAGCAGAAAATAACCTTTCAATTTACCTTGAACGGAAAACCTGTTGAGGCGAGTGTTCCTGCAAACATGCTTTTAGTGGATATGATCCGGGATCATTTCGGGCTTTGCGGAACCAAGATCGGGTGCGGAACAGGGGAATGCGGGGCGTGCACGGTTCTGCTTGATGGCAAGCCCGTGAATTCCTGCCTCATGCTTGCCTGCCAGGCGGAAGGGTGCGAAGTCACCACCATTGAAGGCATTTCAAAGGGAGGAAAGCCAACGCGGCTCCAGGAATGTTTTGTTGAGGAGGGGGCGATCCAGTGCGGGTATTGCACGCCCGGGCTGATTATGAGCGCCACGGCTCTTTTAAGGGCAAATCCTCATCCCACGCAGCAAGAGATCAGAACCGCCATTTCCGGGAACCTGTGCCGTTGCACCGGATACACAAAAATCGTTCAGGCGATCCAAAAGGCATCCGAGGAAAAATAATCTATTGCTTCTATTCTTTTGTTTCCGCTTCAATCAATGGTTCCGAAGAGTGTGCGGTAAACTCCTGAAAAGGGATGCGCATAACTATTTTTCCGGTATATGCACCATTATCTTTAGCAATATCGAAATTGACCGTATCTCCGGCTAAAACTATGGAATTATAATTAGGAGAGGTAAAATATATTCCAGGTGGTTCTATTGAATGATTTTCAATTGAGTAAAATTGACATTTGCCTAAAGGATCATCAAAAAATTACCCCCAATATCGATTTTTAGATGAATGCCGATTTTTAACACATAATTCATAACGTATATAAACGTCACTGCTTTTTTTTAGAAATCTCGGATCTTCATCACTTCCGTCTCCCCAATATAATATTCCGTTCCATGTAATTGTTCCTTCAGGTTCCGTAACATTGAATATCCGTTGATGGGGATGAACATATCCTTCAATTTTCCCTTTGATAATAATTTTTAACCACTCTAGAGATCCTTCTTTTATCCCTTGGATTCTATAATTAATATCAACAGGGGGAGCATCAATATTTCTAGGGATTTCTTCAGAAGAAGGAGTTGTACAATCCACCTTAAAAACATATATATTTCCTGTTAAATCCACATCAGATCCTTCCGGTTTTATTTCTTGATGCCCAACTGTGGAAAAATCAACCGTTCCTGTTACTGTTTCACAACTGTAAACATCATAAAATTTCCTGAAGTGCCATATATCCCCATTTCCATGATATCTTCTGTAATGATAATAATATCCATCACTCTTATTTTCCTCAGGATAATAATATTCGTTGGCAAAATGTTTAAAATATTTCCAGCATGAACCATAGGATCCCAAAGCATGATTAGAATCTGTCAAAGTTAATTGCTCATAAGTCCATGTTGTTGTGATTCCACAATTTTCATCTACCCATCCAGGTACAGTACCATATAATTCCGGATCATCCAATTTTCCGTTTCCAATAAAATCAATCTTACCATCATTACTAAAATCAATACTATTATACGTTGGGTCCTCATCAATAAATACCCATCCTTCTGTTCCTTTACACAATATTCCTGATGGTGAAACACTTGCATTAATTAAACTAGTCCTTCCTACTTCAAAACCATCCGGGAAACCATCAGAATCCGAATCGCCCACACTTGGATTAGGATCCTCTGAATCGTTTAATAAATCATTATCCATATCCGCGGAAACTGGTTGACTATCTATAGTATCAGTTATCCCATCCTGATCTGTATCATCGGAAAAGGGATCAGTTTGATGCGTTCGAGTGATTTCGTAGGTATCTGAAAGGCCATCACCATCGGAATCTATATTTGCATTGGTAAATGTATTCCAGTCATATTCTATAATATCGGATAGCCCATCACCATCTGTATCAGAAGAATCAGGATTCATATAATACCGGTTATCTCCACCATTTTGAGAAGAATATTCATATTCAAAATAATTCGGGATGCCGTCATAATCATCATCGTCTTCGCCATCCGGGATGCCGTTGTTATTGGCATCGCTATTCAAGGGATCATCATCCATGTCATCAATGATTCCATCGCCGTCCTGATCCTTTCGAACAGTGAAATTCCTAACCGGGCAAAAATCATCCTCCTGGGGATCCGAATCAAGGGCTCTAACCCTCCATGCGTGAATATAGGGGGTATCTCCTTCTCCCCAGGGAAGGGGCTTTTCCGGGGTGATATTCACGGAGATATACTCATCATAGGAAGAAAACGCTCTCTGTTTTACAATCGTGGGGTCACCGTTTCCGGGATCTAGCTCGAACTCGTATTCCAGGGAGGAAGGAGAGGGATTCAGGGAATAATCCGCCCTTCTGCACGCGGTTCTTTTATAAGTTCAGGATCAGGATTACAATATCGGCGATGTCGAGTTTTTTATCATTACTCAAATCGCACCAGGGGAACGGTATGATGCTTTTCCAACCATTCATCGGATCCAGGATCATGGAAATCAAAACATCCCGATCTTCGTTATTTACCACTAAATCTCCGTTCAGATCGCCCCAAAGATGTTCGACCAGTATGTAAATTCCCGCAGGCTTAGAGGCTGCGCTGGGATAATTCGCCCTGTTCATGGCGGCTCCCAGGGGAACGCGCACTGCTATTAAACCATAAGAAGTTGCAGAATCCGTAATCGTCAAAGTAAAGGTGGTGAAACAATCCATAACGCCAAATGTTGTCGGTTCGTCCTCGATCTTGAGCGTTCCCTGGATTCCCTGGAGTGTGGAACTCGAAAAATACAGATCGTCAAATGTGAAATTTCGAACCGGTTCCTCGAAGGAGATCGTAAATTCCACGGGAAGACTCTCCTTTGGATTGGGAGTTCCGGAAATCGGCTCTATTTTAACCCCCACGTACCGTTCGGGTCTTAGAACCGGGTAACTCTTTCCCGGAACCATGAACCATACATTCTCAAAATCCCAATTCGTGAAAGTTGAGGGCGTCATCATCTCCACCGTGGTTTTGGGATCTCCTGTATTCATAAAGGGAGATATATATCCTGTTGTTTCCAGGTCGTAGTAAGATTCAAGCACAAGGGGCCATCCAATGTAAGGCTCTACCAGGGAATGCCCGATAAGCCCGCCCACATAGTTAAGCCCGGAAACAGGTCCCGTGGCATAACAATTCTCCGCATATATATGATTCAATCCTATAAGGCCCCCGATATACGAGGCTTCTCCTATTACTGTGGCATTGGAATAGGAATCTATGATCCCTCCATAATTAATGCCCGCCAAACCGCCAACATACTCATTCCCCATCACGATTCCCGTGGCATAGCTTCTTATAATTAAATCATTGAGACCATTCCTTCCGGTTAATCCGCCCACATTGGAATCGCCAATAACTGTGCATGAAGTATAGGAATCTTCAATGTATCCTCCTGCGCCTGTTAATCCTCCGATATATATTCCTTCCCCCTGCACCATTCCCATAAAGGAACAATTCACAAAATTACCATGTTCACCCGTTATTCCACCTATCCCACGTATTCCCATTACTTCACCTTTTATATGGCAATTTATGATATACGAACACATTCCGGCTAAAGTTCCAACACTATTATTACCCGATATATGTACGTTATTCATATTAATATTCAAGAACTCTGAATTAAATCCCGATCGAAACAAACCAACCCAGTTTTCATCGGAGCGAGAGATGAATAAATCAGAAATCACAAAACCTTTTCCATCAAATATCCCGGTAAAATCATCGGTAAATCTTTTTCCTATTGGCTCAAACCCCTTTCCCTCGTTCCACAGTTTTGTGTCAGAAGCGTCGATATCGTTCGTGAGATAATATTCTCCATCCAGGGGATATCCTGGATCATTCCCTATCTTCTGGAGCTGTTCAATGGTTGAGATAGGAATCTGAGAGAATGTGATAACAGTATGAAAAATAAATAAAAAAGTGAAGAATACGGTTTTCATAACTTATCTTACCCCCCAATCCCATTGGAAAAGATGTTTGTAAAAGGGATACACATTGGGTTCATCCAGATAAATCCCGCGCCAGTTTCTAAATACCACGGATTCATACCCTGTTATATTTCCACCTGAATCGCGAATAGCCGGATCATATACTCCTCCAGGTCCATCCTGGGGGAGAGATCCATTGAAATTAACAAGAATCCAGGGCATGAAACCGATTTTCCTTGTTGTATTGTAATATTTTAGGGAGCTGATTCCCTGGCACCATTTCTTCCATAAATTATATTGCTGGTTCTGCCTTATATAGCAGGGAAAGATGTCAAAACTTTGGATCTGAATTGGGAGGATGAAAGAATCATCCCAGATAATTGAATAGTACATATATCGCTGTTCATCAATAATTTCTTCCCACCACCAATTTCTAGTAGGATCATTGGGGATATTATCCAAATGTCTTATATATCCGGCAAAGCTATATAGATCATAATCCTCACTAGGATCAAAATCGCTCACAGAAGCAGGACTGATTTCACCAAAGATCATGGGGGGGCAGGTTGCATCATTATACCCCCCAATCGTATAAAAATTCTGAATTTCTTTAATAAGGCATGACGGCATGAATTGACTTTGGGGATCGTATTCATCATCATCTGTTCCGTATGTATGCCAATCTATAATATCTTCGTACCGGCAGAAAATCTCGTTATTCAAAAGATTGTTTGAATGGAGTGTTTTTTCAAAGGGGTACATTTCAGGAATCATGTACTTGCTTTTCCATCCGGGATAATTGTGAACCCACATTCCGGAACAAATAAGATGTTTGTCAACCATTGCACCCGTGGGAGCGGGAACCTGGGTTATATCTTCATCTGTAACGATTTGGGTACAGTTGATAAAGAACTCTGCAACGCGATCGAATTCCGGTGTAAGGTCGTCTTTACTTTCATAAATCCATTGAGAGCCGGAAGCCTCATTGAAGTATTCCCAGGCAAATATCCCAGGTTCATCCGTAAAGGGCTCCATTAATAGATATACCTTTCCGATCAGGTTCTGGGGATCGTTCATATAAGTATAAGCCTTCACGCTATCCGGCTCGTTGAATGAAGCGCCGTT
>Ga0180437_10005114_pt1 | contig 18139 bp, 15 predicted proteins | sample SS_ome_4_FD_132410 | JGI IMG/M metagenome (GOLD analysis project Ga0180437, IMG submission 132410) | Hypersaline lake sediment archaeal communities from the Salton Sea, California, USA - SS_3_D_1 metaG | ecosystem: Environmental > Aquatic > Non-marine Saline and Alkaline > Hypersaline >... | reverse complement strand
CACATCCGGCAATCCCAGGGTCTCGCGAAGTTTGCGGTAAGCGTTAATATGGATGCTCGTCAGCACTGTGCCCCCCAGGTCAAAGGGGACCCGGTCTGCTTCTTTATGATCCAGCACTAATTTTCCGCGTTCTCTCGAATTCATCTTTTTCCTCGCATTATTAAAAAAATTGTGATTAAACCAATCATCCTAACAAGTTGAGCTCATCCCGGACCCGGTCACAGATCTGCCGGCAGGCTGCATGCATACTTTTCTCGCCCACTTCAGCGTCTGCATGGCGCGGATCGTCACCTTCACTTACGGTCCGGTCTGGAGTAGGCCTGCCTAAAAAAGTTGGGTAATCGACAATGGCAAAGTCTTTATTTTTAAGCGGTTGGTCTTTTGGAGGGAGTCTACTCAGGTCAACGGTATTCGGCGCCAGCGCGAGCATGACCGAGGTTTCAATTCTGGATGCGTGACCGACCTCAAATATCCCGGTATCATTCTGCACAAACGGCAGCGCAACCAGCACCCGGACCACTCCTCCAGCATTGAATTCGGCAGCCAACCGTTCTAATGTTTCAAGCTGGTTTGTGGCTGCATGCCCGCTGACCAGGACAATTATTTTAAATTTCATCCTCTGGATCAGGTGCAAATGCTCTCTAACAACAAGGGCAAACATTTCCTGGCTGGTGTACATACTTGGTAAGCTGTTATCCGGGAAATCCATCCCGATGATCCATTCAGGTGAATCAAATCCAAGCCAGTTCAGCATCTCCTGCGGTCTCTCGCGTTCGGTACCGAAATAAAGGGTAGGCATCACCAAACCGCCGCATAGTTCAGCTGCCATCTCGGCCACGCTCTCTGCGTTAAAGGAATCCACACCCATTGGAAGGTGCGGTCCGTGCCATTCCAGCAGCCCAAGCGGCAGGTATGCAACCGGCGCTCTATTTAACTCCGCCAGGATCTGGTCTGGCCTCAAGTACTGGATTTTCCTGGTGTCCATAATTGCTGTCTAATCTATAAAAACATTTGCCAATATTATGATCTCGCGATCAAATTCCCGGATAACGCCGAGTTCAACGCCTCCAGCCTTTTCTGGTGGGATGAAACGGTGATCCACAACTACCGCTTCGAGTGGGCTGACCTGGCAAATATGTTCCGATTTGATCCTTCCACCGGCTTGATCTATCCACCACAACTGCAATATACCGGCATCAAACACACCCAACTCAGCCTGCAGTTTGACGGTTGAATCCTGCCTGGTTGCAGTCAGGGGTTTCGAAAAACAGCCTCCCCCTGAAACCTCCCGGATCTCCCCCGGACAGCGGCAGGCGCCCCATTCGATCGAAAAACTGGTGGTTTCTCCCGGTTGGATTTCCCGAATTGTACTGAGCACCTCAGTCTCCATCAAATAAATCTCGCTTTTGGAATAATCAAGAGTTTCCACAATCCCTGCTCCAACCGTCCAGCATTCAACCGTCGCGCCGTCGTCCGGGTACACCCCGCCGGGAACATATTCAAACATTTCGACAAAAGAATATCCCTGGCTGGTGTTGCTGAAAGCGATCCAGCCTGCGGATGAATCAATTCCCACTTTTCCGATTTTCCACTGATAGGTAGCTCTAAATATTCCATTTTGCAGGTCGCAGGCCCATTGAGGGTTATCCTCTTCCCCGAACATCAGGTTGTATCCGTTTGGAAAGCGGCTGTTGGGATTCAGGGGGGTGGTGACAATACAACCAGGGTCATATGTCTGCCTCTGAGCGTTACCAGGTTTACCAGCGTTCAACTGCACAACATCCCAGATACTCCAGCTAACCTTTTTTTCTGAGATATTGCTAAAAGCCAGGTCCAGCTGAACCCTGCTGCTCCCCTGAGTGATGCCTGCCTGGCGGGTGATCTGGACTCCTGTTTTATGATCAGGCGGGCTGACCATTTTCACTCTGGCAGAAGAGCCATCACCGTCTAAACCATCCAGCTGGTACCGGCCTGTATCCAGCACCGGATCGGGCGGTCCGTGCCACTGGGATTCGTTTTCCCAACCCTGCGGGGCTGGCCAGGTCTTATCACCGCCGTAATTCTTCCAGTCCACCAACCTGCCCTGGCCATAATTTTGTTCAGGGCTGAACAATTTGCCTGCCAGATCCGGGTCAACATACAGGTATTCGTACGGCCCCAGATTGTATGCCATTATGCGCCCACCGATATCCGGCACCGCGACAAGGGTAATCAGATCATTTTCCAGAGTGACCGCTTTCCAGCCTCTGAATCTCGATTTTTTATACTTGACCTTACCCATTACCCATTAATTTTGCCGTTCCCAAGATCATCCAGCCAACCGATCCCAGTTCTATTAGCGTTGTTTGAATTTTCCGAATTACCGACCCCGGTGGCATACATGATTATCGTCTCTTCGTCACACTGCTCCTTCTCAAGAATTGCGGTGACCTCCTTTTCATGCATCACGACCACCCGGTCGGACATTGCCAGAATTTCTGGCAGCTCAGACGATATCAGCATTATGCTGATTCCCTGGCTTGCCAGTTGACGCATCAAGCGGTAAATATCCGCCTTTGCGCCTACATCCACGCCGTGGGTTGGCTCATCCATAATCAGCAGTTTCGGATTTATCGCCAGCCAGCGGGCCAGGGTTGTTTTCTGCTGGTTGCCGCCGCTCAGGCTGCTGACCGGATCTTCAAGCGATCCAAGTTTTATGTTCAGGCGGTCGACAAACATGCTCGTATTCTCATTAACCTTCCTGCGGTTAACGAACCCTCCGCGGCTCAGATCGCCCAGTTTCGCCACAACCATATTGAACTTGGTCGATAGCCCCATGAATAAAGAAAGATCTTTTCGGTCCTCCTGGACCATACCCAGGCCACTTTTTATTGCCTGGGACGGGTGCGAAAAATGTACCTGCTCGCCATCCAGGAATATCTGCCCGGATTCACAACGGTTGTGCCCGAATATCGCAAGCGCCAGATCCGACCGGCCAGCGCCCACCAGTCCCGCAAAACCTACTATTTCACCTTCGCGGATATTAAAACTGACGTTCTTAAATTTATCGGAGGTCAGGTCGCGGACCTCAAGACGAACTTCCCCGATCTCGTGCCCAACCCTTCCCAATTCCCGGATCAGTTCACGGCCCACCATCATATGAATGATCTTATCGACACTGGCTTCATTTTTGAGCAACGTTCCCCGGTACATGCCGTCTCGAAGCACGCTAATCCGGTCAGCAATATGCAATACCTCTTCAATTTTATGAGACACATAAATAATTGCGACGTCTTTCTTCTTCAGTTCCTCTATTACTTCAAACAGGCGCCTGGTTTCAGTATCAGAAAGAGATGAATTGGGTTCATCCATGATCAACAGGTTCGAATCAAGTGAAAGCGCCTTGGCAATCTCGACCAGCTGTCGCTGGGAAATGGTCAGGTCACTTACCTGTCTCTTTGGATTAATATCCAAACCAACTTCATCCAGCATCCGGCGAGTTTCCCGTTCAGCGTCTTTCCAGCGAATTCTCCCATTTCCAGAAGGCATCCTGCCCATAAAAACGTTTTCAATAACGTTCAGCTGGGGCATCATCGCCAGTTCCTGGTGGATTACCGAAATGCCTGCTTCAATCGCCTCACGCGGCCTTTCAAACTCCACCTCTTTTCCATTAAAAAGGACCACCCCGCTGTCGCGCTGAACAATCCCCGCCAGTACATTTATCAGGGTGGTTTTACCAGCCCCATTTTCACCAACAAGAGCATGAACTTCACCGTAGCGAACATCGAAATTCACATCCTTCAGCGCCTGGACGCCACCATAGCGCTTTGATATTTCAAACACTTCTAAGATATGGTTATTATTATTGTTCATCGGTATCGTACACGCTCCTGTTAACAAAAATAATAATTCCAAGAATGTGATCGGATGGCAAAACCATCCGATCACAATTCCAATTAACGGTTACGGCCAGAACTGGTCGATATTATCCTTTGTCACGATGTCAGCCCGGGTAACCAGGCGGCCGCACTCAGGAGCAACTCCGCCAACCAGGTAGTTGTACATCCGGATCGCAGGATCATGGCCCTGTGCAAACGGGTCCTGTCCGATTGTGGCGTACACCACGCCCTTCTGTACAAATTCCATGGTCTCGTCGACGAAGTCAAACGACACTACCCAAACCTCTCCGGCTTTGCCGGCGTCTTCAACAGCCGCAGCAGCCCCGAATGGTCCGCCGGCGGTCACGTAGATGCCTGCCAGGTCGGGATTAGCTGACATGAAGTCCTGCGCCTGGGTATAGGCGGTGTCGCCCTTATCCAGGTTCTCAACTTCACCCACTATCTCGATCCCGGGATATTCCGCCGCACACTTGTCAACAAAGCCGGTCCGGCGAAGCTCGTGCGCTTCAACTGCAAAGAAGCCGGTGATAATGGCCACTTTGCCCTCGCCGCCAATCGCCTCTGCCATCGCCTCGCAGGCGGTCTCTCCCTGCAGGTACAGGTCCGCACCCACAAAGAACAACCGGGCGTTCTCGACCTCTGTCTCAGAGTTGAATGTCGAGACCGGGATGCCCTGGGCTGCCGCCGTGTCGATGAACGGCGCCACTCCAGCATCGCCGGCTATCGTTGCGATCGCATCGTATTCCTGCGCTACCGCAGCCTCGATCGCCTGTCCAAACACATCAGCCGTGTGCTGGTCGCCAGGGACGATCCAGTCCACAGTCACACCGTAGGGCGCCAGCTCTTCGGCTGCCTTCTGGGTGCCTTCCTTTACCGGAATCCAGAACGGGTTGTTTTCCAGTCCCAGCACCGCAATCTTCATCTCGCCAGGCGGCTGCTTGTCAACCGGCTGCACCGTGCCCTCGTCTTCGGGCGTGCAGGCGCTGTCGAACGGCGGAGGAGGCGGCAGTTCAGCCATCTCTTCCTCGGCTTCCTCTGCTTCTTCCACTTCCGCCGGTTCCTCCGCTACCTCTTCAACTGCCGGCTCGGCTGCTGGTTGTGCGCAGGAAGCAAGTACCAGCGAGAAGACCGCCAGGATCGACAGGAGCAAAAATATTGATTTTTTATTCATTCCTCATTCTCCTTTTTAAACATTGCACATGGGGTAGTTATTGAAACTACATTTATATATACGACATGCTCTCCAATACTAAATCCGGTGTTCACCTCCTTTTTATTAATCAGGTCCTCCTCTTTCTTAATTGATCAAGCGCCACGGCGAGGATGATAACAACTCCAATTGTGACGGTTTGCATGTAGATCGGCAGCTTTAAAAGTACAAAGGCATTGCGGATCACAGCCATAATCGCTGCTCCAATAACCGCGCCCAGAATAGTCCCCTCGCCTCCCATAAGGCTGGCTCCTCCGATTACAACCGCTGCGATAACATCCAATTCAACCCCCAGGCCAAGATTGGTAGGCGCAGTTGAAAGCAAACCTGCTCCCATCACACCTGCCATGGCGGCCAGGGTCCCGGTTATGGTATAGACGAACAGGCGTACGTTTCCAACATTCACACCCGATAACCGGGCGGCTTGCTCATTGCTCCCAACTGCATATATCTGTCTACCAAGAACGACATTCCCCAGAAAATAGCTGAAAATCACCACCAGGATGACCATTTCGATTACCGGGAACGGCACCTGGCCTATATGGCCTGCCCCCAGGAAATTCACTCCCTCATTCCGCATGGGGATATTGCTTGCCACAGATCCCTGCAGCCCGGTTGCGATCAGGTAAGTCAGGCCGCGGGCGATGCTCAGCATACCCAGTGTTGTGATGAAAGGGTTGACCTTCACCCGGGTGATGATCAATCCATTTATCGCGCCCAGGATTGTGCCAACCGCTATACCTGCAGCAAACGCCAGCCATGGGGGCCACTCTCCGTATGTCATCAGGCGCGCTGCTGACATTGCGGATACTGCAGCCAGGGAACCAACAGACAGGTCAATCCCGCCGCTGACGATAACCATTGTCATACCGATTGCCATGATGGCGATAGTGCTCATCCCCCGGGCGACATTGAAGAGATTCTGAGGTTTGGCGAAGTATGGACTGGCTAATGTCATAATCATGCATAGCACAATTAACGCGAAAAACACGCCGGATTCACGGGTTGTAAAAATCCTCTTCAGGATCACCCTCGCCGAAATGGCGCCTTTTTTCGTCTCTTCAGAGGTCGTTGCTTCTTGGGTTGTTTCACTCATAATGCCTCCGATTCCAATTCATAAAAATAAATTCTTGTATACCCTAAAAGACCAGCGTTGGTTCTCGCAGTATCTCATCCAGGACAAGCGCCACCGCTCCCATCACAGAAGCATCAGTCTGGTGGGCTGATGGGACAATGGAAACATTTTCGCGGTTTGGCGCCAGGCTGTGAGCGCGCACTGTTTCTTCCACCACCGGTAGGATAAACGGGCTGGCAAGGTTTAATGCCCCGCCCAGTACGATCATTTCTGGATTGAATATATTAATCAGGTTAGCTGTGCCGATCCCGAGGTAGCGCCCGTTCTCATGCAGCGCGGCCAACGCGACCTCATCTCCCTCAGAGGCAGCCTCGAGTACCAGCTCGAACGTGATCTGTTCCAGGTCGCCGCCCGCTTTTTGACGGACGACCGAATCCGCCCCGGTCCGTAAAATACGGCGCACCCTGCGTTCCACAATCCGCGGCCCGACGAAAGTTTCCCAGCAGCCGCGCTTTCCACAGCCGCAAATCTCCCCGCCGGCATCAAAGGTCACATGACCCACTTCGCTTGCATAGCCATAGCTTCCCCGGAAAAGTTTACCGTCCAGCACAATACCGCCCCCCAGCCCGTACCCGGCGCTGAGAAAAATGAAGTTCTCGATCCCCCGGGCCGCGCCGAAATAATATTCGCCCAGGGCGGCCGCATTGGCCTCGTTTTCAACAAACAGGGGCAGGTCGAAATGCTCCTTCAAGATCTCCAGGACCGGTACATCCTGCCAGTGCAGGTTGGGAGCTATCCTGAGCCGCCCATCGTGGTAATCAACCAGTCCCGGCACACCCACCCCGATACCAAACTGGGTCAGACCTTTGACTTCCGGAGAATTAAGACCTTCCTGGATGATCTCCACCAGTCGATCCATAGTTGCGGTCTGTTCCTGACCGGGTGTGATCGAAACCCGCTTCCTCCACAAAATTTTAGCTGTAAAATCCGTGGCGATAGCCAGCAGGTAATCGACATTTATTTCCGCCCCCAGTGCGCATCCTCCGTTTGGGTTTAACTCCAATAACCTGCCCGGGCGCCCAATTTCAGGCTGAAGAAGTTCTGTCTCCCTGACCAGGTTCTCGGAGATCAGGTCATTGACAATGCTGGAGACAGTACTGGCGTTCAGGCCGGTTTCCTGGGCAAGCCTGGAACGCGAGTAAAAATTATCCTTTCTGAGTTTCCCCAGGATGAGGGAACGGTTCACCTTTCGAACCCAAATCTGGTCAGCGGTGCTGTTTTTTCGAACCGGGGGCATTTATTCCAAATTCTCTTCTCACTCTATTTACTTTATTGGGACAATAAAGTAACACCATTATATAGATTTAATATGCTCGTGTCAAGTTTTTGTGCGCTTTAGATACAAAAATCACATAAATAACGCAGTAATAACCCCGAACAAGGTTGAATCCTCTCGATATCCCAGAAAACAAGGTATCATTGGGGAATTGTAATAATTTACCTGGTATTAAATGGCCAATTACCTCTCCCTGACTTGTGAAGCCCTTGCCCGCAGCATCTACCTGACCGCTGCCGACTCGGCGAACACCGTCACCGTCAGGCTGTTCCGCCAGGGTTTGCACAACACCCCCAAAAAGCTGCGCTCGACACTCCAGGCTGAAATTGACCGGGTCGAGCCGGAAAAATATGAGGCGATCCTGCTTGCCTACGGCATCTGCGGCACATCCACCGTCGGGTTGACTGCCCCGCATACCCCTCTGGTAATCCCGCGGGCCCACGACTGCATCACCCTCTACCTGGGTTCACACCGGCGTTATGAAACCGAGTTCAAGCGCCACCCGGGTACCTACTGGTACAGCGTGGATTACATCGAGCGCAACGACGAGGGAGCCAGCGTAGCGCTGGGGGCGGCCGGTATTGAGGAACAGGAAGCCCAGTATGAAGAGTGGGTCGAGAAGTTTGGGAAGGAAAGCGCCGACCACCTGCTGGAGACCATGCGCTCCTGGTCGCAGCACTATACCAGGGCGGTCTTTATCGATACCGGTTTGGGGGAAAGCGGGCCTTACGAACAGATCGCCCGCGAAAAAGCTGACAAAGAAGGCTGGGTCTTCGAGCGATTGGAGGGAAACCGGCGCCTGATCGAGGCGCTTGTGGGCGGGGAGTGGAACCAGGCTGAATTCCTGGTCGTCCCACCCGGGAACATCATCAGGCAGTCCATCAACGACGGCCTGCTCAAATCCGAGCCGCTGGTAGCGGGTAATTCAGTCGATTAACTCAATATATCAGACAACAGGTCTATTTCAACCCCAATTATCTGACCTGGTGGCGAATTTTATTAAGCTGCGCTTCCAGCTTTGCCTGCATTTCAGCTGCGGCCGGGTCGGCTGGATATCTGTTCTCCAATTCATCAGGATCGATATCCAGGTCATAAAACTCAAACTGGTCCTTGTAATTTTTATAACCGTGATAGTAAACCAGTTTGCTATTTCCCCTGTACAGGGCCAGGGTCGCCTGTTTAAGCGGCCCGAATGTGGAATTATTTTTTGCCTCCAGCGCCCAGATGTCCCTGGAATGATCCCCCTCCCGGTTCCCAAGCGGCAAAACCTGGCCCGCAGTTGGGGTGGGAACTTCAACTCCCGCAATCGCCAGAAGGGTGGGAAACAGGTCGATGCTGCTTGTGGGCGTCCGGATATCGATGCGCCTTTTTTGGCCCGGGCTCGCGATAACCAGCGGGATATGCAGGAGCGGTTCGAATAATAAAGGGGTCGAGTGGCCGAGTTCGCCCCTTTCAAACAGCTCGCCGTGATCGGATGTCAGGATAAAATAACTTTTTTCCAGCAAACCCGTACTCTGGAGATATTCAAGCAGCCTGCTGATCTCGTTGTCAAGATTCGCAATAAATTCATCATATAATTGCCGTTTCTTGGGGGAATCACCCTGTGTTACATCTCCAAGCGGGTGGACGGTTGTGGGTGGAGGTTCCCAGCCGTCATTAAACACTTTGCGAAAGCCGGTGCTTGGCCTATATGGTGAATGGGGCGGCAGCAGGTGAAGGTAAGCGATGAAAGGAGTCGGCAGCCCATCCAGGAGCGATATGACCCCATCCATCACTTCTTCCAGCGTAAAATTGGCATAACACCCATCAACGCTTGGCATTCCAAGCGGGTACATTTCCCCCAGATCGCGAAATGCCAGCCGATAGCGGAGCAGATAGTTAAAATCGTGCAGCAGGGATAAAAACAGCGAACCGCGCTCAGGAGTGCGATTTAGCATAAACTGGTCATATGCCCTGAATCCTGCCACCGCCTCATTTCCCGGCAAGCGGGTATAAATTGTTCTGCCGCTGAAGTTGAAGCTGTCAGCAGGCAAGTGGCGGTCCAGGTACTGCTCAAACTGGAAAAGAAGTTTGTCGGCATATAAATTCTGTGAGAATGCCGCCGTGTGATATTTTTCATGCAGATAGTGGAAAATATTACTCTGGGCGGAGCTCCCGCTGATGGTACTCCTTAATGTGTAAGCATGATGCCCCCAGGGATATTTTCCGGTCAGCAGCGAGGCGGTACTGGGGGTGGTGAAATTGGCGGCTGAATGGTGATTGTGGAAAACAGCCGCTTTTTCCGCAAACCGGTCGATATTCGGGCTTGTCTTGCGGTGGTACCCGTAAAGGGAGAGGTGCCGCGCCGAAAGTGCATCCAGCACCAGGATAATAATATTTGGAAGCGACTGCCCGGATTGAGAGAGCCATTTTTTACCTGATTCCGGCTTCTCCACCAGAGGGACCAGTGAAAAACCTCCTGCCAGCTTCAGAAAATCGCGCCGGTTGATCCCTGTTAGTCTTTTCTTTTCCATATCACAAATTATCGAATAATAATCAAGCCGTAAAAACCCTGATGATAATATCAAACAGCAATCTAAGAAAGACCACGACCAGGCTCAATACACCCAGCGGCAGGTAGATATAAACAAAGATGGTCATCCTTTCCGCCAGGGCAGTCACCGCTCGCCTCACAGCCGGCAGCCTTTCGAAGAGTAAAGCCAGCAAGAATATCAGGACAATTATTCCCACCAGGACAATGACAGGGATCAGGGCAAGGTATAAAAGCCTGAATGGAATCAGCTCCGCGGTTCTGGGATGGATCAGGTAAGCGGCAGCGCCCAGAAAAATCGTTAGCAGGCTGCCCAGCGGAACGAATTTCTGCTTGAAAAACCTGGCTGGCAGGACCAGGGACAGCAGCGCCATCCCGCCCAGCACAAACAGGCTCTCCAGCAGGGCAAAAGAGAATACATAAGCGCAAACGGCCAGAATTTCCACGGCTGTCATTTCCATCAACCAGGCCGGGAGGACATAGAAAACCCTGTACAACGTCCAGCTGAACACGAGAAATAATATGACCGAAAACACCGGGAGGATTTCCTCGCTGGCTGGTAGTTTTGATTTCAAGTATCCTTGTACCATTTTAAGTTGAATTAAGAGAAAAACCAAAAGAATACAAACATTGCTATTCTCCCACAACTTGAGGGACTCGAAATCAAATGCACTATGCTGGTCAACTCAGAAATTTTTTGGTTGAAATTAATCAATTTATTCGATTTTACGTTTTTACTTCCCAAGACATTGATAATCCACTTTTACTTTTTATAGTGTCGGAATATTTTTCTCAGCTTATATTCGCTTCGTATAAAATCCTTGACATTACGACCAAATTTCAGTTTAAAAATGAAGTCAAGCAAATTGTCATTACTGTTTATATCTATACGATTCAACGTCCAGGGGTCATCATCCAAATTAGACAATCCTTCTTTTGTTGAAGTTGCAGTGGAATAACCTGTTTCTGCAACAATCTCCTTAACGTCTTCATTATATGAACCATATGGGTAGCAAAAATGATCTACATTCCTCCCCAGAAATTCTTCCAAAATAATTTTGGACTCGGCAATCTCTTGACGGCATACGTCACTGGGGGATACGTTTAATCTGGGATGGCTCATTGTATGTGAACCGATCTGAAAACCAGATGAGTGAAGTTGACGCACTTCTTCCCAATTTATCAATGGAATATCTTTTCCATCTTCTGGTATCCAACTGCTTTTATCGCCGATTTTTCCGACGACCAAGTAAAATACAGCTGTCTGAGAATATTTAATTAAAGTTCCTAGTGCATATTTATATGTATCCTTAAATCCATCATCAAAAGTAAGAATAATTGGATTTTCAGGTAATTTCCGGTTTCCTTTACGCCATTCTAATAATGAATCAAGATTAATTGATTTATAACCCAGGTGATTCAGCCACCACATCTGCCGGTTAAATTTTTTGGGGGTTACCGAGAATTCCCTGAAAGCAGGATTGAGATTGAAAGAAACCAGGTGGTACATAAGAATGGGAACCGAATAATCGTTCAGGACCATATTCTGCTCTGTTTCAGATATATCTACCTTCGAAATCCATCAGCAATAAAATAATTATGAAGGTTTTTTCTTTTTTTCAATGGAAATACTGAATATTATATAAATTGGGAATAAATTAATAAAGTATCTGTTGGGGCTCCATTATAATTTAATGATACAGCATTAGTTAGTGTAACTTTTTTTGTGCACCCCAAACTTGGACACAATCAATACAATTCATATTAAATTAAGGCATTCCTTCTGGAAATCCTATTAACACTTTCAAATAAAATAAAAGCAAAATATAAGCATAACCTATTCGCTCACCGCCTTTATGAATTCAGTTCTTTTCAATTTTTCTGGCACTGTTCTTGCTGAAGAAACACAGTCGCATGATGAGAGCTCGGTATTAAATAACCAGGTCTGGAATTTTTCTAGTGTGGATAATCAGCTATTATGGTGAATTTATATGGATGCTTATCTAAACCCAACCTTATCCTTATACTCTGAAGTAGACAACCATAAACAGACCGATTTTTTGAAGCCAGGTTTGTTTTTGTTGTGTTGGAGAACAACGACGAGTCATTTAATGAGCAACACTTACAGGAATTAATTCAAAGTCATATTTGACAAATGAGATTCTGCAACCAGCTGGTTGAAATTTAGAGAAATATCAATATATCAATAAACTCTTGTATAATCACAGGCAAAACATCATATAAACCAATTATCTAATCATATTTGGGTAAACGAAAATGACAGATATTGTTTCGGCTAGATCTGGTATAAGAATAGTTAAACCGGGAAGACCGGAGAAAAAATTAATAAATAAATTTTTTCTAAATTAAGAATTTGACCGGCTGATCAAAGAATTACTTGGTATTAATACCAGGTGGAATTGTGGAAAGAGTTCGACTGATCGAATAATAACCATGCCTTCCAACCCTCAAGTATCCATCATCATTCCAGTATTAAATGGGCAAAAAACGATAAGGGATTGTATTGACTCATTATTGAAATTAAATATTCCGGAACAGGACCGGGAGATTATCATTGTCGATAATGGTTCAACCGACCGCACCCTGGAATTACTGGCGGAATACGGAAGTTTTTTAAAAATCTTCCATGAGAAAATAAGGGGTGCCGCTGCGGCAAGAAACCGTGGGATTAAAAAGTGCCGGGGAAAATGGGTTGCATTTACCGACGCGGATTGTGTGGTGGATTCGAATTGGTTGACGAGCAAAATGCCTCACTTTAGCGATTCTTCGGTAGGGATTGTGGGCGGAAAAATACTGGCTAAGAGGCCTGCCAATAAGGTAGAACTTTTCGGCGAGAGAATTCACGATCAGTTTAAGGCGATTAATGTTTATCACCCACCGTCTGTCGCATCGGGGAATTGGGCTTCCCCGCGCCGTCTTTTAATCACCATGGGTGGTTTTGATACTTCTCTGCTGCGCGGTCAGGACACAGATCTATCCTACAGAATCGGGGGAGAAGGCTATTCCCTGGTTTATGAACCAAAATCCGTGGTATACCACGGCAATGAAAACAACCTCTTCGGTTTATTCCAGGAAGGTGCAATCCATGGTTTTTATAATCACCTAATTTTTCAAAAGCACATTGTTTACATAGAAAGTAAAAGTGGAAAACAAACAAAAAAAGCTTATCAACGTCTTCTGGAATCTTTCAAAAAAATACTGATTACCGATGAGGATCGCTTCAGCGAGTTCTGCCAGTTTATTTATGTTCTTGGAACAGTATACGGGAAAACCAAAAGAGAGCTCTCTTTTCGTATAATAAATTCTTTCCCGGTAATTAATTAAAGGAGAAATAAAATAGCGGCTTATTTCAATCTCCTGTCCGAAATGACAACCGCCCAGTATAAACTCAGGGATCAAAGCACGGTTCTGGGTTATCTCTGGAGTTTTTTAAATCCAATATTAATGCTATCCATTCTTTACATTTTTTTTCGGAACAGGACCGGTGAGGGGATAGATTATTATGCCTCATATCTTTTGGTTGGATATGTCCTTTATAACCATTTTGCTAAAACGACTTCTTCGGCTTTGCGAGTGCTGGTAGACCAGAAATTTTTAACCTCTCACACCATTTTCCCAAAGGAAATTATTGTTATCAGCAGTGTTTTATCACGCAGTTTTGAATTATTTATTTCGCTTGGCGTAAGTATTCTAATCGGTTTTTTTATCGGTGTCCCTCTGTATTTCAGCCTGCTTTTTACCCCTGTCCTAATCCTTCTGCTACTTGTATTTACTATGTGGGTTTCGCTTATACTTGCCATATTAAACGTATTCATACGCGATATCGATTATATTTACGATGTGCTTCTGCGGGTGCTTTTCTTTATTACCCCGATTTTTTACGCAAAGGCTTATGTTAGTGGAATTGCGCGATTAATAGTTCAATTAAATCCACTGACTCACATATTGGATTTTGGCAGGGGTATCATCATTTATGGCGTTCTCCCCAATGGATTACTTTTCTCGATATTCATATGCATAAACGTATTTCTTCTCATGATCGCGCTTTGGTTTTTCCGTAAATTAGAGCCGCACATTCTGGAATTTCTGTAATGGATGAAGCTATCATCACAACCCAAAACCTTTGGCGCGAATTCCCAAAAGAAAGAAACCGGTCCACACTCTTTCAGGCTATCCGAAAGAGGAGAAATGACAAAGATGGTGGCACAATTATCGCGGTGCAAAATTTAAGCGTTACCATTAAAAAGGGTGAAAATATTGGATTAATAGGGAATAATGGATCGGGTAAAAGTACTTTTATAAGGTTGGTAGCCGGATTGGTTCCGCCAACAACCGGAACGGTGGTATCAAAAGGAGAAATTGCCCTGTTATCCCATTTAGGGGTTGGGATGTTGGACGACTTAACCGTTCGGGATAACGTCTTTTTGTATGGTGCAATACACAGGATCCCCCGCTCGGAAATCTCCCAGCTTTATGATGAAATAATTGAATGGGCAGAATTGGAAGGATTTTCAAAATCCCTGCTGAAAAATTTATCGTGGGGCATGCAAGCCCGCCTGGCTTTTTCGGTTATCAGGCATATACAAGCCGACATTTTTCTACTGGACGAGGCTGATACTGCAGGGGATGTCCATTTCCGGGAAAAGATGAAAGCCTTCTTCCGCAAACAGAGCAACCTAGAGCGCACATTTCTGATCGCTACACACGAAATGGATTTTGTAAACTCATTCTGTACAAAGGTGTTATGGCTTCATCACGGTCGCCAGATGGCATTCGGAGAACCACAGGAAGTTCTGGCTCAATATAAACTGCAAAAAGAACGCTGAAATCGAGTGCATATACAAAGGGATCACACTTGCGAGTATTAATCTCCTGTTACGAACCTAAAGGCTACGGAGGGGCGGCGACAGTTGCTTATGAAATGTGCAGTGCATATCAAAAGATAGGAATTGATGCAGGCTATCTGAACATCATTAGTAACTTCGATGCAGATTATTTCCGATATAAATACGGTGCAAATTTCGGCAATCCTGATAATCTAAAAAATGTATTCACAAGTTTTATTGATGGTGAACTCTTTTACGAACCCCAACCGGCAGTAATTCAAGAGGTTGCGAAATTCAAACCGGATGTGATACTTGGTTTCCATTACATCGCGCCGCTGGTGCTGAAAATCTCTGTCCCTGATTATCCTCTTGTATATTTTTCTGTGGGATGCAAACAAGCCCAAATTTATTTAGAGAAATTCGAGAGATCAGATGCGACGTCTCTTTTAAAATATATTCAAGATCTGGATTGGCCCCCAAAAATTTACAATCAAGAAGAAAAGAAAGCCGTCGAGCTTGCCAATTTGATCATCACCCCTTCCCGCCAAACAAAACGGTTCTACCACGCTTTTTTTTCTCAGCTTGAAGGAAAAATCCACAACCGGGTTTTCTGGCTTAATTCTTTAATAATTCATTTTGTTAAGAAATATCAAGCAAATTCAAAGCCTTTTATTGACCGGGAAGTTGATGTGCTGTTTATATCAAATGACTGGCGCCGTACAGAAAAAAATTACCCGTATGTGGAAGCGATCGCAGAAAGTTTGCAAGATGCAAATATCCATATTGTCGGTGAAATACCATATCCAATACTTGGGGTGAGCAATCATGATACTATCCCGAGTTTTAAATCTCTCTATGAGCTAATGGGCAATTCAAAAACGATTGTTTCTCCATCGCGATTGGACGCAGCACCAGGAATATTGTCCGAAGGGATAGCGATGGGATGCAATATCGTCGCTTCAAGAAATTGCGGAAATTGGGAGTTATGCAACCCAAACCTGCTCGTGGAAGAATTCACCCCCCAGGGATTTGTTGAGAAGATAAAAATTTCCCTAAAGAAAAAGTTCTCTGATAATTCAGAAAAAATTGGAACCGATAAGGATATATTGGACTTACTTGATTTGCTCATATCAGTCAAGAAAATTGAATGGACTTAATTCCAACCTACAATCCCAAGGTAAGCGCGGTTGTTCTTTCAACAGGCGCCCCCACATTCCAAGAAGCTTTAGGGCGTATCCAAGTACAAACTGTAAAGCTGGCAAACATTATCATTGTGGACGAAACAATTTCACCTTTCCACAAGGCTTTGAATCATGGAGCAGGTTGGGATTGAGTTTTTCATCCAGGTGAATGAAGACATGCTACTTGATCTGGATTGTGTGGAAAAACTTATCGTTTATATAGATCCGGATGTTGGCGTCGTTACTGGTCATCTACTGGATCCATTGCTTGGACCAATCATAGGGGTTAGTTTATTTCGTACTGCATGCGTAATAAAATTCCCTTATCAGGACACCATAGGCTGTGAAACCGATTTTACAAAAACAATCGAGAAAGAAAGTTGGAAAGTACAAAATTTAAACAATAAAAATAAAATCCCACCCAAACAGTATAAGACAGTAGGTTATCATTTACCCGACTACTCACCACGTTATACCTTTGAAAAATTTTCGCGAGAAGGAAGGAAACTTCGATATAGAAACAAACCAGGCGCTTTTTATTCTTGGCTGCATAAATTAAAAAACAGTCTTCATGATTCTGCAATATTCGCGCAGGTTGGAATATGTCAGGGTATTTATCTGCCACATGAAAATGATATCCTACAGCCCTCTGATCAATCCCCATTAAATGAGTGTTACGAATCTCTGCTTGAATTCGTCAAAACCAGCGATCAATATATAGGTACGGCAAAATTTAAAAATTTTCTGTCTGATATCAATTTTTCTAGATTTGCCAATCCATCCAGGACATTCAGATTAAGCTGCAAGCTGGGAAACCAAATCCGCCGGGAAGGTACATTCAAAGATTTTGAGAAAATTTTGGGAGCACTCTGGAAGAATGAACAACCCTATTCCTGGATCGGGTGTGTTGGATTATGCCACGGCATCTTTCAGGAGGTGGATGAACAATCAACCAAGATTTTTATGGAATTTTATCAAGGGGATTGGATTGAAGGCAGGTCACTTCGTGCTCTTTGGAAAAAGGTATGGGTGCGAATCCACGGTCTTCTATCTTGAATCAAAAAATGGAAGCAATTGTCTCTATACCATTACTGAAAGATCACACCCTATCGCCTAAAATTGTAGATTCCGTTCTCTCACAAGAGAGTATAAGCCGGCAACTGTGCATAACAGCGGAAAAACAGGCAAAGAAACCCGATTTCTTGTATTCATACCCTAAAAACCTAGTTAGTATCAACACTAGTTTAATACCCGGAATTGCTGGTTGCCATAACTTTGTGCTAACAAATTGCAAAGCTGAATATTTCATCTTGCTGGCTCCGGACACATTGCTTCTCCCCGGTTCGCTTGCCGGTCTTTTGCACGAAATGCGCACACACCCGGAGATTGCGCTGACATTCGGGAAGGGCTATGTTGCTTCAAATTTTGAGTTTAATTTAAATCGGGAAGAGTTTCAACGCCAATATTCTCATCTGGATATTCTGCGGCTAAACCGGACTGCAAAAGGTTCGGGCGTCCACAACATCCTCCCTTCCCAATTGGATGTGATCGCAGTAAATGGCAAGGCATCTACTTTAATACAACAGGGACTTTATCCGGAGTATAAAGCATTGGCTCCATTTGAATTTGTCCTGCGGGCAAAAAAACACGGCATTATTAGCGAACATACTTCAGCCCTAACAATAACCGGTAACAGAACTTCTACCAAACCTTCCATCGGGGAGATATTCGGCTTTCTGCATCAAATATCAATCGATAGAAGGAATAATTCATCCCATTGGACAATTTCCGTTAGCCAAATTTGTTATTTAATTGGTATATTTTTTATCAATGCATTTGAAGGCACAAAACTTTTCGCTGTTCTCCAAAAGTACGCATTTAAACTGCGTCACCGAAGTTTTAAGAATCCGTTAGCGAAGTTTGGGCCTGCTGCAGCGCTTGACCGCATAGACTCGAACCCTTGGTACCGTAACTTTACCAAATCTCATAATAATAGGAGATTACTCAGGCAACCCCTTACGGCTAATAAATTCGAATTAAATGGGAAAAAAATCGCTTATGTCCTCTGGCAGTTCCCATATT
>Ga0180437_10005113_pt1 | contig 18140 bp, 12 predicted proteins | sample SS_ome_4_FD_132410 | JGI IMG/M metagenome (GOLD analysis project Ga0180437, IMG submission 132410) | Hypersaline lake sediment archaeal communities from the Salton Sea, California, USA - SS_3_D_1 metaG | ecosystem: Environmental > Aquatic > Non-marine Saline and Alkaline > Hypersaline >... | reverse complement strand
TGCCGGAGAGCGTCTTCGATCAGGCAGAATCGCCTCGAGGACGAAAAGGAGGATGCTTCCGAGCAGGAACCACTGAAACCGTTCCTCCCAGTGCCTCTTCTTTGTGCTCCTGAGTTCCCCGGCTTCCATCTTTCCGCGTATCTCCTCTTCGTAGATCTTCTTGAGATCCATGTCCCCGCTCACGGACCGCACATAGCTTCCCCCTGTCGTCAAAGCGATCTTCTGCAGGGTGGTTTCGTGGAGTTTGCTCATGACGAGCTGTCCCCTTCGGTCCTTCTTGAAGTCCCCGGCACCTCCACGCCGCGGGATGGGTGCTCCGTCCTCCGAACCGATACCGATGGTGAAGATGCGGATTCCTTTCTCTTTGGCAGCTTCTGCGGCCTTCTCTGCCGCGCCCAGATGATCCTCTCCGTCCGTGATCAGGATCATCGCCTTCGAGGCTCTCCTGGCCATCGGGAACGATTGGATTGCCGTCTGAATCGCCTCGCCGATAGCGGTTCCCTGGACGGGGATGAGTTCTGTGTCCAGGTAATCGAGGAAGATCTTGAATGCGCCATAGTCGAGTGTCAAAGGACATTCCAGGAAGGCGGCCCCTGCAAAGGCAATCAGTCCGACCCGGTCTCCCCGGAGCATGTTCACCAGATCCGTGACCTCCCTCTTTGCGCGTTCCAGACGACTGGGCTTGATATCCTCCGCGAGCATGCTCTCAGAGACATCGATGGCGACGAGGAGGTCGACTCCCTTGCGCTTGATCTCCTCCCAATGGAAGCCCCATCGGGGTCTGAGCAGGCCGGTGAGAAGCAGGCTGACTCCCACGATCAGCAGGAGAGTCTTGAAGACCTGTATCCTGCGGTGTACACGGGGCATGAGACGGTCCCAAAGTTCGGAGTCAGCGAAGGAGCGGAGAAGCTGATCCTTCTTCCGGAAGGAATAGATGGCCATGAGAAGCATGGCGGGAATAATCCACAAGAGATAGAGATAGTCCAGGTTTGCGAAATTCATCGAAGCTCTCTCCGCCATGTCTTTGTGCTGTCAATTCTTGGTCTCGTCAAACCGTCCCAATAACCCCAATGCTTTCTGTTCTTCGCATCATCTTTAGGAGATGACCAGAGGATCCAACAGGCAACGCCATGCTTCCCGGGGAGTTTTCCAGTTCTTCGGTGCTGTCCCGGGTTCCGTCGGAGATTTGTGCCGGGCGACTTTGTAGGGGGAGGGAGCGACGGAACCCAAACAAATCGGAGAGGGAACCCGGGACAGCACCGAACGGCAGGACTGACCTGGAACATAGCGATGTTTTCATGAGACCTCACTAGGGAATCTTCCGAAAACGCGTATTCTCCAGGATGAATCCTGCCAGGATGAGCAGGAGGCCTGGAAATGCGAATCGCGCGAACAGTTCTTCGAATTCCATGTACTCCTTGACCTTCGCCTCGGTCCGCTCCATCTCGTCGATTTGTTCGTAGATCTTCTCCAGACTGGCTGTGTCCGTAGCACGAAAGTAGAGCCCGCCCGTTTTGTCGGCAATGTGCCGCAACGTCTCCTCGTCGAGATCCACCTTCTGGTACACATAGCGTTTTCCGAAAAGGGTTTCCATCAGGAAAGGGGACTCGCCTTCCACCCCGACGCCGATCGTGTAGACCTTGACCTTGTATGTTTCTGCAATCTCAGCCGCTGTCTCGGGTGTTATCCTGCCCGCGTTGTTCCGGCCGTCGGTCACGAGGATGATTACCCTGCTCTTGCCCGGGACATCCGTGAGCCTCTTGACACCGGTGGCCAACGCGGATCCCACGGCCGTGGAATCACCCGCCATTCCGATCTCGATCCGATCCAGGAAGCTGAGCAGGACCCCATAGTCCATCGTGAGCGGACACTGGGTGAAGGCCTGCTCCCCGAACACCACCATCCCGATCCGGTCGTTCTTTCGCTTCTGGATGAACTCCCTGATCACTTCCTTAACGATGTCCAGACGATCTGTCCTCCGGCCTTCCCGTTCAAAATCCAGGGCTCGCATGCTTCCTGAGGTGTCCAGGCAGAGCATGATGTCAATCCCCTCCGTGACGATCTCGGTCTCCTTCTGGCCGGCTTGGGGACGTGCCAGAGCGATCACGCAGAGTCCGATTCCCATGCACCTGAGAACGATCAGGCTGTGTCGTAGTTGCACATTCGGGGAGGGGGCAATGGCGCTGAAAGGGGCCAGGCTCGAGAACTGGATCTTCGCCGATCCCGTCCTCTTCCAGTACCTGTAGAATACGGGGACCAGAAGGAGCCCGAAAAAGAGAAGCCACGGATCTTCGAATCGTAACATGTTCTCAGGCTGCCTCCTGGAAGTCTTCCGTCCCTGCCGCACTGTCCATGAACGAGACCAAGCGGCTGCGCCACCTTTCCGTTTCCACCGGCTGGGGCTCCAGGCCGCGATACTTGATCGGATCCGTCTCTTCCAGGAAGGATCGCGCCATCTCTTTCATCGTCTTGTCCAGGTGCTCGGCTTCGCGCAGGCTCACGAAGATCTCCTCGGTTGTCTGCTCGGCCGCCGGGACGTGAAACCGCCTCTCCAGGTACCGGCGGAAGATCAGGGACAGGCCGAAGACATACTCCCGATACCGTTCCTCTTCCAGCAGGCCGGTCGCCTCCAAGTGCTGGAGTTCCTCGTGGGCGAGTTCTTCCGGGGATCGAACTACCTGTTTCGTGCGCCGCTTCCTTCGGAGATACCAGAGAAGACCCGCCACCAACGCAAGGATCCCGAGGCCGCCCAGCGAAAGGAGGAGCCACGATCGGGGGATCTCCCTCCTTGCCTTCTCAAGGGGTTTCAAGTCGCGGATGTCCTGCGCCTCGGTTTCCTCGTTCACGACGGACTTGATCTCCACGAACAACTGTCCCGTCTCGGCAACGTGTTCTTCCCCTTCCGGGTCGGTGTAGGGGAGCCTGATTCCCGGAAGGACGTATGAACCGGCAAAGTCGGCTTCTAGCGCGTACCAGCGCTGGCTCCAGACCATGCCCTCCCTCCGCTTCGGTCCCTCTCTGCCCATGTCTACGATCCGGAAGCCCTGGATACGCGAGCCCACCTCGGGCAAGGAAACGGAGATGTCCGGGGGGGCCTCCAGGGTGATCCGGAAGGTGATGGGCTCAGCGATCCTTGCTTCCACTCGATCCACGTCGGCCGAGAGTTCAACCGGGGGACCGATTCCAGGGACCTCACCCGGGGTGGAAGACTCCCGGTCGGTGTGGGGGCACCCAACGAAGATCAGGGAACAGAGAAGCATCACAGAAATGCGTCTTCCCGCGGCCCCCCTTTCATAGATACTGTGCCTGTTGCCCGTCAAGGGCGTCTCCTTCATCCCTGAGAGGCTCCTTTTCGGTCCTCTTCCCGTTGGTCCTCGTGGATTCTCTCCGGGAACAGCTTTACTTCCGAAGCCTGAAGGGCCTGCTGGATCAGTTGCCGGTACGCCTTTTCGACCCGCTCCCGGTAGAGATCGGCCTCCACCTGCTTTCCGGCCTCTTCCAGGCTGCGTGATCGTGGGGGCCGGTGAGCGATGATCTGGAAGATGTAGTACTCGCCGTTGACTCGGTTCGGTTCGGTAACCCCGCCTTCCTCTTGATTCGCAAGGGCCTGCCACAGCCGGCCGGGGTCTCCCATGCCCGTCGGGTCCAGGCCTTCTTCGATCCAGCCTGTCACTTCACCACCCTTCTCACGCGTGGCCTCATCGAGGGAGTGCTTCCTTGCCAGTTCGGAAAAGCTCTCTCCCTCCGCCAGGGCCTTGCTCACCCTTTCGAGGTGATCCTCGTCGATCTTCATCATCCGGACCTTGAAGGCCTCCCGCTCTCCGTAGCGTTCCCGGTGGGCGCTGTAATAGAGGTCCACTTCCTCCTCGGATACCGCCACCTTGGCCTTGATCTCGTCCTCGAGGACCTTTTGGATCATCAACTGCCTCAACGCCCGCTCCCCTTGCCTGCGGACCGAGGGATCCTTGTCCAGCTCGAGTCTCTTCGCCTTCTGGTGGATGAGTTCCTCTGCGACATATTGCTCGAGAAAGGCTTCCTTTTGCGCAGGATCCTTGACGGACGCACGCATCCATTCGGGCATGGCGTCGATCGCCTCGTCGAATTCCCGCAGGGTGATCACATCATTTCCGATCTTAGCAACCACCCGATCTCCTTTGAATTCCTCGCGACCGGTCTTGTCCAGACCGCTGCGGGCCTCGAGGCTGTATTGTGCCTGCGCAAAACGGCCGAGTCGTTCCAGGCAAGCCACGATCTTCGAACCCACCTCCGGGGCGAGGTCGGTTTTGGGATCGAGCATCTCGACCTGGTAGAGCCAACGCAAGGCGTCCTCGTAATTTCCCTCTTCCATATAGAGTCTACCGAGCGTGTAAGCCAGTTTTGCCCTCCGATCCGCGGCCAGGTCGGTCTCGGAAAGGTAGCGTTCGTACTGCTCGATCGCCTTTCCTCTCAGACCCGCGCTCAGGAGCTTTCCGGCCAGGTCTCTCCTGTGTTCTCCCCAGATCCCTTGCCTTTTGGATGCTGGAGAGGCTCGATCGCCCACGAAGAACAAGTAGGCCAAGCCTGTGGAGAGCAACAACAAGACCGCCAGGCAGGTACAGAGGAGATAGAAATTCCGGCGCACATACGCTGGTCTCTTGTCAGGGAACCTCTCCGAACCCGAAGGTCCCATCGCTGGCTTCATGACGCAACCCTTTCGCACACGGTTCGTGCCTCACAGACGCCTTTCCCTCCTTCGGAAGAATGCCAGCAGAGGCTCGGTGTAGGACACATGGGTGGACAAGGATACAGAATCCAGGTCCATCGAGCGGAACAGTTTCTTCCGATCGGTGTCTTCCTTTTGGCGCATCTCCTTGTAGTTTCTGCGAAGATAGCCATCGTTTGTGTCGATCAGCAAGGCCCTGCCGGTCTCCGCATCCTCCAGTTCCACGAAGCCGACCCTCGGCAGTTCGAACTCCCGAGGGTCGGAAATGGCCACTGCGACCATATCGTGTCGCTTGTTCGAAAGCCGCAGGGGTTTTTCGAAATCCGAGGCCAGGAAGTCCGACAAGAGAAAACAGATGCAACGCTTCCGCACCACCCTGCCTAAGTAATCCAGGGCTTGCGCGATATCGGTCTTACGACCCTGGGGCTCGAAGGAAAGGATTTCCCGGATGACTCGCCATCCGTGTCCCCTGGCCTTCTTCGGCGGAACGTACTTCTCGACGTGATCGGAGAAGAGGATCAACCCCACCTTGTCGTTGTTCCGGATCGCCGTGTAGGCGAGCAACGCCGCCACCTCAGCGGCGACCTCCTTCTTCAACTTCTTCACGGTGCCGAACTGACCGGATGCGCTGATATCGACCAGGAGCATGACGATCAGTTCCCTCTCTTCCCGAAAGAGCTTGATGTAAGGCCTCCCCATCCGTGCGGTCACGTTCCAGTCGATGGTTCGCACATCGTCCCCGGCCTGGTATTCTCGAACCTCTTCGAACTCCATTCCCCTTCCGCGGAAGGCGCTTTCGTACTCGCCCGCCATGATGTCGTTCACGAGATGCTTGGTCTGGATGTGAATGAGGTGGATCTTTCGGAGAATCTCCTCAGGGATCATGCCGGTTCCTTAAGCGGTTTCTAGGGTACTTCGATGTGCTCGAAAAACCTCGCGACTGCATCGTCCGGGGTCATTTCTTCGGCTTCTGCCTCATAGGAGAGGAGGATGCGATGCCGGAGAACATCCGGGCCGATGGTCTTCACGTCCTGGGGGGTGACATAGCCCCTGCCCTGAAGAAAGGCATACGCCTTTGCTGCCTGGTTGAGATAGATCGAGGCCCTCGGGGATGCGCCGTACTGAATGAGATTTGCCATGTCCAGGCCAAATGCCTTGGGTTCGCGGGTGGCCAGCACGATGTCAACGATGTAGCCCTGAATCTTCTCGTCCACGTAGATCGTGTCCACCACCTCCCGCGCCTTCAAGATGTTCTCGGGAGTCAAGACAGGGCTCACCTCGGGTTTCTTGCGGGGGGCCTGCTGGTTCATGATGGAAAGCTCCTCTTCCCGGTTGGGGTACGTGATGAGCAGCTTGAGCATGAACCGGTCCACTTGGGCCTCGGGCAGCGGGTAGGTGCCTTCTTGTTCGATCGGGTTCTGCGTTGCCAGGACCATGAAAGGCTCTTCGAGCCGAAAGGTCTCCTCCCCGATCGTCACCTGTTTTTCCTGCATGGCCTCGAGCAGGGCGCTCTGCACCTTGGCCGGAGCGCGGTTGATTTCGTCGGCCAGGATGATGTTGCTGAAGAGCGGGCCCTTCTTGACGATGAAATCGCCTTCCCTGGGTCGATAGATCTGGGTTCCGATGAGATCTGCGGGGAGAAGATCCGGAGTGAACTGGATCCTCTGGAACCGGGTATGAATCGTCTGGGCCAGGCATTTCACAGCCGTCGTCTTCGCGAGTCCCGGTACCCCCTCCAAGAGGATGTGACCGTCAGCCAGGATTCCGATCAGCAGCCTTTCGATCATCTGGCGCTGGCCGACGATGACCTTTCCGATCTCGGAAAAGACATCCTGGATCATGGCCTCCATCTCTTTGACCCGCTCGGTTACCTCTTGTACTTGGGTTTTCATCGCCTTCGGACCTCCCTGTCAAGGATGCTTGCTGGAGCCTTTGAAGGGGCTGTTTCTTGAGGTTGTGTATTTTAATAGCGTTCCGGGGAAAGGACAAGGTGTTGTTCCCCTCTGCGCCCATTCGGAGGTCGTAAGGGACGGCGGATGGGTTGCTCAGGATGCAGGACAGAGTCGGTGATATTCGATTTGACCGAAAGGGGCGACGAAGAGTTCCCGCAGGGGGGAGTCCGTTGAAAAGAAGGGGGTTCTACTCTCTCAGACCGTACTTCTTGATCTTGCGGTACAGGGTGGCCTGGCCCAGCCCCAGCTTGCGGGAGGCCTCCCCGATGTTCCCGTGACAGACCTTCAGGGCCTGCAATATGGCCTGCTTTTCCAGCTCGTGGAGGCGCAGAACCTTGCGAACACCGGCACCGCCATCCTCATCCGAGGCGATGTACTGGACTTTGGGCCTCGGCGTCGCATCTCGCAGTCGATCCGGCAGGAAACGTTCGAGCACCTGGGACCCTGTATTGAGGGCAACGATCTGCTCGACCGTGTTCTTGAGCTCCCGTACGTTCCCGGGCCAGCCGTATTCGATCAGCCTTTCCATGGCGTCCGCGGAGAAGTCGTAGAAATACTTGTCGTACTTTGCCGAGAAATCCTCCAGGAACTTGATGGCAAGGATCGGGATGTCGTCCTTCCTCTCCCGGAGGGGGGGGACCTCGAGGGGGATCACGGCAATGCGATAATAGAGATCTTCCCGCAGCCTGCCCTCCCGCACCTCGACCAGGGGATCGCGGTTGGTGGCGCAAATCACCCGGGAATCCACCTCCACATGCCGGTTTCCTCCGAGGGGCCGGAAGTTCCTTTCTTCGAGGAACCTCAGGAGTTTCACCTGGAGTTCGGGGCACATTTCACAGACTTCGTCCAGAAAAAGGGTCCCTGTATGAGCCGCCTCGCAGCAGCCGATCCTGCGTTTATCCGCCCCTGTGAAGGCACCCCTTTCGTGGCCGAAGAGCTCGCTTTCCAGGAGACTCCCTGGGATGTTGGCGCAATTGACCGCGACGAACGGGTTCTTTCTTCTCAGGCTTCGTCTGTGTACGGCCTGGGCCACCAGCTCTTTTCCCACGCCGCTCTCGCCGGTTATCATCACCGTCGCATCGCCCCGCGCGACAGACTCGATCATCCGGTAGATACGCTGCATCGTGTAGCTCACGCCGATCAGGCCGTCAAACTGCCCCCGTCGCTCGTGGACCTCCTGGAGTTGATTTACCTTGCGCAAGAGCTTTGAGTCCTTGGCGGCCTGAAGGATCGATTTCTCGATCCCGGTTTCCTTCAGGGGTTTGAGGAAGTAATCTCTGGCCCCCTTCTTCATCACGTGAACCACGTCCGGGACCGAGCCGTTCTGGCTGACGAATAGTACCGGGAGGTCTTCCCATTCCCTCTTGAGGAGGTCGATCGTTTCGAGGGCATCGTCCGACCATTCACCGGACAGAATCACGACATCTGGCAGGTCCTTACCAAAGAACTGGACGAGAGCCGAAGGCCGCTCGCATACGTGGATCTCGTCGTTCTTCCTGCGGAACTGGTCCTGCAGGAAATCGAGCGTCTCCGGGTCGTTGTCGAGAAGAAGAAGCTTCAGGGGATCCATGAAAAGCCCACGTTAGGGTTCACATACTCTATCGGCACAAAGACTTTCTTTTCTTAGCTTTCTTGGGTCTAAGGCCTGTCCGGGGCCGCTTGCCCGGCCATGGTTCGGAGGAAGATCTTTCTTCCCGGTCACGGGAAATCTGCTGTTTGTCTGACAGGGGCCACAAGGGGAAAAAATAGAAAGGGCTTGACATCTTGTTGCAAAATTGGATAATCGCAAGAAAAAATGAAGTGTTGCATCACTTTTTGTCCCTAAAGAGCTGTTCATAATAGACAATCTCGTCTATGGAAGACAAGAGCGTAATGCTTGGTATAAAAACGGATAAACGAAGGCAACCCCGTCGCAGCCTGCAAGTCCCACTCTTGTTCCAAAAGGGAGAGAGACTCTTGTGGAGCATGAGCGAGGATGTGGGAACCGGAGGGCTCTTCCTGAGGAGCCACTGTCCACCCGATCCGGGGGAGACCCTGGAGATCCATCTACAAGACCCGTGGGCGGGGGAACCCATGGTCCTTCACGGCGAGGTTGTTCACCGAAGGGAACGGACCAAGGCGGTTCTGCCGGGAGAAGGGTCTCGGAGACCTCCGGGAGCAGGGATTGCCTTCGGAGAACTCTCACCCGCGCAGAGGGATCGACTGGGTGCGATCCTGTCGAGAGAGGCCCTCACCAAACCAGAGGAATCCCGGCCGAAGGATGATGCGACAACCCGGGATCAGGACAACGGTGAGGAGGGTCAAGTCTTCCAGGTGCTCGAAGATCCAGACGAGATTCGAAAGGTCTTTGACTGCCTTTGCAAGAAGATCCGCCCTGTTCGGCTGAAAAGGCTGGGGGGACAGATCTGCTATACGACCTATTTCCGGCGCGTGGTCGGTGTTCCAGCCTCCTTGCATGTGCAGGCAGAGGCGGTTCGCCTCAAGGACTTCGATTCTGTCTTTTCAGGGAAGATCCCGTTCGTTCTTCACTTCGATCTGGAGGAGCATTCGTACGTCTTTTCCCTTTCAGAGCACCCGCAAACCATGGGGGGAGACTGGAGTCTTCCTCTGCCCTGGAGGGTCTATTACACACCGGATCGCCGGAGCCCCCGTTACGGAAACGAGATCAAACACCCCCTGACCGTGGAATTCCCAGACCCTTCGGATGCCAGCCTCCACCGGGTCAAGAACGTTCTGGACATCAGCTTCGGCGGGTTGGCCTTCAAAAACTACCCAGGGGAGGAGACCTATTCCCCTGGTCAATCCCTGTCGGGCGTGAGGATCTGCGACTTTGATCATGTCTGCAGGAAGACGGATGGTGTGGTGAGACACACAAGCTTTGTCTGTCTGCCTGACGGTGAGGTCTTCCAGAAGGTGGGGATCGAGTTTGCCAACGACGGGGCCTCGGGTTTGGAGGAAGTTCCCACTGTGAGGGAAGGCGAACTGGAGCAGATCGATGGTTCTTCGTCGATCCTGAAACACCTGAAAAGGGTGGCTTCCAACCGGGTGAAGATCCTGACGGGCCTGGATCACTCCATCCTGTTTTCGGACGGACGGCTCCGTGCGGAGAAGCGGAACGGCGGAGTGGAACTCACGATTACCTCTCGCCTGCTGTCTCAGAATCCTGAAAGCGATTTCATACAGGCGCGGCTAAGTTACCATTACCTGTTCCATGGAACCTATCACTTCTTCTCGGCGAGCACCCGGAAGCAGAACGGGCTTCTTCTTCTTGAAGTGCCGACCTTGATCAACCGGGCAAAGCGGAGGAAGGTGGTGCGTGTCCGACCTGAAGGAATCGTGCAAACCCGTTTCCGGTTCTTCCACCCCGTCCTGGGCAGGAACATCACCTTGCCTGTCCGGGATCTTTCGATCCGTGGGCTTTCGTTCGATTCGGACTATTTACGGGATCTCTTCTGGCGAGGATTCCGCCTGCGAAGTTGTCAGATCTTGCTCGGTGACGAGTACTACCCGCTCGGAAGCGTCGAAATCCGGTCGCTGGTTCAGAGCGTGACCGAGAACGGTGAGTGGGAAAGGCACTGTGGGGTCGAATTTCTCGATTTGCCTGCAGAAACCGAGAGACACCTTTCTGCCCACATCTTACGAAAGAGCAACCCCCAGATCCGGGCACCCACGGCAGAGAGAATCGAGAGCTTGTGGGGACTCTTCAATCGGTCCGGGTTCATCTACCCTTCGAAGATGGCCTATATCCGAAAGATCAGGGACGAGATCGACGCGACCTGGAAGAAGCTGTTGTCGGATGAACTGCCCTTCTACAAGCAAATCGTCTTCAGGGAGGGTGAAGAGGAACTCGGCACAGCGTCAGCTGTGCAGGTGTATGAGGATACCTGGTTGCTACAGCATCTGGCGGCCAGCAGTCACCCTGTCAAGCTGATTCCCAAGTTCGTCATGATGGGACTTGCCCAGTTTCTGATGGAGAACCGAGACATCAAGTATTTGATCACCTATTTTCGAAAGGAGAATTCCTTTCCGCGAAGGATGTACGCCGGCTTCCTCGAACGCTTTCCGCTCGAAGAGCAATTGCTCTTCACCAAGCACAGTTTTCTGTACCTGGACCTTGACCAGCAAACAAAGCTCATGGGTCAGAGACGAGTTTCCGCGACCCGCCCCTCGAGCAGGATCGTTGTGGGACATGCCACGGAGGCAGACAAGGAGATCATCGAGAACTACTTCCAGAAACGCCTTCATCCACTGCTGATCCGGTCCCGAAGTCTAACCAGAGATGTACTCCATCTGCCGGAGACCTCGGCGATGTTCCGTGCCAAGGGCCTGATGAGGGAACGATCCTGCCTGGTAGCCAAGCAGGGGGGCACGTTGGTCGCCTTTGCTCTCCTCGAGAACTCCTCGGCCGGGATCAACCTCTCCGGCTTGCTGAATGCCTTTTCGATCCAAACCATCCGTTGTGATGGCAAGCTTGCTGGTGAAGCGAGGAAAAGCCTTCTCGATGCCACACTCGACTGCTATCGTTCCTGGCGTGCCCGTGTGGCGATTTGCCTCACAGATGAGGAAGACCTCACAGACTACCTCGATGCTGGGTTCGTGAAGGAAAAAGAGTACGTCTGTCTGTCATGGAGCCGACGTACGTACAAAGGCTACTACGACTACGTGCAGGAGAGGTTCAGCCGGTTCGAAGAACGGCAACAGAGAAAACCGGAAGAGCTCGTATCCGACCCACTGAGCCTCTGATGTGAGGTGTCCCCCTCATGAGATGGCATAGTCTGTCTAAGATGTTGACAGGTCTGTGTGATCGTATCGCCTGCAGCCGAAGAACACAGAATGCTCTTCTGAGCCAAATGCAGACCCTTCCGATCCCAGATCAGACGGCCCGCTGCGGGGCATCCACGGAAAGAATGTTGGAAAGGGGGCGGAGGAACAAATGACAAGGGAGGAAATCCATAAGAAGATCTGTCAGATCGTGTTCGAACAGTTGAAATCGAGTGGGAGTGAGATCATCTGCTGTCTTGACGACATAAAGACAGAGTCCCGCTTCATGACGGATCTTGGGGCTGATTCTCTTGACGTGGTGGAAATCGTCACCAGTGTTGAAGAGGAGTTTGACTTGCAGATACCGGACGATCTTCTGGAGCAAATCAAAACCGTAGAACAGGCAGTTGACTACATTAGCACCAAAGTCTGAAGCAGAGGACTGAGACACATGTATCCCCCCGTGAACCTCGATCTCAAGAACGACTACCCGTTTGGGGGATGTGTGCGTTAGGAAGCCGAAGATCTAACCCCTGCGAGTGACTCTCCTGGCTGTTTGGCTACCTGAGGGTCACTTATGGGCAGGAAGATCGAGAATCTGCTCCCTTTTCCCGGGGTGCTCTCGACCTCGATCCTGCCTCCGTGGTCCTCGATGACCTTGTGGGATATGCTGAGTCCCAGGCCTGTCCCTTCCCCCACATCCTTGGTCGTGTAGAAGGGCTCGAAGATGCGGGAGAGAACCTCCGGAGGAATGCCGTGCCCGGTATCCTCCACCATGACCAGAATTTGGTCTCCCTCCTGTTCGGTCCGGACCCAGATCTCTCCCTGGCCGTCGATCGCCTGAAGGGCGTTGGTCAGGAGGTTCATGAAGACCTGATTCAACTGGCCGAGGCTGCAGTGAACCTTGCCCTGGAACCGGTAGTCCCGATGGATCACGACCTTCTTTTCCTGATCTTCCGGCAACAGGCTCAGCGCGGAATCGAGCCCCTGATGGATATCTTCCTCCTTCTTGCCCTCCACATCTTTGCGGGAGAACTGGCGGAGACCGGTGATGATGTCCTCGCATCGCTTCAATCCATTCAGGGCCCGCTGGGAAGCCCGAGCCAGCTTTCCGCTCAACTCCTGAGGCGTGTTCTCCCCTGTCTGGAGGCGCTCCAGGGAGGTGCCCAGGGTTCGGATGCTGCTGATGGCCGCGTTCAGGGGGTTGTTCACCTCGTGAACGAGTCCCGCCGAAAGAAGCCCAACAGAAGCCATCTTCTCCGAATGGATCAGCTGGGTCTGGGCCTCCTTGAGTTCGAGGAGGGCATTCTCCAGCTGACGGTTTCGCTCTTGCACTTCTCTTTCCAGTTTGCGCATCCTTATCAGATTCTTGACGCGAACAAGGAGCTCCTTTGGATTGAAGGGCTTTGTCAGGTAGTCGTCTGCACCTTGCTCGAATCCCTCGACCTTCATGGCCACTTCGCTCTTGGAACTCAGGAGCAGGACCGGTATGTGCTGGAGGTTCGGATCGGATTTTATGGAAGAACAGAGCTCGTATCCGTTCCGGTTGGGCATCATGATGTCCGAGACTATGAGGTCGGGTAGGAGCTTCTGAACCTTCTGCCAGCCGTCCTCCCCGTCGATCGCTGTGCGAACCCGGAAGATCTGGGACATGCAATCGGCAATGAATCCACGCATGTCCTTATTGTCTTCCACCACGAGAACGGTCGGACGGCCCGTATCCGAAAGTGCCCCCTCATCAACCTCGCTTTCGTTCTCCTCCTGGGCCACTTCACCCGGCAGGCTCTTTCCCCTCTCTACTTCCTCCACGTAATCGGCCTGACGGAACATGGAATTCGTCCAACCGCCTTCCTCCTCACCGATCGATTCGGCTTGCTCTGGGATCTCGACCTCGACAAGGGGAATCGTGAACGAGAAGACGGCGCCCCCATCGGGCCGGTTTGCCGCTTCGACTGTTCCGCCGTGCAGCTCCGTGATCTCCTTGACCAGGGAGAGACCGATTCCCGTACCCCCGTGCTGGCGAGAGGCGGAGTCATCCGCCTGGACGAATCGGTCGAAGAGCCTGTCTCGATCATCCTCTGGGATACCCGGTCCCGTGTCCTCGACCGAAATCCTTACGAACTCCGGTTCCAGGACCCAGTGAACGGATACCGAACCCCCTTCCGGGGTGAACTTCAGGCTGTTTCCTATCAGATTGATCAGGACTTTCTCGACCTTGTCCCGGTCAAAGCAGACCTCAGGGATTTCCGGACTCCCGTACGCCTGCAAGTCGATTCCTCGCCTTTCACCGGTTGCCTCGAAGGAGTTCACCACATCTCGGATGAACTCGGCAAGGTCGTATTTCCCGTACTCCAGGTTCATCTTGCCCTCTTCGAGCTTTGCCAGGTCCAACAGGTTGTTGATCAGTTTGAGCAGGCGGAGGGCATTCGTGTGCACGTTGGTGAGGTACGTCTTCTGTTTGTCCTGGAGAGGTCCCATCTCCCCCTGCAGCATCGCCTCCACCGGGCTCAGGGTCAGGGCAAGGGGCGTGCGGAGCTCGTGACTGACATTGTTGAAGAAACGCATCTTCATCTTGTCCAGGGTCTGTAGCTTTTCGTAGGAGTCTTCCAACTGGGCCTTGCTCTCCTCGAGTTCCTGGGTGCGTTCGGTGACGAGTTCCTCGAGATGCTCCTTGTGCAGGGTCAACTCCTCGTGTGCTGACTCCAAGGCTCTGTTGGATTCTTGCAGCTCCACGTACTTGTCAGATATATTCGCGAGCGAACCCTCAAGAGCGTCCTGTTGCTCTCGGCCGACCTCTTCGTTCCGCTGGAGGGTCTTGTGGAGTTCCAGCAATCGGCCTCCGAGAAAACCGGAGAGAGGAAGAAGAATAGCTGTCGTCCAAAACCCTAGGTTCTGTTCCGGGGAGAAGGCCTGAGAATAGAGGAAGGCGAGGATTGCTCCCAGGGCCATTCCCGCAATAGGAGCCAAATGAGACCGCTTGGTCTGCCAGGTGAATTCATACGTACACGCCTCGGCACCGTCGACGTTGCAGCTCAGTTCCCGACATTTTGCCGGGGGAATCCCCCAAAGGGTCGGTATGGACACGAAGTTCCCGATCCTGTAATGACAAAAGCACTTATCTTCCTCGTAGTATCCCTCCTTGGGCCGGTACTCTAGGACCATTCGGTTCTGCGTGCGGTCGAGGATCTTGTAAACGCCCACTCGATTGTAGATAGGCCCAAGGTCGAACATCTTCTTGTAGACCAGAGAGGGATTACCGACAGCCTTCATGGCAATCCATACGGCCCTTCCAATGTTCTCGGGGTCGATTAAGCGCTTTCCGACTTCCAGACAGATCTGGTCGTCTTCGGACAATTCCACGATTTTCCGAAAGATGGAATGAGCATATTCGAAGGAGATCCAGTTGTTGTGGTCCTCGAAGTACTCGCGGTCCATACCGGTGTCACGCAGGAACTCATCCAATGTATCCTCCCCGAACCGCTGCTTGATGTAGTTCAGGGGGGTCTTCATGGCAATGCCAGAGAGTTCGGGCTTTTTCTTCTCTTCGCCTGTTGCGCGAGGTTGCTGCACCATTTATCGGGCCCGTCCTTGGACAAGAAAGAGAAAATTGTAGAAGAGCATGTCTTCGTTACGAAGATCTTCTATGAACCGCTCGGACAGGTCTCTAGCCTTTTGCGCTGACCCAAAGATCTTCTCGAAGATTTCCGCCAGGATCTGCATCTTCATTTCCCACACCCGAAGAGTGGTCGGGTCCGCTCCCCCTGCGATCAAATAGTAGGGTAGAATGTTCACTTGGATGTCTTGCAACCCGATCTTTCGAAACATGGAATACAGCTTCCTCCCCACGAAGGCATCGAAACCGGTTTCTTGTATCTGCCCCAGCAGCTTCTCGAGAATTCTTTTCCACTCCTCGTCTAACGGATACCTGTAGAGATGGTTGCCATCGAGGTCGGCCACGGTTACTGTTCCGCCGGGTCGAACCAAACGCTTCATCCCCGCCAAGGTATCCATTCCAGCTTGGCCAGGAAGGTATTGGAAGAGGCAACGGGAATAAGCGAGATCGAACTTCTTCGCCTCCAGGTCCAGATCCCTGACGTCCGCCCGGAGGTATTCCACATTGGAGACCCCTTGTTCCTCTGCCAATTCCCTTGCGACCGAAAGCCTTTCCCCGCTCAGGTCGATGCCCAGAACATTCCCGGGGGAGACCCTTTCGGCAAGGATTCGGGTGACTGCCCCGGTCCCGCAGCCCACATCCAACACCTCCATCCCGGGACTGAGAGGCACAAGCTTCAGTTCCTCTAGGATCTTCTCCCTTCGGGTCTTGAGCTCCAGGCGTTCTGCTTCGAGCGGGTGTTCCATCAGGTAGGTCGTCATGAGGACCCCCTCCATTTAAGGATCGACGGCTAAGATCACATACTTTAAGACCATCCTACCACCTCCGGGGGCCGGTATAAACTTCTTCTTAAAGAAAAGGGGGTTAGGTGACGATAGAAGAGAAAAGAGAAGACGGGGAGGTGGAAGTTACACAATCCCTCCCGCGCGGGCTCCAAGTGTGCCTTTCTCGAGGAGACCCAACATGGATGACGCAACAGGGATCCTGGACTATAAGGGGTATCCCATTCTCTACATCGATGACGAAGTGGAGAACCTGGAGGCCTTTCAGGACGAGTTCGAGGAGTACTTCACGATCCATACGGCTTCTACCGGTGCGGAAGGCGTGCGCCTCCTTGCTCAAGAGGGGATCGCACTCGTCCTGGCGGATCAGAGGATGCCCGTGATGACTGGGGTAGAGGTGCTGGAGGAGGCGCAGAGGATCGATCCGAGCATCCTGCGCATCCTGATCACCGCCTACGCGGACATCGAAGTCGTGATCGACAGCATCAACAAGGGGAACGTCTACCGGTATTTCAGGAAGCCCTGGGAGCACGAAGACATCCGGACCGGGGTGATGCGGGGCATCGAGCACTACCACAGTGTCAGGGAGAGGGAACGGCTGCAGGCGGAGAAGATCGAAAACATGAAGAAGATGGTCCGTTCGAACCGTCTCGCTGCGGTGGGAACCATGGTCTCGGGTTTGGTGCACGAGATCCGAAACCCCATGGTAGCCATCCAGTCGTTCCTGCAGCTCATGCCTCGGAAGATGGCGGACAAGGAGTTCCTGATGCGCTACGTCCAGATTGCACAGGGCGAAGCCGACCGGATCGAGAAGCTGCTCGAGAACATGCTCTCTTTTGCCAGGCCGGCCAGGCCGGTGCTGCGACTCTGTGACATGAACGAGCTGGTCGACCGGACGATCCAGCTCCTGGAATTCCAGGCCAGAAAAACGAACATACGTGTGGTTCTTGAGAAGGACTCCTCCCTCCCGATGGTGTACACCGACCCAAACCAGATGGCCCAAGTGCTTCAGAACCTCGGGATGAACGCGATCCAGGCTATGGATACGAAAGGGCAACTCACCTTCAGGTCCTTCCTTGCGAAAGACAGAGCTGAGGGCCCACGTGTTGCCCTTGAGATTCGGGATACCGGGTCCGGTATTCCCAGCGAACACCTCGAGAAGGTCTTTGACCCCTTCTTCACAACGAAGGATGAGGGGACCGGCCTTGGATTGTCGATCTCGTACCAGATCGTCAACGAACACAAGGGCGTGCTACAGGTGGACAGTCAACCCGGCCAAGGAACGACCTTCACGATCTATCTGCCTGTGGCGGACGAGGCAACCAGGAAGCGGGGAGAATTCGTCCGGGCCGGACAAAAGGGCTGCGGAGCCCTGTGAGTACCCTGCCTTGGTTTCCTGGGTGTGTGTGGGAGGCGGCGGCTTCGGAGCAGCGCAGGTTCAGTGGACGGTCTTATGGTTGGGCTCTTTCCGTAAGAAGAAGAGGCTTTCCTTGATCGAGGGATTCGACAAGAACTGATCCTGACAACTCTTGCATAGAACCAGGTGGGCCTCCTGGAAGAACTCCTCCTCGATTTCCCCCTCCTCCCAGCCACAGACCCCTGCGAGGCATTCCTCCAGACAGACGCCATTGTCAGAGCAAGGGTCCTCCCAGAGAAAATCGTCGTCTTGATCTGGAAAGATTCGGATGGTTATCCCACATCGCTTCTCACCCGGGTAGATCGGTGCATTGCAAAAGTGGCATCTGTTGGTTTGCATCTTATGCCTCGCAACCGTTTCGTGATCCTCGCAGGAATGTGTGCACCTCTTATTAAGAGATAACCTTAATGAAATCGACCCCTAAAGTCAATCCCAACGTCTTTGATCTAGAAAGGGGCAGGTGGCAGAGACAGTAGCGACAAGACACCAGCAGGATGTTGAAAAACTCCTTGGTCACAGGCCGTTCAAAAAGGTCCAGATGTCTGGAGGCGTCGGGTATCGGGTGCTATCTCCTGTTCCGGACGAGGTTTGAGCAGGGCGACGCGCGGAGGCCGAAGCAGAATCGCTCAAAGGTGCGGAACATGGAGGTTCCGCACCTGCCGACCGGAAACAAAGACGGCTTGCCGGAGCGCCGGAGCCCAATCAAACCGAGACGGAACAGGGATAGCACTGCAGATGGGCCTTTTGGGGCGGCCTGTTAGATCAGGGGGAATGGGAAACAGGCATGCAGCTTACTCAGGGAAACCTGGCTCGAGCCCTTGTCGGGTTCCGGGAATCCGGGGCATCGTCCTTCTGCCGCCCCCTCCGAATCGAGGCTCGCTGCTTTTTCCCAGAGCCGTTGCGCCTTCTCCTG
>Ga0180437_10005111_pt1 | contig 18144 bp, 21 predicted proteins | sample SS_ome_4_FD_132410 | JGI IMG/M metagenome (GOLD analysis project Ga0180437, IMG submission 132410) | Hypersaline lake sediment archaeal communities from the Salton Sea, California, USA - SS_3_D_1 metaG | ecosystem: Environmental > Aquatic > Non-marine Saline and Alkaline > Hypersaline >... | reverse complement strand
AGTCCTTCGTGTTCCTTTGAGCCGTCGACCTGTCCCCTTTGTTGCAATCCTAAAGGAGAGACCAAGACTGTCTAGAAAACCAGTAACACGTACTTTAGTGCCAACATCGGGATTTAATGCTATGGATGGCGACTCCTGCACTGTGTCGTAAATTGGTTTCTGTGCAGAAAAATAACCTGTGATAACAAGGACCATAGCAAGCAGAGCCAATTGAATAGTGGGGAATACATTCGTCAACTCCAAGGAGGGGATCAAACTACCTAGCCAGACTATTCCAGCCAAGTAGAGTATGGTCCCAAGAGCCAATCCGAGTGCAATGCTTGCTAGTAACATTATCACAGACTGCGCCATGAAGAAGTCAAAGATGGTATCAAGCAGAGTGCCTATTGATTTCATCAGACCAATATCACGGCGACGAGTAACCATCTCTAAGGATATTGTTGTGGATACAACGACCGCTCCAAGTAGAAAGACGAGTAGAAGGATTGTCCAAACAAAGGTTGAGAAAAATGTTCCAAAGGACGATGACAAAGCAGTTGCCACAGCAAAGGATGATACGTCAAGTAGAATATTACCGAACAGGAATACGAATGTAGTAGCAGTCACAACACTTGTCAGAGAGAAAATAGTCAGCGTTGTCCTAAATGATCTTCTCTTGAGGTCTCGTGAAGCAAACAGCTGATGGTCAGGCATGTTGCTTCAACACTCCGAGCTCCATTTTGTAATGCTGAACATTTGGTTGGTTGATTATTCCTTCATCATGTGTCATGACAATAATTGCCCTATCTTGTTTGTTAAGCTCAAACAGAAGGTCGCGTACCTTTTGTCCACTATAACCATCAAGATTCGCTGTAGGCTCATCAGCAAGGATGATTGGAGGGTCATTAGCCATTGCCCGGGCGATTGCTATCCGTTGTTGTTCTCCTGAGCTAAGCTGCCAAGGAAGATGATCAGCTCGGTGTTCCATCTCAACACTCACAAGAAGACTCATTGCTTCATCTCTTATCTCAGCTCGACTCTTTTCTGAGAGTTGCATGGGAAACATGACATTTTCGATAGCAGTCAGGGTGGACACAAGGTTGTAACTCTGGAAAATGAACCCAGTATTGTTCAGTCTAAATGATGCCCGAAATGATTCATCATAGTCATTGATAGGTACATCCATTACAAACACTCGCCCACGAGTTGGAAGATCAATCGCTCCGATGATATTCAAGAGAGTTGTCTTGCCAGACCCCGACTTACCTGAAACCACTACGAAATCCCCAGCATCAACCGTGAGATTCACTCCAGTTACTGCTTCTATTTGATTCGTACCAAGGGCAAAAACTCTGTGTACATCTACGAGGCGTACTACGTGCTTAACATCCTCAAGATCCTCGATATCTAGGTCATCCCGTGTATAGTCGACCGCATCGAGATAATCATCATCAGCCATATTATGCCACCAGGGTAGTTGCGACTGATTCGCATCCCAAGATAAGCATAGGGGTTGAGCAATTACTGTACCAGAACACCTTGACAGTCTATGGCTGTACGAGCCCAGTCAGTAAGAAGGACTGGTTTTTCCCTTCCAAACACTTTCACTGTGCGAAGGATATCTGCATCGAGTAGCGTACTGATGTAGTAGGAAATAAGACTCTTGTCAACATCTAGTGCTCGACTAATGACCGCTTGAGTGGTCTGACCATTGGCTGCGCATTCACTAAGAATGGAGCTAACAGTAGGGTTCCGAACCAATGCGGTCAACAACATCACTTTTTCATCGTTGGAATAGTCTGGTGCAAATAGGTGTCGTACGTTGCCATTCCTGAGGGATATGACTTGACCTTCCTCTTCTATAATCTGAAGGTGGTATTGGAGAGCACCCATAGCGCATCCAATAATTCTGTGAAGCTCACGAAGATGGATCCCAGGATTGGACGCTACCTCTCCCAATATACGATCACGGAGTTTTAGAAGTCTACGATCCTCTCTCCTATCAAGAGATATTGTTCCTATTACAAAGACAAAACAGCCAAGGTCGATTGCAGAGACGAGTGTATCTAATCCTATTGGGTTTGTGCCTCCTGAGTTCCATGAGAAGATTACGACATCGACTGTGATATTTTCAATACTAGTTGCACTTCCAATCCATATTGAAAGAGCGTTGAATGATGTTCTTGTATCTGTAGCATGTAGAGAGGTCGACAGGTCTTGTGCCATCGACTCGACACCACCAAAGCCAGTACCAGATAGAACTACACCTAGGATACCCCATGAAAGGAGAACAAGTGAGAGTCCTACAAGGAAGTGTTTGGTGATGCGTCTACTCATGTTCTTACATCCAGCGTCTAAACTGATATCCTTTTCCAGTTAAAAGATATGTTTGTTGAAATTTCGCACTACTAAGCTGTACCGCGTGCAGGATAGGTCATTGTAATCTTAAATGTGCATGTTTCTTGGCCAGTTGACATGCAAGTGTCCTCGGTTACAAGCAACTTCTCGTATTCAATTCTATTGAAGTCGGTTAGGTACTCAAGGACTGCTTCTATGAATCCCTTTAGAAAGAAACAGGAAGGTTGCTCTGCTTCATAACCTGAAGCATAGGGGTTATCTCCTATCTCTATAATAGCCTCCTCATCCAGCCATAATTTGTATAGTTTGGCTATCTTGATATCGCCAAAAGGGACAATCAGGGTTTCAAGAGACATCTTGATGAATTCTATAATCCCCTTGAAATCTCCTGGTGGTTTTTGCCTTCCAATCTTAAAATATTCTCTTTGAGCCTCGAGTCCTGCAAGGCGTCCAGCAGAGTAGTATAAGTCTTTCACTCGGTCTGGAAACATTACTGCGATTCTACTGCCAAGCTTGTTCCAGGTCTTTGCAAAGAATGCGACCATTAGGTCACGCTCCTTTAGACGACCTTGCCACCATGGAATCACCTTCTCTTGTTTAGACATATCCAGACCTCGTTCTCACTGTTTGATGGAAAATTGGATATTAAGTGCTTTATGTGTGTGTGTGTGTGATACATCTAGACTAAACGGACATTCCAGATGCATGCATCTGCACCTGTGGCTCTACTCATCTCCTGGAAGACCTTAGCATCAACGCCTTTGAACTCAAGTATTGATTCGAGAATTCCACTGAAGACCTCACAATACCCAAATCCGCGCATTCCCTCAAGATTGACCTCTTGACACCACACACAGTTATCATCTGTTATACGTACAGACCCACGTGCGGTCTTCATGTCCACATCCTTTGGTCTCTTGTTGAATAGAATCTTGTAGACAGTTTCAATTAGTTTTGCCACATCTTCACGGGTATTCACAGTATCTTTTGTCTTCTCGACAATCTCGGTGTTGAGGTAAACCTGTTGTCCAATTTCACGTCCAAGATCTCGAAGCCGCTGATTTGCTTCATCAATGTTGTCAGTTTCTGAGAGCGTTTTCTCGACATAGTGAGAATAGAGGCTAATTAGTATCGGGTTCTCTATCTTGGGCATTTCTTCACACCTTCTCATTGTCTAGAGGGTCTTTCCAATCACCTTCATGCCCGATTTGCGGTATTTTGCGACTGTTTGTACAATTTTCGGTAATGGGAGATTAGTTGCCTCAGCTATCTGTTCAGTAGTTCTATTACCATCACAGAGTCTGACGATATTGAGATCAGTGCTAGCTACCTTGCTCATATCACCCTCAAAGCGAGGACATTTCACATAGCGCCCTATAGTGCTTTTTGCCTCAGTTTTGACCTCTTCCTCAGATGAAAACTGCGGAACATCAATGATCCCTTTTGAAGCGCCCCATTTCAAGAGCTCAATTACCCTCTCGTTTGGCTGGAACATAGAATCTGCAATTTTTTCCACACTGATGTTTCCATCAACTAACATCAGAACATCAAATCCGAAGTTCCGATACAAATTCTTCATCTCACCATAGAGTTGCGAATCCAACGACAGGGCGGCTGAATACTGTGGACCACGCTCAGGTACTGTTGTAGGTAGAACGTTGAAGAATTCCGGAGGTGGCAAATCAACAGCTGAAGTGGGTTCCTCTTCAACTGAGGGACGAGTAGCAATGGCTTCATCTGGAGCTAGTTGTGACTCCACCGGTTCTGTGGCTTCGATAGATGCAGCCTTAATGGCGATACTCTCTAGAACTTGGAGATTGGATTCAACTGATTCTTCAAACTCCTCTGGTGGGGGAGGAAGCTCAACTCCTTCCAAAAGTCTTAGGACATTCTTAGTCTTAGCAATGGCAAGACCTAGTTGAAGCTCAGGCACATACAAAACCGTCAAAATCCAGTTATCATCAACCGGAGAGAGAACTACCAAGCCCCTTTCAGTATCGATGGTCATAAGTCGTAGATCAGTCTTGTATAGATTTATACTGTCTTTAACACGAGGAAACAACTCATCAGGAAATGCAAAACTAACAAAGGGTCTACCAACCTTTGTCATTAACGAATATCCCAATACTTGGTCATCGAATCGTAATTTTGATAACGCGCGTTCCAAATCCTTAGACATAGTATATACCTCATTGACTCTGGTCCGACCAATAGTGCCTGTACATGCTATTTTTCCAAGGTCGTCTGAAAAGGATTGTGGTGGTGGAGTGGTTCTCTTCGATGTCAAATACGGTCAATAACGGTTAAGAGGGACTCCCACATGTTGTGTTATTACTATGAGGAACTTCGTGAGTAGTTTGTTAGCAGTTATTATAGGCTCTATAATCATTGTCATATTGCTTGGAGGCATCCAAGAAACATATCCTGAGCCAATCAACCATATTTGGTTCCTCTTAGATGGAAGTACTGCATTACAATCTGCCCTTTTTGGACCAATCACGCTGACACAGATTATTTTGTATATCGCTTCGTGGCTCATCATTGGGGTGATTATTGGGCCTTTCTCAAGACCAGGATGGAATACTGTCAGATCAATGCTCTGGGTTGGTCTGATACATGCTTTCTTCGCACTGATATCTCTTCTACTTCTTAATCCTGAGTTTTGGAGTAGCGCTAGCAGGAATTTTGACTTGCTCTCTCAATTTACAACATCTCTAATACTCGCAACACTGTCATTGCCTTCAGCAATCCCTATGGCAATACTAGCTGAAAGGCTTGGACGTCAGGCTGAACCTCCAATACCATTAAAGATTGAAACAATCTGTGAGTGTGGAGCTGTATTCAAGTCAAACCCTTTGATATGTTCTGAATGTGGGAGGACCTTGAACACAGAAGTCGATTGACTATCGGTCTCTCGTTATGGCTCCACCAAGTAATCCGCCTATAGCACATGCAATTGCAGGGAATATTGTCCCTTCAAGTGATGCTTGCATTATTAGGAGAGAACCACCTTGGATAATTGCGCCAATACCAATGGTACTAAAGTCAGGACTTAAAATGAAGAATAAAAGCCATGTAAGAAAGGCACCGATGATTGCTGAAAAGACTGCGGAAAGAATCCCAGGGAAGATTTCTTTTGTCATCAATCCAGCAACTAGTCCGCCTGTACCCCATGCCAACCACATCAACACTGTTGCGCCTGGTGCTCCGTACCCAACAAGTGATCCTAAAGTCGTCGAACCTAAAAACGAAGGAGCTGGATATAGAATGGTACCAGTCACAGCCAGACGGATTTCAAGTTCGCCAGTGACAAGGAAGTCATCCACAATTGTTGATGCTATGAGGTCATTTGGCATGAATGCTCCTAACATCAGTATGATGAACGTAAATGCAAATGCTACTATTAATCCCATGAGCGTGCCTAAACCCTGACCCAATTGAGGTCCTCCATGATTATGGTTCTATACCTCTTTTTCCAGTTATTAGGTTTTATACCTATGCCGGATAGGCAACTAGATTCCAAACTGATTGCAGCTATAGAAGAGAGAGGGTCCAGGTACAGTTTTCGTCACCCAATGCCCTACAGGACTCTTGGAAGCTCTCAGCTTGAAATCCTCGTAGCTTCATGACAGCATCAAACACACCACTCACGATGACGCAATATTGCAGACCAGGCATGTCAGTAATATGCACTCCAGCACAAATCGGACAATCTGCGTCTGTGAACTTTATGGTCCTCTTGTCAGGACTGACCCAAATATCTGTAAACTCCTGTCCAGAGTTGACTTTGTAAGCAAGTTGGAGTGTGTTAGCAAATTCGTGGAACTTGCCTGCATGCTGACGTATTCTATCAGCATAGTCCATCAGCAGGGTTTCTCCAACCCGGAAACCAATGTCCTTCATCTTTCGATTGATTTCATCGACACTGACACTGGTGCTCATTAATAGATTCATCAACTCTCGATAGCTAGCTTGGAACAAGACCTTACTGACCTTGTCTGTCATGAAGCTCCATGCAATCTTTCCTTTAACACCCATTGCTATTTCAACCTCCAATATCAAAATCTTGACGATTTATCTGTTCGAATGAATTTCACTGTTTTCCCGCGATAGGGAACAACCATCTGCAACGCTTCAAAATAGGGTATGCCAAGTTCGGTGGCTATCTCTTGTAGTGTCCTTTTTCCATCACACATCTGAAGCACAGGACGATGCTGCTTCTTGACCTTGTCAATGTCTCCCTCAAACAGAGGCAGCTCTATAATCTCTTTATGACTTGGTTCTTGCTCCTCAGGACATTCGACCCGCAGTATTTCACGAGCAACACACCATCTCACAATCTGTATAACTTTCTCGACAGGTCGTGAAAGGTGTTCCGCAAGTCTATAGACTGTCATCTTTTCATCCACAATTAAGAGGATATCAATACCAATGTTGGCAAACTGCTTCTTTATGGTGATATTGAGTGCAGAGTCCAGAGTCATTGACTCTCTGTATTTCTCGGCTCTATGCACTACGCATCCATGTCGTACGTCAACTTCAGCATCATCTAAAGGCGCTTCAGGTGCCTCAGTAACTATCATTTCCGTTGTTACAGACTCAGGTTCAATGGGCATGCTTTCTGGTAGAAGAAGATCTTGTGACTCCTCAGGAATAGTAGAGTCTATCCCAACCATAGCCTCTTCCTCGACTGGAAGAATTTCTTCCTCGCGCTCCTCGTCCTCTTCAGTAACTATACTTGAAGGCGGGGGCGGAAGGTCGACTTGCATGAGAAGATCAACCACAGCCTTGGTCCTTGAAAGAGCACCTCCTAGCTGAAAATCAGGTTCGAAAAGGACTGCAAGGACCCACCGTGGGTCAACTCTGGCAAGGATGACTGTTCCCTTACCTGTCATAGTATTCACAAGTTTCAAGTCATGTCCATGGATTCGTAGAGTCCCTTTGATTTGAGGTAATACTTCATCTGGTAACGAAAACGAAAGAAAGGGATGACCATCACTTGTGATTAGAGCATAGCCACTGACCGCCTCGTCAAATTTCAGCTTGGTCAGAACTCGCTCCAATTCCAATTGTCATACACCTAACCTAGCTTTGCAGATATCATCGATATGGATGTTATTGAACTTTAAGTAGCTTTGTGCCATCTACTGAGAGAGCTGGAGCTGACCGAAGGAATCCAATTACTTCAGATATGGAGGGATGAGAAGCATCCTTCGATGAAACATAGAGGGCTGCCACAGCATTTGCCAATATCAGCCGATCTTCCTTGGGAAGACCGAGTAATGTTCCATAGATGTCACCGGCATTCCACGCATCACCAGCACCACATACTACTCTACCTTCAACAGAGAATGAGGGAAATACAATGGTTCTTTTCTTGTCAATAGTGGCTGAGTAATGAGGAGTATGAAGGTCTATACAGACACCTGTTTCATCGACAATGGTCTTAGCATTTTCAAGCCAGTCTTGAGGATGTTCGGAAGTTATCTTCTTGTGTCCAACCTCCTCTCTTAATAATTGGACCACCCACCCAACCTCGTTCTCATTAAGACCTAGGATGTCTACTAGACCGGGTCTGATTACGCGTCTAACAAGCTCTGCTATCACTTTTGGGTTTCCGGAGGGATCGCCCATGTCCATGAAGGTGGTTGCCTTTGATGACGCCCTTATCATGGTAAACAAATCATATGCCAGATTGGGCCCTCTACGATTGTGGTTCAAGTTAACTAGAGCTACTAGTCCGCTGTTCTGGATGACCTCAAGATCATCCTGAGTCAAGTTTGAGTAAGCAAAATCGGATGCGGACCCACTGTCACTCACCATGAGGTTGACCTTTCGGCCCATATATTGTGTTTCGATTGAAACAGTGGAAGATAGTTGACCATCAGTGTGAACATGACTCAAGTCAAGTTCCGGATCAGCGAGCGCTTTCAGAAGGGATGCACCATATTGGTCCGTTGTGACTATAAGCTTAGGACTGATACCCAATGATAACAAAGCTGAGGCGGTGTTCACGGCATTCCCACCTCTTCGAATGAACTGCTCGTTCTCAAGCAGATTCCCCCCACCCTGTTCTGCTAAGTTCTTCAGACCTTCAATTAGGCTGTTAAGCTGATCATATACAACAAAGTGGTCCACGAAGAAATCAGGTAGAACTACGGGATATTTCACTGCTGGCGGGTTCTCTAGGACTGAAATGAGTCGAGTATAGTCCAACCCGCTCTTCTCCTCGTCCTACGCTATACCTTCTTGAGCGCAGCCTTGACCATGGCTGTTATTCGGTCCTCATCTATTCCTGTTTTCTTGGCAACCTTTGTTATGTCACAATATGCTAAATCCTCGAAGGTTGTGATTCCAGCTTTTGCGAGGAGAGGAACCTCAGACTGCTTGACAACCCGTAACGAAGCAAGATCGACTGCTTCAACTTCATCTTTCACCTTTACTGGTTCAGCCTCTTTTGCTAGAGCAGAGGCTAGTTCCTCAAGGTCTTTCATGTACTGTTTTAGGGCATCAACATTTTCAGGATGAGCAGTCTTTCTTCGAATATCGATTATCAGTCCCATCTGCCGAGCCTCATCTATGGAGAGTCCAGCCTGGCTTGTTTCTTCCCGACTGAATCCTCGACCCCTCTTTGTGCGACCATCTCGTGGAGATCTCACTCGAGACTCAGCAATTATATCAAAGCTCATTGGTCAATCACCTGACTCGGCTTCGAGCCGTTGGTCCGCTTATTAGGCTTTCGAGATGGACGTTGATATCAATTTACATTGAATTATGAATCATGCCTCTGTGAAAGACTTTGCAGCTACACATAGAGCATCCATCCTTGAAGTCTTCATGTTTCTCACGTTTATGACCGCATGTACAGTGGTCATAATTTCTCGTACTCATTCTTTCACCTCATTTCGAGTGTTTTGCTCTTGGAGATACTATCCAGTAATTCTTGTTGAATCATTTCCAGAATTCTATGAGGGCCATGTCCGTTTATCACGCGGCTTCTATTGTAATCAGTCTTTGAATTGAGTTTCATTTTTTCCATTGGTTATATCCTGCTCTTGTGAGTGTAGTATATCATACAGACTAAGTCTGTGATTGATGAAAAAGCAGATACATCAAACACCAGAGAAAACGTTCTGGTTTTAGCATGGTTATTTGTTAACCTGACTCTTCCTTTCTCACTTTACGCAATGAAACATCATAGAGTGTCCTTATAACCTTGGGCATTTCGGTCAGAGTGGCTTCCAAGATGGCAAAGATTCGTATTTCTCCAACGCTACTTTTTTTCGTTCCTCTTTACCTATAGCAACCATGTAGACAAAAAAACCTGTGAATGCAATCGCTATTGTAATGAGAAATAGAGATACAAAAAGATAGAATGTAGATTCTTCGGATAATAATGATGCTGCAAAACTCAATATTGGAAACCAAAGAATGGGGGCTCCACAAATTGCGAAAACAAGATGTGCTTGGTACTCAGCTGCAGCAAAGCACCTTGCTGAACAGTATCTTTTCCCCCTGCTCCACCAACGAAATGTGTTACTCCAATGATTCTCTGGCAACCCGCACCAACCGCAATAGGTTTTTTCGGTATCCATGTTGAATGATGCTCGTAGGCCAAGATAACCTAATTGATTTCTATTAATTCAAAGATTAGAAGTCATCCAGTGTGGCTTGGGTTGTTTTAGTCGCCTTCAACATACGATCGAGTTTCACCCGTTGTTTTGGAGTTATCTTATTCAATAATGATAGCAGCTGTAGAGCGTTTAAAGGCGCATTACCTGCAAAGTGATTGTTGAAGTAACCAAAGGTGGTTTCAACACTGTCAGTGACTTGTTCCAGACGAGGGACCCAGGCTTCAAGTTCTTCAACAGAGAATCGATAGTTGAACCACGGGTTTGTACCATGACCGTGCCACCGGATATATGAGAAATCTGTGGTGACTCTGAGATCAATAGGAATCTTTGGTTCATCGACAATAGTAGTTGCTACACCATAGTCTTCCAAAAGGTTCCAAACCTCATTATTGAGCCAAGATTGATCTCTGAATTCAATAGCATACCTAAATCTTGTATCAAGAAATGATAGAAAGGTCTCCAAGTCGCCCATCGATGATATTTCCCACGGGGGTAGTTGAATCAGAAGAACCGGGACTTTGTCACGGATTGGTTCAATTAGTCTGAAGAACTCGTTGAGTACCTGCCCACCCTCTGCCGAGAGGTCAAGACGATGGTCGTGTGTGACCTTTTTCGGAAGTTTTGCTGAAAAGAAAAAGTTCTCACCCAGAGAGGACAGATGCTTGATGAAATTGGGTTTGGGGAGGGCATAGAAGGTCGAATTGATTTCAGCTGTATAGAAATATGTGAGGTAGTACTTTAGCATAGATCCTCCAGTCGTATAGAAGGTTCCTCTCCAATCCTTGTCGTACGACCAACCACTGGTGCCAATGTGAAGTCCCTTCTTTATCATTTCAACTTACTAGTTGGAATAGACAACTATCTGTCTTCCGGATGGCATTATCCAGATGATGAAATTCATAAGATGGCAGGCAAATGCTGGCTAGCGTGAAGTCTATGAATGCAGAGAGTGTGAAGGCAGAATTCAGCAATCTTGAGATTCACCTGGGACCCTTTAAGGAGAGCAAGTTCAAGCTGAAATGCAATGTTCTCTATAGTGACCAGTTGTTGATAATGGACGGTGGGAAGAGAGTTGCAACAATGCACGCCCGTAATATCGGAAATGTTCATCTTGAGAAGAAGGCGATCCGAATTGCCGGGTTGAACTTCGAGATTAAAGAGGGCGATGAGGTCAGTGTCGCCAGTGGGTCAGTCAGACTTGAGTTAGGCGACGAGGCCGAAGCATGGTATAAGGAGCTTTGGGGATAAACCAAGACCTTTAAACGATAGTAAATCCGACTAGAAAGAGCGATTCCCTGGGGGGTTTTGCCATGTCTGAGAAGATTGAATTCATAGAGCTGAGGTTCCCGGACCTTCTTGGTAGACTAAAAGCAATGGTTGTACCATGCAAACCTGCAGATACAATTGAAGAGGTGGCAAAAGATTCAGCATTGAAAAGTGGAACTAGTTGCGATGGCAGCTCGGTGACTGGTTTAGCAAAAGTTGAATCATCAGACCTTCGGCTAGAGCCCGATTCAACATCATTGATTGAATTGCCATTTGTTGCACAGAGAACTGCAGCGGTGATGTGCTATATCAGAGAGAGGGTTGCTGAAGGCAAGAGTAAGGAATTTTTCTCTCTAGACTCTAGAGGACGATTGCACAAAGTATGTGAGGAAATGCTACCTGGAAAGATGCAATTGAAGGTCAAGGTGGAACCAGAGTTTCATTTCATAACACCAGATGGCGAGTTGTATGACGAAGCTGGATATGCTGATACATATCCACAGAGTCCGGGAATGGATTTTCTGCTTGAACTAGCCTCTACGTTACGTAATCTTGGAATCATACCACGAGTGATTCATCATGAGGTTGGTGAATCCCAGCAAGAGATAGAGCTAGAATTTGATGATGCTAAAAGGATGGCAGACAACATCCTACTATTCAAGAATCTTGCTAGATCAATATCAAGAAATCAAGGACTGGATGTCACATTCATGCCAAAACCATTTGAAGGATCAGCTGGAAATGGTCTTCATTGTCACCTCCAACTCTGGGATGGGGAGAAGAATCTCTTTGGTGTTGACAACAAATCAAAACTATCAGAAACAGCAGAGATGTTCATTGCAGGTCTCCTAGAGCATGCACCAGCCATCACTGCAATTGCTAATCCAACAATCAATTCATACAAGAGACTTGTTCCCCACCACGAAGCTCCTGTCTATATAACATGGGGATGGAAAAACAGGACGGTACTGATTAGGATTCCAATGTTCGGACCAGGAAATAAGGCGGCTATAGAATTCCGATCAGCTGATTCTATGACTAATCCCTATCTACTCTTCACCGCTCTCATAGCAGCAGGAATGGATGGTGTCAATCGAGGGCTCAAGCCACCCGACCCAAGAAAAGAGGATATCTTCAGTCTGACTGACAAAGAGAGGAAGAAGCTCGGAATAAAGATGCTCCCTACAACTCTGGAGGACTCGCTCGATTGTCTGGAAAAAGACACAGTGATATGCGAAGCCATAGGAAAAGACATCATAGAATCCTTTGTTAGATTGAAGAGAGATGAGTGGAATAAATATACGAGCCAGATTGTGACTGATTGGGAGTGGGAGATGTATGAGGATAATTAACCTTCTCCAAAGAACTTGGACAGCCTATTGAAAGCCTCATCCACAGCCTCAGGTGTTAATGGACCAATTGAAAGTCGAATATGACCTTCACCTGTGTTGCCAAAGATAGAGCCAGGTAGAACTAATGTCCTAGTGGACTGCAAGATATCCATCACGAGCTTTCTTGAATCTGTGCATCCCTTTACTCTGGGAAAGAGATAGAAAGTTCCCTGTGTGTATTTTTCCTCAAAGGCATCGATTTCTCGCAATCGAAGGTATGCCAGTTCACGAAGAAGACCTAGCCTTTGTAGTTCCTTTTCAACAACATCCAAACCTTTTTTCAGTACTTCTAATGCGAGCATCTGCCCTGCTGTAGGTGCACAGATGGACACCGTGTCTTGCAACTTGATGAGCTCCTTGATAAAATCAGTTGGACCAATGATATATCCAACACGCCATCCGCTCATCCCAAAATCCTTCGAGAAACTTCCAAGGGTCACCACTGTGTTATTGGCATCGCGACGAGAACGGGGGCTATAGTGTCTAGCATTATCAAACACCATACGTGAATAAGTTTCATCACAAATCAGCATGATTTCGTGTTGGATGCATAGATCAAGGATAGCATCAATCCGCTCACAACTATAAACGGCTCCTGTTGGATTGTTGGGTGTAATAAGGAAGATTGCTTTGGTCTTATCATCTATTGCTGCTTCGATGGATTCTGGTTCAGGTTGAAAAGACTCACCCACTGGAATGTCTTTGACCTCTGCTCCTGCAAGTTTGACAGCCATGACCGAGTTGAAGTAATAGGGGGATGGCATGATTACATTCTGGCCAGGCTCTACAAGAGTCAGGATTGCACTGGCAAAAGCATTGTTGGCTCCCGCAGTAATCACGATCTCATCCTGCGGATTTGCATCGATTCCCGACTCTTGACGAAGATAGAGAGCTAGTGCCTCACGGAGCTCCACAAGCCCTTCATCAGGAGTATAGACATGTGTTGCTGGATGAAAAATCCGCTCTTTTAACGTTGTCAGGGCATCTTCTGGAGGGATATGACCAGGTAGTCCTTGACCCAGGTTTAAAAACCCAGGAGATGAACTGATTCGTTTCGCAGCCTCAGCCAATTTGGCAATTGGAGGCGGGATGATACCTTCTGTGCGATACTTCATTGATTGCACCAGTTACATAGACCATCTAGGATTCTTCACAATTCAAGCGTCTTCTGACAATGTGTAAATTGAGTCTCTAGCTTCAGAGTGTATTCGACATGATATAACTATACCCAAAAACCGTTTTCAATTGACAAGTATTATATCTGCATATGTGAGGCGCTTCGATGTGACTGTTTTGGATTCGATTACGTTAGGCAGAAGAGAAGTACAACGAGCTGCAGCGTGGTCCGTTTTTGCGGCTGCACTTCTGACTCTTGTCAAACTAGTAACAGGATTTTTCACAAATTCAATTGGTATCATTTCCGAAGCTCTCCATAGCGGTCTTGATTTACTAGCTGCAGGAATAACTCTTGCAGCAGTTAGAAAAGCCTCGCAGGCACCTGATTCTGAACATCAATTCGGTCACGGTAAGATTGAGAATTTCGCGGCTCTGGCTGAGACAATAATCCTCTGGGTGACGTCTGGATGGATCATCTATGAGGCACTAAGAAGGATTGTCTTTGAGGAGTATGCAGAAGCAACATTTTGGGGTATAGCTGTAATGTTGTTTAGTATTTTTGTGGATTATGAGAGAAGCCAGATGCTATACAAGAATGCAAGAAAACACAACAGCCAAGCTCTGGAGGCAGATGCACTTCACTTCAGGACAGATATGTTAAGCTCAATGGTAGTATTGATTGGACTATCCTTTGTGTGGATTGGATTTCCAATAGGAGATCCCCTTGGGGCAGTTGGGGTATCATTTGTAATCCTATTTGTGTCTTACAATCTTGCAAGACGAGCCTATAATGCACTTGTGGATCAAGCGCCAGAGGGAGTGAGTCAGAAGATTGCTGAGGTATGTTCGAAGATACCAGGAGTTGTCGATTGTAGACGAGTACGTGTAAGAGGCTCAGGTGCTGAACTATTTGTTGACATAATAGTATCGACTGATGAAACTGTGAATTTAGCTGATGCACATAGTATTGCTGAGTCGATAGAAGCGGAGCTCTCTTATTTAGCTCCCAAGGTTGATGTTTTAGTACATATAGAACCTGCAGAGGGGGGAATTGAACAATATTCTGGAATGAACATCTATGACCAGATGCAAGTTGTGGCTAGAAGATTGCGAGAAGTCCAGAGTTTACATAATATACGAGTGTTCGAGATAGCTGATAGTATTGATATAGCAGCAGACCTAGAGATGTCTTCTGAATTGACAACAGAAGAAGCTCACAGAGTTGCGGAGCAATTTGAAGCGGGAATCAGAGCACTGATTGACAATATCAATTCAGTGACACTCCATCTTGAAACAACTCTTACAAAAGATGAGAGTTCAGATATCACATCAGAATCATCGGACATTATAGAATCTGTGAAGAAAATCGTATCCGAATTCTCTCCACCAATTCAATATCTTGACTCATTAATAAAACGTGAAGATATAGGAATCACAGTCTTACTCGATTGTACCATACCTGGAGAGATCAGACTTGCAGAGAGTCACAGAATCGCTGAGTCAATCAAGAAGAAGATTCTGGAGACTATTCTGACTGTCAAAACAGTGTATGTGCATTTTGACCCGGTCTGACCCAAGCTTAATATTCAGCTAGGCATTTTGAGTGAATAGGTGCTGGAAAGATGGAGAAAGATTGTGCAGTAAAAATACTGGGAGCCCCAGAGGCACAGGTGGTACAGACTAAAGAGATAGAGATGGAACAACCTTTGCTTGTTTGTTGCTTCCCATCCGCAGGAGTTGTTGGTACCATTGCAGCCAACACTCTGATTGAGAAGTTTGAGATGGAAGAAGTAGCTCATGTCAGATCAAAGTTTATGCCTTCAGCAGCAGTCTTCCTAGATGGTAGACTTCGTCATCCCTTCAGAATATATGGACATAAGGAGAAGAATCTGCTTGTCGTGACTGCAGAACTTCCGGTCGCAGAGGAGGGATTATATCCTGTTAGCTCAGCACTTCTTGACTGGGGAGCAACGATGGGTGTTAAGGAAACCGTTATTCTTGATGGAATTCCAGTTCAGGGGTTACCTTCTGATCGAAAGGTGTTATTTGCTGCTGAAGAAGCTAAGGTTGCGGAATTGGAAGAAGATGAAACAATGGAGATTCTAACAAAAGGAATCATAACAGGAATTGCAGGTTCAATCCTCTCTGAAACACTGTGTAGAGACATGGTTGGATTTGCATTGCTCACACCTGCAATCGCGATGGTTCCAGATCCAGCAGGAGCTGTGCAGCTACTTGAGGCACTCAACAGGCTTTACAAGGTAGGTATCGATACCTCTGAGCTGAAGGAGAGTGCAGAAGAGATAAGGAAGAAGATGGAAGACATGGCTCAACAGGTTGAGGGAATGAGAAGACAACAACCTGGTATTGGTCGACCAGGGTACGAGAGAATGTATGCCTGAGTATTAGTCGGTACATGTATCATAGGCTTCCTTGGCACCCTGAGCGTTACGCTCACCCACTTTTCCAGACCACTTCTCACAGATGACCTTCTGGACAGTCTCAAGCTTTACCAGGCCAGTAGCCTTGGCAAACGCGCCCAACATAGTGGTGTTGATGACAGGGAGTCCACCAACGAGCAAGCCATTCTTCAGAGCGATACCAGTACCATCGTATGTGTAAACATGGCCTCGGGGGAGTGCAAGTTCATCTGGTTTTTTTGGTGAATTGACTATTACTTTGCCATTCTCAACAAGACCCTCAGTTACATCAATGATGTCGAGAATCGAGGAGTCAAGCACTGCAACCACATCAGGAGTGTAAATCTGACTTCTGACATTGATCTCCTCGTCTGCTATTCTTGTGAAAGCTTTGACTGGTGCTCCTCTCCTTTCTGCACCAAAATAGGGAAATGCTTGGACACCCTTGTATCCATCAATGTAGGCTGCTTTTGCTAATAATTCCGCCGAGGTGACACCACCCTGTCCGCCTCGGCCATGCCAACGAATTTCAATCATCTTCATCTGGAAAGACTCCTGAGACTTGACCCAGTTGCCAAGTCCTGCGCGGCATCGGTCAAACATAACCTTTACGTTACCACTACCTGTTTGTGACATATGGGCGATTTTGACAATTACATGGAAGCCAACAAGGATCTCTGGGACAAGCTAGCAAGAATCCATCACAAGTCAGAGTTCTATGATGTTGCAGGTTTCCTCAAAGGAGGTCAGACATTAGACCCTATAGAGTTGGAGGAACTCCCAGATCTCTCAGGAAAGAAGATTCTACACCTCCAGTGCCACTTTGGAATGGACACACTCTCTCTAGCTAGACTAGGTGCAGAAATAACTGGAGTAGACTTCTCTCCGGAAGCTATTGAACTGGCAAGAGAGTTAAGCAAGAGGGCAAGGGTAGATGCGAGGTTCATCTGTTCCAACATCTATGACCTCCCGGACAATCTAGATGATATCTTCGATATCGTCTTCACTTCAGGAGGGGTCATCATGTGGCTACCAGATCTTGAAAGATGGGCTAGAATCATTGCAGGATTTCTAAAGTCAGGTGGATTCTTCTATATACGTGAGTTCCATCCCTTTGCCTATATCTTCGACAATGGAGAGCGCGTGACTCACCTGCAAGTCAAATACCCTTACTTCCAAGACAGAGAACCCTTGCGATTCGAGGACGAAGGGTCGTATGCCTCTGGAGATGAAAAGACAGGAAAGATTCCTTCCTTTGAGTGGAATCATTCAGTTTCAAGAATAATCAACTGCGTGATTGATGCTGGAATGAAGATTGATTTCTTCCATGAGTTTCCGGAAACTTCCTACAAGGCATTACCATTCATGGTCCAAACAGAATCCGGAAGATGGATTCTACCAGAGAATCAAGATAAGATCCCGCTGATGTTTTCTCTAAAGGCTACAAAATGCGATTGATCTCTGTGTCTTCAAGAAGTGCATGAACCACTCCATCAGCAGATTGCGCGGCTTGTTGAAGTCCCACGCCAGAACCAGCAGTGTCGGTACCAACAATATAGAAACCCTTGATAGGAGTCCTTGGTCCTGGGCGGTCCAGGTCCGTTTGTCCTGGGATGAGTGCAGCACGTGTTGCATAGGACATTTGAGCATGCTCCATTCCTATATGATCAAGGATACCTGGATAATATTCCTCGAAACCATTCCCCTTCATTATCTCGACCATCTCCTCCTTGCTCTTTCCAGGAATTGTCATCATGGCGATTGCCACGAGTTCCTTGCCTTTAGGAGCACAGCTGGGATCGAAGCTAGAGATTGATACAATCCACCTGTTGGGACCAGGATGAACAAGAACTCGATTCTTCCTATCACCGATTACTGTCTTATTGAGACCCAGCCAGAGTGTGATGCCGTGAGTCGGTCTCAAATTGCTCCATTTCTTGAAGAAGTCAATGGTTTCCTGGTTTGAGGACTTTACTATTT
>Ga0180437_10005108_pt1 | contig 18146 bp, 29 predicted proteins | sample SS_ome_4_FD_132410 | JGI IMG/M metagenome (GOLD analysis project Ga0180437, IMG submission 132410) | Hypersaline lake sediment archaeal communities from the Salton Sea, California, USA - SS_3_D_1 metaG | ecosystem: Environmental > Aquatic > Non-marine Saline and Alkaline > Hypersaline >... | reverse complement strand
GGCTTCTACGAGGCCTCCTCGGTCTTCAACGTGATAGGGTTCGAGGGGAACACCCTAATCCTCCCAATCTACGTCCTGGGACACCTAGACAGGGCCTTTATGTCCCTCATCCACGACTTCAGCCTGAAGTTCCTTTACGTCCTGTTCCTCCTCGCGCCCCTCCTGTTCACCCCGCTGGGAAGCCGTTTCACGCCTCTCAACACCGTCCTGCTCGTCCCCTTCATCCTATCCAACTACAGGGCGTACTACATGATTGGATGCCAAAATAGGGACAATATTATATACTAGTGGCGTTTTAAAACACTTAGATGAATAATGGAGACTGAAGGTAAAGCCTGGGGGATATGGATGCAGGAGCTAGGGCTCAAGGCCCAGGGCACACAGAGGGGATACCTCAGGCATTTCAACAGCTTCATGAAAAGGTGGAATCTGACCCCTTCAGAGCTCTACGAGATGAGGCTGAGCGATTCCAAGTCTGATGATCCGAGGGACGCAAAGCGCATTGAGCGCATGGTAATGACTCAGATGAACGAGATCATAGAGGAGGGATGGTCAAGCCAGAAGGCTGTACAGTTCAGGAACGCGGTGAGCAGCTTCTTCGAAGCCCAAGGTATGCCTCTTCAATGGAGGAAGAAAGACAGGCCCAAGGGTGAGAGCAACGGGTCCAGGGTGGCCTTGGTCAGCCACATTAAGAGTATGTACGATAATGCAGGGCACTATCTTAAGCAGAGGAACAGGGCGATCCTGTTCGCCTTGAAGGATTCGGGCCTCAGGATCTCCGACCTGTGCACTCTCACCGTGGGTTACTACCGTGATCTCATACCGATGAAGAATGAGCATGGCGAGGTATTCAAAGTGTTCTTGGAGCCCACACAGACGGTGAAGATGAAGATAAACGCCTATGTTCACTTGGGGCCTGAGGCTGTAACTGAGATCGACAGATACCTGGAGGAGAGGGAGGAAAGCGGAGAGCGGCTAACGCCTGAGGCCCCTCTTTTCTTGAATAATGATGATGGTCCCTTGACTGAGAGAGCTATAAAGAATGTGTTCGACAGGTGGAAGAAATGGCTGGATAAGCGCGGGCAGAAGGTTTCAGCCCATAGCCTGAGGAAGTTTCACAGAACCAGGCTGGAGGGCGCGGGCATGGCTGAGGGATGGGTGAAAAGGCTTCAAGGTAAAAGCGCAAGTGTCTATAGTCATCCTGAGCAGACGGGCGAGCTCACCAAGGCGTATATGTCAAGTTATGACAGGCTGCGGGTTTTCGGTCAGACAGTACCCGTCGAGAGGATAGAAGAGCAAGCTGAAGAGATAGAGAAGTTACGAAGGGTAAATGAGGAATTAAGGCAGCAGATGGAGAATCGTGTGACTAGGGAGGAGCTTGAGGAACTTAAAGAGACTCAGAAACGTGATAGTGAATTACTTGGGCTATTGCTAGAAGCTGCAAAAGAGAACCCTGAACTGATAGATAAATTGCTGAAGAAAAATAATTAGATATTATTGCTGTAATATTTTGAAACCTTTATTTATGTATTTTTTTGATTCCTCGCTCTCTACGAAATTCATAATTTTATCTTTTGATCTTATGGCTAAAAATTGAGATAAAGTTTCCATGTTAATCATATCAAGGTTAATTCCTTCCACTATTAATTCTTTTAAAGTCTTACTTCTATCTAAATATCCTTGTGGACTATAATAATATTTATAAAATTTTGTAAAATTAATATCAGATTTATCAATATTTTTCTTAGCAGATTTCCCCTTTATATTTACACTAAACGAAAACGAAGTCGGTAATCCTGAAAACATTGATTGAGAAAAATAATCAGGATAAATTTTATTATACAAATTTGGTTTCACAATCAATAGACCTAATATTCCTTTTTCTGTTGCACCCCATTTATCCTCAATTTCCCCGATATATTTTTTCTTATGAAGCTCTTCAAGGCGACCATTTTTTCTGACAATTACACTATATATATTGTGAACATCTCTATCTTTACTACTAAGTTCATAAATTTTTTTAGCTAAACTCCAATTCTTTAAAGGGCCCTCAGTAGCGAGAGCTTCTAAAATCAAGGTATTGTATTCCCTCTTTTTTCCCTGAAAGATGGGTATCAAGTCAATAGGGTCCATTATTCACTTTTCTCCGAAGTATTCCGTACTATTCGAATACTACGATTAAAAACATATTACAACCATAATATAAGTGTTACGTGGATATAAATGAGCAGGCAGTTACTAGGGGCATGGGTTGAGCCAGACATTAAGAAACATGTAGAAAAACTAGCAAACATTAAAGGAATCAGCCTCAGCGAATACTTACGCACATTAATTCTCGACGACTTAGACAAACGAACCATTTTCACAGATGCTCTCAAGGAGGTATCCCCCATTGAGCAAGCTTGAAATTCAGGAAATAGACGGGGATCTTTATCTCGTGAAAGGTGGTGTAAAAAAAGGACCTTTCACTCGAAAACTAAGAGATCTTGTAAACTGGGCAAGGTTCTTTCAGATCCCACCATCCAAGGCACATGTGACGTATCTAGAATTCAGACTTAAGGAGGCCAATAAATGACAGAAATTCAGTCAAATGACCCTTTCAGGGAGATGGATCGGCGGGATGAGGAGCAAATTCTCGCTGAACTCGAGGGCAAGTATCTGGAGGAGTTCGTGTACCAATTTCATCAAGGCAACCGTACTGTGACGGGTCTATCGTGGGCGGGTATAAAGGAGATCGCATATAGAATGGGCAATATCAACGTGGATCTTGAACGTTTCGAGGAGAACGAGACACACTTTTCTATATTCGTAAAGGCCACTGATTCAGAGAGGGGTAACACAAGGCTAGGGGTCTATTCGCAGCCTAAAACCATGAAGCGCAGAGATGGATCCGAGGAGCCAGACCAGTTCGCCTTACAGAAGGCCCTCAGCAAAGCGCAAAGAAACGCTATGCGAGCTCTCATGCCTGAGCAGATGCTGAAGGTCTGGATCTCGACGTTTCTGGGCTACAAGACGGGGAAGCCCGAGCCACCCAAGAAGGTAGAGAGTTCGCAGGACCGTAGTGTTCATATGAACACGACGGAGGATGTGGTCCGTGAGTCCCTGGAGGCTGCGGGTCTTGACGCTGGGGCCCTTCACATCTATACTTACGGTATGCGGCTGTACGTGGATCCCGCGGGTAAGCTGGAGGCCTGGGCTGACTACAATACGGTATTGAGAGGCCTTGGAGCCACCTGGAGGCAGTTAGGCCAGTTTGGCAGGTGGGAAATCAGTCCTGAGCGCTGATTCCTCCCTTGAGGCCTATTTCGACGTTAAGAAGTATGGGCAGGATCTCACTCGGCAGGAGCAGATTCTGGGTCTCATGCAGGCGACACCGTGGAAAGACGATTGGACGAACAGGGAGCTCGCGAACGCGCTGAACCTTGACACCTGCGAGGTGGTCCCCAGGGTCAGGGAGCTCAGGGAGTCGGGGCTTCTGGAGTTCTCCCGTAAGAGGCTGTGCGGGGTAACGTATAGGAGGGTTAGGGCTTGGCGGCTGACCGAAACAAGGTAATTAACCCCAGGCCTGGGAATAACAACCCATTAATCACGCCCGACGAGAGCAACCCCGATGAATTAGTAAGCTGTGAGGCTACTAATTCTGAATTAGTAAGGAGTGAACTTACTAATAGTGTAGAGAGAGAAGATCAAATATTTTGTGAATTAGTAAATAGTGTGGTTACTTATTATTATTTAATTCAAAAATACAAAGTTATAAACCCACGATTAGTAAGTCGCCTCCTTACTATTTTATCCACTGAGAGCGAGAGAAGAATAGTAGAAACCATAAACAGACTCAAAGTCTTCATAATTCCTGAGATAATAGCCACCCAGAAAACCAATAAACAGCACACTTACGAGCTTCTAAGGGAATTAAAGAGCCTAGGAGTTATAAAAAACTCTCATATTCCCTTAGATTCACCAATTCCCGATCAAAGAGGCCCTAAACCCAAGATTCACCACCTCTCAAGCATTGAATTAAACGGGGCCATGGATCCCCTCGTGAATGAGTTACGAAAGAGGCATTTCAGAACCTTCAAACGATACGACGATGTCCCTCAAGAAGACTCGACGGGGGTAAACATCGGTGAAATTAGTAAGGACATAGCTTACCAATTAATCTCAGAGGGCATCAAGATCGCAAGCGTTGAAAGGGTAAAGGAATTCAGTAAACAATACGACGTACCACCCTCACAGAGATCAGATGTAGCGAGAGAAGTATTCGCCATTCTACGGAAACACAGGGAGGGCCCCCATGTCTGATTCACCATCTCTCTATGAACAGGTGAAGCCTAGGAAATCTCCCAGCAGATTTACAGCTATAGACGGAAACGAGCCCTGCCCTCTCAGCGAAAACGGGTTTTGTCTCGTCGCACGAGAACAGGGTAGGGAGTTCTACTGTGGATCATACTGGTGGAAATCCTGCAGCTTCATTATAACACATGAGGAGACCTCGCCTTGAGCTTAGAGTCTCGGAACCTCCGAAACCTCGTTCACGTCTACCAGGACGAACTCACCGAGATACTTAGCGGAAGGCGACCCAGCACCTTCCTTACGCCCTGGGCCCGCAGACAGCTAACGAAAAAGGGGCTCTTAACCCTCACCGCTGAGGGAGGCCGCCGCCTACGCGTTACACCTGAGGTAAAGCAGATACTTCAGGAGGCTTCCCCATGAGTCTGGAGTCTTTGAGCTTTAAGAACTTAGTAAATTTCTACAAGCCAGAATTACTCAGGGTGCTTAATGGTGAGCGTGTGAGTGAGGTTTTTAGTAGATTCACTAGAAGACGACTCGCACGATTGGGCCTCTTGTGTCTCGTATATCGAGGTGGCGGTCGCCGCCTTCAGGTTTCAGAGAAGGTCCTTAAAATCTTGGAGAGAGCGCAGCAATGATCGACCACGACCTGCGTTTCGCCAGTGGCTTCGGCCTCGTCCTCTGGTGACTTCTCTTCTCAGCCCCCAGCGACGCAGCCACCAGGCTGATCAGCATAGGTCTCGCAGCCTCAATATTCGCCTCAGTAAGCATCGCGATCGGAGTGGAGGAAAACAGGATATGACCGAGGAAACCGATATTATCTGTCCCCACTGCCGCGAGGAGACAGTACACACCATGTATTGCCTATCTTGCGGATACCCTCTATTCCAGCACAAGGGCTCCCTACCCAGACCTAGGCAAGGCCTCAAGCGTAGAATCATGAAGCTACAGCCCTTTCTGAGGGCAGTTAGAAACCGCCTCAGAGTCATACACTACCGACTCAGGTTCTGCATCGCGCCCCACCCCATCGGCTTCTACCTTCCCAGGACACGCGTACTAGCCTCATTAGCCGTACAGGAGGAGCTGAAAGAGTATCTGAAAAGCAAGGGAGTAGACTTCAATCAGATAACTCAGGAGGAGTTCGAGGAGGGTCTTATCGAATTAGGATGCACACTTAACGACGTGGTCTATTCAGGTCCACAGATAGATCGAACCTACGGATTCAGGAGGCCTCGAAAATGACTCGGGGACACTGGGCCACTCACGAATACGAGAGGCGGGCGGTATCACGAGACGTTGACAAATTCGAGGGCTGGGAGAAGATAATCAGACTCTGCCTTATGCTAAATTCATTCAGAGACAGGGCCCTATATGCGATCACGTTCCTGAGTGCTGGTCGAATTGGAGAGGTGATCCGACTCAGGAAAAACAACTTCATGATCGAGCGCGACAGCATAATAGTTCAGAACATGCTTCTGCTGAAGAGATATAATAAGGAGTACGGATACCTGGAGTATCGGCCTGGTCTCCCTGACGATTCTACGCGGAAGCTGTGGACTTATGACCCCAAGTCAAACCAGTGGTTCAGAACCCGATACGAGACGGAGAAGAAAACCGTTTACCGCCCCGACTTCGACATACCCAGACACGAGCCTATGACCGACTTGATGCTGAGGTGGCTTGAGCTCACCCACGACTATTTATTCCCAGGATACGCCACTGACAAGCGATTCCCCGAACACAATAAGAGACACATTCACAGAGTCACGGCGTATAAGATCCTCGACAAGATCGGAATCTATCCCCACTGGCTGCGGAGTCAACGGGCTTCATGTCTCAAGAGCTTCTATAACCTTCGAGATGAGGACGCGATGGAGTGGGCAGGCTGGGAGGACTCGGACACCTTCGCCATGTATGCGCGTATGGGTAGGGTTGAGATCTCAAAGCACATGATGAGGGCCCCGCCCAGGGAGGCCTTGGAGCTAGATAGGCAGCTCATGGAGACCTCAGATATTGCGGTGATTCAGCCTTAGAACATCTTAGCATTGGAGAGTGAATACGTAAAGCGTATTCGTCCTTTTATTATGTATATATGTACGGTATAGGAAACATATAAGAGGAGTTGAGAAGCCAGAATATCGCTTATTTTAGTTACTAAGTATAGTGGATTAACCTTATAGGTATAAGGTTAAATGATTGTAGGGAGTAACCAAAAGGAGGCGTTTTATGCCTTCTCTCAGTCTACACATATACTTAATGACTATCCTAGCTTAGTAAATAAATAAAGTCTTACGCTTATCGTTTATCTCAATAGGAAACCAATGTTTTATATAGTTACTAATGATAACTATAAAGTGTATGGAAATGGGCAATGCACATAAAGATAAACCTAAGGATGCACCCAACAATATGCCTAGAGATATACCTAACCTTATACCCAACAACGTACCTCAGAATGGACGATTATCCCTTTCACGATTTGGGAAGTGTCATGTTAGCGTTCAGATCCTGCAGAGACTTGGAATCAGCACACCTGGAAAAGCTCAGTACCTTCTAACCGATAATGCCCTGGTCCTCTTGAGCCCGAGAGCTAAACTAACGGACACTCAGAAGGCCCTCTCAGAAATTCTCGATTTTCTTAATAAATTCACTCCGAAGGGCGGACCATGAATACATCCCTCATTACGTGACAACTATAAACGTAAGAATACAGAAAAAAGGTAAGCTTACACTAACGACTGTGATTTAATTCCCTAGTCATCTTTTGAAGTGAGGCTTTATCTCTACGCTTTAATTCCTCTAAAAGCTGATTGGCCCTCTCGACAATTCTTAAATTCATGTTTCAGTACTTGGGATGCATTGTTTGAAATATACGTTTTGTGGATTAGGGTGAACTATTATATTTACTCGACATAAAACACTTTTTCTACCCAAAGAACAAATTTAATAAATACATATTGTAAATAGGTGTTTTAGAAAAATCTAAAGTAGCAATAAGAAGTTGAGCAATGAACGCCTTTAAAACAATAATAAAAAATGAATGTAAGAACATTAAGGTGTTGTATGTAACAGACACCCCTCAAAAGTTCTCAATATTTAAATATTCAATTGAAAGAATAACTTCATCAGTTTTAGTTTTTGCTTGCTACTCCTCCGAATCAGCCGTTAAGACCTTCGATAAATATGACTGCATTGTAGCTAATTTAAATATACATAAAATGAATGGTTTAGAATTAGCTAAAGCAATAAAAAAAGAAAAAGACTTCCCTATTATATTGTATACAGATAGTAGAAATGGAGACATAATAAAAGCAGTATTTGAGTCAATAGTAGATGATTATATACTCATGGAAAAAGATACAGAACATTTTAAATTATTAATAAATAAAATAACTATGTGTGTAGAGAGGTCTCGTTTTAAAAAAAGCTTCGAAAAATGCGAGAATGAGTTAAACTGGTTGATAGAGCATTCTTTGGATTCGATTGCAAAGATAGAGTTAGAAAAGGGTATAACAAGATATAACTCGGTTTTTCAGAAACTCTTTGGATTCTCCGAATCCGAAATTAAGAACATGGGAATAAAAATGTTGGAACTACTACATGAAGACGATAGAGATAAATTTATGACGGAATTAGATAGATTGTATTCCCATAAAATAAAACAATACGTGACATTAAATAGGTGGTATACAAAATCAGGAAAAATTAAATGGATTCAGAGCCATGTCTATTCAATATTTGAAAATGGCGATATTACAGGGATTTACTTAATAGATAGAGACATTAGTGAATACATTAAATTTTATAAAAACATACAAAAAAAAGATAGTAAATTTATTAACCTGCTAGATAAAAATATTTTATATGATAACTTTCAATACTCCACTAACGAACTATCAACAAGAACACCACGTTTTGATGCTACAGTTAGATATATAGGAGCAAGCAATATAATTACTTTGCCGATAAAAATCGTTAGAGACTTAGATATAAAAATAGGAGATAAAATATCTGTAAAAATCCAGAAAAAGGAAAATGATGTTTCTTAATTTTAAAAGATGGGTTAAGAATTCATATCAATTTAAACTGCATATCAATTTGAACCACAGAATCTTCATATAAAAAAATATGATCTTTGAGTTTGTAATGGGTTGGTCCTCCACAAGAATCCCCTGGAAAGCAGGTAAACGAGTAGGAGGTCAGAAACGCTGAGGTCTGCCTGCACCAACCCATTATCCAAAACAGGTGGGCACCATGAACGAGAAAATACTCTTGGTTGACGATGACAAATCCTACGTGAATGTAATCAGCTCTTTGTTGAGAAATGAAGGATACATAGTGGAACATTCCCTTACAGGGGAACAGGCCCTGAAAATGCTTCAGGAATCCACTTTTGATTTGATCATATTAGATTATCTCCTTCCCGACCTTTCTGGTGAAAAAATCATCGGAAAAATCAGGGAGAAGGATAGAGAGATTAAAATTATTCTGGTTACTGGTCATCCCGAATATCCCAAGTGCTTAGATACATTACGTCTAGGAATATCGGACATATTAGTAAAGCCAATATCAGCTCATGAACTACTGAACTCAATATCCGATGCCCTTGTATCCGCTGTTTATTATCATAATAATTTAGAATCGTGGATCGCAAGAAAACAATGGATATACTAATGTCTAATTTAAAAGACTTCTAAGATAAAAAAATCATGATAAAAAAATTCTCGCAATTAATTGCCCCTCCTTTCGCAGCATTTTCAGTTTTTTTTATCACAAGACAGGTTTAGTTGCCCACCAACCTTTTACACAATTATTAGTGTAATTATAGAGCATGTCAAAGGGATTGATCTTCAACCCCTCGGAAAACGGACTCAGGAAGACCTTGAGGGAGTACCAGGAACTCGCCATAAGATACCTTTGGGATGTTGGAGAAGAGGGCGCAGGATCTGGACCCGTATGGAAAGCGATAAACGAGAAGCTGCAGAAAAATGGCGACTCCATCTCCAGGGCTTCAGTTATCAACTCTTTGAATAACCTAGTGGATGAGGGTGTTCTTGAATACTATGAAAAGTCTGGAAAGGGCGGTATGCAAAGGGTTTACATGCCCGCTATGTATGAGGACAGCTACAAAAAGTATGTGGTGAAAACCATTCTTGAGAGTGCACTCAGGGACTTCCCAGAGGAAGCGAGCGAGGTAATAAAATCCTATCTGTAATATCGGAAACGCAGGTTCATGAATTAGCACAGGATTCTCTTACACGAGGCTCCACACATCATGAGCGGCGTCGGCGGTGCACCGAGGTCGAGATTAAAACAACCAGCAGCACGAGCGCGATCACCATAAGCGGCCCCGAGATGTTCACGGTATCTGTTTCCCTCCCAGCATGATTATTATTGGTGCCAACACCAATAATCTTATAAAAGTATTATTTTATAACTTTATTGGTATGAAGGCCAATAAACAGACGACTATCATGGTGAGTCGAGAGGTCTGGAAGAAACTTAACAGCCTCAAGGAGTGCGGCGACTCGATGAACGACGTGGTAGCCAAGATCCTTAAACCACTAGAGACCATAAAACCTGAATGATAAAATGAATATCCATATTTAGAAAAGAACACAGTAACAAAAAATTAGGAAGAATGTATATTATGGAATGTGAAAGTTATAAAGAGTGGTCTAAAATATATCGTTCACAAACCTAAAATACTATTAGTAAAGTTCATAATTAAATTGTTCTGGAAGAGTTTTATTAAGAGCAACATCGAATTTTTTCGCTTCCTCAAACGACATATCTGAAGTTTCTGTAGATCTGAACACATGTAATCGTTCCTTCCAAGGTAAATGCAATTCCCCCCACCATATTGGGTGAATAAGTAATTGTAACAATGGCTTAGTTGGTTCTATTAGAAAAGGCAATGGTTCACCATATTTCCAAATTCCACCTGAATCAGAATGATAGAGCACTTTTGATTTTGACAAATTCTCTCTTTTGCACATTAGCTTTTTTGAATAAGCATTAATCATTCCACAGTCAATTAAGGGGCCTTCATACTGCTTTGACTTTGGTCTATGAAAAGACAAAGTTTTAACTGGCTTTTTTATTGAATCCTCCAATAGTTTACGAGTGGATAATATATTCTGTTTTATTTCACTGTTTTTATAATCATAACATTGCTCCTTATCATCTAAAACATAGTGCAACCCTATTTCATGACCTAAATCTATTAGATTTTTTAAAATATCTTTTGAAGTTCTATCCTTAACGTTATATAGAGGCCATTCAGTAATCGCTTGATAATTTGCAATCACCATATATGTAGCACTAATATCGTATTTCTTCTCAATCTGAGCCATTTCCAATGCCCTTTTTAAAGAAACATCTACATCATGACGTAGAATTAGTTTATACTTACTATCATCAAAAATATCAATGAATTTTGGCGCATCAGATAATAAATGAACTTGAAAATTAGATTTAATAGCTTTCAATATGTTGATAAAATACCTATAGCTAAAGTCCTCTGCCCAGCAGTGCTCTGACATTTGAAATCAATGATGAATTATCCCTTTAAGTTTTTTAATTTTTTTAAGATAATGCAACACATGAGAGCGAAGTTACATAAATTTTAAAAAAGAGATTATGATTCTCTCATTTTCTGGGCGGCTTCAGCCTTGATCTGGTTTATAGAGAGCAAGTCTACGTTTCCACTCAGCTTCCTTCTATCAGTGTTCAGCAGCTCTCCGAGTATGTAGGGCAGCTCAAGCTTCACCACTTCGACGATGATGTTCATGCACTCAGGGCAGATCCTGCGCTTGCCAAGGCCTGTGTTCACTTCGAGCGAGGAATCACCCAGGTCCAGGCCACACAAAGAGCATTTGGGCCAAAAGGGCTTAAGCTCCTCGTAGCTGAGATCTGGGGTCATGGGGCTTCACCTTTCAACAGGTCCTCGATCTGCGTTTTGAAAGCATCAAGATCCTCAGCCTTGTATTGCCCAAGAATCGTTCTCAACTCTTCACGCTCCTCTTCAGTGAAATTCCCGAAATAGTTGTGTTTACACATGAACTCGCGGGCGGAATCCATGAGGAAATCGTTGAGGCCGCCCATATTTCCCCTGTTCTTAGCCGTTTGGAACCACCACTGGATAAAGATGGCTGTCTCGGGTTGAACCATGAGGGCAACGGGCTCCCTGTTTCTAAGGTACTCGAAATCTCCAAAAATTGAGGCTTCGAGATTGCCCTTCAAAGCGTCGGCTATGAACTCGTCTAGGTCCACGTTGAATCGGTCACACACTAGCTTAGAGGCCTTTAGAATGTTGGCAGGTATCTTAACGTCCACGGTTTCAGGTTCAGACATATTGTATTACCTGTGTTTATACTGAAGTAGTACTTATATTAAAGTATAACCTATGTTTATACGGGTCCCGTGAATGAGTTTGCCCCTAACCATGAGAGTGAAGGTCGCAAAAATGGGAAATAGTCTGAGAATGACAATACCTGTTGACGTGGCCAGAACACTTGACATAAAAGATGGAGATTATCTTTTAGTTGGTGTCACCAACAATCATATCATCGTCAAAAAAGAGGAAAGATAAAGCTACAAGACTGATCGAGAAGGCCTAAGATATGAAGATGAACCGACAGATCTTCGACCCTGAGGAGACGGGCCTCAGGAAGATGCTGAAGGATTGGGAGGAACTAACTTTAAGATGTGTATGGAGTTTTGGGGAGGAGGGCGCGACCTCAGGCGATGTATGGAAAGCCGTCAACGAAACCCTATCGGAATCAGATAGGTCGATCTCCCGAGCCTCAATATGCTTTTTCCTTGACGACATGGTAGAGCTGGGCGTACTGGGCTACACGATGGAAACAGGTAAAGGCGGTTGGCACAGAAGATATGCACCCTTCCTAGATGAAAGAGGATACATCAAACACGTGATCAAAACCAACCTGGAGAGCATGTTAAGAGACTTCCCCACAGAGACTAGAGAGGCCCTCAAAGACAATTTCTAAATGCTTAAATGTTGGTGCATTTATACCAACACTTAGAATGAGAATCAGCAAACAAGCTTTAAACTTCCTGAAATATCTACATGACGAAGAGGCCTTACCTGAAAGCGATGTATTTCACTTTGGGTCAGTTCATGGATTTTTAATAAAAGAGGGTTCATGGGTATGGGGATCTAAAGGAGAGAAAATAATCAAGGTAGGTTCAAGAAAAAATAGTGTTGAAAGAACTGTTCTCAATCTCTATCGCAATGGATATGTTAAAAGAGGTATGTTAGCTGGTCCCGCTGGTGGATTTGATTATCAATTGACCTCGAAGGGACTAGAAGCTTTGAATGATAGGGTACCCAATCTATCTAGCGACGTTGCTAGATAATCTGTCTGTCACATAGAACAGGCTAAATCTAATCGAGAAAGATTTACAAAAGCCCCTTACAATCGGTTTTTAAAAAAATCTATCTTTAATTAGTTTATATAACCAAACAGTAGCGAGATCTTGAATTAGGATTATGAATAGTTTAACATAATAAATAATTGAACCTACCTCAGTTGTTGATACAAGGTTTCCCATTTGAATTATAAAATCAACAATAGGAAATAGTTGTAATATTAGCCAAATTTCTATGTTTTTTCTAAGAGGTCCTGGTACTAGTATTGCTTGGACAATAGCTAAGCCAATAACCACTGCAAAGACTTTTGTTTCCTTTTCCATATTCAACCCCTAACGTTCCTTATCATAATGCGCGCGCAGTTAAATATTAATATATAAAAACAATAAAACATGCCAAAATCTAGGCTTTCCCGAGAATTCATCATAATGGTCTACGGTATTGTTCTTGGTATAGCGGGTAATTTTCTAGTGGAGTTTTTCATATACTGGGCTTATCCCGACGGTGTAAATAGATTTGTGGCCTTCTGGGGTTGTGTGTTGTTTATTATACCTTTAGCATTGGGTGCCTATTTTTTCTATAAAATGTTTAAGGAAGAGGAAGGTAGGAAAATATATCCACGAGGCTAACCTCTAAGAAACCCGTTCACATTATTTTTATATATGTGCATAAAACCCATTTTCAAAATTTCCAGAACTCTTTATTATAAAATTTAATAACCCTTTTTTTAATTCAGGGTGAAGAGGAACTACAAATGGCTGAAAACCTGCTTTTTTTACTACGACATGTGAGCCTTTTCCCATTCTCATTTCAAATCCCTTATGTTCTAGTGCTTTTAGTGCATCTTTACCAGAGATAGGCAAAAAAAATCACTCTTCATATTTTTCTAGATATTCTTTTAACAATTCTATAGCGGCATTCAAATCATTAATTGCTTCTTCTTCTGTTTCTCCTTGACCTACTGCTCCTGGGTACTCAGAAGAATAAGTAACGAAGCCCCCTTCGCTTTGAGGTTCCAATAATATGCCATCTGGAAATGGCGAGTCTTTAGTATCATTAGATATTGTGTTTACTGGATAATCTACTCTCCAACAAAGTCGCGCACGAGAGCTTCCGAGAACAATATATGCTAAAGGTGTAAACGTAAAGGCGTCATTATAATCAAGACATGTATCATTAAATTGATTATACAAGTTTTGCTGAAATAGATTTTGAGCTCGAAGACTCATATCCCTTTCACTCTTCAGGTTTCCTTAATAAACCTTCAGGCACTTCTGCAGAGACAATTGTTGTATGACGAATATTATACAAGGGTTCTCCAATAGGTAGATAAAATATATCTCCTGTCTTTGGGTCAATTCCTCTAACAATTTTTGTGGCTATAAGTTTAGCCTTAAATGTAGTTCCATCTTCAAGTTCGTAAATATTCCAATCTTCTTTTATAGTTACAAATTTTAATTCTTTACCTCTAATCATACCTTGCGGACCAGGTATGTATGTTTCACTCATTTTTCCATCACTTATAATAATTACATAGGGAAATATAACTTAATCTTTATTTAAGATTGATGGTTTGTTGATTAATATAAAAATTTAGCTAATAAACCACGACTTACAATCTCGTACGCACATATCCCAATATACAGCTATGAAAAGAACCTATCGTTAATTCATCTGTTCACAGTGTAGAACCCATACAATTGCGTTATAAAAGCCCCTATTTTAACAATAAATTACATGATCGGCTCCCACTACCCGCTCTACCTGCTTCCCTCGATCTTTATCTGCGCTGGCTACTCGCTGAGGCGTGTCTCAAGCTCGGAGGCACTGAACCTTTCGAGATACATGCTGGCGGTCACGGCGCTCATGATCCTCGTTCTGAGCCCGATAAGCCCCATGTCCAAGTACGTGAACGACGGGGGGCAGCTCCTCTGGTACCCCAGGCCCTTCGCCCTGACCGAGGAGACCCGGAGCACTCACGAGATGTTGAACCTCGTCCCCGGAGACTCGGCCGTCCTCACCCAGAACCACATCTTCCCCCACGTCTCCGGTAGGCTCAACGCCTACGTCGTACCCATATCCGATTTCTCCCCGGGGCAGGCGGAACTGATAGAGGAGTACCTGGACGTCCTCATAGACGAGTGCGAGTACGTCCTGCTGGACCTTAGGGAGATAGACGAGTGGACCTCCTACACCCACAGGAGGGTGGCCTCCAACGGAAGCTTCGGGATCCAGGCCTTCACAGACAGCGTTGTCCTGTTCAGGAGGGGGGCCGAGACCTCCCCCGACACAGCCAGGCAGCTGGAGCACAGGGTCTACCACGCCTGCCGCGAGATGCACATCGGCGTCGGCGTCGCCGTCCCCGACTCCTCATCGGATGTGGGTAAGGTAGCCCTCAGCCCCAGGGGCTCGGCTCAGGGATTTCTGATCTACGGGCCCTACGTCTACATGACAGAGGGCGTCTACGATGTCTCTTTCCGCATCCAGGTCTCACAGCCCTGGGAGGGGTACGTCGGGACCTTCGAGGTCACGTGCGACCAGGGCAGGCAGCTGCTGACCAAGAGGGCCCTCTACGGGTACGAGTTCCCCTCACCCGAGTGGAGGGAGATGCGCCTTCTACTCTCCCTCGACGGGCCCAAGGAGCTTGTCGAGTTCAGGCTCCGCACGGCGGGCGCGGCGGACGTCAGGATAGACAGGATCGAGGTGAACAGAACCGACCTCAGGCCCGGGACCACCGCCTCAACGATCACGTTCAACTACGTGGACTTGCTGGTTGACGAGGGCGAGCTCACCGATGACTATATCCTACGCCATCTCCCGGCCGAGGACGAGGTCTTCTGGTACGGCCCCTACCATGGGCTCCCCCTAGGCGACTACGACGTGACCTTCTACCTGAAGGCGATCCTCTCCGGCGCCTCGGACAACGGTACGCTGGTTACTCTAGACGCCTGCTACGGGGAGGGGAGGCACGTGGTCAGCAGCCGCGACGTGACCTGGGATGACCTTGAGGACTCCGGGCTGATGAACGGATGGTCTGCGATAACAGTGAACGTGACCGTCAACTCGCCCGAGGCCGTCCTTGAGCTGAGGGGGCTCCACACCTCAGGCGGCTGTGAGCTCTACCTCGGCCACATCCTCGTCGAGCAGAGATTGGACGAGACTGGGTAGCTAGCCTCCGGGTAGCTCCCTCTTGCCGAGGGCTATGGCCACCGAGGCCTCAGCTATAACCTGCATCGGGTCCAAGGTCGGCACGGGCAGGTCCCCCTCTTTGAGGACTAGGGAGACCTCGGTGCAGCCGCAGATGACCGCCTGGGCGCCGTCCTCGATCAGGGCCTCTGCCACCCGGAGGAGCATCTCCCTCCCGGTCTCCAGGTCCCCCGTCTTTATGCGGTCATATATGGCGCTCATCGTCTCCGCCTGCAAGCTCTCCGAGGGCGTGAGAACCTCGACTCCGTGTCTGCCGAAGTTGTCGTGGTAGATGCCGCTCCTCACGGTCCCGTCCGTCGCGATGAGGCCGACCCTCCTAGTCGTGGGGGAATTCTCGGCGAACCACTGCGCGGTGAGCTCTATCATGTTGAGCACCGGTATATCGACCCCAGCCCTCAGCTCGTCTATAAAGTAGTGGGCTGTGTTGCAGGGCATTATGAGAAAGTCGGCTCCCGCTTCCTCAAGGGCCCTGGCGGCCATCATCATCTCGGGGATGGGGCTCTCTCCTCCCCCCAGTATCGCACCGGTGCGGTCCGGAACCTTGGAGTTGCTGTAGATGATGACCCTGACGTGGTCCTGATCCCGCCTGACGGGGGTGGCCCTTATGATCCTGTAGTAGAGGTCGGCGGTGGCTTCAGGGCCCATACCCCCCAATATCCCGATGATCTTCTCCACCATCATCAACCTGCCTCTAGCGTTTCAGCTTGTATTCATCTACCCATTAATTCAACTTTCGCTTTATCCGATGAGCGAGGCTCAGGCATCAGCCTCCTAGCGCTTTCCTTCGCAAAAGGGGGTTCTGCCAGTTATGCAGTATGTGCAAACCTTGTCCTCAGGGAGGTCTATGGCGTTGACGATGTTCCGTGGGGAGTTGTACCTCACACGGGTGATCGAGGGCAGCTTGGACGCCACCAGATCCCCGATCTCCTCTAGGGTCATGCCCTTGTAGGGAGCAGCGGTCAGGGGCTTGTCCTCGGGGTCTGAGAAGCAGGGGTAGAATATGGGGGCGTAGCTTACGAGGAATTCGACTTGGGAGGCCCCAGCCTTCAATAGGTTCTGGGCGATAGACTCGCTCACCGTGCCTCGCACAATGCTGTCGTCTGTGATGACGACCTTCTTCCCCTCGACGGTCTTCTTGATGATGTTGTGCTTCAGGTCGGAGGCGATCTTCCTGAAGTTGGTGTCGTGTATTATGTAGGTCCTCCCCAGGTAGGCGTTCTTGATGACCCCCTCGTCAGCGGCTACCCCAAGGGCCTCTGCGACACCAATGCAGACAGATCTCCCTGAGTCTGGCACGGGAATGACCACGATGTCTTCAGACGAACCCCCCTCCGTTCCGTATGTCTCACTCAACGAGTGAGTCTCAACTAGGGCGTGACCGAGCCTTTTCCGCACAGTATGCACGTTCCTGCCCTCGATGACCGAGTCCGGCCTCCCGAAGTAGACCCACTCGAAGGCGCAGTGGGTTGGCGTCGGCTCCATCACCTGGCTCTGGGTGAAACCCTCATCGCCGTGCCTGATTATGGAGCCCGGAGTGACGTCCATCTTCCCGTGGACGCTCTCCCCCATGCTCTCCAGTACGTCGATGGGGGCGGACTCCGACGCTATGAACAGGTCACGTTCGTTCAGGCCCATGAACAGGGGCCGTATTCCGAAGCGGTCCCTCGCCGCCAGGAGCTCGCTTCTGTCCAGCTCCTTGTCGTGGAGGGCTACCACGAGTGAGTAGTAGGCGTCTCCGAGGCTTCTCATCGTGGCTATTAAGGCATCCTCTACACCGTCCTCTTCTCCCAGCAGTGTCATAAGCTTGTGGCCGATAACCTCCTCACTGAGTACGTTGTCATGCCCCGGTATGTAGCCGTCCATCGTTAAGGATAGCTCATAGCGGTCGCTCTCAAGCTCGAGAGGTGGGAGCTTGATGCTGTCTATCTTGTCACCGGAGGCGCATCCAACGGCGACGTAGTCGTCAGGGTGGATGAATGATCGGTACCTCTCGTCGAAGACGTTTGATACCAGTCCCCTGCCGTTCCAAGTCCTTAGGGAGTGATCTCCGGCTGCTGATATCCCTGAGCTCTCCTGGCCCCTGTGCTGGACCCCGTAGAGCATGTACATGGCCTTCCTGGCCAGGTTGTCTCTTGTGTAGATGCCTATGACGCCCTTCATACTGCCCTAGTATTGCAGATGGAATAAAAACTAGCCGCTACTGAATCAATACCTCTAAATTGGCTATAACAGGGGACGTTTTGGTAAAAGGATG
>Ga0180437_10005106_pt1 | contig 18150 bp, 4 predicted proteins | sample SS_ome_4_FD_132410 | JGI IMG/M metagenome (GOLD analysis project Ga0180437, IMG submission 132410) | Hypersaline lake sediment archaeal communities from the Salton Sea, California, USA - SS_3_D_1 metaG | ecosystem: Environmental > Aquatic > Non-marine Saline and Alkaline > Hypersaline > Sediment... | reverse complement strand
CTTCGATGCCGGCTTCCGCGAACGTCGGTTGGAGCGCGTTGGTGGGACACACGTTCATGCACAGCCCACACTGAATGCACCGCGCCAAGAACTCGCGTTCTTTCAACGCGCCCGGCGGGCGGATCAGGGCGGGATTGAACGTTTTGGCTTGGGCGTGCGGCGTCAAGCGAAACATCAGCATCCCCCCGATGCCGCCCGCCATGGACGCCAATAACGCCCGTTTCGAGATGTCGAGCTTGCCTGCGCTCGCCCTGCGGAAGGGCGAGCCGAACCCGAATGACACCGACTGGGCCTCGCACACGTGGACGCAGTTCCAGCAGCCGAAACATTCGGTGGGCAGCCATTCGCCCGGTTTTTGCGGTTGGGCGGCGGCGGGGCATACGGCGGCGCACCGCGTACAGTTTGTGCAGATGTGCGGCTCGTTGGTCAGACGCAGCAACGCGCGCCTCGCAAACAGGCCCAGCAGGGCGCCCAACGGACAGATGTAGCGACACCAGAACCGGGGCCGGACGAAGTTCAACGCGACGGCGACCACGAAAATGAAGAACAGGACGCTGCCGCTCAGGAATGCGGTTCGATCGGCGAGGAAGACGTGGCTCCGGAGAAACTTGTACGCCGGTTCCGTGGCATCCTTGAGGTGCAGCGGGCCGACGTGCGGGTCGCCGACGTAGATGGCGGTAGCACCGTCTTCGACCGCGTATTGCGTAGCGGGATACAGCGCCGTCACCATGCTGCGATAGAGCATCGAGAACGGGTCGAACACGCCGATCCAGCTAGCGCCGAACACCGCCATGACGATAAGGCCCGCGAGCAGATAGTATTTGGCGCGTTGCCACCCGGACCATGCGCCTAACTTGGCCGTTGCGCGGCCGGCTTTGCGGCGCAGCCAACTCGCCATGTTGTGCACCGTCCCGAGAGGGCACACCCACCCGCAGAAAACGCGGCCTAGGATGGCGGTTGCGCCGAGCGTGATGAGCGAGAACAGGAGCAGCGCCGGCACGGCGTGGGCGGCAAGCCACGTAGCGATCAGCACCAGCGGGTCAAGCAGAAAGAACAGTTGCAGCGAACGCTTTGGATCCTCGGATAGGCTTGTCTGCGCTTCCCAAAATAGCAACAAAAAAAGGAGCAACACGGCGCCTTGCACGATCCGCCGCAACCATTGCATCCACTTGGCGTTCACGCGACCGACAGCTCGTCGAGCGCGAGCTTCCGATAATTCATTTCGCCTAGACCCCGCTCATGGCCTTCCCGAACCGTCGGGAGGGTCTTCGGATCGAGGCCAAGGAGTTCACCGGCCAACGCGTCCAGCGCCACGATATCCGTGCCGGCCGCCACGGTGTCCATCCGTTTCACGTCCGCCAATGAACCGCCGGAGGGGCCGTTGCCGGTGAGGATGCGTACGGCGTCAAGTACGCATAGCCGGGGTTTCATGAAGGCCGTGATGTCGCAGAGGCAGGGGGGGATATCGGCGTGCCATTTGCCGCGTTCCCCGCCGGCAACGCCCATATAGTTTTTCATGCACGCCGTAAAGGGGGCTTTTAACAGATTGTGGTGTTTGACGACGGGCACGTTGATTACGAGATCGCTCTCGACAATCTCCGGGTAGACGGGCCATTGCTTGAGCCGCTCGCCGCCTATCGACATCTCACGAAACCGGTTCGCATCGAGCACGACCACTTCTGCGTCCATGGCCTTGGCCGCCGCCTCGATGCCGCTGTTTGCGTAAGCCAGCTTGGCAGGATTGCACGGGTTGTCGCCCACCTTCACCTTTTTCGCCCCCGCGTTATAGCAGAGCCTGATAAGCGTGGCCACCACGTCGGGATTGGTATCCGCCGCTTGCTCGGGTCTTCGGTTCCAGCCGATGTTCGGTTTGATCCAGACCACGTCGCCCGTGCTCACGAAACGGTTCATACCGCCCAAGGCATTGATGGCCTTTTCTGTGAGGCGCTCGGCCAGTGCTTTGATCTGCTCGGGTTCCGAGGCCTCCTCTCCCGTCCACCGGGCAATGGTCATGTCGATCAGCCCGCTCTTCTTAGTCTCTTGCGCCGAGCCCGCCCTAAACGGCGACAGCGCCATGGCCCCGCCGGCCAACGCGGCCCGGCGAAGGAAATCGCGTCGCGTGTGCATACCCATAGCCACCGCTCCTCCTCGAGATATGGCCCTAATTCCTCGTTCTACTGCGGCAAAGGGCCGCGCCACCTTACTTACAGGACAATAGAAATAATCGGATAATTCCTTGGTTAACAGGCCACCGACGGCTCGTGCGCCGGCTTTATCGACGCGGCCTTCGGCTTACGGCATTATAGCCTGGCGTCCGTCGCGCGTCCAAAGCGGCGTGGCCTCACGATTCAAACACAGTTGCGCCGTTGCCGGCGATTAGGTTCTTGTACCAGTACGCCGAGTCTTTCCAGAAGCGTTCGCCGGTTTCGAGATTGACATAAATGAGTCCAAGGCGCTCTTTGTAGCCTTCCGCCCACTCGAAGTTGTCCACGATCGACCAGTGGAAATAGCCTCGCACGTCCGCGCCGTCATCCATGGCCCGGGCAAGTTCGCGCAAATGCCGCGCAACGAAGTCGATGCGTTGCGGGTCGTGGACCTTGCCGTCCAGCGAGGGCCAGTCGTTGCACGAGGCGCCGTTCTCGGTGACATAGATGGGGAGGCCGTACCGCTCGAAGAGGAATTTCACGCCCCAATACATGACCTCAGGCGTAACCACCCAGTTGAACGCCGTCAAGGGCGTCTCAGGCGGCCACTGGACCTCGACGGGCGCGCCGTCCTCGCCGGCCCGCACATATATCCCCGCGTAGATGTTGATGCCGAAGAAGTCGAGTGGTTGATGGATAATCTTCATGTCCTCGGCGCGGACAAGTGCCATCTTGTCGCCGCAGACTTCGAGCATGTCCTCGGGATAGCGCCCCAAATAGATGGGATCGAACCACCCCGTGTTGCTCCAACTCGTTATCTTGTCGTAGGTAAACATCGACTTGCGGGCCGCCTCGACGTCCGCGGCCTGTCCTGAAACCGGGATCTTGAATACGCCGTGCGGCGCGAATCCGACCGCCGTGTCCTTGGCGGAACCGGCCCGGAGCGCCTGCACCCCTTTTCCGTGCGCCAGCAGCACATGGTGCGCAATCCGCAGGAATTCGCTTTCCAGCAGTTTGTAGCCGGGCGCGTGCTGGCCGAGTTCGTAGCCCAGGCCGACAAAACACTGCGGTTCGTTGAACGTCATCCAGTGGCCGACCCTATCCCCAAGTTTCTCGACGACGACGGCGGCGTATTCCGCGAACCAGTCCGGGCTCGAAGGATTGAGCCAACCGCCGCGCAGATGCAGGGCATACGGAAGGTCCCAATGGTAAAGGGTTACGAATGGCGCGATATTCGCCCCGAGCAGCGCATCCACGAGCCGATCATAGTAATCGAGTCCTTTCGCGTTGACTGTCCCGACGCCCTCGGGCAAGACACGCGGCCAGCCGATGCTGAACCGGTACGCGTTCAGCCCGAGTTCTTTCATGTGCGCCACGTCTTCTTTGTACCGATGGTACTGGTCCGAGGCCGTGTCGAAGTGGTGGTCCCGCCACACCTTGCCCGGCGTGTGCGCGAACACGTCCCAAATCGACGGCCCCCGGCCGTCCTCCGCGACGGCCCCCTCGACCTGTACCGCAGCCGACGCCGCGCCCCAAACGAAGTTGTCCGGAAACTGCTTCACAATGCGGTCCTTTCTACCTGTTCCTTACCAGAGCCACCTCCAAATCACGCCAAAGCACGGCCCGCCCACACCAGGCCTCTTCCCAATATCGCCAAACGGATTCCAAGCGCCATTCTACGTAAGTCGCGCCGTTGATGCCAGCCCAAGCAACAGGCTGTGCTCTTTCCACCGCCCGGTGGCGCTGAGACTCAGGCAAAAAGGAGTTTTTGCGGAGTTTCGTGTCAGCGCGGCCTCATGCTCGGGGCGAGAGAACAGAAGACGAATAGTGCTAAAGCTTCGCCGAATGCCGTCGGTTTATGATATAATTTGGTGGCATTCTTCATGATGGGGAACAGGCGCGAAAGCAGCTCGCAGATTAAAGAAACGATCCTTCCGTGGGATGACGGAGGGATGTACGTATGTGCAGCAAGCTTCTCCAGTCCCCGTTCCAAGAATGAGCATGTCGGGGCCGACCACAAGTCCTTCTGATAGCTATGGTCTCCAAGATGGGCCAACGTTGACGAAGGAGCAGGCGCTCCGCAGGGGGCTCTTATGAGGAGCAAAGCTATGGCACACTTCTTGAATCCGGTTCTGCAGCTATCTCCCTCGGAAAGGGTCTGGCGCGTTCTGATGATCGCAGTCATCGCTAGCCTCTTCGCAGTTTGCTTTGCCGCCGCCGAAGGGGAGATCACCTACCAATTCGAGCGGATGTGGCCCACGCTCAAGCAACCGTGGTATTTCCAGGAACTCCAGGATGTTGCCGTGGACCGCATGGGCCATGTATACCTCGTAGATGGACAATCGGAGGAAGTCATCAAGCTGTCATCCGAAGGTAGCTTCCTGGCCCGCTGGCGTGTGCCAAGACAAGAGCCGGATCTCGAGACCTCTCTCGTAGATGTGGCGATTGACCCCAAGGGCTGCGTATACGTCCTCGACTCTGGCTGGCATATATCGATCACGGACCCGCGGGTTTTGAAGTATTCGCCCGCGGGAGAACTCTTGATGACTTGGGACTTAGGCAGTCATCTGGAGGAAGCTCCGAGGGGGCTTGCCTTTGACACTTTGGGGAACGCCTATCTCCTTGACAATAGCAATAACCAAGTCAAGGTATTTGACGAAGGAGGGCAATTCCTGCGCAGCTGGGGCGGGGAAGGAACTGGCGGTCAAGAATATGGGTACTTCGATGACATTGCTGTAGGCCAAAACAACCGCGTCTATGTTCTAGACAGCGCAGAGAACCGTGTGCATGTATTTACGTCGCTGGGTGAGTTCTTGACGGGATGGGCAGTGGGAGACGGCGAATCTTACCTCCACGCTGTAGCGACCGATGAAAGTGGGTGTGTTTACGTTGCAGATTTCAACAAGAGGGCTATCTACAAATTCACTACCGCCGGAGACTTTCTCCTTCAGTGTGGGGACATAGGCTACGGTGAAGGTGAATTTACCGACATCTCAGGTATATGTACAGACAATCATGGGGCAGTTTACATTACCGAAGACAACTACAGCAGTGGCACCGCATGGTCGCGTGTGCAAAAATTCGCCTCCAGCGGCACGCTGCTGGCCTGCTGGGATAGCAGTGGTATCCGGCCCGGGGAATTCGCAGGACCGTCGGATGTCGTGCTGGACGCGGCCGGCAATATCTACATTGCCGAGGCAGTCAATCGACGGGTACAGGTGTTCGGCCCGGACGGACAGTTCCGGCACCTATTCTCATTGGAGGAATACTCCGATTTTCCCGCTTCTCTGGCGCTAGACAGTGCCGAGCGTCTCTACGTTGCCGATGGGTTTAGCGGGCACATCCTGAGATTCACGAAAGAGGGAGAATTCTTGGATGAATGGCATACTTTTGAGTGCGGCCCCAGTCAAGAAGTGTGGATCTCCGGAGTCGCCTTTGACCAACTGGACAACGCCTATGTGCTTGCCTCTCATTGGGAGTGTTCGCCCGACTCGCCCGAAGGGGTCTGTTGGTTTGAGGAAAAAGGCGTCTACGTACATAAGATAGCCCCAAACGGATCGCTTGTCACTTCTTGGGGCGGACAGGGCTCCTCACCAGGCGAGTTCTCGTACCCCATGGACCTGGCAGTGGGCGTTGAAGGGACCTTGTACGTGGCTGATACGTACAACTCGCGCATTCAAGTTTTTGATCTCGAGGGCAACTTCATCCGGACCTGGGGAGGAATTGAGTCGCCGTTCCTGCCAGGCGAGAGGTATTTCTATCCGTACGCTATTGCGGAGAATGCCACAGGCAAGATTCTCGTTCTGGCGGAAACGCTTGCTGAGTGGGATTTGTACGGCACGTCTAAGATGTTGGCGTTCTCTTCGGATGGGGGCCTTCTGGGCGAGTTTCTCGATAGTGGCGTTCTACCCGGCGGGCTCTTCCTCACGCCGAACAGCTCGACTGGGCTTGCCATAGGAGCTGATGGAAGAGTGGTGACGCTGGAAGGCGAGACCAATCGTGCACAGATGTTCCGGCCCGTGAGTATGGGCCAAGCAACAAAAGCAATAATTGTGGCGGGTGGCGGCGCGTTTCCGGGTAACAACCTCTGGGACGCAACGCAGATGTGCGCAAGCTTCGCCTATCGGACGTTGACGTACCAGGGGTTCACGAAGGAGTCCATCTACTACCTATCGTCCGACACCGATTTGGACCTGGATCTAAATGGGGAACCGGACGATGTTGACGCCGACGCGACAAACGACAACCTGGAACATGGCCTCACCCATTGGGCAGCCGGTGCGGACAACTTATTTCTGTATCTTGTTGACCACGGTGGCGACGGCAGGTTTCGGATGAGTGGCACTGAAACGGTTCAAGCCGCCGAACTGTCCGCTTGGTTAGACGAAGCCGAGGGAACTATAGACGGGCAGCTGACGATCATTTACGACGCGTGTGCGTCAGGCAGTTTCCTGTCAGCGCTGGGTGGGCCCAACCGCATTGTTATAACCAGCGCAACGGACGATGAGAGTGCTTACTTCCTAAGCACAGGAACCATTTCGTTCTCGAATTTCTTCTGGACCCATGTGTTCAATGGGCTGAGCGTTGGCGATGCCTTTAACCTGGCAGCGGAAGCGATAGGGCAGACGATTGGCTTCCAGACGCCGCAGCTTTCCGACCCGAGCAATCTGGCCGCGACGACGTTTATCGGCAGCGGTACAGTGGTTCACGGTGACGCGCCGGTGATAGAGGCCGTGTCTGAAGCCCAGACAATCGCGGGGACGTCTACGGCGACGCTGACTGCTCGAGTAACCGATGACGACGGCGTCACGCGCGTATGGGCCGTGATCTGGCCCCCGGACTTCGCGCCCGCCTCGCCGGACAACCCGGTTCAGGACTTACCGTTTGCAGAGTTCCTTCCGATTACTGACAACCTTTGGGAAGGCAATTACAGCGAGTTCACGACGCCCGGAACGTACCACATTGCCGTGTATGCCAAGGACCGCATGGGTAACGCGTCGCTCCCGGCACTAACCACGGTGTCTGTAACTGACCCCCTCCGGCGTCGCGCAGTCCTCGTGGCAGGTGGCGACCAAGGCGATGCTTTCTGGCCCGCCGTCGAGGCATCCATCCTGTTGGCGTACGAGGCGCTGACGTTCCAAGGATACTCGGATGGCGATATTCAGTTCTACAGCCCCGTGACCTTCTCCGAAGGGATCGATGGTTCCAATACGCTCTCGAATGTCGAATACGCACTCACAGACTGGGCGATGGAACAGACGCGTGATGTGGTTGTATATCTCGTCGGCGATGGTGGCGACAAGACCTTTAGCCTCAACGCGGGCGAAACGCTTGCGGCCTCGCAGTTGGACGGATGGCTGGACACACTGCAGGAGAATATCCCCGGTGTGGTAACGGTGGTCTATGATGCAAACCAGTCTGGAAGCTTCCTGCCATTATTAACGCCGCCCGAAAACAAACCGCGCATTGTGGTCGCGAGTGCGGGAGTCAACCAGGTGGCGTGTCATTCACCGCACAAGAACATTTCTTTCTCGAACTACTTCTGGCGCCGCATTCTCAACGGCGCGACGGTTAATACGGCCTTTACGCACGCGGCCATCGCCATGGAATTCAGTGCGGATGACCAAGGTGCTGAACTGGATGACAACGGCGATGGCGTTTACGACACGCGGACTGACGGGTTACTGGCCCGGACCTACGCCGTCGGCGCAGGCATACTCCTCGCGGGGGACGATCCGCTGATAAGCGAAGTGTCTCCGGAGCAAACCCTGCACGGTGCGCCCTCAGCAACGATTTGGGCAGAAGACGTAACTTCCACAGGGACGATTGAGAATGTCTACGCGGTGGTCGTGTTTCCGGAAACCAGCGAACTCAAGAGCGAGTGTTCCGGGCCGTTGGTTGAAGTCATCGAACTGACGCAAAACGGGGATCGTTACGAAGAAACGTTTAGTGGGTTTATGGACGAGGGAACGTATGACATTGCAGTAGTGGCTATTGACGATGAAAGTACCACATCGCTGCCGGGTAGAACTACAGTCATCCAGACCCAGGACGTGGTTGAGCCGGATGCATTCGAACCGGATAATTCGGCTGATTGGGCTGCGTTTATTTTCCTCGATGGCCCTGCCCAGACGCATTACTTCCATGTTCCCGACGAGGAAGACTGGGTCCGGTTCTACGCACTGGCCGAGCAAATCGTCACTATCGAGACAGAGAACCTGGGGGCTGCCGGGGACACGGTCATTGACCTTTACGCTGCTGATGCGTCAACACTGCTGGCGACGAATGACAACCGTGGACCAAGCGATCTCTCCTCGTACGTGTTGCACTCCGTGACAGAACAAGGCTTCTATTACGTTCGCGTCACGCACGCCGACAGAGAAATTTGCGGGCTGGACACGCAATATGACCTGCATGTCTTGCGTGAGGCAGGTCCAGCTATCCCCGCGTCATTGACCGGGGTGGTACGCGACGCCCAAACCGACCTTTCCATCGAGTCTGCCACGGTGCAGACAGTCGGTGCAGTGAGACTTTCTACGGCCACCAGCCGGCGTGGCGAATACTTGTTCCCCAGCATTGACGCGGGCACCGTTACGGTACGCGCGTCCAAGAAAGGCTACGAGGACAGCCCCGACCAAACCCTTGCGGTTGTTGCGGGGACCTTCACTAAGCAGGATTTCTACCTGACGCCCACTTATTCGGGCGAGGGAGAAGGCGAAGGGGAGGGTGAAGGAGAAGGCGAGGGGGAGGGAGAAGGCGAGGGTCCAGCGCCCCCGCCTCCTCCGCCGATATCCTGCAGTAGTACCGCGGGCACTCCTCGCGGCGGGCCATTCGATGACGGAAAAGGAAACATTTTGATGATGGCCGTTGTGTTGCTCGCGCTTCTTGGAGCGGGTAAGAGACGGGCGTGGGCGTGTCCACGTGGCCCTTGGTAGGCAAAGCGGAGTCCGATCACGAGCCGCCATCGCCCGCCCGGAGCGGCGAATAGTGCGAAAAGCGAGGCGGAAACCGCCGGTTTCTGGTATACTGTAGCGGTGTTCATCATCATGGGGAATCGGCGCAAGGGCTACCCGCTGGGGATGATGCCGTCTTTGCAAGCACTCTGGGGAAACCGCTATGAAGAAGCGAATTGCCGTATTGGTCTTTTGGGGAGGGTTCCTGATTGCCGTAATCGCGGCGGCACTTTACCTGCATTGCGGTTCCGGTGAGGCATTCCCGAGGCGCACCGCCGGTGACGCCGCCTACGTCGCGCGGCTCGAGTCAAGTCGGCGGAGCTCTGCCCAAACAGCGGAAGTATTGCGTACAGGCGACGACACCGCCCTTAACGACAAGCTCGAGCGTGATCTCCAACTGTCGCTGAGCGCCAAGCATGTGCCGGATGCGCACACCAAAGCCGCGCCGGATGCCCGGGCCAAAGCCAACGCAGACGGCTCCGTGGCTCCCGAGCAACTGAAGCAAACCTCGTGGTTCGCGCAGGTGCAGGAGAACATCCGGAAATCGGAGTACAACATCACGTACCGGGAGAAGTGCGTGATCGACGGCGAACCGGGCGGGCTCCACGCCACCAACCGCGCCAACAACCTCCGCGCCTATTTCCGCAAAGACGGCGTGCATGTACTGGATCGTGCTGCCAAGAAGCACCGGTGGCAGTGGACGTGGCAGCTTGTTTACTACGGTCGCGGCGGCCACAGCAGGAATGTGTCCCCTGTCGAGCCGACCCACCGGGCTAACCGAGTTCAGTATCAGCGTTCAGGTATCAGCGAATGGTACGAGAACACAAAGGGCGGCATCAAGCAAGGTTTTGTGGTGCATAGCCGCGCAGGAGGAGCCGGTGAGTTGGTTCTAGAGGGTGCAATTCACAGCACGCTGCGCGGTGGCTTGCATCCCTCAGGGGAGTTCGTCGAGTTTCTTGATGAAAACAACGTTGAGGTACTGCGCTACTCCGGGCTGAGAGCCTACGACACTGCCGGTTGCGAGCTTCCGGCACGCATGCGTATCGCCAGAAACACACTTCGACTCCTCGTTGACGACGCCAATGCGATGTACCCGGTTACTGTTGATCCTCTTCTAGCGACCCCCGCTCACACCCTGGCAGGGGATCAGGAATTGTGTTCCTTTGGCGCATCTGTGTCTGGGGCCGGGGATGTGAACGGCGACGGCTATGCCGATGTCGTCGTAGGGGCACCGGACTATGATAACGGCCAAACGGATGAAGGACGAGCGTTCCTGTTCCTGGGTTCGCCGCTGGGCCTGACGGATGCGCCGGACTGGATTGCCGAGAGCGACCACCCGGATGCTCGGTTCGGCTTCTCGGTTGCAGGACTTGGTGACTTGAACGGTGACGGGTACGCGGATGTCGGTGTTGGGGCGCCCTGCTTTGACACATTTGGGCCTGGCACTGGTCGGGTCAACGTCTACTTCGGGTCCGAGGCAGGTTTGCAGCAAATGCCGGACTGGACAATGGAAGGGACACAGGAGGCGGCTTGGCTCGGCGTTTCTTTGTGCGGCGCGGGCGATGTTAATGGCGATGGATACGCGGATGTTCTCGTTGGCGCTCCCGGAGTAACGCCCGACGGTGAACCGGCCAATGGGACAGAACGCTCTTATCCAATGAATGATCTGTACGTCGAGCCAGGGCAATCGGGCAGTGCAAGTACGTACATTAGTGACCACACCCTTATGAGACGCGCCATCTTGGAGTACCATTGTTTTATGTATGCAGGGTCGACAGTGTTGATTAGTCCATGGGGAGATCACTATACGATGAGCGAGGGTGCCTGCGTCGGTTTTCCTTTCGAGATTAACGCTGGGCTTCGCGACTATGGTGGTACATGGACAATACAAGCAGGCCCCACAGACGAAAATGGCGGCTCCGTTACAGGCGCCGTGCTTAGACTGTTCCCCGCCGCGCCGCCGGGGAAGCTCTTGGTGTTGCAGGGATCCTCTACGGGTATTTCTTCGGAACCGGCTTGGTCTACGTCAGGGCAGGTTGATGCCGCGTACGGGTTCTCGGTGTCTTCCGCAGGCGATATCAATGGTGATGGATTCTCTGATGTCATAATTGGTTCCCCCCTGCATGACAGCGGGGGACAAGAAGGCCAGGCATGTATTTACCTCGGATCCGTTTTGGGACTCTCATTGACCCCGGTGTGGGCTGAGAATGGACTGCCTTTGTCAGGCTTTGGGTGGAATGTTTCCGGCGCCGGTGATGTGAATGGAGACGGGTATGGCGACATCCTCGTCGGGGCGCCCAGAGATCATGTTCTTGAAGGAAGGCAATCGTTTGCGCGCTATTCGACCGATACCCCCAAAGAAGTAATGCGCGGCGATTCGATATCGACCTCCCTTGACATTAGTGAAAACAGGACAATAACAGATGTAGATGTCCTTTATCGCGTGTCAGCAGGCTCGCAAGGCGCCCTATGGGACGTGTCTTTGACATCTCCTCTAGGCATACAGGTCGGTGTATGTTATGAGGGCGCTATGTTAATCTATGATGATGTAAGAGCTGCATGGGACGACGAGACTTCGGGATCCGGGAGTGAACGCTATCCTGGGATCGAGGCAGATTGGCGTACTCCACCCATTCCTGGCCCCTTGTCCGATTTCGATGGCCAAGGCACTCAAGGAACATGGGTGTTGAGTATTAACTCGCCAGATTCCGCGAGTTCGGCGGCTGGCGTTCTGAAGTACTGGGGACTTCTTTTCGAAGTGCAGGACCACGTTAGTGGTAGCCGTGCCTATCTGTACCATGGTTCAGATGGCGCAATTTCCACAGAGGCTGCATGGATCGCTGGCGAAACGCAGCAGGCAGCCGCCCGTTTTGCGGAACGAGTGGCTGCTGCGGGCGACGTGGATGGGGATGGGTTTTCAGACGTGGTGATCGGTATTCCCGGATATGACGGTGAATTGGGAGACGAGGGCATGGCCCAAGTGTTCTTCGGTTCCGAATTGGGGTTGATGTCTACTCCAAGTCTTATCGTGCAAGGTGACGCCCAGGGGGGGGCATTGGGTGCGGCGGCTTCCGGTGCAGGCGATGTTAACGGCGATGGCTACAGCGATATCATCGTTGGCGCTCCGTACGGCAGGAAACCAGGAGTTGGATCCGTCGGCGTTGCACGGATTCACTATGGCTCGGCAGATACGCTGGCCGAATCGCCTGAGCACACATGGCCCCAAAGTGGGACGGTGCAGGGCGCGGGGGACGTAAACGGGGATGGGCTTGCAGATTTCATTATCGGTTCTGGTGTGTACTACGGAGACCTCGCGGGATTGCCCAGTGCGCCGAATTGGGTGCCGCCTTTGGATGGTGCGCAGATTGCACCCGGCGGGGACATAAATGGCGACGGCTACGCCGATGTGGTCGTTGGCGATCCGAGCTTCTCCGGTGGTCAGGTGAACGAAGGTCAAGTATATGTGTGTAACGGGTCACCTTCTGGATTGACCAGTGTCATCGCATGGAAAGCAGAAAGCGATCAGGAAGGGGCTGAACAGGGCGCTTCCGTGAGCACCGCAGGCGATATTAACGGTGATGGCTATTCAGACGTTATCGTGGGCGCGCCGGGTTTCAACGGCACAGGCCGCGTCTTCGTTTATTTGGGGTCATCAACTGGTCTATCGGTACCTGCATGGACGATTGACGGCGGCCAAAACGGTGCTTTGTTTGGGTCGATTGTACGATGCGCGGGCGATGTCAATGGCGACGGATACACCGATGTTCTGGTGGGGGCGCCTGGCCACGATGGAACGGCGCCGGACTCGGGAGCTGCATACTTGTTCCGGGGCTCCAGTCACGGGTTGGCCGACGCTCCAGGGTGGGCTGTCCAGGGAAACCAAGATACCGGCATGTTTGGCGGTTACGTTGCCGGGGCGGGTGACGTTAACGGCGACGGCTACTGTGACGTGATTGTCGCTGCAGACAGGTATGACAATGGCGAGCAAGATGAGGGTATGGCATTCTTGTACCGTGGTTCAGCTGAGGGCCTGTCTATTGTTCCCGCCTGGAGCGCAGAGAGCAACCAGGAAGGCGCGAAGTTGGGTACCTCCGTAGCCACCGCAGGCGACGTCAACAACGACGGTTACGCCGACGTTCTTGTTGGCGCATCGTCCTATGACGACGCATACGTTCGAGAAGGCCGTGTGTACCTCTACACCGGTTCCTCTTCTGGCTTAGGGGCGGTGCCCGCCTGGACGAGTAATGGCGGTGAGGCGGACGTTGCGCTGGGTTCTTCGGTGGCCGGCATAGGCGATGTCAACGGCGATGGCTTTGCTGATGTTCTTGCCAGCGGAAACGGCGTAACGCATCTCTATCTCGGGAACCACGGCGGATGGTGGGCCTTGACGCCGCATCAAAGGCGGTTTGACAACGTGGCCCTCAGCGGTGCTGGGGGGCAAACGGGTGCGGAGTCAGTGCGTCTTCAGATGCTGGGTCGCTCTCCGCAGGGCCGGCTCGCCGTGAAGCTGCAGTGGGAGATTAAACCGTATGGAACGCCATTCGACGGCCTGAGTTTGGGGGAGACCGGTTCGTGGGTGGATTCGGGCACAGGAGGAGCCGTTATCAATGAGCTTATTCCATTGCCGGGACTGACGAACGGCTACTGTTGGCGAGCAAGGCTCGTGTATGATCCCGTCCAGTCACCGCAAGAACTGCATGGTCCTTGGCTTCGTCCGCGGTGGCCCGTTCCTGCAGCCGCCGATTTCCGGACTTCCGACTACAGGCCTCCTACAATTCCGGTCGCGACAATTAGCCCTGCTAGGCCAACGACGGTACATAGCCTTATGTGTGCAGTAACTCCGAGCGAGGTACATTTCGGACTTACGGCGGAATACCGCTACACGTGGTCCAACGGTATACAGGAAACGGCAAGCGATTGGGTGTCCGATGTGCTTTCTGGTCTACTCGTCGTGGACGGCACACCGCCTTACTCCCCCACGAGCAAAGGCGATACGTGGACTTGCTCCGTCGAAGTGCGGGATGGGGTCTCGCAGTCGCATTTGCCCGCCGTCGTATCGGTCGGGATAGTCAACACGCCGCCGGGGCCACCGACGCTGTCGTTGCCGGCGATCGAGGGCACGAGCGCGAATCTTGTGTGTCATATTGTGGCGGTGAGCGAAGACCCGGACATTGATCCTATCCAATACGCCTTTGACTGGTATGTGAAGCATGAAGGCGAGGGGGAATTCAACCCGTATCGTGTTGGGGAATTCTCCGCCGCCATTTCTAATCAAATCAACTTCGGCGATAGCGCGCCGGGGGACGTGTGGTACGTCAACGTCACGCCTCAGGATGATGAGGAACTGGGTGAACCTGCGACGACGGGCGAGTGCAGGGTCGTAGCGGGGGGCGTTACGCCGTCGTATCTCTCGCTAAGCGTTGCCGGGGCGGGCACGATCGCGCTAGGCCAACCGTTGACGCTTGCGGGTCAGATCACGCCGTTGCCTGCTGAGCCGGACAAACGGGTGCGTTTCTTCAGTACGCGCCCGGAGGCTGTTGAGGCGGAGTTCCCCGAGGATGTGGCCTATGATGCTGCTACAGGCCAGTTCACGCGGACGTTCTATCCCGATACGGCGTCCGAGGGCCGTGCGGACTGGTCCACGTACGCGCATTGGAACGGGGACTCAATCTACTCCGAGGCGGACAGTCTGCCGGTCACGTTTACGGTGTTGAAAGCGCAACCGGATATTGCGCTTGAGTTGTCGCACGTCTCGGCGTTGTTGAACCTGGCCAATATCGAGAGCTTTACCGCGACGGTCCGGTTATGGTCGCCGGAGTTCCCGGACGAGCTTGCGCCGTTGTTGGCGGGGCGGACGATTCGCCTGTCGGTGGCGGACCCGCTGGGCCAGACGCCATATGCGCCCATCGAGCACACGACGGACGCGAGCGGCACGGCCGTGTTCACTGCGCAGGACTTTGCGGATGCCGGCATCACGTTTTCCAAGGCGGGCGCGTGGACGTTCAAGGCGGAGTTTCCCGGCGACAACGATTTCCTGCTGGCGGCTACGGAAGATTACGATGTAACGGATGCGCGGTTGACGGTCAAGGAAGGCGCGGGCTACGCGATTGTGGTCCTCGGCCGGCTCGATGCGAATGCGGAAGGCCATGCCGAACATGCCGTAACGACGGATTACGTCTGCGAGATCCTTCTCGGCCGCGCATTCGACCCCGACGACATTTACTACATGCGGGAGTATGTGGGAGGAGAGGAGAAGGAGGAGGAAGATCTGGGGGAACTTCTTTTTGCGAAAAAAGAAGTTCCCCCAGACCCCCTCAAGAAAAACGACCGTTTAGAAGGGCTGGGGAAGCGGCTTCTTCTCGCAAAAGGCGTCCTTGACGTTCACGAACCGACCTCGGAGAATCTCAGATATGCGATCGAGACGTGGGCGAAACAGAAGATGCTCGAGTCGCCGGCGCCGTTGTACGTCGTGATGGTAGACCACGGCAGTATAGACAAGTTCCACATCGACGTCGCGGGCACACCCGAGGAGGAATACATCACGGCATCGGAACTCGCGGAGTCACTCGATTTGCTTGAAAGCGCTTTAGCGGCGACCAAAAAACAGGGACAGTCCCGTCTCGAAGACTCGCTTGCGACAGTCCCTGTTTTCCCGGGATTGCCCCTGCTTTCCAAAACCTCAGCCGCCGACCAAGACATTGTTATCGTTTACGGCGCGTGTCATTCGGGCAGCTTCATTCCCGAGCTATCCGGCGGCAACCGCGTCATCATCACAAGCTGCGCCGCTACCGAGATCTCGTATCGCGGCGTGGACAGCGATCCCGACGACGGCGTGGACGTGCGCGACGGCGAGTTTTTCCTGATGGAGTTCTTCCGCAACGCTGGCGCAGGCCGGACGCTGAAAGATGCGTTCGAACTGGCCTGCACGAAAACCTATGACTACACCGCCTCGCGCAGCAACAGCGCGCCGGAAGATGCGCCGCAACACCCGTTACTCGACGACAACGGCGACCAGATCGGGACAACCGGCGCATTATCGTCGGTTGCCGGCGAGGACGGCGCGCGCGTGCGCTCGATGGACCTGGGTCTCGGGTCGAATGCCGGCAACACGGTGAGCTGGTTCCGGGTGGCGCCGCCGGTGTTCCTCGACGCCGGCGGGACAATAGACACACTCTACGCCGAAACCACCGGCCGCGCGTCGACGGAAGGCGACGAAGCGTGGCTCGAGATCAAGACGCCCGAATACGCAGGCGGTGAACTGGCCGCCGAGGGCTACGAGGACTTCCAACGGGTCGCGGCGATGGTCGGCCCGATTCTGGCCGGGGCGCCTGAGGCGCTCGAGGGCGACAAATGCCGCTACGTGTGGAGCCAAGCCGATCTCGACGCTCATGCTGACTTCGGCGGGTTTGCCACGCCGGGTACGTATAAGGTCTACTACTTCCTCAAAGATGGCGACACCGGCCAAGTCAGTGCGTATCTCGTGACGAACATCTACGTCGCCATGCCCGACAACCTGCCGCCAGACCCCGTGACGCTGCTGTATCCGCCAAACGGGGCCGACGTATTCAGCACGACGTTTTTCGCCTGGACCGCCACGACCGACCCCGAGGACCACGCGCTCACCTACCGGCTCGAGGTGTCCGAGAGCGACGCGTTCCCGGCGGAAGAAACGATTCTCGTGGATGGCATCTCGGGAACAACGGTGCAACTGACCGCAGCCGATGGCCTCCAAGATCTGACGTCCTACTACTGGCACGTAATCCCCGTGGACGAGTTCGGCGCGTCGCCGAGAAACAACGCCGTGCGCACGTTCTTCGTGGACAACGGCAACCCCGCCGTCACCGGCGCGCTGATGGGTGAAATACGCGACGCCGGGACGGGCGCCCCCATCGCCAACGCAACCGTTACACTCACACCCAGTTTCGAAAGCGGCATTAGTGCCGGCAACGGAGCGTACTTTATCGGCGGCATGGATCCCGGCGCGTATAATGTTGAGGTCTGGGCGACAGACTACGCCTCACAGACCAAGTCCGGCATCACCATCCAGAGCAGCTTCTCGACCGAACTCGATTTCCAGCTCGAGGCCCTCGGCGGCGAAGGCGAGGGCGAAGGGGAAGGTGAAGGCGAAGGCGACGGTGAAGGCGCGCCTCCGCCGAGGGCCTGTCCGGGCGGCCTGGTCAACACCGTGCCACCGCGCGGACTATTCGGCGGACCCGCCGGGGACGTGTTGTTGATTACGGCAGTAATGCTCGCATTTCTTGGAGCACGTAACAGACGCGTATGGCGGACGCCTGCAACTGACCAATTCTAGGATCAACGGGACAATTCTAAGATTAATTGGATCCAGACCGACTATCGTCGGCTCAAGCAGGAGAATGCGCGCCTCAAACGCATCGTTGCTGAACGGGATCTCGAAATCGACGCGATGAAGGAGGTGCTCTCAAAAAAGTGGTGACGACGCAACAACGCCGCGAGGCCGTGGGCTCGTTGGCCGAGCGAGGGGTCTCAGGGCGGCGGAACGGACGGCGAAGTAACGTTCCGTGAGTTCCCACCCGCTGCGCGCGGTTCAACGCACGCATCCGCCGCCCCGTATGGCTATCTTTCCTTCACATGTTTTGCCGATTCGTGCGACTATAGTTGTGAAGAGGTAGAAGGGAGCACGATGCAGACGTCAGCTCAATCGGACGCGGCACTGGCCGCAGCCGCAAAACGGGGCGACCGCGCGGCCTTCGCGGTCCTGGTCGAGCGGCACTACGGCACGGTCTACGGGTTGGCCTACAGCCGACTCGGTGACTGGAGCGCGGCAGAAGACGTCGCCCAGGAGACCTTCCTGGCGGCCTGCAAGAATCTCGATCGGCTGCGGGATCCGGGAGTGTTTGTCATGTGGCTTAGACGTATCGTCCGGAACCTTTGCGTCACCTGGATTCGCTCGGAGGTATACCGGCGGAGACTGGCCGAGCATTTTCTGAAAGCGGAGGCCGCGATGGCCCAAAGTCAGGAGCGCCCCCTCGAAAACGCGGCGCAGGAGGAACAGCGACGCGAGGTGTGGGACG
>Ga0180437_10005105_pt1 | contig 18150 bp, 19 predicted proteins | sample SS_ome_4_FD_132410 | JGI IMG/M metagenome (GOLD analysis project Ga0180437, IMG submission 132410) | Hypersaline lake sediment archaeal communities from the Salton Sea, California, USA - SS_3_D_1 metaG | ecosystem: Environmental > Aquatic > Non-marine Saline and Alkaline > Hypersaline >... | reverse complement strand
TGGATGACAAGCGGTGTGTAGCCAAAGCGTAGTGTGTAGAGAACAGCATGCACCATGCCACTGATGAGAACGACCACAATGAGCAGGGTGCTCCAGGCGAATGCACTCGGCGCCGGGATTTGGTAGAGGAAGACTGCTAGAGGATAGGCTACCAAGGAGAGAGCGTCGATTCGGTTAATAGGACGCCCCTTTGATGTCGACACGTCTCCGCTGCGCTTGCCTTCGGCGGACGCAACGCTATCGCCTATAGGAAGCGTCTTATGCTGTTGGCCTGCCGAGTAGTAGCCGTCCAGGAGTAGCGAGAGTACCCAGAAGGCGGCGAAGCCCGTAAGGGCCCACCGAAGCTGTGCCGTCCACGACGCCAGTGGGTCTACAGGGCCAACGGTCAGCAAGCCAACAAGCGCGGTAGCGTGTGTACTCGTGTCGTGCAGCTTGCTCTGAGAGCACGATTGGCGTCCGCGCTGAGAGTACCTGTCTGCGAAGCCGACCCCTGCCGCTAGCAGACAGATGACGGTGCCAACGGTCGCCAGCCAAAGCTCGGCATAGATTGTCAGTCCAATCGCCACCGAGACGGCGCAGGACTGCACCAGGAGTAGTACCATTGTTGACGTCCTCGTGAACGTGTTTTGCTGCTTGCCTGGGGGGTCCTGTCCGAGTTGTCTCTCGCGTTGACATTCGCGCCGTTGGCCAGAAGCAGCAGAAGCACTTCAGGAGCCTTCAGCCGGCCCGTCGACGCCGCTCTATGTAGTGCAGTCTCACCTGAGTCGTTTCTTGTTTCAACATCTGCGCCGTTGGCCAGGAGCAGTTCAACAATCCTCGGGTAACCTTGCGACGCCGCGTGATGCAGTGCAGTGTCACCTGAGTCGTTTCTTGCCTTAACATCTGCGCCGCTTTCCAGTAGCAGTTGAACCACCGCCAGGTGGCCTTGCCACACCGCCTCCTGCATCGGCGTGCCGATTGCCACTGTGCATATCGCAAACGAGCCGGCGAGCTGCTCAACCAACAGCTCAATGGTGTCCGGGAGCATGACGTTCTCGGCGTGCACCTCCGCGACATCACCCGAAGCCTTTGCGCGCTGCTCCAGGCCCAGCCATCTTGCCCGCCCCGCCCATCGGGCACTGAGCAGGACGGCCTTCATCACCAGACAGATCGAAGTCCCAGCGGCTTCCACGCGGGTTCATCCTCCAGCGAAATGGAGTGCCCACGATACGGCAGAGAGCCCGTCAGGGCAAGGCTACGGCGGTTTCACGGCAAAGTGACCGGTACACTGGGTACCACGGGAACATTGACCGCCTATGCGGGGTCTAACACGATAGTTGCGGTCTCACATCCGCGCCGACGCGAAGGATAGGTGAATGTCGATGTGTCACCCGTCGCAGATGAGCGCTCCGGCCCTCCTGGCTCTCGCCTTGCTCCTGGCGTCGGCGACCGCTGGGGTCTGCTGGGATCAAGCGCTGGGTGTTGGCACCGGCTCTCAAGGCGCAACGCCGGAGGTGCGGCGTACTCCCAGAGTCTACAAGCCCAGGCCCGACGGCCCCTACGTAACGTACTACGAGACTGGCGAGAAGTGGGCTGAGGGATACTACAAGGACGGCAAGCTCGAGGGCCTCTTCACAAACTGGTTCAAGAATGGGCGCATGATGAACCAGTGCGTCTACGTGAACGGGGAGCGACACGGCCTCTTCCTTTCCTGGCACGCCAACGATGGGAGGCGGGAGCAAGGGCAGTATGCACGCGGGGTCAAGACGGGCACCTGGACGAAGTGGGATGACCGGGGGCGCAAGAAGAGCACGATGGAGTGGCGCAACGGCAGACCGAATGGTGAGGCCACCCTTTGGCATGACGACGGAACGGTATTCAAGGCGGGACATTTCCGGGATGGGGAGGAGACGGGGCTGTGGACCACCTGGGACACAGACGGGGCGAAGCTGTCGGAGGCGGTGTGGCGGGAGGGCCGTCTTCACGGCCTGGCGATGAACTGGTGGAGAAGCGGCCGGAAGAGAAGCGAGGGATCATACAGAGATGGGAAGAGGGACGGAACCTGGCTTGAGTGGGACGACAACGGCATCCTGAGAGTAGTGCAGGGCTACCGCGAGGGAGTCCTTCATGGGCGCCGGACCGTATGGAACAGCGATGGGAGGAGATGGCGGGAGTTTACGTACACTGACGACCGGCTCAACGGAGAATACCTTGAGTGGCACGAGAACGGCGAGCTGAAGGCCGTCGGACTATACAAGGATGGTCACAGACACGGCCGATGGCTGGCCTGGGACGACAAGGGGAGACTCATCAGGGATACCCTCTGCAAGCAGGGAGACCCTGTATGCCCTGGTTGACGGCTGTCCCTTCGATCAGCACTACCGGGCGTTCTGAGCGGTCCCCGGGGTCGTCGACGGCCGGTCCAGGTGCTGTTAGCCTCGCGCACGTCGGGACAGCATCCGACTTCGGGTTCCGTTGCCTCAGGAAGGGTGGTCCTCTGAGAGCCTTCAGTCTTGTGTTCCTGGTGTTGCTTCCGGTGGGCCTGGGGTGCCACCGCGGTCCCTCGGAGCCGCTACCCAGCGGCCCGCAGACTGGCGATGCTATGCGGCCCGTTCCGAGACCGCTGATCTCTCGGTCCGCGTACGAAGACGATGTGCTGGAGGCTGTCTTCCGCTATCAGTTCAGCCACGATCTCTCCGGCCTGCAAGGGCGTGCCAGAGCGTTCTTCGTGTCTGTCTATGACGGAGATCCGAGCAACAGGCTCATGGACAGGTTCGAAGGACATGAGCCGCCCGTCAAGGGAGTGTCGGAGTGCGAGATCTCATCGAAAGCCCGGGGGACCAGCGCCATTCATGTCGCGGACAGCAGCACAGGCGAGCCAGGCCTGATCTACCGCGTGGAACGCATCAAGCGGGTCAGCGACACGGAGCTGAGGTGACAGGTGGATACTACGCAGGCGGGCGCGCCGCCTCGGGCAACCTCTACCGCGTCGTGCGCGAAGGCGAGGAGTGGGTGGTGAAGAAGAACGCGCTGCAATGGGTGTCGTGAGTGGAGGGTGCCGGGACTGCCCTTCCCTATCGCTATGCTCTTGGAGTTCGCACTCAGGTACGCGCGGAGTAGGACTCATTCGTCGCGAACTCGCGCTGGAGTCCGGGAAAGCGAGCGGCGCCAGGCCGTCGCAGTTTGAGGGGGACGGTATGCCCGGGTCGGCGCCGATGGGCACATATCTCGACAGAGAGGACCTCGATAGGCTCCTCGGCGCACTGCCGAGGGTTCTTGGCAGAACTCAGCTGGCAAACAGATTCCCCGGGTTGAACACTCCGTCTGGGTCGAAGCGCGCTCTCAGTTCTCGCATTTGAGCAATGCCACGGTCGCCATACATCAACCGCAGCAAGGCGACCTTCAGCTTGCCGATGCCATGCTCAGCGGACACGGAGCCGCCCCACGCCACTACGCGCTCTGCCCACGCGTAGTAGATCGCTTTGGCGCGTTCATACTCGTCCAAGTTGTGTGGGAGGACGTTGACGTGGACATGGTTATCACTGATATGACCGAAGATCACAGATTCCAGCCCGGCTTCAACTAGATCCGCTCGGTACATCGCCATCGCGGGTCCCAGCCGCGCGTCCGGTACAGACATGTCGGTGCCGACTTTCGTCAGACTGGGGACATCGCGCTTGCGTTCAGCAACAAGCAGGTTCACGGCCTCCGGCACCGCGTGCCGGAAGGCTTTCAGTGGCTCTAGATCCCGCGGGGTGATCCCAACCCAGGTGTCTTCGTCGCTCCCTCCGACTGCAGTAAGCGGGTCGAGGACCTGCAGCATCGCCTCTTCCGCCATCTCCTCATCCTCGCCGTGGAACTCGGCATAGATGGCCGTGTCGAAATGAGGGCGCAGCGCCGGGACCTTCTCGAACGCTGGATTCTCCGCTTTCATCCTCCGCAGCAGCTCCAACGCGTCGCGGTCGAAGTATTCGATCGCCACCGGCCGGACAGAACCAGCGGACCCCCCGACGTCCCCGCGCAGCGCGCGGACGAACTGCAATGCCGCTTCCTCCGAGGGGAGAAACGCAGTCAGACCCAGGACTGCCGTGGGCCGCGAGATGAGCAGTAGCTCGGCCTCCGTCACAACGCCGAGCGTCCCCTCCATGCCGATGAACAGATCGATGAGGTCCATGTCGTCCGCGACGTAGTACCCGGCCGCGCTCTTCACCGGGGGCTGTGTGTAGGCGGAGAGCTGACCGGAGATGGTGCGCCCGGAGTCGGTGGTCAAGGAGAAGGCGCGACCTTGCGCCCGGTGTTCTCCCCGTGCGATGGCCAGCACAGAACCGTCGCTCAAGACGAGCCGGATTGAGCGTATCCACCGGCGCGTGGGCCCGTAGTAGTGAGACATCGCTCCCGACGCATTACACGCCACCGCGCCGCCTATGGAGGCTGAGGTCTCCGTTGGGTCTGGCGGGAAGAACAGGCATTCGCTCTCCACGGCACGGTAGATGTCCTGCAGGAGCGCTCCCGGTTGCACGGTGATGGTCGCAGTGCCAGCGGCAGCGTCGCGTTCGATGCCACTGATCGCGTTCATGCGCTGGAGGCTCAGGATGTGTCCGCCGTTCGGCACGGCGCCCCCTGTGATGCCGGTGCGCGCGCCCTGGATGGTGATGCTTCCCCCCTGGGCGCGGATGGCGTTAACAACTTCGATAACGTCCGCTTCCGTCGTGGGGAAGGAGATGGAGTCCGCGAAGCCGGTGCTGCGCGACTCGTCGTGCAGGTAGTCTTCATGCTCGCTACTCAACGGAACGATAGGGCGCGCGCGCATGCCACTGAGTCCTGTGCTCCCCAGAAATCCTGTCCGGGCACTCCTGGAGTATTTCGTTCCCTTGTGAGTAGATGGTATCCTGCCGCTCATGAGTGCTGCTTCGTCCTTCCTCTTCACGGTTGGATCTGTCCTTCGCGCCCTGCGCGAACTCGCCGGCTACGCGTTCCGATTCGGGTGGGTGATGGTGCTACCGAAGGCGCGGCTGGCGGCGCGGGTGCTGGCGGCCGAGAGCCAACTGGCGATCGAGCTGAACCGATCCGGTGGCCGCAAGCACCGCCGCCCAGCAGGAACGGAAACCACTCATCCCCATCAGGCGCGCAGGCGCCCGCGTCTTGGCACGGCCGCTTCGCGCCCGGCATCCGAACAAGCTCTGGAGAAGTGCCTGACCTTCTCTTGTCTACTGCTCTTCACGCCCGCGGCGATGGGTCTCCGACCTTCGCTCATAGCGCCCGGATGGGATTTCTGGGGAGGACAGGCAACGGGCAACTCAGGATTCGGAGGAAAGCAGTCTGTCTATGCCCTCCGCCGCCACCTTTGCATCAGCAATGGCAGTGACGGCGTCCAGGTTCACATTCACGATGTCTCCCCCGGCAAAGACCTTCGGCAAGGTCGTTCGCCCATCTTCATCAACCTTGACCTTCCGCCTCTCCGTGAACTCGAGGTTCTCCATCATCGCATCCGGAATGAACGAGAAATCGGGGCCTTGGCCGATGGCCTCGATGATCATATCGCCCTCGAGGAACATCACCTGGTCCTCGTAGAAGCTGGGACTGAATCTGCCATCTTCGTCGAAGACGGACTTCACCTTCTTGCAGGCGAGGCCCTTCGCCTCGCCCCTCTCGTCCAGGACGACCTCCTTGGGGCCCCAAGCCGGGTGGAACTCCACGCCCTCCTCCTTGGCCTCTTCGATCTCGTCTTCGCTTGCCGGCAGCTCGTCCCAATCCTCGAGAGAAACGGCCATGGTCTTCGTCTCTTGCCCGGGGTGCTGAATCTGCTGGAGCCGCAGGGCCTCGCGGGCGACGTCCATCGCCACGTTTCCACCGCCGATGACGATGATCCGCTTGCCGACTTCCACGGGCCGGCCGATCTTGTTGCTCTGGAGGAAATCGAGGGCCAGGCTGCATTTCTCGGCGTTGTTGACCCTGGTAGAGCGGCTCTTGGTGGTTCCTATGCCGAGGAATACGGCATTGTAGTCGGTGAGGAGTTCTCCGAAGGAGACATCGGTGCCCACTCTGGTGTTAAACTTGAACTCCACCCCGAGAGATGCTATGTGGGCGACGTCCTTGTCTACGCTCTCGAGCGGCAATCTGTAGAGAGGCGGCCCTATCCGCATCATGCCCCCGCCGCCGGGCAGAGCCTCGAAGACGACCACCCTATGCCCCTTGAGGGCAAGGAAGTAGGCCACCGAGAGGCCGGCCGGACCGGCTCCTACGACCGCCACCGTCTTGCCGGTGGGAGGCGCGGGCTGGAGGCCGAGTGCCTCCCGGTACTCCGCAACGGTGTCTGAGGCATAACGCTTCAGCCACCGTATGGCGAGCGGTTCGCCCCTGATGCTAAGTGAGCACGCGGTCTCGCAGTGCCTCATGCAGATCCGCCCGCATATGGCCGGGATCGGGTTGTCTTCGAAGATCTTTCTCAGGGATTCGTCGGGCTTGTCTTCGTAGATCGCCCTGACATAGTCGGAGATCTTCAAGTGCGCAGGGCAGGCGTCTTCGCAGAGCTTGCACTCGAGACAGCGCGCCGCCTCTCTGCGTGCTTCTTCTCTGCTGTAGCCCAGGACCTGTTCTACGAAGGAGAGCCTCCGCTCCTCGGGAGAGACCTGGGGCATGGGGACACGTCCGGGTTCGAACAGCGTAAAGTCGGGATGGGATGAGAACCCCTCGTAGTCTCTCCTCCGGTGGCCGAGGCTCGCCTGGAGAATTGAGTACTCCTCCGACGGCAAGAAGGTCTCTTCGTCCTTCGTCTCGTCCTTCGGAAGAAAGACAAACGTACTCGTGTCGAAGTGGATGTGGAAGTAGTCCCGGGAGAGGCGGAGAGAGCCGGGCGGGCAGATATCCACGCACAGGCCGCAGAAGCAGCATCTGCCATAGTCGAGCTGGGGCCGCTCATTCTTCTCGCCGGGCTTCGGGGCGACCTCCGCTACCTCGACCATGGTGATCGCCTCGTTTGGGCAGATGTCGGCGCAGTTCCCGCAGCCGGTGCACCTGTCCCAGTCATTGAGATGAAAGCCCCGGTACCTGAGTGCCGGCTCTTTCTTCTCGAAGGGGTATCTCAGTGTGATGGGTTTCTGGAACAGGAACTTGATCGCCCTGAAGGGGCTGAGGATGCTCGGCCTTCCCATGCTAGCCTTCCCTCATCTGTCTATCTCAGGTGCGACGACATAAAGACTTATCATGGTGTTGCCCACGTCGGCGATACTGGCACCCTTGAGCAGCTCTTCGAGAATGACGAGCCCATGAGGATAGGAGGGGGTCCTGAAATGGACCCGGTAGGGTTTGTCGCCGCCGTCGCTCACCATATAGAGCCCCAGCTCTCCGCGGGAGGACTCACACCTGACGTAGGTCTCGCCGGGGGGGATTTCCCACTTGAACGGATTCGGGACCCTGTTGTACACCTCTCCCTTGGGCATTGCCTCCAGCAGCTTGAAGATCATGTGGACGCTTTCGATCATCTCGTCTCTGATGACCCATACCCTCGAGTAGGCGTCGCCCTCCTCCCGTGTGGGCACCTCCCAGTCCACCTGATCGTAGGCCGCGTAGGGCTCGACTTTCCTGATATCGTATCTCATGCCCGTCGCCCGGAGCACCTGTCCCGTCCCGCCGAGGGCCTGCGCGCGCTCCTGGCCTATCTTGGCTATGCCGTGGGCCCTTTCATAGAAGAGGCGGTTGTTGAAGAACGTCGAGTCATAATCGGGAACACAGCCGCCTATGGAGTGGAGCGTCTCGACGATTCTGTCCTCGAATCCATCCGGGAAATCGCGCCTGACGCCCCCCGGCCAGATGTAGATGTGATAGACGCGCCCGCCGGTGAGCTCCTCGAACAAGTCGAGCACCAAATCCCGGTGGTACATGGCCCACTGAGCCGGGGTATCGAAGCCGAGCATATTCGAATAGGCCCACAAGCCGAAGAGGTGCGAGCCAACGCGGGCCAGCTCCAGGTATATGCTCCGTATGTACTGGGCGCGCTCCGGCACCTCTATCCCCGCTAACTTCTCCACGCCCATGGCGTAAACCATCTCCATGGAGTCGGGCTCGACGACGTTCACCCGGCACACCAGGGGGAAGTTCTGCATCCAGGTCCGGTACTCCATTAGCTTCTCGAAGCCCCGATGGAGGTAGCCTGGGTTGGCCGTGGCCTCGACTATTCGGTCTCCCCGGACTTTCAGCGTGATGCTGAAGTTCCCGACCATACCGAGGTGCTGAGGGCCAAAGTACAGCTCCAGCTCCCTTTCGCCAGCCCTGTCTGTTGACTCGTGAATCCCTGTCATGACTCGCACTTCGCTCGTGTGCACTGCCTATTTGTCCACCGGAGGAATCGCACCGAAAACCTCTTCTACGTACCTTCTGGTGTCGAAGTCCTTCCTGAAGGGGGGTATTTCGTACTCCCTCTCCAGGAAGAGGGGGATGAGGCGGGGGTGGCCCACGAAGCGCACCCCGAAGAGCTCATGTATCTCCCGCTCGTAGGGCTCCGCATTTGTGAAGACGCCGATCACAGATTGGAGTTCCGGATTGTCCCGCGGGATCTCTGTCTTCAGCAATACATGAAGCCTCTGCTCGGGGCCGTACTCGGTGTTGCTCCGCAGGTAGCAGCTCAGGATGTAGACTACTTCGAGTATCCCTCTCTCCTGCCAATCAACGCAGGAGAGAAGCGCCAGATGGTCGAGGCCGTTCTCCTTGAGGTAGCTCAGGACCGCGGGAATACTGTTCTTAGGCGCCACGACCGAGATCCTGCCGTCTTCCGGGCACCTGACTTCCACGTCCTTGAAGGTGGATTCCAGGCCTGTGTGCAGCGATGAGATCATTCGCTCTCTTCCTCGGCCGAGCTGTCGCACGGATACAGCGGGGGCCAGCCAAGGTCCCCGAAGAGCATCTCCTGGTTCCGCCGGTAGGCTGCGTAGTGCTTCCGGTATCGAATGTATCCGTCGGCCATGCCCTTGTCGATCAGGGTCCACAGATGCGTCACTCCGATGAAGACGGCCTCCGGCCGCGGCATGCAGCCGGCGATCCATCCGTCAACAGGGATATACTTGTCGAGGTGCTTGATGGTGTTATACGAGTCCCAGTACATGCCGCCGTTTATGGGGCAGGACCCGAACCCCACAGTGAACTTCGGGTCCGGCATCTGTTCGTAGGTTCTTATTATCGCCTTCAGCGTCTTGAGCGAGACATATCCGGTGATCAGGAAGAGGTTCCCCTGCCTGGGCGTGGCCACCGCCTTGATGCCGAACCGCTCCGCGTCCCATCTCGCAGTTATGCACGGGGGAATCTCGATTATGCCGCAGCCCGTGCAGAAGTACACGGCATGGAGCGAGTACTTGTGGGCCATCTCGCCCGGGCTTTTCAGCCACTTCGCGATCTGGCTTCTATCCATATGGTCAGATCCTTCCGTCGGCCGTCTTGTCGGGTCTGCGCTTCATCTCGAGAAGACCGTGATGACCATCTGCAGCAACGCCAGACCTATCGGCCACGTCCAGCAGAACTTCACAGCGTTCTCGATCCTCACTCTCGGGAGGACGGCATTGATCACTTCCACGACGAGGAAGACGCCCACCACCTTGAGGAGGAAGGTGACAACATTCAGGCCTCCCCCCAGGAAGAAGTCCACGAAGAGGGCGATCACTACGAATAGATGAACCGCCTGCTGCACCGTCAGCAGGGCCAAGTACCTGCCGCCATATTCGGCCAGTGGCCCCGACGCTATCTCCTGGGGCGCGCCCACTACATCGAAGGGCCTTAGGCCAACCATGGCCGGAAGTATGAGAAACCCCGCTGCGGCCGCCAGCGGCAGCGATAGGATTCCCCAGGTCGCATCCTGCTGTCGGGAGACTATCTCCGCCATCGAGATCGTCCCGTAGTGCGACATGACGACTAGAATCACCAGCAGGAAAGGCAACTCGTAGGCCAACGCGAGCAGCATCTTCCGGCTGACCCCTATGCTGGCGTTTGGATTCGCCGAGGCGCCCGCTCCAAGCGCAATGCTGAGGGGACTCAACAGCATGAGGTAGATGACGACCAGGAGCCCTCCAGACGACGAAAGGGGGCAGAGTAGCCCATGAGCGAGAGGGTATGATCCGGGAGGGGCATTCGTTCCGCCGAGTGGTATGAACAGCACGGTTACCAAGGAACCCGCGAGCGCGAAGACCGCGCTGAGCTCGAAGAGCGCGCCGTGAGATATGCTCCGCTGAGTCATCAGCCTGATGACGTCAATGATGGGCTGGTAGATGGGGGGGCCGTACCGGCGGTGAATGCGCGCGATGACTATGCGCGAAAGGCCGAGCAGAAACACTGCGACCACAAGGGCGATAAGCGGAGACAGCACGATCTGGATGACTTGCGTCACCATATATGCCACACCAATTGCAGGAAGATCAGCAGCGCCAGGAAGGAGACGATGTAGAACACATAGGTGCCCGTGTATCCCGTGTACATCCTCCTGCTCCGGTCGGCGATCCCGCGGCCCTTCGCGGCGAGCCAGTAGTAGAACTGGTCCACCCGGTCCTTCAGGTAGGGCGAGATCATGCGGTAGAGCGGGTCGTAGAAGTCCACGGTGTGATGGTACTTATCGGCTGGCACGGCAGCGCCCGCGGCGTAGCTGTCCTCTTGAGGGACCCTGCGTCCTTTCGCGCCCAGCCGCATCAGCAGAAAGACCGCCACGAAGGCGATCACGATGGCGAAGCAGATGTTGAGCATGTTCAGCGCCCCCGCCTCGCTCGCCAGACCCCAGGGAGTCAACCTCAGTGCCTCAAAGCCCATCGCCTCCTGGATGCTCTGGATGACGGAGAGGGGGATACCGGGCAGAATACCAAACAGAAGAATCGCCACTGACAATACAATGATGGGCAACTGCATACTGAAAGGCGACCTGCGTACTTCGCGGTATTTTTCGGGAAGCTGCCCGAGAAACATGTTGTGCAGGAACTTGTAGACCGAGAGGATGGTGCCCCAGGTTCCTACCAAAGCAGCGAAGGCCAAGAAAGGATAGTGCCCAATGATCAACGCCTTATAGATGAGCCATTTGGAGACAAAGCCGTTCGTCAAGGGGACACCGATCAGTCCACAGATCCCCAGCAGGCCGCCCATGAACGCAATGGGCATCCTACTGACTAAGCCGCCTAACGAGTTCAGATCTCTCTCCCCCTGTGTTCGGTATTGGACCGCTCCCACGCTCATGAATAGCAGGACGATGTAGATGGCGTGATTGAGGGTGTGAAAAACCCCTCCGGCAACCCCCAGGCTTGTTCCAAGGGCGATGCCCAACACCATGTAACCCCCCTGCCCGATCCCATGCCAGGCCAACAGTCGCTTGGCGTCGTTCTGCAACATGGCGATGAAGGTGGGGATGACTATAGTAACAGCTCCCAACCAGGCCAGCACGTACTTGAAGAGGCCTGTCCCCGAGCCTATGTCAGGCGCGCCAGCGATGCCCGCTATCACGTACATGATAAGGAGGAACCCGTACATCCCCATGCGGGTGAGCATTCCCGACAGTACCGCGGTGAACGGGGAAGGCGCGTCCGCATAAGAGTCCGGCAGCCACGTGTGCAAAGGCACGACGGCGTTCTTTATGCCGAAGGCGATACCGAAGATGATAAGGATGAAGACGATGTACCCAGACGAGGCGCGAGCGAGAATGGCAGGAATGTTCGAGATATGCAGGGTTCCACAGGTGGTGTAGAGTGACAGCATCCCCAGCAGCATGGCCCCAGAGCCGATGATTGACGCAATTATGTACTTCATCCCGGCAGCCAGGCCGAGGCCACGATTGTAGCTTATGAGTAGGAATGTGCTCCAGGACATGATCTCCCAGAAGATGAAGAAACTGACAAAGTCCCCCGCCAATACCACCCCGAGCATCCCCGCGTTGACCAGGAGCATCATCGAGTAGTAGAAATCCGTCCTCTCCCTGTTCCTCATATAGCTCAGAGAGAAAATGATGCAAAGCGCGCTCAAGCTAGCGGTGGCGATGGCAAAGAACCAAGCCAGCGGATTCAACCTCAGCACCAGCTCCACGCCGAGGAAGTCGGGAACGTAGACCAGCTCGCGCCATGCTCCGTAGCCGAGGCCGATAAGCCCGACGAGCAAGAGAGTGCTGAGCACGGCCAGGCTGTCTCGCAGGCGAGCGTGCACCTTGCCGGCAAGGTAGACCAAAGCGGCACTCCCGAAGGCCACGATTAGCACTGTTACAGGTGACATTCTCAGAAGCCCAACACGTGGTGAATGTAAGCGGCCTTATCCAGCAGGTCCCTCGCCGCGGGACCGAGATAGTGCGTCAGCACGCTGGGGTAGACACCGACGGCAACTATCAGGGCCGCGAGGAGGCAGATGGGCACCAGAGCAGAGACGGGTGCCTCGTCCTTGTCTACCCCGGCCGCCGCCCCGCCCTCCGGTGGCGGCCTGAAGTGCAGCCCCTGAACGATGCGGAAGAAGTAAGCGCCCTCTATCACCGTGCCCAGCAGGACAATCGCCACCAAAGCCGTGAAGAGCGGATCGGCCCTCTCCAGCGCGGCCCTGATAACCGTGAACTTGGCGGGAAAGCCAATGAACGGAGGCAGGCCCACGAGCGAGAAAGCACCGATGGTGAAACAGAGCGCACTCACGGGCATTCTCCTGCCCATGCCGTGCAGGGAGGAGATCTCCATGGAGCCCGTCCGGTAGATCATATAGCCGACCGAGAGGAAAAGCAAGGCCTTGGCAAGCGCGTGGCTGACCACGAGAAAGAGGGCCCCCTGAACGCCCGAGGAAGAGGCAAGGCCGAGCGCGAAGACAATGAGGCCGATCTGCCCGATGCTGGAGTAGGCGAGCAGTCTCTTGATGTTGTTCTGGCTGAAGGCGGACATCTCACCGACGAGGAGGGTGAGAATGCCGACGACGAGCACAAGCAATGGGATGGTGGCCGCCCCGTAGATGGTGAAGACCACCCTCGCGACCGCGTAGACGCCGGCCTTGATCGCTATCCCGGATAGGATGGCGCTGATGGAGGAGGGAGCGGAGGAGTGGGCATCCGGCAGCCAGGCGTTCAGCGGCAATACCGCCGCCTCCACGCCGAAGCCGGTGATCAGGAATGCCATGGGCAGGAAGAGCTTCATCGGGCTGACGGAGTCGATGCTGCGCGCTATGTCGGCCATGCTCAGCGTGCCGAAGAGCCCATAGACGAATCCGATGCCTACCAGGACCAGGCTGGAGCCGATGGCCCCCTGGATCAAATACTTGGCCGATGACTCTATCCCCGCTCTGTCGCCGCGGCAGCCGACGAGGGGATAGGAAGAGATACAGAGGATCTCAAAGAAAACGAAGAGGTTGAACAGGTCGCCGGTCAGGACCATGCCCGTGGCGCCGGTGAGCAGAAGCAGGTAGAGGGTGTGGTATCTTGCGACGGCCTCCTCCCTCACGTAGCCGATGGCATAGATCGCCACCACCAGGCCGACGAGCGCGATAAGGAGGCTCAGCCCCACGCCGAGCGGCCCCGCCACCAGGTGAATGGAGAAGGGCGGCCGGAAGCCGGCCGTCTGGACTACCCACGGCTCCTGAAGGACCCGCGGCAGCAGCAGCAGGGCAACCACGAAGTTGAACGCCATCGCCGCGGCGGGGACATACCGGGTCAGCTTCTGCGAGATCAGTCCCAGTAGGGGGATGATGAATGCCAGGGCCAGGGGCACCGCTATCAACAGGATCGGGCTCACCACTTCAGCTCCGTGATCTTGCGCAGATCCAAAGTGCCGTAATGCTGGTAGAGGCGAATGGCCATGGAAAGGGCCAGCGCCACGACCGATACTCCAATCACGATCGCCGTCAGCACGAGAGCCTGCGGGACCGGGTCCACCATCTCCTTTCCTGCGCCGTCGGCCTGGGAGAAAATGGGCGCGGTGCCCATGTGAAGGTAGCCCACGGAGACAAGGAACAGGTTCACCCCCGTATCTATGAGATTTATCCCTATGATGACCTTGATGAGATTGCTCTTCACCAGCACGACGTAGAGACCGATCAAAACGAGGGCGAAGCAACCGATGTAGTGGATGTAGTCCGACAGGAAACTCATCTTCTGGCTCCGCTGAGATCGCCGAGAATTCCACCCAGCTCGGAACCGACCTTAAGGCCGATGAAGACGTAAATGACGGGTATGATGCCCGCGCTCAGAAGCGCGTACGCCGATCCCTCCGGCAGGAAATTGAGCAGGAAAGACCCGCCGACGGCCAGGCCGATCAGACCCATCACCACGAAGGCCGCTCCCGAAAGGGACTCTACTGCGTTGAGCCGCTGCCTGTGGGGCTGTCTTCCGCGGCAACCTAGGTAGATGAGCAGGAATCCCGAGGCCACGACGGCCCCTCCCTGAAAACCCCCTCCCGGTGTCAGATGGCCGTGCACGAAGACATACGTACCGAAAAGCAGGATGAGCGGAAAGACAAACCGACAGCCTGTGAAAACTATCAGACTGGGGGGTTCGGCTTCTCCTCCCGACCTCCGCTGTTTGCCGGTATGCAGCAGTGCTGCCAGGCCGGTGGCTGCGATGAAAAGCACCGCTACCTCTCCGAGCGTGTCAAGGCCGCGGTAGACGACCACTACTGAGGCGACGACATTGGCCGCACCAGTCTCCTGCGGCGCCCGGCTGGTGTACCGCCTGCCGAAGTTGACCTTCTGGTGGTCGAGGAGCTGCGCGCGGTTCGCCTCCGCGCCGACCGAAGGGCCCCTCAGCGCAGAGGCCAGTCCCAGCGCCAGCACCAGAAGCACCGCCAGGCTAAGAGCTTTCCTCATCTTCCTCCTGCCTCGCCGTCCTTCTGATGGCAAAGATGAAGATGCCGGTCGTGAGCCCGGCTCCGATGGAAGCCTCGGCCATCGCCACGTCGGGAGCCTGGAGGAAGTAGAAGATGATGGAGGCCACCAGACTCACCAGCGCGGAGGCGATGACGGCGTTCATCAGATCCCTGAAGATGGTGACGGAGATTGCAGCCACCAGCATGACCGCCACCAGGAACGTCTGAAAGATGATCACTGGTTCTTCCCGCCCGAAGCTTCGAAGTCGTCGCTGCTATCGACCACGGTGCCCGTCCACAGCGGCACACCGCTCTTCTTCCCGGCTCTGCCGAGGGCATGGCTGGAAATCGGGTTCGTGAGAAGGATGAAAACAGCTATCAGAAACGCTTTCAGCAGCCACTCCGGTTCCATAATCCCCACGCCGATGACAGTCAGGAAGGCCCCCAGCGTGGTGCACTTGGTCCCGGCCTGCAGCCGGTTATAGACATCGGGGAATCTGAAGACGCCGAGGCTTCCCAGGAACAGGAAGATGGCGCCAATCGCCGTGACCACCGCGCCGAAGGTGCTCACTGGATTCCCCCCTCCAGGTATCTGGCAATGGCCACCGACCCGATGAACGTCAACACCGCGTAGACCAAAGCCACGTCGAGGTAGATGTAGCGCTCGAAGACGAATGCCAGGAATACCAGGAGCGCCGTGGTCACGGTGGCGGTGGTATCGACCGCCACGGCCCGATCCGGTGTGCTAGGCCCGCGCAGCATTCGCAGCAGGCACAGCAAAATGGCCACACCAATGGTGGCCAGCAGTACCAGTGAAAAGGAACTCACTCGAAAATCACCCTCAGGTATCTCTCAAACCTCTCCCCGATCAGCCTCGACGCCTCATCTATATCGTCCGTCCGGACGTTGATCCAGTGGATCAGCAAACGGTCGCCGACGACGTCCAGCGTGAATGTCCCGGGGGTCAGCGTGATGGAGTTCGCCAGAATCATCTTTGCGATATCGGATGTGAGTCGGGTCTTGATCACCACCACGCCCGGACGTATCGGCATTGCCGGATGTATCACCCGGTAGGCCACATCGAGGTTCGCTCTGAGTATCTCGAAAGCGAGCACTACAAGATATGCTGACAGGAAGAACAGCCTCCTGAGTCCAAGAGGCGGCAGCCCCAGGCGGGAGTACTGCTCGCCCAGCCAGAGCGAAAGCACCACACATATCCCGACTCCAACCAGCACTTCCTGGAGGCGCAGACTTGAGGTAAGGCCAAGCCAGACCAGCAGGCAGATCACAAACAGGTATGCGCTGCTGCTCGCCCGCGCCTGAAGCGGCAAGACGTCGTGCTGCATACGTCCCACATGTCTCCCTAGATGTAGTAGGCGAGCCGGGCCATCTCCGTGGCCAAGTCCACGCAGGTTACCTTTACACCCTCCGGCATGTTCAACGGACAGGGGGCAAAGGACAGGATTCCCTTCACCCCGGCATCCGCAAGCCTGTGCGCAATCCCCGGGGCCTCGGACACCCCCACTGCGACTATGGCGAGCTTTATCCCGTCCTCCCGAATGCGCCGTTCCAGGGCGGCCACGTCCTCGATTAGGACGCCGCCGACTTCCCGACCTATCTTGTCTGGATCCCTGTCGAACGCGACGGAGATCTTGAATCCCTCGCCCTCGAACTGCGGGTTGGCCAGCAGAGCCCTCCCAACATTGCCCACCCCCACCAGCGCGGCCTTCATCACCCTATCCAGGTTCAGAATGGACCGGATCTGGCAGATCAAGCCCTTCACGTCGTATCCGACCCCTCGCTTGCCGAATCCGCCGAAGTAGGAGAGATCCTTTCGGATCACGCACGGCTTCACGTCGCAGGAATCGCCAAGGTCGTGGGATGAAACCGTTTCCACCCCCTGTTCGGCAAGGCACAGCAGCACGCGGAGATAGGTGAGAAGCCGCCCGACTGTCTGCTGCGGTATCCGCGTTTCGGTCAGATGCGTGATTGTGCTCACATTCTCAATACTCTGCACGACGATACAGCGTCATCGGTCGCCTGTCAAGGGCCCGGATAGCAGTGCACCCTACCCCCGAGTACCTTCTGGAGTGACCGGCGGCGACTGGAGAGCTTACCATTGCAGTCCACTCGAGCCAGTTCAGATGGAATGTCCTCCTATCACATCTGGTCTTGTGAAGCAGCCATAGAGGATTTGACACATCAGTCTCTGCGCGCTATCATATGCAAGTATTCGGATAAAAGATTATGAAGGTTATGGTCATGGTCGAGACAGAGAACGATCACATACGCTTGGCGGCATTTTTCAAGGCCATGGGGCATCCGACGCGCTTGCGCATTCTCGAGAAGATCGTCGTTGGCGAGTTCTGCGTCTCCGAACTGGAGAGCGACCTCGACCGTCGACAGGCGAACATCTCCCAGCACCTCGCCATCCTGCGCGACCGCGGCTTGGTGACCCCCGCCCGAAAGGGCAAGATGGTGTGCTACAGGCTGGCCGATGACCGAGTCGCGGAGCTGATCCATCAGGGCAGAGATGTCCTCGGCTTGGCCCCGGACAGAGAGCGTGCCATGAACGAATCAGCGCGGGCTGCGGTGTCGGAGGTGAGTGATGCGAAGGCGAAGCGGGAGCCATAGCCGTGGGCCGCAACGGCGACGAGGGCGCGCTCCCAGAGCGATTTCGGATTCGCAGCGTCGGTGGTGGAGCTGGAACTCGCTGCCGGGACCGGTATCGGCCCCGCCGATTGCTGTAGTCGAGACCGATCTCTGCATCGGATGTGGCCAGTGCACGTCGGTCTGCCCCACGGGTGCTATCTCCGTGCGCTCGCAGGGGCAGGCGGTGGTGGACGAATCGTTGTGCCGCGGGTGTGGCGCCTGCGTGCAGGAATGCCCAGTGGGCGCGGTACGGATGACCGAACCGGAACCGGCACGGTTCGAGTGGCGCAGAAAGCGGACGAATGAGCAGAGTTCGTAGCGGAGCCAGTATCCGGGAGTTTCTCGAGTACTACGTGCTCGTGCTGCTCGGTGCGAAGAGGCGGACCATGCGGGAGCTGGTGGAGGAGATCAAGGCCCGCAGCGCGGAAAACCGGCCAATTCGCAGCAGTGGAGTGCTGCACGTGGGAATCAGGCAGATGGAGAGAGTACTCTACAAGCTGGCCGACCAGGGCTGGGTGAGACTGAGGTTACCGGGCGGGCAGTGGGGTATCACAGGCGCGGGCCGGCGTGCTCGACGGGAAATGGAGCAGACGTCTCCAGATGCCTCCGACTCGAAGCAGCCAGCAGCGTCGAAGCTGATTGCGCGGCTGGAGAATGCGCCGAGGGGCAGCTATGTGCTTGACGTTGGTACGGGGGAGGGATTTATGGCCCGGAAGCTCGCCAGGCGCGGCTTCCACGTCTT
>Ga0180437_10005104_pt1 | contig 18152 bp, 13 predicted proteins | sample SS_ome_4_FD_132410 | JGI IMG/M metagenome (GOLD analysis project Ga0180437, IMG submission 132410) | Hypersaline lake sediment archaeal communities from the Salton Sea, California, USA - SS_3_D_1 metaG | ecosystem: Environmental > Aquatic > Non-marine Saline and Alkaline > Hypersaline >... | reverse complement strand
CTGCGACCCGGCGGAGATGTGACGGCGAATGATGTCGGGCTTTGGTGAAGCCCCACGGGAAGAAACGTAAAGAAGAGAGAGTCATGTCGCGGTAGCTGGAGGGGCGTCCGCGTGGGATGGCGATCGAGGCTCGGCCAGCCATACGGTGCAGAGAAGCCCCAGTCCCATGCCTGTCGCCGTTATGGTAAACAGGGTGGGGTAAGAGTTGTCTGTCATCTTGAGGATGGCGCCGCCAACCAGGGCCACGGGCCACAGCACGACGCCGTTGAGGGTGTTGGACAGGGCGATGTAGGTCGCCCGTTCGTCTGCCGGTGCCAGGTCCAGGAGATAGTTGAAAAAGCCTTGTACAAAGTTGGATTGTAGCATGCCCAGCGCGACAAAGACCAGGCTGCAGCCGTAGACCAGCCAGGGATGGCCAGCCGGCAGCCACAAAGGCAGCAACAAGGCCCACAGTGGGGCAAGCAACCCGGCACCTACCCCGACCTGAATGGTCTGTCGCCCGCCTCGTCTCTCGTTCACTGCCCCCAGGATCACGCCGCCAGCGATACTGCCTATCACCTGGGCCGACGTAAACCAACCGACCACCTCCTGTCCCAACCCCAGCCGGTCGGTGGCAAAGATGACGTAAAAGGGGGTGGCCAACCCGTTCAAGCCGACCAGCAACCGCACCGCAAGGAAGAGCCGAAAATCTCGGTCCCGCTTCCAGATGTGGGTGAGCCGGCGCAGAAAAGGGGGCTGTGATCCGCCGTTTTCCGCTGCTGGCGTCTCACTCGGCTCTTTGATGGTCGCGATAGCTAGCCACGAGAGGACAAACAACGCCCCGGCTGCCACAAAGAGGAAGGCATAGTTGTCGGGAAACGGTGGGCCAGCGTCGGACAGGACGTAATTGATGGCCAGACCGGCGCCCACTGTGAGCAGGCCAGAGGTGACCTGTCCCAGGCCAAACAGGCGGCCTCGCTGCCTGGCCGGGACGGTCTTGCCCAATACGTCAAACCAGGCGACGGTTGCCAGCGCATCGGTCATCCAGAGCAGTGCCAGGCTGGCAAAGAGTATGGTCAGCACCAGGGTGGGGTGCCGCGCTGCGCCGAGAAACAGCGCCAGGGCCAGGACAAAGGGAACCGGCCGGCCAATCGCTGACGGAATCAGAATATATCTTTTCTTTTCCGCCTTGTCGCCCAGGTAATTGGCTGCGATGAGCTGTGGAAAAAGCCATCCGGCTGTCTGGATCGTCCCACTCAGTCCGATGAGCAACGGCGAATCGGTCAGTTGTCGCACAAAGGAAGGCAGCACGGTGTTGTGGTTGATGAAGGCCATCGCCACGCCGAAAAAGCCATAGTCTGCCCAAAAAGCAGCAAAATTGCGCCGGTAATGGGGATGCGATTTGCCGGTCTCTGCATCTACAGCGGTATCTATGGCCAATATTTCTCCTCTTACAAAAGTTTCGTGAAACGAAAAGCGCGATGCGTGAGAGGTCAGTTTGGCGCCTGGCTCACGCTTCACGCAGGGCGTGTATCATCACCAGGTATTCCCCTGCAGAGGCAAACCCCTCGCCTACGAACGCCTGGCGGCGCCGCCAGTCCCGCGCCGCGACCAGGCAGCCAATTTCGTCCAGCCCCTCGGCCTTGACCTGCTCGACGGCGGTGGCGATGAGAGGCGCCGCCTCGTCCGGGTGCGACGTGACGAGCATCTCGACCCAGGCACCGGCGTAGAGCAGCGTCCGTACTTTTACCAGTTCTGCAAAGGCCGATACGCCACCGTCGCGCTCGGCGACGAGAATCGTGGTAGACTCGGCGTTCGCCAGGCGGGTCACATCTTGCGCGGTGTGGGGCAACGCCGGTGCCAGCTGCAAAAGTCCGCGCGCGTCAGCCTCGCCGATCAGCCTGCGGATGGCGTCCCTGCCGGGCATCGGCGGACGGTCGGCTGCGCCAGCGACGTCGCAGCGCATCAGGTGGCAGGTCTGGGGCAGGATCTGGAAACCGGCGGCTTCAAAGGCCCGGCGAGAGGCATGATTCCTGGCCGCCACTACTCCGCGCGTCTGCGTCACTCCACTTTCCGCGGCGCCCGCCGCGGCCTGCTTGATCAGCGCTGTGCCGATGCCCTGCCGTCGATGTCTTGGCTGGACGGCCAGCAGGTCCACCTCCCAGCTCTCGGCTTGCAGCGTGTGCGTGGGAAAGGCGGTCACAAAGCCGGCGACGCGGCCGCCTGCCTCTGCCACCCAGGCTCGCTGCTCACCTCGCGTTAGCAGACGGACGATCTGCGCTGGCGAGTAGGGGCAATCGTTGAACGCGGCGCGATCTACGGCCAGAATGCCGCGCGCGTCGTCGAGGCTGCCGTTGAAGGGGCGCAACAAAACCTTGCTCACCATACACCATTCCGGGGACCCATGACGTACACTGCACTTTCCAAACAGGCCTGATTATACTGTGGCCAGTGGGGCAAGTCAAGGAAGTGTCGCGCAAGAATGCCATCTTGCGCCCCATCAGGGCGCATCACGAAAGGCCCAGGTTTCGTCACAGACTCCGCACTTGAGACAGCCTGAGGGTGGGCAGGCAGGGGTGCCGTCGCCGGCCTGGGCACGCTTCCACTCCCGGGCCAGGTAGTCCTGGCTGACACCGGTGTCTACGACTTCCCACGGTAGCCGTTCGTCAGGCGCGCGTTCGCGGAGGTATTCTTCGGCCGTCAGGCCCTCGGCGCGCAGCGCGTAGCGCCAGTCAGCCAGCGAGACCTTGTCGGGCAGGCGAGCCAGGACGCGGGCCAGCCGTTGGTCGCCCCGGGCCAACACGCCCTGGACGGCCGCCCAGGCAGGGCTGTCGGCTCGCACGCGGACTCCGCGCGGCTCCAACGCCCGGCGGAGCGTGCGCAGCCGTCGCTCAACGGTCTTGACGGGCGTCATGGCGGCGCGCTGGAAAGGGGTGTGCGCCTTGGGCACGTAGGGGGTCGCGTCCAGGGTTACGCGGCCCCGGAAGCGCGCTTTGACCCGCAGCGCGAGGTCGGCGATCGCCGCCACGTCATCTTCCGTCTCGGTTGGCTGACCGAGCATGAAATAGAGCTTGAGGCGATGGAAGCCGTAGCGCGCCGCCAGGTCGGCGGCGCGCAGCACGTCGTCTTCGGTCTGGGTCTTGTTGATGAACCGTCGCAGCCGCCCGGAACCGGCCTCGGGGGCAATCGTCAGCGTACGCGTGTCGCTCTCCGCCAGGGCGCGGATTAGCGGCTCCGAGACGGCATCCGCCCGCAGGGAAGAGACCGACAGCCGCGCGCCCATGCGACGCAGTTCGACGGCCAGCCTGTCGATCTGGGAGTGGTCCGACACGGCAGCACTGACCAGGCCCACGCGGTCGCGGTGTTTCAGCCCCCGCGCCGCCTCGTGCAGCACCGTCTCGACGCTCATCTCGCGGGGAGGGCGATACGTGTAGCCAGCCAGGCAGAAGCGACAGCCCCGTCCGCAGCCCCGGCCGATCTCGATAAGGAAGCGGTCGCCGAACTCGGTATCGGGTGAAAAGATGGCCGTGGTGGCAGGTTGCGCATCGAGGTTGCGCAGCCATTGGCGGTGGATAGGCTGGCAGGCCCTCGAGTCCAACCGGGTCGTTGGCAGGCCGGAAGGGCCGTGGATAGTAGGAACGTACAGGCCGGGCAGGCCCGCCAGGGCCGCAAGGAGGCTGGCGCGGTCGGCATGGATGGCCTGGGCGAGGAGGTCGAGGAGAGGGGGGAGGATCGCTTCACCTTCGCCAATGGCGACCGCGTCGAAGAAGGGTGCCAGGAGCTCCGGGTTGGCCGTGACGGTGGGACCGCCCACGATGAGGAGGGGGTGGCGCGCGTCCCGATCCTGGGCCCACAGGGGTAGCCCGGCCTGGCGCAGCATGGCCACCAGGTTAAAGTAGTCCATCTCGAAAGAGACGGAAAAGCCCAGCAGGACAAATTCGTGGACGTCGCGTCCCGACTCCAGGGCGCGGAGAGGTCCTGCTTTCGTGCTGCCAGTCCAAAAGACGCGTTCGCAGACCACGTCTGGCCGCGCGTTGAGCAGGCGGTACAGCGTGTGGATGGCCAGGTTGGACATGCCCAGGGAGTAGCTGTTGGGGAAGGCCAGCGCGATGGGCAACCGGCCGCCCCATTCCTTGTAGACCGTGCCCGTCTCACGTTGTAACAGCTCTCGGTTGCTGGGAGAAAACTTGCGTCTCAACTTGGGCCTTTCGACGCGCTGGACGCGCTTGAGAAGCGCGCACAGACGATAATCACCCCGTTGCCAACTGGATGCCGCATCTGCCGCAGAATTTTCTGTCAACGGGGTTTACACGGCCACAGTTGGGACAGGCGACGATGGCTGGTTTCTCACGAGGCGAACCGCATCGGCCACAGAATCTGGTACCGGGCGGTAGGGGATTGCTGCACTTCCAACAGAGCACGGTCAGCTTTTCTCGCGCCTGGCGGAGCAGGTCGGCGGCGTCGCGGTAAGCATCGTCCTGGGCGAGAATCTCTTCCAGCAGCGCGGCCGCACTGTCCCAGTCCTGCAAGGCGATGGCTGCCTGGGCGCGACTGTAGCCTTGAGCCAGCGTGGCCTCGGCGTCGAGCCCCTCTTGCGCCCGATCCAGCAGGGTCGCCAGGTCTTTGTATTCCGGCTCCAATGCCTCCAATTGGTGCAGCGTCGTCAGGGCAACTGCCCACTTGCGGGTCGCGAGGGCCGTCATTACCTGGCGGTACAGCTCTTCCAGACGACGGTGCTTTTCCAGGAGCGTGTCCACGCCGCGATAGCCAGGGCTGAGTTCCTGGATGCGGCCTAGCAGGTCGAGGATGCGATCCCACTGGCGCGCTGCCTGGGCCTCCTCCACCTGGGCGTAGAGCTTTTCCAGCGTCTGCACCCTGGCCTGGGCCACACGGATGGCGCCGATGCGATGGCTCACGTCGCGATAGCCGACGCCAGCAGTAGCTTGCAGGGCCTGAAATCCGGCCAGCGCTTCGTCCCACCGTTCGGCGTCGAGCGCCTGCAGGGCGTGCTGGTACTGGCCTGCCCACTCGCCCTGCTGCTGCGCCTCAGCCAGACGGGCCTGGGCAACGTCGTGGTTGGGGTCATCGGACGGCACCTTGCTCAGCCACTCGATGGCTTCGCTCCAACTTTCTTCTTCGATGGCCAGCAACCCTCGCTCGTAGGGCGTGGCAGGTAGAGGCGGTGGCGAGGGAGCCATCTCGGGGGCAGCCAAAATTCTCGAGAAAATTTCGTGAAAGTCCTCGATGAGGCGGTCGGGTCGTTTGACCTGGCCGGTCTGATAGCTGAGATACTCGATGTCGCGCTCGTGGGCGCTCTCGTTGAGGAACAGCACGTCACCCTGCCAGGCAATCATCAGCGGGTGGAGACTGAGGTGTGGCACGTCTTGGTCGTGGCGGCAGAGATACAGTTGCTCCTCGGTCTTGTAGTCAGTAGGTTCCTGGGCCACGTAAGCGGTCTTCATGCGCGTGGGCGGAGTGCTGCCCATAAAGCTCACCATCTCGTGGGCGTATTTGCCTCGTCGCAGCCGCACCTCCTCGATGTAGACCAGGCGGTGATCGCGCAGGAAGGTGAGTTGTCCCAGCATCTCCTCCAACCCTTGAAAGAGCGGGTCAATCAGTGGTTCGCACTGGGCGCGAGTCAGCGCGCCGTGGCCGACTGTTTTGTTGCGATAGTTAACGAGCAAATCGAAGAACTGGCGCAGGGAGAGGGAGGTCACTTGGCTATCGGCCCGACCCTGGAGAAAGTTGCGCAATGTGTTGTAGGCACGGCAGAGGTCAGGGCGCTCCCGGCTCTTTTGAAAGTAGGCCTCGTACATCTGGGGAATAAAGAGGGCATCTCGCTGACCAGTTCGGTCGTAGAAAGTGAGGATCTCGCGCAGAAAACCGTTCCACTGGCCCAGTGATGGGCGAGACAGACCACGCAGCGTCTGGTTGACCTTCTCGTCGTCGCCTGCCTGGCGCACGTATTGGGCGATGGTGATGGAGGCCAGATATTTGAGGATGACCTCGAACAGTTTAAGCCGCTGGTCGTGGGCGGCCATCACCTCGCGGGCGTTGTCGGCGTTGTGGTAGGTCAGGGCAATGGGGTAGGGATAACGATACAGAATATTGGTTTTGGCGTCCATGTTTTCTCCGAAAGACGTGGATGCGTGATAGGTGAAGGCCGATTCACGTTTCACATTTTTGCAGGGCTTCTTGCGCCGCGTGTTTCAGCGGCTCGTTGGCCAGGCGATCGGCGATGTTGCGTGTCTGTTGCCACCAATGGCGGGTCGACTCGGCCTCTCCACGGGCCTGGGCCAGTTGTGCTGCCTCGTAAGCGCCCATGAGCCGCTCATAGTCCTCGCTCTGTTCCAGGTGGGGAAGCGCTTTGTCCAGCCAGGTCTTGGCCTCGTCCAGGTTGCCCGACAGCCGCTCCAGCCAGGCGCGGACGCGATCCGTTTCCGGCGCCATCCAGGTGCCCTGGAGGAATGCCTGGGCCTGCTCGAGGTGGGGGCGAGCCGCGCCGGGGCGGTTGCGACCCAACTCCAGACGCGCCAGGCTCAGGTGGGTGTAGCCCCGGCTGCGGCGCTGTACCTCCTCATCGGGGATGCGCTCGGTGAGAGCCATGGCTTCAGCGAGGAGGGGCTCAGCAGCGCTCGAGTTGCCGGCCAGGCGGTGGGCTTCCGCCAGCGAGTTGAGCAATTGCTGGATCCAGGCCACGTTGGCCTCGGCTTCCTCTCGCAGAACGTCCAGGTCTTTTTGGTAATATTCAGCGGCCAACTCGGCGCGCCACTGCCGATGGTACAGTCGCCCCAGGCCACCGTAGGTCATGGCCAAGCCGGGCTTGTCGCCCAGTCGTCGTTTGATCGCTTCCGAGCCCTGGAAAGCGGCCACAGCCTCATCCCAGCGGTTAAAGCGCACATACGTCTCGGCCAGGGTGTTCAGGATCTTGGCTTCCTGGTAGGGTTGTTTGGTGCGCTGGCGGACGATTTCCAGCGCCTGATCGAGGCAGTCGATCGCTTCTCGCCTTTCGCGGCGGCCGAAGGAGACGCCCAGGTAATGGTAGCCTTCAGCCAGAGCCGAGTGATCGCCACATGCCTCGGCCAGGGCAATGCCTTTATGGAGCAGTTCCTCCGCCTCAGTCCATCGCCTTTGCAGGCGGATCAAGTTACCCAGCTCGAGGTAGGCCCGCGCCAGACCCTCGTCGTCCCCCAGTTCTTCGCTGGTGGTGATGCAGGCCTGAAAGTGTTCGGCAGCCCGGCTCCAATTCTTCTGCGCAGTCTGGACGGTGCCCTGATAATATGCCATCTGGGCCTCACCGCGTCGATCGCCCCGCTGAGCGTAGAGGTGGCTGCTCTGCTGGAGGCACTCCATTGCGCCTGCGAAATCCCCCTGCTTGAAGTGGAGCCAGCCCAGGCTGCCCAACAACTCGGCCCGATGCATTTCGTCGTCACCGGCCAGCGACAGCGCCTCTTCCAGGTAGCAGATAGCCTGCGACCACTCGCCGCTCTGTTCTGCGGGAAAGGCGGCAGCTCGCAGGAGATCCAGTCGCCGGGCTGTACGCTCGTCGGTGGGTGGCAGGTGATCCAGTGCCTCCAGGGCCAGTTCGTAGGCCCGGGTTGCTTCTGGATAGGCTGCCTCGCGTATCAGGGACTCGGCGGCGCGGATGGCCAGGTCTAGCGCGGCGGCATAGTCGCGTGCCTGGAAAAAGTGCCGGGCCAGCCGACCAGGCGGGGCGTCAGGCTCGGCTTGCTGCCAGGCTTGGGCGACCCGCAGGTGATCGCGCCGCGCCAGTGGGCCGGTGACCTGGTGGTAGAGATAGGCATGTAAATAGTCCGATGTGAACTGGAGGGCGTCGTCGCCTTCGGCAAAAGTCAGCATGCGACCCTCTCGCGCCAATTGAGTCAAGATCTCAAGGATGCGGCGTTCGTTGAGGCCCAGGTAAGCCTGCATGGGGTTCGCCGCCAGGGGAGACATTGGAAAACGCCGGCCCAGGACAGCGGCACATTCCAGGAGCGACCTCGTTTGCGGCGGGTAGCGTTCCAGGTAACGGCGGGCGATCGTGCCCACCATGCGCGCAGCAGGTGCGGACAACGACGGTTCGTCGTCTGCCGGTGGAGACGATAGAAGATCGTCGTCCTGTTCCAACAGACTTGCGATCTCGACGATGAGACCCGGCAAGCCGTGGCTGAACTCGACGATGCGGGCCAGGCGATCCGGTGACAGCGGCAGGCCGGGCGAGACGCTCTCTACCAGCGTGCGCGTCTGTTCGCGGCCAAACGCGGCCAGTGACTGAACCTCACCCAGTTTGCGCACGGCAGGTGGCGGATTCTTGGCCGCCATGGTGGGCTGCCAGGCACCGATAAACAGGAGCCTGGCGTCCGTCGTGCGGGCAAGCAGGTAGCTGACCAAGGAGAGGGTCGTCTCGCCGGCGTGCTGTAGATCGTCAAAGCCCAGCAGGATGGGGCGCTTGCGGCGGTGGGCAATCTGCTCAAAAACCTGGCGGACGAACTCAAAGTTGCGATTGAGCAGCTCTTCGCCTTCCAACGGGCGACGGCGGGCATCTATGATCCGTTTGCTCACCAGGCCAAGTGCTGCGACGACTCCCAGGCCAGGGATGTCGGTCACGGCTGAGAGAATGTCGTCCAGCGGCAGCGAGTCGACGATGGTGATCACACCTCGGTCGTTGATGAGGCGGCCGTGGGCATCGAAGCAGAGGCCAAGCGCGGTCAGAAAAGGCCCATAGGGATTGTCGACCGTGGACGCGTCACACTCGCCGCTCAACACCACCCAGCCGGCACTTTTTGCTTCGGCGCGGAAAGCGCGCAGCAGGGTCGTTTTGCCTGCACCTTCCTCGCCGGTGAGGATCAGCGCCGCGTGGTCTTTGGCCGACGCCTGTCTCATCAACGCACGGAAGTGGGTCAGTTCGTCGTCACGTTCGATCAGTGGCTTGACGTCTGTGGGACACATGGCACTCTCTACCAGAGCGATTCGTCAGAAACGTAACCTGTGTTTATTATACTGTGGCCGTCGAGGCAAGTCAAGGGGATAGAGATGGAGAATGGAGGGGAGGGAGGGTTAGGGCCAGAGGTGCGGCGCATGCTGGTGCAGGCGATCCAGCAGGGGACGCAGATCCAATCCCGGCAGGGTGATGTCGGCGGCGGCGGCGACCTCGGGCTTGCTGGGATTCACAGCCACGCCGACCGCCGCCCGTTCGAACAGAGGAATATCGGTCGTGGTGTCGCCTACGGCCAGACACGCGGCAGGCGAGACATCCAGTTGTGCTTGCAGGCGCTCGATCACCAGGCCCTTCTCGTGCATGGCAAAATGGGCACGCACACGACCGCTGACGACGGGATCCGCGCTGTTGCCGTCGAAAAAGATCTCGTTACCAAAGACCGGGCCGATGCCCAACTCAGTGGCGACCATCTTGGCGTGGAGGAGCAGCCCACTGCTGATGATCGCCACACGCACGTCACGCGCCTTCAGTGCGGCCACCGTTTCTCGGGCACCAGGCACGTAGGGGTTTTCCCGCAAAAGTCGCTCGATGACCGACCTGGGCGTGCCGCGCCACAGGCCGGCATCCAGGCGCAACCATTCTTCGTAGTCGATTTCACCACTCAACCCTCGGGCGGTGAATGCTTCCGCCGCCGGCAAGGTGCCCAGGTGTTGGTGCAGATAGATGTAAGGGTCAGGGATCTGCTTCAGCGTTCCATCAAGGTCAAAGACTGCCAGTTTGAGCATGATCTCAAGACAAGGCTTTCTCCCTCAACATCCAGCCAGCGGGGGAACGGTTGAGATTCGCCTAGGGGTTCTCTGTCACTAGCAGGTTGTCAAAGATCGCTTCGACTTCCGGCTCGTCAAAGGTGCCTGCAAAGAGACCGACGTCGCCCTGGGCAAAGGAATCATCGGTCACGCTGATCAGTTCGTGATCGTTGGCATAGAGGGTGATCTGGTCACCCTGGCAAGTGACCTTGAGGTGGTTGAACTCGCCGATGGGATTGATATAGACCGACTCTCGCCAATCCACCATCGTGGTCCATTCGCCGTTCTCCTTTTTGAACAAGGAAAAGGAGCCCTCGCCGTTGACGTCAAAGCTGTAAAAGTTGTCCCCATCGACATAGCGAAAGAGTACACCGTATTCGTTGTCTGTAGGCCCCGCTGTCTGCTGAGCGTCCACTGCCAGGGTAAAGTCGTGGAAATTGTAGCCCGCGGTATCCCACTTCATCCAGTCTGAAGCCGACACACGGATAAAGAAAGCACCGTCGCGGTAGCCCCACTCACCCGTGTCATCTGCTTCCACAGCCCACCCGCTCGCCGGGTCGCCAAAGTCCTCAAAGAGGAGGGAGGTTAATTTGCTCAGGACCAGAGAGTCCAGCTTGCGGGCGGCATCGCCAACCGGAACGAGGGGTGTACCACCGTCGAGATACATCACAAACACGAATGCACCCGCGACATCTCTTCGAAATACCGCCGCGTCGATGCGCATAGGGATGCCTTGCATGTCGGCTACGACTGTCAGCCCGGCCGATGCATCGCCAATGTCATCTAGGCCGGGTAATTCATCCTGCTCCAGAACCTCTGTCGCCCCCATGCCCGAGATGAAAGACGATAGCAGTAGATCCGGTTGATTCACAACCACGTCAAAGCCGGTCCGCTCGAGTTGAGTGGGGAGCAGTGTGGTGAAACCCATGACGAATTCGAGTGGCTCACTCGCCATGAAGAGAAAGAGACTCTCGATCGTAAAGCCCCCCTGGCTCATGTCTTCGGGGTTGAGACCCAACTCCTCAGGGGACATCTCTTGAAAGACGGGATCGAGATCTTTTACAGTGAGCACCACATCCGACAGATCCAGCAGCGGTGTGGCTGGGGCCGCTGGACCGGGAGTTGGCGAGGCAGGCGTCGGCGGGGGTGTCGCCGTCGGGGCCGGTGTACTGGTAGACGTCGCCGCCGGGGCCGGTGTATCGGTGGACGTGGCTATCGGCGCTGGTGTATCAGTGGGCAGCGGTGTAGCTGAAGGCGCCTTTGTAGACAGCCGAACGGCCAGCGTGGCAGTGGGTGTAGACTCTGTGGGTTTCAAGAGTACTACCACACCAAGAATACAGGCAGCAATGACCGCCACTGCCAGCCCTGCACCGCAGCCAATGAGCAAGCGCTTGGGCGGACCCTTTTTGAGACTTTCAGCAGGGGGTGGAGCGATGGATGGGGGAGGTGCAGAGGGCACCGGCTTTTCCTCCGGCGCCACCCGGGTGCCGCACTCGCCGCAAAAAAGATCTCCGGCGGGAACGTTAGCGCCACAATTAAGGCATTTCATGGTCGTTTCCTTTCATGCGATGCACCAGACCGAGTCCATCGACAAAGGGTGAAAATGCAGCCGAGGATAGTTCTTGGCAAGGCAACGCTGCACTCAATACCAAGTCGCGACTCAGCCCGGCCTGTACGGTGATGAGGCCAGTGAAGGGCCTATATGCTACGGGCTCCCGTATTGTACTCTAAAATCCCCCAGCAAGCAAGGCAGCATTGCCACTCGGAAGGGCCCTGGTGTGATGCAGGGGTGACATCCGGTAGGAAGTTTGTACTACCAAACCTTAAAATTCTATGGAGAGACTGTACAAAAAGGAAAATATGGTGTATAATAGTGGGTGATTGTGGTGAATTGTGGGGCAAAGTGGGTTACCAGTGGGGCAAGACCCAAACCTGTGCCCCCTAAAAACCCTTCCAGTGGGGAAGCGACTAGAACAAATGTTCTTAGGGCGATATGAGCACAGCATAGACGCCAAAGGCCGACTGACCATTCCTGCCAAGTTCCGGGGTGACCTCGCTTCAGGTACCGTGGTGACCAAGGGCATCGATCGCTGTCTCTTTCTATTCCCTACGGCCGAGTTTGAAACCCTGGCGGCTCGTATCCGTGAACTACCCATCACTCGGGAAGAAGCCCGCGAATTTCGGCGGCAGATGTTTGCCGATGCCGGCGCAGATATCCCCGATAAGCAGGGGCGCATCATCGTGCCCCCGTATCTGCGCGAGTACGCGGGTATTGACAATCAGGTCATTGTCATCGGCCTCGACACCTACATCGAAATCTGGCCGGCCGAGACATGGAAGAATCGAGACACGCCTGACAACCCGCAGTGGGAGCAGTTGGGCATCTAGGGGGCAGCGATGGCTGGCAACCATCCTCACCCTAATTATACACACAAACCTGTTCTTTATCAAAAAGTCTTGGCCGCGCTGAGGCCAGCATCTGGCAGGCGGTTCATAGACGGTACAATAGGGGGGGGAGGTCATGCATGGGGGATCCTGGATGCCTCATCCCCCAGTGGGCAACTCCTAGGCATGGACGCCGACCCCGAGGCCTTGCAGGTGGCGCGAGAGAGGTTGGAAACCTTTGGGCCGCGGGTCACACTGGTCCACAGCAATTACGTCCGCCTGGAGGAAATCGCCAGACAAAGCGGATTTTACCCCGCTCACGGCGTTCTTCTTGACCTCGGCATCTCCTCCTTGCAGTTGAACGTCGCCACGCGGGGTTTTTCCTTTCAGCAGGATGGGCCGCTGGACATGCGGATGGACCCCGGCCTGGAACGGACCGCTGCCGACCTCGTAAACGGCCTGCCGATTGAGGAACTGGCTGACCTGCTGTGGCGCTACGGCGAAGAACGATACGCCCGGCGTATTGCACGGGCCATCGCGGCAGCGCGTCCCTTGAGCACGACCGGCGAACTGGCCCGGGTGGTGGCGCGCGTCGTGGGCCATAGGGGGCGAATTCATCCGGCGACGCGCACCTTTCAGGCGCTGCGCATCGTTGTCAACGACGAATTGGGTGCACTGGAAGCTGTCTTGCCCCAAGCCGTGCGTGTACTGGCACCGGGTGGCCGGCTGGCGGTCATCGCCTTCCATTCTCTCGAAGACCGGTTGGTCAAGACCTATTTTCGCCAAGAATCCAGGGACTGCATTTGTCCACCAAAAGTGCCTGTCTGCTCATGTGGGCACAAGGCTTCTCTCCAAGTTGTGACACGCCGCCCGCTGGTTCCATCGGCTGCGGAAAAAGAGCGCAACCCCCGCAGTCGCAGCGCCAGGCTGCGGGTCGCCGAAAAAGTTAGCAGCAACGTGACGTTCTGATACCTTTTTGTCTCTCTAGGAAAACGATGGCACAAAACGGACAGCCTATCCCCAACAACACATCGAGCCGATCTCGCCGCCTCGGACCCATGACGCTGCGCGGAGCCCTGGGTTTGCTGTTGGCCATTCTGGTCGTGGGCCTGATCGGTTGGACGTATTTGAGCCAGGCCAGCGCGATGGCCGAGACCGAACGCCACATCGCAGAGTTGCGCCAGCGAAAACAGGACCTCCAACGGCTGAACGATCAACTGACCTACGACATAGCGCGGCTGGCGTCGGTAGACCGATTGGAGAGACAGGCGCGCAAGTTGGGATACGTGCCGGTGTCGCAAGTGCGTTACCTCATCGTGGCCGATTATCCGGTTCGCGACATAGATGTGCGTGGTGGAACAGCGGCGCTGCCGCAGAGCGGTCCTGCCGAGCGTGCCACACCCCTGGCTGTGGCTGGCTGGTGGAAGGCCATCGAGGATCAGTTCACTGGCTGGATTCAGACGGAACAACCGTAGGAGCCCGACATGGCAGCAGGCGCGGACACCTTTCCTCGATATCGTCTGATGGTATTGGCAGCAGTCATGGTCGGTTTTGGGTTGGTTCTGACCTGGCAGCTCGTCCGCTGGCAGGTTGTCGAGCGAGACCGCTTCGTTCACATGGTTGAGGACCGGCCTACCGGCGACGAGCAGAGGTCGCTTCGCCGGGGGCGGATCTTGGATCGACGGGGCCATCCCCTGGCGCTGGATACGATCGAGTATCAGATCACCGCCACGCCTCGCTGGATCAACCGACCCGAGGAGATCAGCGCGGTTGCGAGTCGCCTGTCTGTCTTGCTGGACCTCCCGCTGGAGGAAGTGACCGCCAAGCTCTCCAGCGACGCGCCATGGGTGTTGCTGCGGCACCGTGTGCCACGTGAGGTGGGCGAGGAGTTGCGCGAGTGGGACATTCTGGGCGTACAGGTTACGCCCAGGCCGCGGCGTGGCTACCCAGAGGGGACGCTGGCTGCTCACTTGTTAGGCTTTGTGACGGAGGATCGGCAGGGTTTCTATGGTGTAGAGGGCTATTACGACCGGCTGCTGGCTTTTCCGGAGCGCCTCGGTGAGAAAGATGAGATCACAGGCACAATGACATCTTTTACGACGGCTGGAGCTTTACCTTTCGACCCGGCACAGATCGCGGCGGAAAGCAGCCCGGACCTGGTTCTGACGGTAGATCGCATGATCCAATACGTTGCCGAGGAAGAGCTGGCGGCTGCCATCAGCCAACACCAGGCCAGCGGGGGAACGGTCATCGTCATGGACCCGCGCAGCGGGGCGATCTTGGCCATGGCAAGCCGGATGGTCTACGACCCAGAGCGCTATGATGAGTCGCCACCAGAGCATTGGTCCGATCCGGCCGTCACCTGGGACTATGAACCCGGCTCGGTCTTCAAGGTCGTCACTGCGGCCGCGGCGCTGGACTCTGGGCTGGCGCAACCCGGCAGCATTTTTGAGGACAAGGGGATGGTCGAGGTGGGTGGCCGGCCAATCTACAACTGGGACCGCCAGGCCCACGGCGAGGTGACGCTCACTGAGGGCGTGGTCTCGTCGCTGAACACCGTGATGGCTCAGATCAGCACCCAGTTAGGGCCAAAGAGATTCTACGCCTACTTGCAGCGGTTTGGATTTGGGCGACCTACTTATGTAGATCTGGCCGGTGAGAGCAAAGGGCAGCTTAAGCTGCCCAGTGACGCGGAGTGGCATGAATCGGACCTGGGCACCAATGCCTTTGGGCAGGGACTGGCGGTGACGCCTCTTCAGATGGCGTGTGCCGTGGCCGCCATCGCCAATCGCGGCACGATGATGGTGCCGCACGTGCTGCAGGAAATCGTGGGCGAGGATCAGACCTGGTCACGCCATCCTACCGTCGCCCAACAGGTCGTGACCTCAGAGGCGGCAGAACGTCTTACCGAGGTGCTGATTCAGGCGGCGGAAAAGGGTGCGCCCAAGTCGATCGTGCCTGGCTATACGGTTGCCGGAAAAAGTGGCACAGCCGAGATTCCCATACCGGGTGGCTACGATCCCCAGGCAACCATTGCCTCCTTTGTGGGGTTCGCGCCAGCTCGCGACCCAAGGTTCCTTATTCTGGTCAAAGTGGATCGGCCCCAGGATACGCCCTGGGGTGCGGCAGTGGCCGCGCCGGTGTTTCGCAACATCGCTCAGCGCTTGTTTGTCATCATGGACATTCCACCGGATGGAGAGTGAAGGACACACCGTGCTCGAACTGACTATGGCCGATCTGGTCGAGGGCCTGACAGGCTGGCGACCAGCGGCGCTGGACCAACCGATAGCTGGCACCTACATGGACTCCCGAAAGGTCGTCGGAGGTGGTCTGTTCTTTGCCTTGCGGGGTGAGGAACGGGATGGACACGCCTTTGTCCCCGATGCTCTGACCAGGGGCTGTCGGGTCGTCGTCGCTGAGCAGGCGCCAGAGAGCGGTTGTGTCGTTGTGGACACACGCGACGCACACGTTTTCCGCGAGCAGGCCGGCCATCTACTGTCTCTTCACCCGGGGCAGGAAACGCCGATCTGCCTCCTGGTCCCAGACAGTCTGGCGGCGCTGCAACAGTTGGCTGATTTTTGGCGGACGCGCCATGCCGTGCGCGTCATCGCCGTGACCGGTAGCGTGGGCAAGACGACAACGAAAGAGATGATTGCAGCAGTGTTGAATCAGCGTTACCGGGTGCTCAAGAGCGAGCGCAGCATCAACACGGCCACAGGTCTGCCGCTGGCGCTGCTGCGCCTGAATCCGGCCCATGAACGGGTCGTGCTGGAAATAGGTGGGGGGTACGAACTGGGCGAGATTGCCCACCTGGCGCGCATCGCCCGCCCCCACGTAGGGGTGGTGACGAATGTCGGCCCGTCGCATATGGAGCGGATGGGGACGATCGAACGGATCGCGCTCAACAAGGCCGAGTTGGTGGAGAGCTTGCCGGAGGACGGGGTGGCGATTCTCAACGCTGACGATCCTCTGGTACGCGCCATGGCCTCCAAAGCCCAGGGACGTGTCTTTTTTTATGGGCTGACGCCCCAAGCTGATCTATGGGCCAACGAGATCGAGAGTCAGGGCCTGGAGGGGCTGCACTTTCGATTCCATTACGGTAAAGACGTCGTTTACAGCCGCGTGCCGTTGTTGGGCCAGCACAGCGTCCACACCGCTCTACGAGCGGCTGCGGTGGGCCTGATCGAGGGCCTGTCGTGGCAGGAAATCATGGATGGGCTGCGGGGTGCCACGCAGTTGCGGCTGGTGGTGGTGCCGGGTCTCCGTGGCAGTACCCTGCTGGACGATACCTACAATTCTAGCCCTACATCGGCCATCGCTGCTCTTAACTTGCTGGATGAGTTGGAAGGCCGCAAGATCGCCGTGCTGGGCGATATGCTAGAACTGGGCAGCTACGAAGAGGAGGGCCATCGTAAAGTGGGGCGTAGGGCGATGGACGTGGCCGAACTGCTGGTCACCGTTGGCCCTCGAGGGTGCATCATCGCTGAGGAGGCACTGGATCTGGGCATGGACCGAGAAGCGGTCCATATTGTCGAGGATAACGAGGCGGCCATTGCCTGCCTGCACCGCGTGATCGCGCCAGGTGACATCGTTCTGATCAAAGGTTCACGGGGCATGACGATGGAGCAGATTGTGAGCGCACTGTCGGTGCCCGAAAGTAATGCCAGATGACGAAGCGACGAATACCAGGCGTCAAACAGAGCAGTCTGGTAGTAAGGCTGGGAATTTGGCATTCGAAAGTCGGACATTAACCCATGGCTTATTCACTGTTCCTGGGCGCAATCACGTTTGTCTTGGCGGTCATCTGGGGCGCGCCGCTGATCAACTTGCTCAAAAGGTACGGACTGGGCAAAAAGATTCGCATCGAAGAGCCTGATTCGCACCAGGTCAAGATGGGCACGCCGACCATGGGTGGGCTGATGATTATTGTGCCTGTGTTGCTTATCACCGTGACGGCCAACTTTGTAGAGATCGCTTCGACGACGGCCGCCGGGCGCGCGCTCTTGGACCGATTGGGCGTGGCCCGCCAGGCATTTTTCGGCGAGTCGCTGCTGGTGCCCCTCGGGGTGATGATCGCCTTCGCGATCCTGGGCGCTGTCGACGATTGGGCCGGCATCCAGGGACATCGGCGGGGAGAGGGCCTCCGAGGGCGGTGGCAGTTTCTTCTTCAGGTGGTCATTGCTGCGGTCACCGCGCTCGTGCTGCACTTTGGACCTCCCCAGTTACGCAGTCTGGCTCTGCCCGGTCTGCCAGAAAAGGTTGACATCAATGGTTTGTGGATTCCCGTCGCCATGTTCATCATCGTCGGCTTTTCGAACGGCGTGAATCTATCCGATGGACTTGACGGGCTTGCAGGATCGTTGTCGGCGGTGGCTTTTGCCTGCTACGGCGTCATTGCCCTTTTGCAGGATCAGGCCTGGTTGGTCGCCTTTTGCTTTACCATGACGGGCGCGACGATGGCCTTTCTATGGTTCAATGCCTATCCTGCCGACATGTTTATGGGTGGTGTGGGCTCGTTTGCCTTAGGGGCCACGCTGGGGGTGGTGGCCCTGATGACCGGTCAATGGCTGCTGCTGCCACTGATAGGCTTGGTCTTTGTCGCCGAAGCGGCGTCGGTGATCGTCCAGGTGGGTGTGTTCAAATACACCCGCATCCGTACCGGCCAAGGTCGCCGTGTTTTCAAGATGGCGCCACTTCACCTCCATTTTGAGTTGCTGGGCTGGTCGGAGACGCAGGTGACCCAGCGGTTCTGGCTGGTTGGCATCCTGGCTGGTATGTTGGGTATCGCACTGGCCCTGTGGGGCAATCCAGCGGTGAGCTAACGAGATGTCTGAGACGCAGTTTGATGGGCAACGGGTAACCGTAGTGGGATTGGCGCGCGAGGGAACGGCGCTGGCGCGGTTCCTGACTGAGCGCGGTGCAACCGTGACTGTGACCGATCAGAAAGATCGGAAGGTACTCAAGCCTCAGTTGGCCGCTCTCGCGGGTCTGCCGATTCGCTACCGGTTGGGTGGTCACCCGGAAGCCATCTTTCAGGCCGACAT
>Ga0180437_10005103_pt1 | contig 18156 bp, 10 predicted proteins | sample SS_ome_4_FD_132410 | JGI IMG/M metagenome (GOLD analysis project Ga0180437, IMG submission 132410) | Hypersaline lake sediment archaeal communities from the Salton Sea, California, USA - SS_3_D_1 metaG | ecosystem: Environmental > Aquatic > Non-marine Saline and Alkaline > Hypersaline >... | reverse complement strand
TACCATGCCAGCGATGAACGGGTCGTGGCTGTACCGGGCGGCGAGGGCCAGCCGTCCAGCGATCGCATCACGATCGAAGTCGTAGAGGTAGCCGCCTCGCAAGTCGTCGTCCGCGGCCAGAGCTCCCTACCCGATGGCGCGTGCGTGAGCACCGAACTCTGGGCCGACGGCGCGCCGCAGGCTTGGTGGCCGGCCGACGCCTGCGCTCGCGTTATGCAGGGCGCGTGGGAGCTCGTGGTCCCGCTGGGCGCGGGGCAGGCGCTGCAACCGGGCGTGCAGTACATGGTGCGCGCCTATCAGCCCGGCGGTCCCAACATCGTCGCAACCTTCCCCTTCGACCTCAACGCACCGCCGAGTCCGCCGAGCCAAGGGCCTGAGGACGATCCCGTTCCAACGTTGGCAACGGAACCCAGCGCTTCATCCAACCTAGGGCATGATCTGGCGGGCCAGTGATGTGGTATCGTAGGCGTGGAAACGATAGTTTTCTATAAGGAGGCATATCGTTATGGATTATGGCAAAGTGTTACGTCGGGCGTGGAATATCGTGTGGGAGCACAAGTTCCTGATCTTGTTGGGCGTGCTGGTTGCACTGAGCGGTGGGGGTGGCAGTGGCGTCTCGGCCAGTGGAGCCGGCAACTTTGATTGGGGCGCGCAGGGACCCCGGGTCCCGCCGCCGAGGGAGCTTCCGGAGTTCCCAGAGATGCCAGAGCTTGGGCGTGATTTGGGGATACCGGTGCTACCCGCCATCGTGTTGATTGTCGTGTTGATTGGTTTGGCTCTGCTGCTGGGCCTGGTGGTCTGGGTCGTGTCGACCATTGCCCGCGGCGGCCTGATTGCAGGAGTAGACGCGATTGATGCGGGATCGCCGAGCAGCTTTGGCCCGGCGTGGAACGCCGGCTGGCGCAAAGGGTGGACGCTGCTAGGCATCGGCATCCTCCCGACTATCCCAGGACTGGTGGTGTTCCTGGCCGGCCTGGCGGGGATGGGGATCGCCTTGGACCTCGGCAGGGCCTTTGAAGGTCAAGTGGGCGTGCGAAGTGTATTTGGCCTGGCGGCGGTTCTGGTCGCGCTTGCCTGTGTCGCGATGCCGTTTGTGGTGTTGTTGAGCGTACTGCGCACGTTTGCTAATCGTGCGTGTGTGTTGGAGGGCCTGGGCGTGACAGACGCCTACCGACGTGGGCTCGCGGTGCTCATAAACAACATCGGTCCGGCGGTGGTGGTGCTTCTGATACAGATCGGGATCGATGTCCTGCTGGGGATCGCCATGATTTTGCCGGGTATCATGATTGCCCTGTGCTGCGTGCTCTGGCCCTTGTTCCTCTTGATCCGGGGTGCGATAGCGGCATACTTTTCCACACTGTGGACGTTGGCCTGGCGCGAGTGGACGGCAGTATAGGAGCAAGGTCTCCGATCTGGCATGAGACGCCGCTGGCTGTTCTGGCTGCTGATGATTGCCTTCCTGGTGGTCGTCGTCGCTCGCATAACCGACATCCAGGAGTTGCTCCAAACCCTGGCACGAGGGCAATGGGCGTGGGTATTGGGGGCGGTCTCGTTGCAGGTGATCTATTACCTCGTCTACACGGACCTGTATCGGTCTGCTTTCGACGCTGTGGGAGTGAAATACCGGTTTTGGAGACTGCTACCTTTGGTGTTCGCTTCCCTATTCGTCAACGTGGTGGCGCCTGTGGCAGGCGTCGGTGGTGCTGCACTGTTTGTGGATGACGCAGCGCAGCGCGGACAGTCGGGCTCGCGGGCGGCTGCAGGGACCTTGTTGGCCTTGGCGGCCGAATTCAGCGCCTTCACCGCTGTGTTAGTCGGTGGCCTTCTGTACCTGCTTCTGCGGCAGAGGTTGTACGCCTACGAGGTTCTGGGGGCTGCCGTCGTGCTCGCGGCGACGTCAGGCATGGTCGGGCTGTTGACGCTCGGGCTGTGGGGCCGCGATACCCTGGTGCGGCTGTTCCGCTGGATACAAGCGGCCGTGAACGGGGTGGCTGACCGATTGGGACGTCCTGCCTTGGTGGCTGAGGGCTGGGCCGAGGAGCAAGCCGCCGAGTTCGTCCGGGCTGCGCAGGCCGTTGCCGCCCACCCTCGGAAACTAGCCCGTACACTGTCTGTCGCGCTGGTCGGCCATCTGGTAAACCTGGTCTGCTTCTACGCCCTCACGCTGGCCTTCTATGAGCCGGTGGCCCTGGGCGTGCTGGTAGCGGGGTACGCGATGAGCATCACCTTCCGCATCGCCTCGATCACGCCGCAGGGCGTGGGTGTGGTCGAGGGAGTCACGGCGTTGGTATATGCCTCTCTGGGGATACCCAGGGCGCAGGCTACGGCCATCACCTTGGCGTTTCGCGGGCTTTTCATCTGGGTGCCGACGTTCGCCGGCTTTGTGTTGATGCGCCGGATGCGGTCGTTTGGGGAGTGGGATTGAGGGCGGGCGCCAACGCAATTCCAACGTTGGCAACCAAGTTCAAAAGGAAGCCAAACTCCCCCCGTCGTTCACAGGCAGGGCTTTTTGTTATATTTATAGCGGGAGGATATGAGCAGACCGCGTCTCACCGGAACTGTGGCTTTCCGAGGCACTGGGACTGCTGCTTGTAAGGATTGTTGGATTGCGCTTGGAGGAGGCAAAGGTATGTTTCTCGTTGATCTGTTGTTAGCCCTGGCTATTGCTCTGCTGTTCACCGCCATCTTTACGGCCGGTTTTCGCAAAAGGGGGCCATGGGATGCATGGTGGATTTTCTTGCTCGTCGTCTTTCTGGTCACGTGGGCTGGCGGTTTGTGGCTCGCACCTTTCGGCCCCACGGTGTTCGACGTGGCTTGGCTGCCGTTCTTGTTCGTCGGGCTGATGGTTGCGCTTCTTTTGGCCGCTGCGGTGCCTGTGTCGCGGCCGCCGAGGACCTATAGTGAGGCCGTAGCAGAAGCTCGAGCTGAGGAAGCGGCTGTTACAGCGTTTGGCGTGTTCTTCTGGGTCTTGCTGATTGGTCTGATCATAGCCGTCGTGCTGGCCTACGTGACGTAAGTGTATGGCCAGGTTGTCGGGCGGTCGCGGCCTGGTTGTTCTGTTGTGATCCCAGTGCCTCGGAGGACTATCGTTTGGGGACGCTTCATTGGTCAGGCAAGCAGAGCATGCGGGGAATCGTCACACTGACGACCGATCCGACGGGAGACAAGGGCGCCAGGGTCGTCCACATCTGGATCTACGATGAGGGAGGAGGTAAAAACGATGAAACGGCACATAATCCAAGCTCTTATCACGATTCTGCTTGTCACACTGTTGACACAATCGGGGTGTACTGCGACACCGGCTCTATCTCAGACGGAAGATGAGCGACAACCCCACACAATCAGCGTCTCGGGGAGTGGGCGGGTCAGCGCCCGGCCCGATGTGGCTGTCGTGACGCTGGGCGTGCAGACTGAGGCAGAGGAAGCCAGCGCGGCGCTCTCGCAGAACAATGAGCGTATGCAAAGGTTGATCGATGGTCTCAAAGAGGCCGGCGTCGCGGCTGAGGATATTCAGACCCGCTCGATACAGCTGTGGCCTCGCTACGAGGATGCGCGTCCTGAGGGACAGCCCCAGGTGGTCGGTTACACGGCTTCTAATACAGTTGAGGTCCGCGTACGCGATCTCGATGTGCTGGGCCGGCTGCTGGATAACGCAGTCCAGGCGGGAGGGAACAGGATCGAAGGGCTTCGTTTTGAGGTCAGTGATCCGTCTCGGGTGCTGGATCGGGCCCGCGAAGCAGCGTGGAGCGATGCAGAGCACAAGGCCACGCAGATGGCCGAGCTGGCGGGTGTGGCACTGGGCCCGGTCATTTCGATCAGCGAGACCAGCCGCACGCCCGGACCCATTGTGCGCGAGGAATTGGAAAGAGCGGCGGCTGTGCCCGTCAAGCCGGGGTCCAAGACTCTGGAGGTCAATGTGCAGGTGACCTGGGGGTTGTCTTCTGGCCAGCAGTAGTTCGGGGAATCGTGAACTAAACGAGGGATGAGGCGATGAACGAGCCTCAAGCCGATGCCCTCAGGGTGGATGGGGGCAGTACAGATGCGGAGGTGAGAGAAATGCTAGACCACATACTTGTGCCTCTGGATGGGTCACATGTTGCGGAGTGCGTGTTGCCTCACGCGATAGCACTGGCACGGGCCTTTGATGCCCGCGTCACGTTGCTGCGGGTGGTGGCGCAGACCCGCACTGCTGGCCTGGGGCGGACTATCGATCCATTGCGCTGGCACATGCGCAAGACCGAGACCGAGTCGTATTTGGAGGATGTGGGGACGCGCTTGCAGGACGCAGGGCTTCCAACGGAAGAGGTGACACTAGAGGGGCAAGCAGCAGATGGCGTCATCGAGTTCGCGCATGGGCACGATGCTGATCTGATCCTGCTCAGTAGCCATGGACAGAGCGGTTTGAGCAAGTGGAATATCAGTAGCGTCGTGCAAAAGGTCATTCTGCGCGCGTATATGCCGGTGATGGTCGTGCGGGCCTATCGCGCAATTTCGAACGACCTGACGAACCTGCGTTATGGGCAGGTGCTAGTGCCCCTGGATGGTTCCCAGAGGGCTGAGTGCGTTCTGCCGCTGGCGTCCCAGTTGGCTTGTTTCCACGACGCACGGCTCCTGCTGGCCCACGCGGTGGGCAGGCCGGAGACGCCGCGGCACACGCCTTTAACGGAGGAGGAGGCTGAACTGGTGGACCGCATCACGGAGTACAACCGGCTTGAGGCGACCAGATACCTGGAGGGCCTCAAAGATCGCCTCGAGTGCGATGTTGAGCTGCGATTGCTCGAGAGTGAGGACACGGCTGTAGCACTGCACAATCTGGTCGAGCAGGAGGGCGTGGACTTGGTCGCCCTGAGCGCACACGGCTACACCAGCACCACCAGGTGGCTTTACGGCAGCATGGCCCTGAACTTTATTGCCTATGGGACTACGCCACTGCTTGTCGTGCAGGATATGACTCCCGAGGAACTGAAGCAAACACAGGCCGAGATGGCCGCGCAAGAGTCGAAAGGACACTAGCACGTGCCAAGCAATCAGGTCAGCGCTCAGCACAAAACGGCAGACAATGGAGCGGCAAGCGTGGGACGGATAGAGGCCAGTGCGTCTCAACTAGCCGGACGGCATGCCGTTTCGAAGTATCCTCAGGAGGGGATTCCCCTCCTGGACCGTCTAGGGGATGTTGAGCTTGTCTTGCGCCAAGCCTACGAGTACTTCCTGTGGGTATCTGAAACCCAGGGCGCGCCGTCTTATGCAGCCGAGTGGCTGCTGGACAATTTCCATGTGGTGCAGCAGGCCGTGCGTCAGATCCGCGAGGATATGCCGGCAGGCTACTACCGCCGGCTCCCTAAGCTGACCTCGGCCAACCTGAGGGATTTCCCGCGTATCTATGCGCTGGCCTGTGCGTTGATCCGATACGACGATGGCCGTCTTGATCTCGACCACGTGATACGCTTTGTGCAATCCTATCAACGGTTCACGCCGTTGACCATGGGAGAGCTGTGGGCGTTGCCGACGATGCTTCGCCTGGGTCTCCTGGAGCTCTTGGCCCGGGCCCTCGTCCGCGCTGCAGAACTGGACACAGATCTGTCCCAGGATCTGTCCTCGGTCATCCCCCTGCGAGAAGATCTATCGGACGAAGCGGTGGTGGCGAACTGCATCACTGGTCTGCATTTCCTGACGACCCAGGACTGGGAGACCTGGTTCGAGGACGTCAGCCTGGTGGAGGAGGCGTTGTCCTCTGACCCTGTAGGTATCTATGCTCGCATGGATTTCAGGACGCGGGACAGATACCGTCAGGTGGTCGAGGATCTCGCCTGGGTTACCGGGCACACCGAGGAGGATGTGGCGCGTAAGGCCGTGGACCTGGCACTCGCGCACTTTGAGCCTGAGTTGGCAGATGTAGAGCTGGTCGATATCTCCCGCACTGCTCATGTTGGCTTCTATCTGCTGGATGACGGGCGGGTGCAGCTTGAGGCACATGTCAAACACTCGCCCCCGTGGTATGTGCGCCTGCGCCGCTGGTTGCTGGATCACGCTGCGCTGGCCTACCTGGGGGCTATCGGCTTGTTGACGTCGGCCGTAGTGGCGAGCCTGATCGGCTACGCCTTTGCCGCTGGCGGCACGCCTTTGCAGGTGGTTGCTGTGGCCCTGCTGTCCCTGGTACCCGCGTCGGCGATCGCCGTCAACCTGATCAACTGGATCGTCACCCACATCGTGCCATCTGGTACGCTGCCCAAGATGGACTTTCGCCGCGGTATCCCGGCGGGGTGCCGGACGATGGTGGTCATTCCTGCATTTCTGAGCAGTGAGGATGAGGTTGAGTCACTCCTGCGGCAGTTGGAACTTCACTTTCTGAGCAATACCGATCCGCACCTCCATTTCGCCCTACTGACGGATTTCGCCGACGCGCCACAGGAGCGCATGGACCAGGACGATGTGCTGCTCGAGCGGGCTAGGACTGGGATTCGAGCCCTCAACCGCAGGTACGCCGCCGACTCTTCGGGCCCCTTCTACCTCTTTCATCGCCGCCGGTTGTGGAATCCCGGCGAGGAGCAGTGGATGGGGTGGGAACGCAAGCGCGGCAAGCTGAGGGAGTTCAATCGTCTCCTGAGAGGAGGCGACGAGACGTCCTTCATCGTCAAGCTGGGGGATCTCGACGTACTGTCCGAAATACGGTACGTCATCACACTGGACGCGGACACTGTTCTACCCCGTGAGAGTGCGCGCCGCCTCGTGGCAACCCTGGCACATCCGCTGAATCGGGCCCAGTTCGATCCTGATAGCGACCAGGTGACTGCCGGTTACACTGTGCTCCAGCCCAGGACAGAGATCAAGCCAAGCTGCGCCAATCGCTCGCCGTTCTCGCGGATATTCTCTGGCGATGCTGGCCTGGATCTCTATACGCGGGCCGTCTCTGACGTATACCAGGATTTGTTTGGGGAGGGGAGCTACGTCGGCAAGGGCATCTACGATGTCGATGCGTTCGAGCGCAGCTTGGCCGGGCGCGTGCCCGAGAACGCGCTGCTGAGCCATGACTTGTTCGAGGGGGTTCATGGCCGCGCTGGCTTAGTCACCGACGTGGTGCTATACGAGGATTATCCGCCGGGTTATCTCACCTACGAGCATCGGATGCACCGTTGGGTGCGTGGGGATTGGCAGCTTTTGCCGTGGTTGCTCCCGCGCGTGCCACACGCCGGCGAGGGCAAGATTCGCAGTCGCCTCTCAATCCTTGACCGCTGGAAGATCTTGGACAACATGCGCCGCAGCCTGCTTCAGCCGGCCCTCGTGGCGCTTTTGGTCGCTGGTTGGCTGTGGCTGCCTGGTTCTGCCTGGCTGTGGACGTTGGCGGGGGTAGTAGCTCTTGCCATCCCTGTCGTGAGCGGTGTCATCGATGGGATAGCCCGGCGACCGCAGCTCTCCTTGGGTGCGGCAATGCCCTCGCTGCGCGTCGAGACGCTGCGTTGGTTGTTGAAATTGGCGTTCTTGCTCTATGAGGCCGTGCTGATGGTCGATGCTATCGGTACAACCCTGGTGCGTCTTGCCGTCAGCCACAAGCGCCTGCTGCAATGGACGACCTCGGCGCACACAGTTCGTTTGTTTGGCAAGACCAGGAAGCTGGCTGCGAGCTGGCAGCGCATGCGGGTTGCGCCTTTTCTGGCTCTTGCCTTCGTCGTGTCGATCGCGCTGCTCAATCCGACGGCGCTGCCTGCGGCCATCCCAATCTTGGTTGGCTGGCTGCTGTCACCGTGGATCGCGCATCGGATCAGCAGGGCCGAGGTCAGACAAGAGGTGTCTCTTTCTGCCGACCAGCTTGGACATTTGCGTCGCCTGGCCCGCCGCACCTGGCTCTACTTTGAGCAGTTCGTGGGCCCGGACGATCACTGGTTGCCGCCGGACCATTTCCAGGAACGTCCGCGCGGGATCATCGCACACCGCACTTCGCCCACCAACGTGGGGCTGCTGTTGCTTTCAACGCTCTCGGCCTATGAGATGGGTTATATCGGCCCGATGGACGCGACGCTGCGGCTGCGCGCCACGCTCGAGACGCTGGGTGAGCTCGAGCGGTATCGAGGCCACTTTCTGAACTGGTACGACACGCGTACGCTGAGGCCCCTCCTGCCGCGCTATGTCTCGACCGTGGACAGCGGCAATCTTGCCGCTTGCCTGCTTGCCTTGCACGAGGGTCTGCGGACGATTTCGGATCGACCGGCCTTGCGCTGGCGACGCTGGCACGGCTTGCTCGACACGCTGGACGTATTGGCACAGGTGTTGGGAGGCCTTGAGGGAGACCAATCCGAGGAACAGAGAGCGGCGCTCCAGGCCCATTTGTCCGGCGTTTACCAGCAGGTGCTGGCTGCCCAGGATGTGCCCGAACGGTGGTTAGATCTACTGGATCAATTGCTGGACGAGGATTGGCAGGAACTCGAGCGGCAGATGATCGCATTGGTGGAGGCCGGCAGTCCCGATTTGGACTTGGCGAGCCTGCGCGACCTACGCCTGTGGTCTGAACAGATACATCACCATCTGCTCAGCATGCGGAACGAGTTGGAGCTACTTCTGCCGTGGCACCGTTCCCTGGAACAGGTGCCGGCCCTGTTGCGGGAGCCCCAATCCAAGACCACAGAGGCTTGGCATGACCTGGAGGGTATATTGCGAGCGATTCCCTCCCTTGACAAGGTAGCTCAGCTTCGCCGGGCAGCTCAGGAGCCTTTGCAGCGGCTGCAAAGTCTGCTTGGCGAGCGATCGAAGGCCGATAGCGGTGGGCAGGCCGACCTCGTTCAGGAGGCAGGTGCATGGTGTGAGCAACTGGCCCAAGATCTGGATGACGCCCAGGATACGACGAGTAGTCTGTTGAACTGGCTTCGGGATTTGGGCGACCGGTCGATGGCTTACTTTGAGGCGATGGATTTTCACTTTCTATTCGATTCCCAGCGCCAGGTATTTCACATCGGCTATGATCTTCGCTCCGGCGATCTGAGTGTCAACTACTACGATCTGCTGGCCTCCGAGGCCAGGACTGCAAGCCTGGTAGCGATTGCTAAGGGCGATGCTCCTCAAAGTCATTGGCTCCATATGAACCGTCCTTTGGCCTGGGTTAATGGCACGCGGGCGCTGCTTTCGTGGAATGGCTCGATGTTTGAGTATTTGATGCCTCCCTTGTTGACGCGCAGCTATGAAGGGACGCTTCTGTATCAGACATACCAAGCTGTTGTCGAATTCCAGATCGACTACGCGCGCTCAAAGGGGGTGCCATGGGGGATCTCCGAGTCGGGCTATTATCGCTTCGATGAGAATAGAAACTATCAGTACCGCGGCTTTGGTGTGCCGGGGTTGGGCAGAAAGCGCGGCCTGGGGGACGATCTAGTGATCACGCCCTATGCCTCATTGCTGGCTCTGCCGATTCGACCACAGGCTGTGATGGAGAATGTCGCCCGGCTCATCGAGGAGCAGATGCTTGGCCACTACGGATTCTACGAGGCGCTCGACTATACATCCTCGCGGCTGCCGCTGGGGCAGGAGCGGGCCATCGTGCGCTCACACATGTCCCATCATCAAGGGATGATCCTGCTGGCGCTGGCGGATGCCCTTGAGGATGAGATCATGGTGCGCTATTTCCACAGCCATCCGTTGATACAGAGCGTCGAACTGCTGCTGCAGGAGCAGATTCCTCATCACGCGCCTGTAGAAGACCTGCAGAGCGAGTCCATCGGTGCAACCGGGGTGGCCCGTTCTGAGGTGGACCTGGAGCCGTGGTCTGTCTCGACGGGCGCGCCCGTGCCGCATGTGCATCTTCTGTCGAATGGCCGGTATGGCGTATTGGTCACCGCTGCCGGTGGGGGATACAGCTATTACGCGCCGCCTGACGTGACCGGACGTGGGGAGTCTCCGGGCCAGCCGACGGCCCTCACTCACTGGCGAGCCGATACCACGCTGGACGATTGGGGAACCTGGATCTATGTGAAGGATCGGGAGAATGACGATCTGTGGTCGGCGGGTTATCAGCCGACCGGTTCTCAGGCGGAGGAGCAGGAAGCTCTCTTTTACCCTTACAAGGTCGAGTTTCGACGGCGGGATCACCACATCACGCTGCGCACCGAGATCGCCGTTGCACTGGAAGACGATGTCGAGGTTCGGCGCATCGTGCTCACAAATCACGAGGACCGTCCTCGCCATATATCGCTGACCAGTTACGGGGAGATCGTGCTCGCCTCTCAGGCCACCGACCGGCGTCACCCAGCCTTTAACAAGCTCTTTGTCGAGAGCGAGTACGTGCCGGAGGTGGACGGCCTGCTGTTCCAACGCCGTGTTCGCTCTGCGGAGGAGGAGTCGCTCTATCTTGTGCATCTCTTGCTGTTGGAAAGGCGGGAAGATGTCGTGTCTGCCTACGAGACGGACCGTGCGCGCTTTGTTGGGCGCGGCAGGACGGCGCGCGCCCCTGCGTCCCTGGTCGTGGGCAGCGCTGGGCTGTCGGGCACCACGGGTGCCACGTTGGATCCGATTATGGCTTTGAGCCGGGATGTCGAGCTGGAGCCGCATGGGGAGGCTCATCTGGCCTACGTGACGTTGGTGGCAGCGTCCAGAGAAGAGGCCTTGCGCTTGGCGCGGCGGTATCGCGCATGGCCCCGGATCGAACGAGTTTTCGGCCAGGCCCGTGCCCAGAGCGAGCGCGAGCTGCACAGGCTGGGCATCGACGCCGCCGACGTGGAGCGCTTCCAGAAGCTCCTCTCAGTGCTTGTTTACCCGCACGAAGCCCTACGTGCCGACCGGAGCAGGCTGGCGCAGAACGAACAAGGGCAATCTGGGCTGTGGCCGTACGCCATCTCCGGCGACCATCCAATCCTCCTGGTGCGGTTGAGCAACGAAGAAGAGATAGCGCTCGTGCAGGAGGTGCTTCAGGCCCACGCCTACTGGCGCGACCGGCAGATGACCGTGGACCTGGTGGTCCTCAACCAGCGGGAGGCGGGCTACGACCAGGAGTTGCAGGGCCGGTTGAGCCGGTTGGTGATCCGTATGGATAGCGAGGACTGGCTCGATCGGTCAGGGGGCATTTTCATGCTGCGCGCCAGTCAGGTCGGGCACGATGGACAGGTGCTGTTGGAGACCGCCGCCCGTGTGGTATTGGATGGCAGTCGGGGCTCGCTGGCCGAGCAACTGAGCCCCTTGCAGGAGCGTCCTGCCTATCTGCCACCCTTTGTGCCTACTATGCCCTCAATCTATGAAGGCGACTCCACACCACCCGTGGATCGGCTACCGGACTTGCTCTTCGACAACGGTCTGGGGGGTTTCAGCGCCGATGGCCGCGAGTATACTGTCTATTTGCAGCCAGACGAGCACACACCGGCGCCGTGGGTTAACGTCATCGCCAATCCCGAGTTTGGCTTTCTGGTCTCCGAGTCGGGCGCAGGTTACACCTGGGCTGGCAACAGCGGTGAGAACCGGCTGACGCCCTGGCGCAACGATCCGGTCTCGGACCAACCTGGCGAGGCGCTCTACCTGCGCGACGAGGAGACGGCCCAGGTGTGGTCGCCCACGCCTCTGCCTGCTCCCGCCCAGGCCCCCTATCTGATCCGTCACGGGGCGGGGTATACCACATTCGAGCATCACAGTCACGGGCTCAAACAGCGGCTGTGTCTCTTCGCCGTCCCCAAAGCGCCGGTGAAGGTGATTCAGTTACGCTTGGAGAATGTGTGGGATCGTGTCCGGCGCGTCACGGCGACCTTCTACGCCGAGTGGGTGCTGGGCATCAGCCGCGACGTGGCGCAACAGTACGTCGTATCCGAGTACGACGCAGAGAGCGGTGCGCTATTGGCCCGCAGTGCCTACAGCGAGGATTTTGGCGAGCGTGTGGCATTCTTGGCCGCCAACAAGGAACCGCATGGCCTGACCGCCGACCGGGCCGAGTTCCTGGGGCGCCATGGAAGTCTGCGTCGCCCAGCTGCGCTCGAACGCATTGGGCTTTCGGGCACGGTGCGAACCGGACTCGATTCCTGTGCTGCTCTACAGGTCCATGTGGACCTACAGCCCGGCGAGGCGCAGGAGGTCGTTTTCCTGCTGGGCCAGGGCGTGGACCGGAAGGAGGCTCTGGAGCTGGTTGGCCGGTACCGCGATCCTGACGAGGTGGCAAGAGCTTGGGACGGGGTGCGCGTGCTGTGGGATGATTTGCTGGGCACCGTCGCCGTGGAGACTCCTGATCCCGCGATGAACGTGCTGCTCAACCGCTGGTTGCTCTACCAGGCACTCTCATGCCGGATATGGGCACGTTCCGCGTTTTACCAGTCGTCAGGGGCTTTTGGATTCCGCGACCAGCTGCAGGACGTGATGGCGCTGGTGCACGCTGCGCCGCAACTAGCGCGGGAGCATATCCTGCGGGCGGCGCGTCACCAGTTTGAGGCCGGGGACGTGCTCCACTGGTGGCACCCACCCTCGGGAGTGGGGGTGCGCACCCGCATAACGGACGATTTGCTATGGCTGCCCTTTGTCACCGCGCATTACGTGGAGGTCACCGGTGACGAGACGATCTTGGATGAGGAGATACCCTTCCGGGTGGGCGATCCCCTGGAGTCTGGTGAGCATGAACGGTACGATCATTATGAGATCACCGAGGATGGCTACGCCCTCTACGAGCACGGTCGCCGCGCGTTGAAGAGAGGAACGACCTCCGGGCCACATGGTCTGCCCCTGATGGGCACGGGCGACTGGAATGACGGTATGAACCGGGTAGGCATCGGAGGGCAGGGGGAGAGCGTCTGGCTGGGCTGGTTCCTATACACCGCGCTGACGCGTTTTGCCTCGCTATCGGGCCGAATGGACGATGAGGAGCAGACTGACGCATATCGCGAGCGAGCCGAAGAACTACGCCGGGCGCTGGAGGAGCACGCATGGGACGGAGCGTGGTATCTGCGTGCGTTCTACGATGATGCCACGCCACTCGGCTCGGCGGAGAGCGACGAGTGCCGGATCGATTCGATCGCTCAGTCGTGGGCAGTCCTCTCCGAAGCTGCCAGCAAAGATCGCGCACAGCAGACAATGGAGTCTGTCGTTGACCAGCTCGTGCGGCGGGACGATCGATTGATGCTGCTCTTTGCGCCACCTTTTGATCGGACGCGACGAGATCCGGGCTACATCAAGGGATATCCGCCGGGCGTCCGTGAGAACGGCGGTCAGTACACCCACGCCGCGCTGTGGGCTGTGTGGGCCCTTACTGAGATGGGGCAGGGTGATCTAGCCGGGGAGCTGTTCCGACTGCTCAATCCTGTCTACCACGCCGACACCGCGGACAGGGTAGCGCGTTATCGGGTGGAGCCCTACGTCGTGGCGGCCGACGTCTACAGCGTCGAGCCGCACGTGGGACGTGGTGGATGGACCTGGTACACTGGCTCTGGGGGGTGGATGTACCGCCTGGGAGTGGAGGCCATCCTGGGGTTGCGCAGAGTGGGGGATACGCTGCGGATTGATCCTTGCATTCCCAGGGGCTGGCCAGAGTATGAATTGAGCTATCGCTATGGCGAGACCTGGTATCGAATCAGTGTGGAGAATCCCGATGGCGTGAACGGAGGTGTGAGGCAGGTGACGCTGGACGGGGAGAAGCTGGGTGACAGTGGCGTCCCACTTACAGATGATGGCAATCATCACCAGGTGAGGGTCGTGATGGGGGAGGGCTAGCCGCTGAGAGATCGTTCGGCAAGGCCAACCGAATTCCAACCTTTTCAACGCAGTGCAACGACATCCCAACCAACCCCACCGGTTGGCGGCCTCTGTTTGTGGTAGCATGTAGGCAGGGGTGGGGCGAGTCCATTCACCTTGGGAAACCTGAACAGTGATCGATAGGAGGCTAGAGCAATGTTGCGAAGCGTGAAGGCGCTACATGGTTACGCGGTCCGCGCGACGGATGGAGATGTCGGCGACCTGGAGGATTTCTACTTCGACGATCGGTCTTGGACCGTCCGGTATCTCGTGGTCGAGACCGGCAACTGGCTCAAAGGACGTCGAGTGCTTGTGTCGCCGATTGTGACAGGTATGCCCAAATGGGAGAGGCAGGCACTCCCGGTAAGGCTCACGAAGTCTCAAGTGAGAAACAGTCCCCCGATTGACGTCGACAAGCCGATCTCCCGTCAGATGGAGCAGGAGCTGCACGCCTACTATGGTTGGCCCCCCTATTGGGTCAGCACAAGAGCTCTCGCGGCCGCACAAGTCATCAAGAAGGCGACGGGAACTGAGGCTGAGCATATCGATCTCACGCTGAGAAGTGTGGAAGAGGTGCTAGGCTATAACATCCAAGCGACGGACGGCAATATTGGCTACGTGACGGACTTTATCGTCGACGATGAAGAGTGGGTCATCCGCTACATCGTAGTGGACACACGGGGTTGGCTGGACTGGCTGCCTGGCAAGCAGGTACTGATATCACCATGTTGGGTTCACGCAGTGGCCTGGCCCGAGAGAGACGTCTACGTGGGCCTCTCCAGAGAGGCTGTGAAGAACAGTCCTGAATTCGATCCCTCCGAGTCCGTGAACCGGGAATACGAAATCCGGCTCTATGACTACTACGGCCGACCCAAGTATTGGACGCGAGTACAAGAGGAACAGTAGGAGGTCAGATGATGATTAATCGGCCCTTGCTGGTCATGCGATCCCGGAGTGATGGATGAGTAAATCTGCTACAGCAGTAACCATTGACAAACCGTGGACCCGCTCCTCGCAGGAGGTGCTACAAGCCTTCGACGTCTCTGCCTCTTCGGGTCTTGACGCTTCGGAGGTCAAGGCGCGCCGCGGGCGTTTCGGTGCCAACCGCCTCCGCAGGGTTCAGAGCAAAAGCGTCTGGCAGATCCTTATCGAGCAGTTCAAGAGCTTAATCGTCCTGCTGCTCGTGATAGCGGCCGTCCTGTCATTTGCATTTGGCGAATGGGTGGAAGGGATCGCGATCACGGCGGTGATCATCATCAACGCAGCCATCGGATTCGTGACGGAGCTGAGAGCGGTCCGCTCGATGGAGACGCTGCAGCGATTGGGCAGCGTCAGCGCCAAGGTCCGTCGAGAAGGGCAAGTGCACGAGGTCCCGGCAGAAAAACTCGTCCCAGGGGACATTGTCCTGTTAGAGGGTGGCGATGTCGTCACCGCGGATCTCCGCTTGGTCGAGGCGTCAAAGCTCCAGGCGGATGAATCGGCGCTCACGGGCGAGTCGGTACCGGTGAGTAAGCAGGTCGGAGTGCTTGATGCGGAAGTCCCCCTGGCCGAACGGGCGAACATGGTTTTCAAAGGGACAGCGATCACCCGCGGATCCGGGGAGGGCGTCATCGTAGCAGCCGGGATGGAGACCGAGCTAGGTCGCGTCTCCTCGCTCGTCGAGGAGGCAGAGGAGGAGGTTACTCCTCTCGAGAAACGGCTCGAGCAATTGGGGCACCGACTCATATGGGTGACTCTGGGTATCGGGGCACTGGTGGCTATATCGGGCATCGTCGCGGGTAAGAGCGTATTGCTCATGGTCGAAACGTCTATTGCACTGGCGGTGGCCAGCATACCTGAAGGGCTGCCCATCGTGGCTACGGTCGCCCTGGCGCGGGGGATGTGGCGCATGGCCCGCCGCAATGCTCTGGTCAACAATCTGCCCTCTGTCGAGACGCTCGGCGCGACGAACGTCATCCTGACCGACAAGACCGGCACACTGACAGAAAACCAGATGACGGTGACCCATATTGCGTTGCCGTCGGGCGACTTTGGGATAGGGGGCGAGGGACTGGAGACCGAGGGCGAGTTTACCCGTAACGGAGCGTCTGTGGTTCCCTCCGATGACCGTATCCTGCGGCAGATACTGGAGGCTGGTGTGCTGTGCAACAATGCATCTCTGCGGCGAGGGTCATCGGGGATCGAGGCTGTCGGCGACCCCGTGGAGATCGCGCTGCTGGTGGCAGGTGTCAAGGCGGGGATCGAGCGCGATCGTTTGGCGGACGAGAAGCCAGAGATGCGCGAGGTGGCCTTTGATCCCGAAACAAAGATGATGGCCACCTTCAACAAGGAAGACTCGGCTTACCGAGTCGCCGTGAAGGGCGCACTCGAAGCCGTGATTGAAGTCTCCTCACGAATCCTGACGCCCGAGGGGATGCGGGAGATGGGCGACGAGGACCGCGAGAACTGGCTCGAGCAGAACGACCAGATGGCCCAAAGCGGTTTGCGTGTTCTGGCTTTCGCCACCAAGACGGTTGAGACGGCCGATACAAATCCATACGCGGATCTGTCATTCATCGGCCTGGTCGGGATGGTGGATCCTCCGCGTGAGGAGGTGCGTCCATCCATCGAGGCTTGTCAGAACGCCGGTGTGCGGGTGGTTATGGTCACCGGCGATCAGCCTGCGACCGCCAAGAACGTGGCCCGAGCGGTAGGATTGATCGAGGAGGACGGAGCCGAAGCCATTCACGGCGGGGATTTGAGGAACTCCGAGGAGTGGACGGAGAAAGACCGCCAGCGCATGTTGCAGGCGCCCATCTTTGCGCGGGTCACCCCCGAGCAGAAGCTCGACCTGATCGCCCTTCACCAGGATAACCGCTCCATCGTCGCGATGACGGGCGACGGGGTGAACGATGCACCCGCCTTGAAGAAGGCCGACATCGGCATCGCCATGGGGGAGAGGGGGACCCAGGTGGCGCGGGAGGCCGCGGATATGGTTCTTAAGGACGATGCCTTTTCGACCATTGTGACCGCTGTTGAACAGGGGCGGGTGATTTTCAACAACATCCGGAGGTTTGTCCTGTATCTGCTTTCGTGCAACGTGGCGGAGATCCTGGTGATCGGGCTGGCGTCGCTGGTCAATGCGCCGCTACCTGTACGCCCCCTCCAGATCCTGTTCCTCAACCTGGTCACCGACGTGTTTCCAGCATTGGCTCTGGGTGTTGGTGAAGGTGATCCGGCGATCATGGAACGACCGCCGCGCGATCTGGAGGAGCCGATTATGACCTCGCGTCGTTGGCTCTCCGTCGCCGGATACGGTCTGGTAATCACCGTCTCTGTGCTGGGCAGTTTTGCCTTGGCGTTTACATGGTTGGGATTGGGGGAAAGCCGGGCTGTGACCATCTCATTCCTGACCCTGGCCTTCGCTCAGTTGTGGCACGTGTTTGATATGCGCGATCCCGGCTCGAACTTCCTGCGTAATGACGTCACAGAGAACGGTTATGTTTGGGGGGCACTGGCCCTATGCATCGGCTTGTTGCTGAGCGCTGTTTATATCCCAGGGTTGGCTGACGTACTGAGCGTCGTCGATCCAAGTGTGAAGGGGTGGGGCCTGGTGATCGGGATGAGCTTCATACCGTGGGGGACAGGTCAAGTACTTAAGCAGTTAGACCTGGAGATATGACGGGAGGATAGAGAGACGTGGATACTATGGACTTTACTTTCGAATTCTACAACGAGGCGGCGCTTCCGGAAGCTCTGGAGAGCGAATTGAGAGTGGAGGCGGAAAATCGACTTCGTAGATTGACAGAGGGACACACGGATATCACGGGGGCTTCAGTCTCCGTGGATGAGTTGACGAGCAGTGCGACACCGCACAGGTACGAGGTGCGGGTGGTAGCCTATATGAGGCCCGAGTACGTAGCGGCGGTTGAGAAGCAGGAAACCGTTGAGGGTGCGTTGAAAGGGGCTCTAGGCGCGGTGGAGCGCCAGGTTCGCGAGCTTCGCGAAAAGCTCCGTGAGCGCTGGAAGCAGCCGTAGGAAGAGAGGTATGCGTCGAAATCAGGGAAAACAGGATATGAGGAGCTTTACTGACCGGGCAAGAGCCGCCTATCAGCGGGCGAACAAGCTCAGCGGCGGCTCCCTGGGGATTTTGGGGGACGCCTTTGGCAGCTTCAAGGACGCCCGTGCTGGAGAAGCTGCTGCTGGCATAGCCTACTATGCCTTTTTCTCCCTGTTTCCATTATGGAGGTTGATATGAATACCTTAACTAGGAGTGATTTGCGAGAACTGGTGGAGCAATGCAAGCGACTATGCATTTCCATGTACATGCCTACTGAGCGGGCAGGGAAGGAGGTCGAGCAGAATCCGATCCGACTGAAGAATCTGCTGGTCGAGGCGGAGGAACGCCTAGTTGAGAGGGGAGTTCGTGTCTCTGAAGCGCAGGAACTGCTTGTGTCGGCTCGTATGCTCCTGCGGGATAGCCTGTTCTGGCAGCACCAG
>Ga0180437_10005102_pt1 | contig 18157 bp, 29 predicted proteins | sample SS_ome_4_FD_132410 | JGI IMG/M metagenome (GOLD analysis project Ga0180437, IMG submission 132410) | Hypersaline lake sediment archaeal communities from the Salton Sea, California, USA - SS_3_D_1 metaG | ecosystem: Environmental > Aquatic > Non-marine Saline and Alkaline > Hypersaline >... | reverse complement strand
TTATCAGGGGATTAAACCCCTTAGTCTGCGGAGGAGCTATGAAAACTAGCTTGTCATTCTGACAGGTAGTGATGTCGAGCTTATAACGAAGTGATCGACCATCTGCTGTCAGCTGTAGCTGGGTGTTAAGGGTCATGTTCTCCAGGTTCTGCTGTATTAGCCAGTTTTTGATTACACCTGGATGGACTGGTCTCTCTAGCTGGAGGAAAAGATGCCCGGAAAAACTGTCTGCTGAGTCAATATAGCTGGCTGAGGCGCTAGGCTGGTAGATGAACGAGACGTCTTGTAAACCGTTTCCTAGCAGTTGAAGAGCTTGTCTAGGGTGAGTGATACCTAGGAGCTTATCGAAGTCGATACAGAGCCACCACGTGGGTGCTATGGGGTCATGCGAGCCTTTTCGAGACTCATTGACCAGCTGCTTCTTGGTGTTGCCTTTTAAGAGAGCGTAACCCTTGGCAGCGAAGCTGACCAAGGCGTCTTTAAACTCAGTGAGACTTGAGACCTCAACGGTCTCGGAGTGCATTTCTCGGATGTTCGGATAAGGTTCAACTGAGTATCCAGTCTGGTTTTTGGTAATTGACTTGGCGAATTTACGGCCATTCGCTGCGCGTAGAAACGTGAGTTTCACGAGACTGGACCTCCTTATTGTGCTTCGGTGAGGCGCTCAGACTATTACACCTTTGTAAGCTGGGGCAAGCATTTTTCACTACAAATTTGAGCTGTAACTAGTTGTTTTCTGGTTGTTCTCTTTAAAAGTTGTAAGAGTGTAATAAGTAAGTCGTTGAAAATTAAGTATTCTTACGAAATCAGTAGTATAAGTAGTAATTTCGTGAGAATGCTTAGTAAGTTAATATATTAACAAATAAGAAAATACTTATATTTAAGTAACTTACGTAAGTCGAGGGTTTTCTTACATTTAAGTGTAAGGTGACCAAGTTGTTGATTTTTGAGCTTTAATACCCTCTATTCTCTCTATTCTTACATTCTTACAGTAAATTTAGTTAATAGATAAGAATAAGAGGTATAAAAAAAAGTATTATTCTATGGGGGGATAGGAACGTTCGTAAATTACGAAAGTTGAAAGGCGGGTCAGCGATCAGGTCGAATAACCACAATGAATGGTCGGTCTTTCACTAGCGGATTTCATCTATATCCCCGTAGCTCTCCTGGCCCCCATTCTTAAAAAGGGCCAGGAGCCTTTCGGCTCCTGACCAACCTTCACCGGAGAGTGATTAGTTGATCCTCACGGACCCACGACCAAGCGCTCCGTCCAGCTCCATTTGCAGAGCACGGCTACGCCGCTTGGCATTGTTGATGGTTTTGCAGTCTTCGACACGACCGTCGGTTGCGTGACGAAGGATATGACCTTTGCGATACCACTGTGCGTCTTTCATGCTAGTTGTCTCCAAATTAACGCTTGAGTTTAACGTTAGCAGCAGCTTTCTCACGAATATCTGCTAGAAGCGAAAAATCGTCTTTGACGAACCTACGTACTGCACGAGGCATGTAATTCATGCCATATGTGCAAATTTTTGGATTACGCTTTGCTGCATTCGTGGTAATGCGAATGGCTTGTTTCTTTGACTTAATCATTTTAGTCTCCACAAGGGTTGGGAAATGGCCCGCATAAGCGGGCCGTGATGGTTAGTGAACTTCAGGGATCGTACCGCGATGCGCACCTGCATCGGCTTCCGGCACTTCTTCCTGCTCTGTCGTGTTAGCCTTGAGCAAGGCTTGGATATCAGCCTGGATATCACGTACCAGCTCAATGTCTGCCATCCACGCGGCGGGATTGGTATGTTCCCGCTGGTCACGACCGGCTACATCACCTTCCCCAACGTAAAATCTGAGGAATGTGTTGCAGTAGCGGTCCAGACGCTCAAGGAACCTCACCCAATCATCATGAGTGAAGCGAGCTTCATCACGCGGTGCGTCCATGATGCTGGTGAATGTGCTGGCAATGACCTGAGTGAACGGTGCATTCATAGCGATATTTGCCTTCTTGCGCTTTTCCTCAGCTTGCTCCCGAGTCAATCCGTGTACCTTGAGCTGTGCTTCGTAGTAAGCTTCGTCAGCTCGGCCTTCCAGGAAGCGTTGCGCAATTTCAGAAAGAATTGGACGTTGCTTTTCACCCAACTGATACCAGAAGAACTGAGCTTTCGGCAGAGCACTATCATAACGTTCTTCCGGTTGGCGCAGAACCTCATCAATTGCATCAGCTTGTGCAGCATCGAACTCAGCGAAGGGGTTAGCCTCAGCTACGTGGTTCACACGGCGCTGTTGCTTCTCCAGCCACACGGCAGCAGATACAGCTGAGGTGATGTACGCGCTGGCAAGCCACTGCTTGATCCTCAATGCGCCATCACTACCGTAATAGGTCAGACCTTCAAAACGGCTGATCAGATCGTCGATGTTTTCCAGATAGTTTTCTTTCAGTTCATAGTTCATGATGTTTACCTTTGCGGTTTGTGTGTTGATGTGTGCCACTTTAACCCAAGTGGCCAGGGTCTTACTCAGAAGTGCTGCCGCTAGAAACGGAGCTTAGCCAGTTCGTGCACGAAGCGATCACGGGACCAAGATTCCCAATCCCACGCTGCGTATCCGAGACTGATAGCGGCTTCGCGTTCAGCCGCGATGAATTCTTCATCCAACGAACGGACGAAGATTTGGCTATGGGCTTCTACCCACGCAGTCTGTGCTGGACTTGCATCCATTGACTGATCAGGTGTGATGCTAGCCATTCAACGTACCCTCCAACCTGTGGATATAAGCCTCATTGGCTTCTTTCCACTTGTCGAGCGAAACTCCACGGCGCTTCGCTCGACTTTGGTTGTAGGAGTATTTTTTCGCTCTCGCGACGGCTTCCCGGCGCTTCTGATATTGCGACTTCATAGGCTGTTGCCTCCATCTTGTGAGTCACCTCGGATGACATCTTTGAGATCGGTGACGAACTTCTCAAAGCGCTTGCGGTGCCAGAAGGCATATCCAATGACACCACCAAGAACGAGCCACGCTATTGTGGCCATTACTGGCACTAAGGCCAGAATTGCAACCACAATAGTGATTGCAGTTGCTTTATCTTTCATAGGGCTTCACCAAAATTGGGCTTAGACAAACTTCATCTGTGCCTAAGTCATAAGTGCATTCGATAAGTCCTGTTCCTCTACAATGAGAACATGATGGATCAGCTTCAATCCATACAGGATTACCTTTTTCGTTTTTACCGTATACACAAGCACACGGTTCTACTTCGGTAAAGCTCATTTCCACCACCCCTTACCGCGCATGGCGGCAAATATGTCAGGATCATCAATGCGGAACCACAAGCGCGTAGCCCGAAGCGCGATACTGACGAAAATACCAGCAAAGATAGCAGTCATCATGCCGCTATATGTGCCAGCAAAGAGAAATGGGATGCCAATAGTCAGTGTGGCATCAATCACCAGTTCCCAATACAACACCCGGCGAATGCCGAGTTTGTATAGGATTATGAGAATGCCGAGTGCCGTGAAGAACCCGGCTAGAACGAATTCACCCATGATATTCAGCCCTCCCGCCACTCAATTTCATGGTTACTGAGGAAATCTGTGAGTGGCTTATAGACTCGCCCCCACGGATTGGCTCTGACGCTAGCGTATAAGTCACCATCAGCACCCGTGAAGGTATACATCTGCACCCATACTTTCATGCCACCTTCAACAGGCATTCCAGGTATGCGCAGTAGCATTTGAAGATGTTGGGTATCGTCGCCTACATCTCTGTAATCGATGACATCCACCCGAGTTTCGACATCAATGTTGTCGAGAAGCTCTTTTAACGGAAATGTGACATCCAGGCCCATTACACGCCCTCCCCGATAGTTTGGAAGTAAGCACGCGCCATGTACGACACAGCAGCCATGAGTGCATCCCGCTCAGTAGGATGTTCTGAAACATCTTCATCATGATTGTCCCATCCGTCGAAACAGGCGAAATAGTGGATGTGACGTACAACCCACATTTCGGTGCACTCTTTAGTACGTTTGGTAACGTAGTAATGGCTGTTGGGCATGTCATGCTTTACACACCCGTCGACTGCTTCCACGTAGTGCCCAGATGGGTGTCCAGGAGCTATAAGCATATACAGCTCATTGTTGGTCATTTCATAGATATTCATCTATACCTCTCCAGTGAAAATGTAACGAAACGTTACAATTAGAGCGTTCTGAGCCGCTCAATCCAGGCCAAAATGTAACGAAACGTTACATTTGACCCATTTTTTACCGCATCGTGAAAAATCTGTTCACTCGCGGTTATTTGGTCAAGATATTGACGCATATGGTCACCCAGCGCCCACGCGCTAAGCACCGCAGCGCCCCAGGCCATCCCAGCCCACGGGTGGACCAGGAGAAACAAGGCAATTCCAATACCCCACATCACAAGCCTAGCCATTTCGATACCAACCCTCCTATGAACAAAGCAACGAGGAAACCCAGCACCACACCCAGCCATTCCATGCTCAGTCCTCCTTGGTCAGCAGAGCCGGATGAACCGGCCTAGCGCGATAGAACCGCATAGCGTCCAGGCGAGCCTGGATGTCGCGGGCCAGCTCCCGCTTTTCGCGGATATCCGCGATTAGCAGGAACATCAAGATCCCGAGCAAACCGCCGAGATTCACCGCAGTGAGCAAGGGAACCCCGAACGTTAGCAGGATCCACTGGCCTGCCCCTCCGAGCAGGCCGCAGAAGGCGAAAATCGCCAGGATTTCACAAATGCGTCTGAACATTGCTTAGCCCTCCAGGCTGGCCAGGACCTCGTCCCGCACAGCTTTTGCAGTTGACTCGGTCACCATGTGGTTGCCGAGATACCAGATGACGCGGCGACCAGACTCGGTCTCTGCGATGCGCACCTCACGGTAGGGCAGGGGCTTCACCACCTGCCGGTTGTACCCCACACGCTTGATAGCGTGCGTGGCCCGGTAGGCCAGCTTCTTGGCCTCAGCGTAGCTCTCCACATGGGTCAGATGCAGGCGCTTGGCCTGATGGTCGTATGCACTCACGGTGTACATGGCAATCTCTCCAGTTGGTACGTAGTCAACAGCGACTACATGAGCCGAAGGACAGGGGGAGGCGCGCCAGCGCCGACCTAGCGGGCTAAGCCCTGCACAAGACAACTCGCTCTGCGAGTTGGCGCAGGGTAGGGCGGGGGGTGGGTATGCTGTCAGCTCAGTGCGCATGGGGCATGGGTGCGGAGCAGGCTCAGCTACAGGCAGGGCATGGGTCCCTCGCGACTTGGTTCAGGATTGCGAATCCGAAGTGGGGTAGGTCGCGTGGTAGGGGTAGGTAGGGGACCCGTAGCCTCCCGGAGAATAAATTTTGCAAGCCCTCCTAGAAGAGAACAAACAGAGAACAACTTACTATTGATATAATCGATCTTCGCAAACATGGAGGTTGCTATGCGTATTCTGGGCGGAATTCTCCCCTTTATCGGCTTCACTGCTAGGTTTGTTAATGAACAAGGCCAATGCCTAGAAAGCCGAGACGATGCAGTTATAACCGTTCAGAACGGAGATCCGGTCGTATTGATCGAAGTGTTCGAGGTGTCTTGGCTGAATAGGTATCTCTGGCCGTGGCGGGCACACGATGCTTTCCTGATTACTGACTACGGAGTCAGGGATGGAAGCGGATCCTAGTTTTTTGCTTTCCGTAGCGTTCTTTGCCGTGTTTATTTGGATGTACACCTGGTTTTTTGGACCTTGATTTGCTAAATTCCGGCCATGCCGCAGCTGAAAGACGATGTTTTGACGTCCAGAGAAGAGCGCTACCTTGAAAATATCAAGGTGGGGATGGATCCGCGCCCAGCCGTCCTGGCTGCAGGGTATAAGGATGCGACGGACGCCTTGGAGCGGATGAAACGCAGGCCAATCGTGCAACGCGAATTGGCGAAGGTGTACCAAGCTGCTAGGCGCAAGGTGAATATCACACGCGATCAGGTTCTTGAAGGGTTTAAGGACGCGATTAACGACGCGAAGCTGGCAGGAGATCCCAATACTCAGATTAAGGGGTGGACAGAGATTGGGAAGATGTGTGGTTTCTATGCTCCCGAAGAGCGCAAGGTTACTGTGGAGCTTAGCAACGCGGATCTAGCGAGGCAGATTGAGTCTCTCAGCACCGAGGAGCTGCTGGAAATTGCTGGGAAGGACAGCCTTGAGGTGATTCAAGGTGAATATGAGGTGATTGAGGACGATGGGCCGTCACCTTAGCCCGGAAAACGCGGCTGAAGTGGAGGAGATGGCGGCGCTGAGCCATACGGCGGAAGATACTGCGTTCATAGAACTCTATCGCCAGCGACTCGCGGAAGCCAAGAAAGCCACGCATGCTGATGGATCCCCGGCTACGCCAGAGAACCGGTTGTCTAAGGAGGAGAATCCCAGTTACCACAAGCACCACCTGTACAACGAGCGGTTGCCTGGACAGGTGTGCTTGGTCTGTGAGCTGCAGCGCGGCGTGCAGTCGTTCAAGAGGGATTTGACGAGGGAAGGTTCAAGGGCAAATATCTGTCAGGCGTGCCAGTCGAAGTACGAGGACTTGGTAAAACCGGCTGCTGCGGTGTCGCGGCGTCGGATTATGAAGAAGAAGATACATCAGGTAGCGACCCGCGAAGCGCGTAATTACAAGAAGGTGCGCAAGGCTCAGAAGAAGCTGGAGTCGCGCGAACAGATGGCGGTGAGAGAGCTGGCGCAGCGGAAGCTGGCTCGCGAGCGGTTGTTGCCGTTCATACAGAGGTTTAACGAGAAGTACGAGGCAGGGTGGGTCCACCGCGCGATATGTAAGCGGCTGGAGAAGTTCAGCAGGGATGTTGCTAACCGGAAGTCCCCACGGTTAATGATATTCATGCCGCCACGGGCCGGGAAGTCTGAGATTGCATCGAAGACTTTCCCGGCGTGGCACCTTGGTCACTACCCGGAGCATGAGATTATTGCGTCAAGCTACGCGGTGAGCCTGCCGCTGGGTTTTTCACGGAAAGTTAAGGATCTGATTACCAGTGCTAGTTACAAGCAGGTCTTTCCAAAAACAGCTCTCAGTAAGACTAGTCAGGCAGCAGAGGCGTGGCTTACCACGAAAGGTGGTGGCTACGTCGCGGCGGGTGTAGGGACTGGTATCACCGGTAAAGGGGCGCATGTTGCAATCGTCGATGACCCTGTTAAGGACGCAGAAGAGGCAGACTCAGAGACGCAGCGGCAGAAGGTCTGGGATTGGTATTCATCGACGCTCTATACGCGTCTTGCCCCAGGAGGGGGCGTCTTGGTTATTCAGACGCGTTGGCACGATGACGATCTCAGCGGTCGCCTCATTCGCAGGCAGAAGGAGCGTGAACAGGAACTCACGGAAGAGATTGAGCGGGTAAAGACGGAGCTTGCAGAGCCGCTGTTGACACAAGCGGTCGAGGGAGCGCTCAGGGACGAGCTGGCTCAGCTAGAGAAGGAGTACGACAGCATGGAGCGCTGGGACATCCTGGTGTTCCCGCAGGAAGCGACGGCAGACGAGTACTACCACCCGGCGTTCGACATGTTCTATGACAGCCCGGATCATGGGCGTGTTCTCGTCCGCAAGAAGGGTGAGCCGCTGCACCCGGCACGATTTAATGAGCGGATGATAATCCGCATGAAGCAGACGATGGAGCCACGCCACTGGTCTGCACTGCACCAGCAGAACCCTGTCCCCGAAGAAGGGGAGATTTTCACGAAGAGTATGTTCAGGTACGAGCCGACGTTGCCAGATTGGCGGCAGTGGGATCTGTACATGGCTGGTGACTTGGCGCTGGGTAGTAAGCAGAGTAATGACTGGACAGTGTTGCTCGTAGGTGCGATGGACTTCGAGGGGCAGCTGCACATCATAGATATGAGTCGATTCAAGGGTGGTGCAGACCCGATAATTGAGAACACGATAGCGCTGCTGAAACGTTACGAGAAACGCATGGTAAGATTCGGTCTTGAACAGGGGCAGATTCAGATGGCAATCTGGCCTGAGCTGCTGCGCAAGATCAAGGAAGAGAAGATAGCAGTCAGCTTCGCTGAAGGGCAGCACGCCCTGAAGCCTGTGAGTGACAAGGTTGCCCGTGCAAGGACAGCACAGGCAATGATGCAGCAGGGGCGTATAATATATCCATCGAACCAGCCGTGGCTGGAAGACTTGCAGACTGAGCTGATGCGCTTTCCTGGCGGTCTAAATGACGACATAGTTGACGCACTGGCGTGGCTGGCGAAGATGACAAACAAGGTTTCGCCGCCGACGCCTGCGCAACACAGGAAAGTGAAGTCCTGGAGAGATAAAGTTAACGGGTACGCACGCAACGCGCGTATGGGTGGAGGTCATCTAAATGCCTAAGGAGACTGTTATGAAGAAAGGTAAAGGACGCAAAGGCGGCGGCGGCAGGAAGTGCTGAAATATAACTAAGGAGCGAGGCCATGGATGGCGGAGTGGAGGAGAAGGTTGACTCGGCAGTTCCGAAGCTGATTCAGCTGTTGGAAATGTTTGGTTACGACACCACACCGCAACAGGTGGTCGAGGTATTTGAAGACGAGGGGCTAGAGATTGTGTCCTCGGAAGACTACGAGGACTTTGTCCATGGCAACTGATCGCGACAAGATAAAAGACCAGCACGACCGTTACCGCTACGCCCGCGACAATGGTCACATTGATTACGTTACTAAGGCACAACGCTGCGAGGAGTTCTACGCCGGTAGGCAGTGGGATAAGGCGACAAAAGCCCGCCTAGCTCGTCTGCGCCGCCCAGCCCTGACGATCAATAAGGTGCTGCCCAGCATCGCGGCAGTTCAGGGAGAGCAGATTAATAACCGTGTCGATGTTGCGTTCCGCGCATCAACAAGTGGATCGCCAGAGACGGCAGCTGCGCTGGATAAGCTGTATCTGCATATCATGAATGACAACAGCTACGATGACGTCGAGAGCTTCATGTTCGACGACGGCATCATCGGCTCGCGCGGCTTCGTCGATATCCGCATGGACTACAGTAAGAACATCTATGGCGAGCTGAAGATTGAGCTGGCGAACCCGCTTAACGTCATGCTGGACCCAGACGCTGAGGAATATGATCCGGCGAAATGGAAAGAAATCTTCTATACGAAGTGGCTGAGCCTCGACGACATCAAGCGGCTGTATGGCGAAGATGTATATAAGGAGCTGCGTGGCAAGACTTCGTCAGACAGTGGGTTCGGGTATGATTTTATTGACCAGCGGATGTCCAGTTTCGGCAACATTAGCACGTTCGAGCGGGTTAGTGACGATGAGAAACGGCATCGTCGCCGCTTGCGCTTGATTGAGCGGCAGCACAAGAAGACAAAGTGGGCTGAGCATTTTGTGGATGTGATGTCTGGCGATACGCGTTTGATCCCGGAAGACTGGGATCGTAACCGGATTGCAACCACGCTGGAAATGCTTGATCACGTGGCCGTGGTGAAACGGCAGACAGAGGAGCTGCACTGGACGGCTAGTATCGACGATGTGCTGGCGCATGATAAGAAGTCTCCGTACCGTAGCTTCACACTAGTACCGTACTTCCCGTTCTTCCGACGCGGCGAAACACTGGGCCTCGTGGAGAACATGCTGGACCCGCAGGAGTTTTATAACAAGACTACTAGCCAGGAGCTGCACATCGTAAACAGCGCAGCGAACGGTGGCTGGAAGGTCAAGCAGGGTTCGCTGAAAAACATGACCATCGAAGACCTGGAGGAGCGTGGTTCCGAGACTGGGTTGGCGATGGAGCTGGATGATGTCAAGGATGCTGAGAAGATCCAGCCTAACCAAGTCCCCACGGGCCTTGATCGGCTGGTGTACATCATCGGCGAAGATCTGAAAGAGACCAGTATGGTTTCGGACTCACAGCGCGGGTTTGACCGGGCTGACGTAGCAGCTAAGGCAATCCAGGCCAAGAAAGCCAGTGGGTCGGTGAACTTCGCGAAAGCGCTGAGTAATCTACTGATCACGCGGCGCATCGTGGCTCGCAAGGTGCTGGAGTGTGTGCAGGACTTCTACACTGAAGAGCGGACGTACCGAATCACAGGTGGTGGCTTGCAGCCCACCGAAGAAGACGTCACGATCAACCAGATCACGCCTGAAGGTGAGATTCTCAACGACGTCACGCAGGGTGAGTACAGCATTGTGGTTACTGCAGTCCCGGCGCGTAATGAGTTTGAAGATAGCCAGTTCGAAGAGGCGAAGGCGCTTCGCGAGCTTGGTGTCAAGGTGCCAGATCATGTCTTGATCGAACACAGTCACTTAAACCGCAAGCAGGAGCTGTCTGAAGAGATCAAGCAGCGCACTGGCTGGGGCGATCCGAGTGAGCTGGAGCAGCAGGCGGCTATGCTTGAGAATGAACTCAAAGAGCTGGAAGCCCAGGATAAGCAGGCTAAGATTAAGGAGACTGAATCGCAGACCGTGCTTAACTTGGTTCGGGCGCAGCAGGCCGCAGATGAAGATAACGGCCAAGACAATGAGCAGCGCGGCGAGATGCAGAAGATTGTCGCCGAGCAAGAGCAGGCGCTCATGGAAGCGCAGCTTGAGAAATACAGGATTGACCAGGAGATGCGCATACGGCGCGAAGAAATGATTGCGAATCTTCGCCTCCAGCGCGAAAAGATGCTGGGCGAGTTGGCGATTAAGCGGCAGCAGGCCGATAAGGAAGCTGCTATGAGAAAGGAAGCTGCTAACCAGCAGCAGGATAAACCCACGGGAGACAACAATGGACGCGGAAGCCCAGAAGGCGCTTGATAACGTAGAAGGCAGCTTTGATGACCACTTCGACGAAACCACTGCCGATTTTGGTGATACCGGATTCGATACTGACCTGGAAGACGAAGGGAGTACGCAAGGTCAGGCGGATGAAAGCATGGATGACGCTAGCGTCGATGCGCAATCCACCGACACTGAAGAGGAGTCCGAGGCTGATGCTGATGATACAGAGACGGTTGGCGAAGCGGAGGATGATACTGAAGTAGACGAAGCTCCTAAGAAGGAGCCGTTTGTACCGAAATCCCGGCTGGATAGCTACCGCCGCCGCCTGCGCGAGGCGGAGAAGCGTATTGCGGACATGGAAAAGTCCGAGGATACGGACAAAACTGCGGACAAAACTGAGGACGCTACTGACGATCTCGACACGCAACTTGCTGCCCTGACTAAGGAATTTGCTCAGGCTACTGCGGACGCAGATGCGGACAAAATGGCGGACTTGAACATGCAGATGATGAAGCTGCAGGGCCAGAAGTTCGAGTCGATGCTGAAAGAGACCCGCACCGGGGTTATTTCTGAGTCACGCGACTCAGTGTTGACGGATACGCTTGTCGATGAATTGGTAGCAAACCACGATGTGTTGAACCCAGAGTCCGAGAGTTTCGATCAAACGCTGGTCTCGCGAATCGAAGAATTCCGGGCTTTTTACGAGCATCAGGGGTTTACAGAGTCCGAAGCGCTGGTGAAGTCGATTGAAGTGGCGATGCCGCAGGCGTTTGATCCAAAAACGGACCCAAACACTAAGAAAGCCGAGCAGAAAGCTAACTCGCTGAAGAGTAAGGTGGATGCGGCTAACCGCCAGCCGCCTAATTCGTCGAAGTCTGGCGAAGATAGCCCGAATTATGGGCGAGGCCATAAAGTCGAGATCGGCAAGATGACGTTGGATGACTTGGATACTCTGACTGATGCGGATTGGGACGAAGCATTGGGTAATAACTTCGCGGGATAATGGCCAGGACGGTGTGTTTTATTGACACACCGTCCTAATTGTGCATAATCTCTAACAAACGGCACCCGCACGATAGTCGGGAACTATAGGGTATCGCAACCCCTCCACCAGAGTCGGAATTTCGCACGCTGCAGCGATAAAACAGCAAGTACAACTTGTTATGGGGAAGGGCAGGAAGCCCACAATAGCCAGGGATGGCTGACCCCGCCACTGCCCTTTCAAGGAGGAAGTCATGGCAGTTACTAACTTTGCGGCGCTGACGACCGAGCAGAAAACTGCATGGTCGATGAAATTCTGGCGTCATATGCGTAACCGTTCGTTCGTCGACAAGTTCGCGGGCGAATCCGAAGATTCTGTCATTCAGCGTATTACCGAGCTGACCAAGGATGAGAAAGGCGCACGCGCCGTTCTGACCCTGATCGCCGATTCCAAAGGCGACGGTGTTGCAGGTGATAACCAGCTGGAAGGCAACGAAGAAGAGCTGCAGTCCAGCGACATCGTGGTTACGATGGACCAGCTGCGCCATGCTCACCGGCACAAAGGTAAAATGGCTGACCAGAAGTCTGTCGTTAACTTCCGTAATGCCGCTACCAACAACCTCGGCTACTGGATGCAGGATCGCCTGAACCAGATGGCTATGCTGACCCTGTCGGGTATTTCGTACAGCAAGGCTACTAACGGTGCTGATCGTGTAGGCTCGCAGCTGCCTGTCCTGGAGTTCGCTTCGGACGTCTCAGCTCCGACCGCGTACCGCAACTTCCGTTGGGATGAAGGCACGACTTCGCTGCTGCGTAACGACAGTAACGCTAACCTCGTTGCTGCCGATACCCTGACCTGGAACGCTCTGGTTGACCTGAAAACCCAGGCTGAGTACTACAAGCTCAAGCCAGTCCGCACCACTGATGGTATTAGCTACTATCATGTGTTTATTAACCACTTGGCGATGAACTCGCTTAAGAAGGATAACGATTATCTGGCCAATATCCGCAACGCAGGCGTCCGTGGCGACGGCAACGCTCTGTGGAAAGGCACCGATTCGGTGATGGTTGATGGCATGTTGCTGACTCCTTATCACCACGCTTACACCACGATGGGCGCAGCTTCTGGTTCGAAGTGGGGCGGCGGCACGGTAGATGGGTCGCGTATCCTTCTGTGTGGTGCGCAGGCACTCGGCATGGCCGACATCGGTCGTCCGGAGTGGAACGAAAAGATGTTCGATTATGACAACCAGCCCGGTATCAGCGTTGGTAAGATCTTTGGCTTCCGTAAGCCGAAGTACACTGACCCGCAGACCGAGACGGTTGAAGATTTCGGCGTCATGACCCTCGACGTTGCTATCTAAGGAGTACTGACAATGTCTATTACGAAAGCACAAACTGTCCAGTACCCGGCTGTAGCTTCGGTGAGCTTCACCTATGCTGATCTGACCACGACTGTTGTTGAGGATCTGTGTCAGATCCCGGCAGGAGCAACGGTTGTTGGCGGGGAAATCATCGTTGATACCGCCTGGGACTCGGCAACCTCTGCAACCCTCGACATCGGCGATGGCGCGGATGATGATCGGTATACCAGTACCATCATCAACCTTAAATCCGCTGGCCGTACTGCCCTGACTCTGACGGGCTATAAGTACACTGAGACTGACACTATTGATGCGACTCCTACCATCACTGGCGCTACGACTGCTGGTGCTGCGCGGATTAACATCATGTACGTTGTCGAAGATCGCGGCCACGAAGTTCAGGGTTAATTTACCGTGGGGACTTCCGGGGGGCATCCAGCCCCCCGGCTTTTTCCCGCATAACCTGGAGTACATAAAAAATGGCTGAACCCATCCCTATGGTTCATATTCGTACGTTTACCCTCCACACTCTGTCAGGCCATTCAGTTGGCTTTAAAGGTCCAAACAAACCAGTCAATGTGCCGCCAGATGCTGTCCAAGAGGCAATGGCTTCGGGCGCAGCCCCAGTTAACGAGGTTGATATGCCCGATAACTCGGAGGTCGCGGAGAGCAAGGAAGAGAAAGCTGCTGCGGAGCCTACCGGCCAAGAGCGCAAGACCTTGATTGTCCAGGCAATGAAGGATATTGTGGGCTTGAATAACCCGGATGACTTCGACGCAAATGGTATGCCGAAAGCTGGCCCGTTGAATGAAAAGCTGACTTTCAAAGTACAAACTGCTGAGCGCAAGGCTGTGTGGACGGAACTGAAGCCTGAACTTGTTGGTTCTTAAGGAGATGACATGGCCACGGTAGCTGAACTTATCGCGCAGTTGCGCCTGGATCTCGAAGATCCAGAGCTACCGGGGTCTGGCGATGACTCCGACTCGTTGTGGCTTGATGCAGAGCTGTTGCACTACATTGATCAAGCTCAGCGAGTATTTGCGATGAAAACCGAGTGTCTTCCTGACTCTCGAAACTATACCTCTACTATCGACGATGGCACGACTTGGGTTGATAAAGACCCAAGCATTGTTCGTATTCGCGAAGGGTATCTGACCACAGCACGGCGTACTATCACGCCAGTCACTAAGGTTGATATCGACCGGGGGTATATGATTGATGACTATGGCATTGGTACGCGATCAGATTGGCGCGTAGCTACTGGTGTGCCGGAATACGTAGTTACTGATCTTGATGCTGAGTCGGATCGGCTTGTCCCGATTCCTACCTCAGCGGACACCATTGAGTGGACTGTGTTTCGCCTCCCGCTTGATGGAATTACCGCGACAACTTCTGAACTGGAAATTGACGAAAACTGGCATTATGAGCTGCTAGTTTGGGCGAAACACATGGCTTATAAAAAACAAGACGCTGAAACCCAGGATGCTACTCGCGCTCGTGAGATGGAAGCTGACTGGAATCAGCGAGTAATCCCCGAAGCCCGAACATACTTCCGGCTTAAGTACCGGAAGGCTGGCACTACCAGCTACGGCGGAATTTAACAAAGTGAAGTCAAGTGACCAGACGCAGACGAAGGCCTATGAGTACAGGGTTAGACGAGCGCTTATCGCGCCTTGAAGCAACGGTTGAAGGTATTACCGCTGATATATCTCGACTAACGAATTTAGTTACCAAAGTTACGGACTCAATAGGAGAGCGAAGCAAGACAAATTGGGCAACAGTAGCAGTATGGGTTGGCGTTCTGATTACAATTGGGTCGTTGGTTGTGGCGGGGATTACGGCGGATTTAAGCCGGATTGAACGTTGGGGTGATCGATTTATAGAGCGATTCAATGACCATGTCTCTGATGGACACCCAGAGCGCGTAATAGCGAAGATTGCGGAGGTGGAAGGGCGTATTAGTCGCTATGAAGCTCGCGCTACAGTGCGACACGATGAGCTACTGAGGCAAGCTCGCGAAGCAATAACAAAGCGTACTGAGTTTACGCAGCATCAGCTAGATAACCTGAACGAACGGCTTACTGCGCTTGAACGCGGAAATACTGCGGCTACAGCAAACCGGTTTACAAGGCAAAACGCTGATGTAGAGTTCAAGGCGGTAAATAAACGTATAGACCGCTTGGAACAAGCGGTGATGCCGAAATTAACACAGTAAATATTAGGAGAACCCGATGAAATTGGAAGATCTGAAAAATTACATGGTCACGAATTGGTCCACGTGTAAACTAGCGTTTGCGGTAGGTGTCGGAGTTGGCGTTGTTATATCGGCTCTGCTAGGATAAATAGATGAACCTTACTGAACGCAGCCGGAAGAATCTGGTAGGCGTACATCCAGACCTAGTACGCTTAGTAGAAGAAGTAGCTGAGCGCACCTCCCTTCCCTTCATTATTACCGAAGGACTTCGCACTGCGGAGCGGCAAAAAGAGCTGCTGGAAAAAGGTAAATCTAAGACGATGAATTCTAGGCACCTTACTGGCCACGCAATTGATTTTGCGGTGGTAAAGGACGGCAAGGTGACTTGGGAATTCCAGTATTATAAGCAGCTCGCGGACTTGTTTAAGCAGGCTGCGCGGGATCTGCGTATCGACATTACTTGGGGCGGGGATTGGACTTCGTTCAAGGATGGAACGCACATTCAGCTGTCGTGGAATATGTACCCACTGACCGCCAAACCTAAAACGGTTAAAAATAGTAAAACTGTTGCCGCAGCAGCAGTTGGATTCCCGATTGCAGCCTTTATCCCCGAAGCGTTCGCCGCAATTTCTGAATTCGTCGGATATTTGACGGATATCAACGAAGATCTTGTTAAATGGGCGCAAATTACAGCTGTAATTGCGATTGCCGCGTTTATTATCCATGAACGCGTGATCAAAATAGACAGGGAGGGGGTCTAAATGATACTTAGACTCCTGGGTGGTCTATGGGGAAAGTTCGCCACGCTCATTGTTGGTGCGGTGGCCCTGCTCGCTGCAGTTTTGCGAATTCGCTACAAAGTCCGCAAAGGCGCACAGGAAGAAATGCGAGCTGAAATACAGGAGAGAACGCTTGAGCGTATCAAAACTTCCCAGGAAGTTGATGCTGATGTCGATGATATGTCTGATGGTGACATTCTTGACAAGCTGCGCGACAACGGGTGGATCCGCGACTGATTTTTGTCAGTTGACTGCGCCGATCAAGGCAAGTGCCCAGGATACGCCGGAAACGCTGCGCCAGATACTAAAACACAACGAAACCTGGAAACGAATCTGCGACAATTAGTCGCAACAGAGTTGTCCCCTTTGGCGCCTAGCGTGCCCCTTGCCCGTACAAGGGGCGGGACAACTCAAGAGCTAAGGCTTGCGGGAGTCTGAATTCTTGAGGTAAGTCAAATGGCCTTCAATGATCTTTTCACGGTCTATCCGAACCGTAACTCGGAACTGCGTAACGTTGCCAAGTTCTTTTATGAGGTTGGCAAAACCGCTGCTGGTGAAACTTCTGCGGCGCATACCTTCGGTATCGACGAGCATATGCTGGAACGCCAGCGTGCTTACGTCGCTAAGGCTCGTTCCAAGATTGCCAAGCTTTCTGAGCGTCCGCTGCCTGATCGCCAAGGCGCAGCTCGTGTTCAGCTTCCGATTGATTTTTCGGAGCCGTACGAGACTTTCACCACTGACATGGCAGGCAACGAGATCCCTCTGAACGAGGAAACCCAGCTGCTGGCTGAACAGTGGATGCTGATGGCTGCAGAACTCGCTACTTCGAACAGCGCCGCGCTGCCGGGTAGCCTGACTGCGAAAGACGCGGAGCGTGCTGCTAACAACATTGATGTCATCTCGAAGCTGCTTGATGAGATCGAAGAGCAGCAAAATGAGAACGGTGACATTTTTATCGACCTTCCTGTCACCGCCGAGCCGGGTTCCACCTTTGGCCCGTCCAGTGGTGGTGGGGCACGCTGATAACCTATGCTCCGCTACTTGCTTATAGCCGCCTGTCTAATAGGCGCAGTGCTATGGGCAGGTGGCTGGGCATGGCCGGTTATCATCGCAAACGGATTTTACGATGACATCGTGGCCTCGTATTGTGGCCACAATAGGAGATAAAGAAATGGGTGATGAAAGAGAAGATGTCGTTATTGTGACGGCAACTCAGTACACCACGGGTGGGCAGCTGCTGTCGCGGCTTACGTGGGAAACGTTCTACGATGATGTGACGCAAGCAAACGTGTTTAACACGGAAGCCACGAAGAATCTCGTTGCGTTCGCTGAAGAACTTGGCCGGATGAAAGCTGACGACCCAAATTTGCCCGGACAGCCGTGGGACGACGTCGTTTACACGGGCGAGAAAAAAGGACCCGACCGGCAAGTCCGGTAAAGGTAGATACAACTAAATGGCCCCACCCAGAAGTGCTACTTCTGGCGGGCCTTGTTGATTGCGCGTCGCCTGACACAGACGAAGAATGTTATTATTGGAATGACTTAGCGTTTCAAATTGCAAAAGAACTGCGCGCCAATGAATTTATTTCAGAGGATTGAGATATGGTTGAGTTCTTATCCATAGTCATTCCAGCGTTATTTGCAGTTATTTTTTCAGTTTTATATGGCATTTCTGTTGGCCATAGATTGGAAAAACAGAAAAGGAAAACTAAACATGGCTAAGCTACTGGTATTTGACCGTGACAACACGCACCTTGATCCAGTGAAGGATCGTGAAGGTGCATATAAGATTGGCGATGTTGTTTACGTTGCTGAGGATTCGCACGAGTACAGTGCGAAGGAACAGCAAGCGCCTTTCCGTGTGGTCACACTGCCGGGACCGGCAGCAGACTACGAATACCTACGAGCCGGTGAACCGCGCACACCGAAAGACGACAACCCAAGATCTATGCTGCGCATCACCCGCCTGATGCGCGCGTTGCTCATAGGCGACAAGTACAATCCAGGGCGGAGCCGCCGCCGACGTTGGTACAAGATTGAGGCGGATAATACGACTATCACCCAAAAACCAGTCGGGAGAGACTAATGCGATTTGACTACACAACCC
>Ga0180437_10005101_pt1 | contig 18158 bp, 17 predicted proteins | sample SS_ome_4_FD_132410 | JGI IMG/M metagenome (GOLD analysis project Ga0180437, IMG submission 132410) | Hypersaline lake sediment archaeal communities from the Salton Sea, California, USA - SS_3_D_1 metaG | ecosystem: Environmental > Aquatic > Non-marine Saline and Alkaline > Hypersaline >... | reverse complement strand
GGTCCCGGCAAAGGCCCTGGACGTGGACCCGGATGGGGTCCTGGTAGAGGTCCCGGCAAAGGCCCTGGACGTGGACCCGGATGGGGTCCTGGTAGAGGTCCCGGCAAAGGCCCTGGACGTGGACCCGGATGGGGTCCTGGTAGAGGTCCCGGTAAAGGCCCTGGACGTGGACCCGGATGGGGTCCTGGCAGAGGTCCCGGTTGGGGAGGCAGATGGAGATGGCGCCCTGGCTGGAGAAGACGATGGGGATGGGGCTGGAGAAGACCATGGATTAGAGATTGGGCCTGGATATGGCCAGCTGCAGCAGCAACTATTACAGCTGCAGCAACAAGACCTATCGTAGTTGTTGGAGAGGAAGAAGAACCCGAAGTATTACCCGAACCTCCTGGATGGATATACAGACCAAGAGAAGTATACTTAAAATATCATGAAAACGTTGCAAACCCACTTCTTGATTATAAACAGCTACCAACTTGGGAAATAGATAATGAAACAGGAACTGATATAAACATATTTACCCAAGACAGAAATGACCCCGGAGTAACACTACACAACGGAGAAAAGAACGATATTTGGCACTCAAAAAGCTTCAACTTTTTAATTAGAACAAAAGATGGCCAAGTAAAGCCATTCCAAGATATAAGAGACCACAACATAGAAATATATAGAGATGAAAATGGAGAGCTCCAAATAAGCACATGGAATTAATAAAAAAGTTGGCGCCTGAAAATAACCATTCAGGCGCCAACTTTAAAATCGGAGAAATGAATAAGATTTCAAGAAAATATTGATTCTGACATACTCTATTTGATAATATTTTAATAGAAGACAAGTGTTTTTGCGCATTTTGACAAAAAAAGGAGCTTTCTATGAGAAATAAAAGTATAATTATCTTCTCCTTATTAGCTACTGTAGCTGGATTAGGGTTCTTTAGCAATACTTATACTAGGGGCTTTAGAGGCGGTGGCTTTCGAGGTGGTGGCCGAGGAATGGGCGGCAGAGGCTTTGCCCGCGGCGGTGGCTTTCGAGGTGGTGGCTTTCGAGGCGGCGGATTTCGAAGCGGCCGAGGAATGGGTAGAGGGTTTGCTCGTGGTAGCAGCTTCAGAAGAGGCAGCGGTTTTCGAGGTAGTCGAGCAGTTGCTTTTCGTAGAGGACACGGTTGGCGCGGTGGCGGTAGAAGAGTCGCCTTTAGGGGGAGACCTGGTGGGCACGGTCGCGGTGTTAGGCGCTGGGGTAGACCTGGTTGGCGCGGCAGAGGTGTTGGACGTTGGGGCTGTCGAGGCGGCCGATGTGGCTGGCGACGTTGGGGCTGCTGGGGCGGCCGATGTGGTTGGCGCTGGGGCTGGAGATGGCCTTATTGGAACTACGGCTATGGCTGGAACTGGCCATATCGGTACTGGAGATATGACAGACCTTACACTGAGTCAGTATACGTGGAGGACAGAGCTATTGATGACAAAGGTCACAAATATTGGGAGATTTACAATGCGACCAATAGCAGACTCCGATTTAAACCATACAGCGGAACAACAAGGACAATAATGCCTTGGGAAAGAGGAAAAATTTGGAGAGCAGGAAGCTTTGGTTTCACCGTTAGAAGACCAAGCGGAGAGATTCTGAGAGATGACTCAACAAGTAAACACTTTATAATTTTATTTGATAGGGGATTTGGAGTAGAGTTTACCAATAGAAAAAATAAATGGTTAAATTGGAATGGATAATTAAATCAATTGAAAAGGGCTATTTGATCAAATAGCCCTTTTCAATTGAACTAAATTCATTAAAACAGCACGACAAAGTGCAGATTCGATACCAACAAAATAGATAGGCAAACAACAGAAAAAATACTCACCCGGAACTACCGTTTCTAAGCGAAGGCCTTCTATAATGGTTACATCATGCTCCATGAGACAAATATGCGAAGGGTGTCCCTTTTGGTCACGCTCTAATCCCAAATAATCTATTCCAACCGCTTTTACTCTTTTTTCTACCAAATATTGGGCCCCATCCTCCTGTAAAAATACGAAATTATAATCGAAGGACTCAACCGGACTTAAAAAACTATTTTTTGTTTTAAAAATTACTATCTCCCCTTCAGATATATCAAAAACTTGTAAATCGGATCGGGCTATTCCCTTAGTAATACTGGTTAAATCCAAAACTTTGCATCTGCCAATACAGCTTGAAAGCAAAACGTTATCAACAGCTTTTCCATTTTTTAAAAAATGGGATGGAGAATCAATGTGTGTTCCCGTATGACTATTGCATGTAATTTCATATTCTCGTACTCCATCCTTTTCAAATAGTTTAACAGGCTTAAAAATAACTGTTTTTCGGTCCTTATACTCTGTCATATCTTGAGTTATAGGCCAACTTATATCTATAATATCCATATTCAATTCCTGCCAATGTCAGTTTTTCTTAATTTCATGCCCACCAAATTTATTGCGTAACAATGCAACAAGTTTGGTAGCATAATTTCCACCCGAATCTCGAGACCATTTACGTATTTTTAAGGATTCTTCAATAACTGGCAACGGAATAAATTGTTCTTTACCTTCCTCAACCATCCACCTTCCCGTTCCCCCTTCTGCAATCTCTCCCATCACATCATCAAAGGTTTGCCCCTCTTTAAAAATGTCATGTGCAAGTTGCAAAATCCATGAACGAATTATTGAACCATGAAGCCAAACCCGAGAAATTTTTTCTAAATCTAAGTTTTTGTAGCACCCTTCTCTCAAAAGATGGAACCCTTCAGAGTAAGCTTGAAGCAGCCCATATTCTATCCCATTATGTATCATTTTTACATAGTGACCCGATCCACTCGGCCCCATATATCCAAATCCTTCAGGCGCAGCAATAACCGTAAGCAGCGAAACGATCTTTTCATAGGCCTCTTTTTTACCTCCAACCATCAATGAAAAACCAATATCTCTACCATGCAATCCTCCCGAAGTCCCACAATCGAGAAAACATACACCAAGCCTTTGCAAGGCATCTGCTCTTGTTTTCGAATGCTTAAAATTACTATTTCCCCCATCAATAAGAATAGCCCCGGTCTTCAAATGTGGAATCAACTGCTCAATAACACTGTCAACAATCTTATCTGGAAGCATCAACCAAATTATCTGCGTTTTTTTTGCCACATCCATAATTGATGACACAACCTTAACCCCCATCTTTTTTGCATTACCTAATGCCTCTTTATTGATATCAAAACCTATAACCTCATATTCACTTTCTAATACTCGATGGGCTATGGCATTCCCCATTCTTCCTAATCCAATTAAACCAAGCTTCATCATCCGTCCTTACTGTTTAGTCCATATTTTTTTTCAAATGCCCTGCTCTCTTTTGGCCCCTCGGAGCCGCGTTTATACTGATAGATAGGCATTTTTTTCTTGATAAGAGTATCTATAATATTCCAAGCTTGCTCTATCTCATCAAATCGTACAGAAATAGACTGCTCTCCTCGCATAACCTCTTGAAAAATTACTTCGTAAGACTCAGGAGTAACTGGTCCAAATTGGCAACTATGACAAAATTCCATTTCAATCTGAGTTAATTCATTTAACATACCAGGCTTTTTGGCATTCAGACTTAACGAAAAAGTTCCTTTAGGCCAAATGTTAATAGTAAGATTATTAGAAGCAATCGGACACCCTTGTAACAATAAACAATCCACCTTTTTAAATGTAATCTGTATCTCTGTTAGCTTCTTATTTAAGCACTTTCCGGTTCTAATAAAAAAAGGAACTCCCGCCCAACGCTTGTTGTTAACATGAAACAAAAGATTTGCAAAAGTATCGGTCTGCGAATCGGGCGCTACACCTTTTTCTGTTTTATAATTTTCATATTGGCCTAATATACCATCGACGAATGCTAAATGTTTTAATACCTTCATACGCTCATCTCGTATATAATCTCCAGTTAACATGGCAGGAGACTCCATGGCAATTAATGTTAAAAGCTCAAACATATGGTTTTGTACAACATCTCTCAATACCCCATAAGCGTCGTAGTAGATACCTCTCCCTTCTATACAAACCTTTTCATCTAAAATAATAGTAACGTGATCAATGTATTGGTTACTCCAAAGCGGCTCAAAAATACAGTTGGTAAATCTTACCAATACAATATTACCGACAACCTCTTTTGTAAGGTAATGATCTATTCGAAACAGTTGGTTTTCATCAAATGATTTAGCGATACAAGCATTAATCGCTCTTGCCGATGCAAGACTTTTACCAAAAGGCTTTTCATATACAATCCTTTGCCAAGGATTTTGTATTCGCTTAATTAGTCCTGAACTAGCACAATACGTTGTTATAGCACAAAAAAAATCTGGTGGCGCAGCAAGGTATGCGAGCCTATTGCCAGATAACCCATGTTTTTTTTCAACTTCGGAAACAAAAGCATTTAAATCTTGAAAATCTTTTTCCAAATTAAAATCAAGCCTAAAGTAATAGGTATTGTTAGACAGTTTTTTCCATACCTGTTCGTCGATATGTTTTATAAATTCCCGAGAACCTTCAAGAATATCTCCAATAGTTTTATCTTCTATCGCTGCTCCAACAATAGCAAAGGTTTCAAGTTTATTTGCTGCAACTAGACTATAAAGCGCAGGAAAAAGCTTCCTTCTTGCCAAGTCACCCGTTGCACCAAATAAAATAATTGTACAATTATTCATTGTGCCAAAACTTTCCTTGTCTCTTTTTTATATAAATCAACTTGGGGCTGGTCAAAAGGATTTACATCAAAAAGATAGCCTAGATAAATAATTTCCAACATCTTCCATTGCAGTATTTGCCCAACAAAAAATTCATTTGCTTGAGGAACATGCAACGATACAAATGGACGAGCATCCTTTTGGTATGCCTTTTTTACCCCTTGTGCAATCGAACTCATGATAAAAGATATAGATTTACCTTGTATATTTGCAACAAATTTTTCAAAAGCATCGATTTTAGGTAAAAAAACGTTTTTTCTCGGTTCAACCGTTATAAAAGTAGTAAACTTATCTCGAGGCCCCCCAAAGTAGAGCTGCGCAACCGAATGCAGGTCAGTTGTTCCTAAAGAAACAGTCGGTGTAATACCAACCTCAACAATACGCCCTTCCTTGTTATACCGTTTTCCTAAACTCTCTCCCACCAATTGTCGATACCATAATCCAATAGAATAGAAGTCTCTAGAAAATATAAATGTATCATTTATATTAGCCCCATTTTTATAATGATAGTAAGCGATAGAAGCCGTATTTACCGCAATATTTTCATCTAAATGCTCACTCGTACATTGGAGAACCATATCCATAGCCCCTGCCAATAATTTCTCAAGATCGATACCTAAAAAACCTAAAGGAAAAAGACCAACAGGGGAAAAAACCGAATATCTTCCCCCAACTTTTTTTGGAATTTCTAAACAGGTTATATGATTCTCGTTTGCATATTCACAGAGCTTTGATCCTTTATCTGTCGTAATAATAATATAGTCTCTATAACTACTTTTTTTATATGCTTTTAAAAGCTCTAGAAAGACCTCAAAGTTCGCCATCGTTTCTGTGGTCGTACCCGATTTAGTTACAACATTAAGTAATATATTGCTTCCCCTTTGTAACTCCCTCTCTAAGATCTCAACTATGTCGCTAATATAATCAGCATCGACTGTATCTGCAAAATAAACCTTAACTTTAGGATCTTGTTCGTTATATAATACTCCGTTAATTGCCTTATGTACTGCGATAGTTCCCAAATTGGACCCCCCTATTCCAACAACAACAATTGCTGTAGGAGATAGCCTTTTTTTCAATGCAATGAGGGCTTTAACGTCTTGTAAATTTTGTATATCAAAAGGAACGTTTACTGACGCATAATCGGTTGAATAAAAATTTTTCCGAGCAGTTTGTATTCTTTTTATCTCGGGAAGCAAGCGATTTCTTATCTCTATAAATTTATTTTTGCCTACACATGCATTATTGAGATTATAATCAAAAAAAATAGTTTCCATCGACAACTCCTTCTTTTTTTGTTTATACATAATTCCATACACTTTTAACAAAATTTTGATCTATATTCAATCTTTAGACAAAAAACTACAAGTAGAAATAACCCACTTAAAACCCAAAAAAATAATCTTTTTGAAATATATTTTCATATAGCGGATACAACAAAATATTTTTTAATTAAAAAAGGCAAATGAAAACAGGGAACCAGCCGCCGCAATTAACGAATAGAAAAGCAAAAACATTATAAGAATTCCTTTTGACAAAACTACCACTTTCATGCACTATAAGTGGGAGTTATGCATATTTATTGTTAATTTGGATTATATGCATATTTAAAAACCAAAATTTAAAAATATGGAAAGGAACAGAGAAATCAAAAGGCAGTCAAATAGTGAATAGGTAACATACATTTTTTGCATAGTTTAGTTTAAATTTATATTTTTAACAATCCATTATCGCGGAGGAATAAACATGAAAGCTAGAAAACTCGTTTGTTTAACTTTAGCATTATCCCTTTTGGCATCAGTCCCAATGTCAGCACTAAGTTTTCCTAATTTAAGAAGCAAAAAAACCCTAGTAGTCGTAGCCGGGACAGCTATAGCAGCTGTTACAGCCGCAATACTTGCATATTGCAAATGGGGCAGAGACAATGGTCCCGTATTTTCAGATGACGAGAAGGCCGATCTATCTGAAACATCTAAAAATATCGTTGACAAAGCTGAAGAGAGCCTGGAAAAATTGAATGAGGATATAGCCAGCTGCAAGTGGACAGAAGCAAGAAGGCTCATAGGGCTCATCTACAAAAGATACAAAACAGTAAAAATGTTAAAAACTAATAAGCAACTTGATACTCTCAACAAAAAAATTGCGGAAGCAAAGGAAAAAAATTCTGAGGAAATCATCAAATTAAAAAATGCAAATCTTCCATATGATAAACAAGCATTCAATGAGAAGGTAACCGAGATTAAAGAGCGTAAAAAGCAGCTGACCAAGATAGCTAAAGATCTTGATAAATGTGCAGAGTTAGAAGCAGAAAGACAAAGGATTCAAACTGAACTTGATAATACCATTAACGAGTTAAATGCACTTAATAAAGATGGGCTTGAAGAGGAAAAAGCAAATCTTATGAATCAGGTGAATCCTTTATTTGGCTTTTTCGAAAATGCAGTCGAAGCAAAAAGGGAAACTGTTGATCAAGAGTTAGACAAACTGGCAAAAGATGCAGAAGAAAAAAGAGCTCAACTTAAAGAAATTCAAGAAAAAGAAGTGAAGCTTCAAGAAAAAGAAGAGCAACTTATCAAAGAAAAAGAAGAAATTGTAGAGCAAAAAGAGGACACTATCCAAGAAGAGCAAGAAGAACAGCTAAAGAAAGAAGAGAAGCGCATCGAAAAAGAGCAAGAAGAAAATAAGAAAGAGCAAGAAGAAAACCAAAAAGCGAAAATAGAAACAGAACTTTCACTTCGTGGATTACATAGAAAAATACAACAAATGGAAAACAGAATGGAAACTATGGAAAACAGAGTAGAAACTGTGGAAAAGAAACAACTAGATAAAGAAGAAGAATACGGTGAATACTCTGATGCAGAAAATGACGTCTTTGGAGTCAACCTTATCGATCTCACTGCAGATGCATCCGCCAATGAAAAAAAAGAAGAAAAGAAAGAAAAAGCTAAAGTCGCTCTCGGCTTGAAAGACCAAAATGCTGCCACTGAAACAGAGAACAAGGTCACAAAAACAAAAGCAGAAAAAACAAAAGAAATAGTTGCTTCAATCAACAATGAAGAAAACGAAGAAAAGAAAAAAGAGATCAAGCGTAAACTGCTAAAGAAATAATTCTTCTTTTAAGAATATACAGAGAAGGCCCGAGGGTAGATGCCCTCGGGCCTTCTGTTGAATAGTAGATATTTTATAATTAACTTGAAAAAAATAAATTTCCATAGTAAAAAAGTAGTGTAGCATATCTGTTTGTATAAAACCCAAAACAAAAGGAATTCCCAAATGAAAAAATCAATCGGTCTTATTGCGATAATATCGCTTTTGTTATCTACTCCATGCATGGTGTCATGCGATACCACTACTAAAGAAGCTGATGCTCAAACCAAGGCGATATACGGAAAGGTGGAAACACCCCAAAATTTTGATGATCAAATAAAATCGGGGTATGTTATACTCGATTTCTATGCAGACTGGTGCCCTCCATGCAAAAAATTACTTCCTATATTTACTGAAGTTGCAACCCAATACCCAGTTATGCGATTTATTAAAGTAAATTTTGACAAGCATAAAAACCTTATTAAAAAATATGGAGTGCGCTCAATACCAACTTTGATTGTTCTAAAAGATGGAAAAGAAGTAAAAAGAAATGTTGGTGCTATGAGCAAAACAGAACTAACCAAGTGGATAAAAGAACTTCCATAATCGTTTTTAGATTTGAATAAAAAAAGGCACGGCGCCAAATGCCGTGCCTTTTTTGTCTCACGATTTTAATGGTTATTATGCTTTACACGCTTCATTCTTTGTGCTATTTTTATTTAAAATGGGCTCAATGACCTAATCATGTAGGCTTTTTAAATATGAAAATAAACTCAATTTGAAAGACAAAGAGATTATTATGTTTAAGGTAAGAATAAAAATCATTATTTTCTCTATTATATCGATAATAGTCATACCAACTCTTTCTATGGTTCGACGACATAGTCCAAAAGAGAGTGCCCAATCTTTACCCATCAATATTCCAAGCAGAAGAGCAGAAAGCGAAGATGAGACTTATTTTAAATCAATCATTGGAAGACCCCGCGCCCATTATTCGATGAAAAGCATAGAAGAGCTTATGCAAAGCAGAAAAAAGGTAGAAGTAGAAAATCAAAACCCCTTAAAAAACAGAAACAAAACACCAAAGTCCGAAATTAAAACATGGGTAAAATCAATATTACATAATCTTATAGAAAAAGATGAGGATTTTTTTGGAGCTAGTCTAGGACAATTGTTAGCGCAAGCAGAAGAGGAAAAAGAAAAAAGAACAAAAAATAATATCATCGTTAAAAAAAATATCTATGGAGCCCCTTGCATCTTCAGGCCCACAAAACGAAAAAGTAACAATCCAAACAAATATATTCCAAACAAGCGCTTTGAAAATAACTATCATGTTAACACAACATATACATCTAGGCCCAAAAATTTAATCAAAGAATGCCAAGTAACAAACGAAGAAATGGTATTTATTTTAAACAACAAAAGAATGCTTACGTATTATATGAGTAAAGAAGGATTATCAAATCCGGCATCACTCATTTTTAGATTAAATGAATCGGAGGATATAAATAAATTGGAAAAATCCCAACTTGCGACTATACTCGATTGTGTAAGAAATATAAAGGAGGCTGGTAAATGCATAGAAAGATACCCGAAGACTCTTCTTAATAAAAATAAAAACTTCTATAAGTTTTTAGAAAAGAAAACGGGATCTTCCGGTATAGCTATCCTTACTACCCTTACCACTCTTGCCAAAATCAGAACCAAGAATAAAATAGACACCTTAGGCCATATTAAAAGCATATTCAATATAAATAAACAAAATTCATCAAGGCATCTAATTAATCTTCTCTTTCATATCAATGAAATAGAGAAAAAAGGAAAGAGATGGCTTGCATTTATAAACACAGGAGAATACAAAAAAAGAACAAAGAAACAAACAAACAACAAAGCACCACTAAAACATTTGGTCTTCGGAAAAAAAAAGAGAAATAGCAAATCACATATGCTTTAGAATAAATGGCGCAATATCTGAAAGTTGTGTTATAGGCAATTCTCTATTACTATTGGCCAAATCTTTTTGTATAAAAATGAACGGAACTGGATTTGCTGTATGAGCTGTATGCGGCTGGCCAGTGTGAACATCAAACATCTGCTCAGCATTGCCATGGTCACCAGTAATATAGATCGTCCCATCCATTTTTTTAATCACTATGTCATATAATCTCTTCAGTTCATGATCTAAGCATTCTATGGCCTTAATTGTTGCCTCAAAGTCCCCCGAATGTCCAACCATATCAGCATTAGCATAATTAATAATATAAAAATCTTTTGGATCATTTTTTAAAGACTCTATCACCGCAGAGGTTATAAGCTCGGCAGACATCTTAGGAGCTTCAGCATAGCTTTTTAACTGAAGAGAAGGAACCAAAACTCTTATCTCATTTTCTAATTTACCTTCTCTTCCGCCACTAAAAAAATAGGTCACATGTGCATATTTTTCCGTCTCTGCTATGACAAAGACCGTTTTGCCATTTTTTGCAAGTAGATCCAACAATGTATTTTTTACCGGCTTTTTTTCAAACATAACGTGAGTCTGCAAATTATCTGAATATCGTACGGGGGTTACAAAATATACCACTTCCTGTGATATAGGAAATAAATCAAAGTCTGGATCCATGAATGCTGCGGTTAATTGTCGAGCTCTATCTGGCCTAAAATTAAAAAATATAATCCCATCTCCGGCCTTTATAGCGCTATTTTTATCGATTAATGTCGGCAATACAAATTCATCAGATACTCCTTCTTTGTAGCTTCTTTTAAGCAGATCTTTCCAACAGGGACAACCGCGCAGATGCTTTTTACAAAACAAACGGTTCTCACTACTTATGTTGCCAGTCAAAACTCGATATGTTTTTTCAATTCGCTCCCAATTATTGTCTCTATCCATGGCATAAAATCGGCCATGTATTGACCCAAGCGTCCCAACACCCTCTGTGACCATAAATTTATCCAGCATATGTAAATACTGTTCAGCGGTTCTTGGCCCAACATCTCTTCCATCCAAAAAAACATGCACATATACCTCTTTAATGCCCTCTTTCTTTGCTGCCTGTAAAAATGCAAAAAGATGCTCTATATGACTATGAACTCCCGAATCAGACAAGAGGCCCATTATATGAAGTCTGTTACTCCCATTTTTAATACTTTTTAAACTCCGTGTAAGCGTCTTATTTAAAAAAAAGGAGTTATCCTGTATAGCGTCATGGATAAAGGCAACAGGCTGCTTAATCACTCTTCCAGAGCCTATGGTAAGATGACCAACCTCCGAATTACCAATATATCCATCAAGAAGACCAACGTGGGCCCCAGCGGCAAGGATAACCTTATTTGGATATATTTTTAACCAATTATCTAAATTTGGAGTATTTGCTTGTGCTATTGCATTGTAAGACTCCTCTGAACTAAAGCCGAATCCATCTAAGATTATAAGCATTATAGGCTTGATTTTCCTCATAGTCACTACCCTTTTTTCAAAAAAACATATTATTATTTTGATGGTATCATGTCCAAGAGGTAGTTGTATAGAAATAGTTATCCTGAATATCTCAAAAGAGCAACAATCATTGAAAAAAAGAAAGCTTCATGCTATAATTGTAATAAAGTAAAAGTATTATTATATCTTCTTATTTGGAGGAAAACGATGAAAAAAAGTATAAACCTATTGGTACTTCCTATGTTATTAACTTTGGGAACAGGATCATTTGCTATGAACACACAAAACTCTGAGGGTCGTTGGCAAACACCACCAAGAAGAACGCCTTCAGGGCCAACACTTAGTGCAAAAAAAATGAAAGAGTATGCAAGAGAAGAAGTAGGGTATCGCAATAAAGTATTTCAAGAGATGAAATCACCCTCAGATCCAAATCTGATAGCATTAAGAAATGCACTACGAAACGTAGATAGATTCGAAAAAAATCATACAGAATATTATAACAATCTGCCATTTCACCCAAAAATAAAAAAGTGGATAAAAGAGAATACCAGAGTCCATTAAGACAAACTTCAGTTCGGAACAAATAAAAAAGACTATTCTCAAGAACGTAGGATAGTCTTTTTTGTTGTAATTTTTTTACAACCTTTCTATTATGGGTCTGATTAATTTTTAAACTACTTATATCAAAGAAGGGAGATTAGAAAAATGATCAGAAAACTGTTTATTACAACTATCTTGTATGCAGCTCTTATGTTACTAGGCCTCCGTGCGACACAAAAAAAAGCAATACAACCCCACGCACTCAGCCCAACCTCTGGCCATATATCATTTATTTTGTTCACGCTTATAGGAAATACCCTTAGAATGGAACAATATGACTTACAGGAAGTAAAAAGTTTTCAGCACATCATACACAAAGATGTTCGAGATAAAAACCTTATCTTTAGTATCGACTTGGCTGAAAAGGGAGCAACACCACGAACGATACAGTGGGATGAAGAAACCCCAGGACAATTACATGTATTAGCCGGTAGAAAAAATAAATCTAAGCTATATGCAATCGATTTAGAAGGAATTTTTGACGATACAGATGAAGACGTTGTAGCAATCTGTTTTGATTGCAATATAAAACATAAAAGAGTTGAAGGATCATGGAATGCCGATATTGACATAATCCTTCCCATAAAAATCAATAGTTCAGATATGAAACTAGTGTTTGATTCTAAAGTAAAAGGCGCCTGCGGCTTCCTTATGGAACATAACTCATTCTGCGATTTCATTAAGATCACAGGTGAGCTAACAAAAAAAGAAGCTCTTCAAAACAATGTGATAACAGAAATAAAACCAGAAAGTAATTTCAAGATAATCTTAGAAAAAATAAAAAATGGCACAATCTATCTAAAAAATATTACGATGTCATCATTATTGACAATAAGACGCATAGTTGAAACATCTCTGTCCACTTGTATTGGCATGGTATATAAAAAATAGGGTAAACCATCTTAGTAAAAAAGGTTCTGTAAAAAAGAGCCTTTTTATTAAAAAAATTTCAAAATCATGTAAATTATTATACATTATTGGTAATATTGTGGATAACAAAAACCTATTATAAGGAGTCTCAAATATGCAAAAAAAATATATTATATCGTTGTTAATATGCCTTCTGTTATCAGGAGCGGCTACATACTCCACCCAAACTACGGAACAGAAACAGTATGAGTCCTACGAAGGTATATGTGATGACGAGATCCTAACCAATAATGATGAACTTGATGATATAGTAGACAGTGCAATAGAAACCGGTGTTCTAAAAGACAACATTGAAGTAAAAAAACTGTCGAAATGTGAGCTATTTTTAAGAAAAACAATGGTGCTATTAGTATTACGGCCTTATCTTTACTTAGCAGATAGATATAGCAGATCCAAAGATTGGACAATAAAAGCATATAAAATATCTAAAAATTGGATGGCCCAAAAATATAAGCTATCTACAACATGGCTTGGAAAACAGATACAAAACGTATGGAAAAAGTCTTGTAAAAAAGAAAAGAACCTAAGTACCAGTGAACACAAGCAATCAATCTAAGCATGAATTTGCTTTTTATATAGAAGATATTTCGTCAATATGCAAATCGCTTTCTCAGGGAGACGAATTGCATATTGACAATAAGCAACTCTTCCATCGTATAGAAAATATTGTCAGACTAAAGCCTGGTGAATCTTATACTCTTTTTGACCGATTAGAACATATTAAGCTCTGCTTAACAGGTACCAAGAAGAAAAGAGATGTCATTGGTTCCATACTACAAAAAGAAAAGAATGAACGCTTAAAACCGAATATTACGTTTATACTCCCCCTTTTAAAACGAGAACATTTTGAACATGCTTTATACTCACTTGTTGAGCTAGGGGCTCAAACAATTCAGCCTATTATGGTGCAAAAATCCCAAAAAAAATGGGATACCCAAAGGACCTATGCCAGATATATCAATATTATGATAACAGCAGCAGAACAGTCTAAAACATTCGCGTTTGCTCACCTCAACCATCCAATAAAATTGGAAGCCTTATGCGCAAAATTACATGCTGAGGAAAAGAAAATATTCTTTGACCCAAATGGCCAAAATCTATACCAAACCATTGAAAAAATTAAATCAAGTTCTTATGATAAAATAGTCTTAATGATCGGACCAGAAGGAGATCTTTTAGAAGATGAAAAAAAGTTTTTAAGGGATAACAATTTTATTTTTTGCAAACTCACTCCAACAATCTTACGCTCATTCCAGGCGGCTACAGTAGGCTTAGGAGCATTTAGATCTTTACTATAAACTATTTAAAAAAAGGAGTTTTATGAAGACCAAATATTGTAACATAAGGATGGCTTTAGTTTTTTGTTTGGGTTTTAGTCTTGATACAGGCTTGATTCATTCTATGAATGTAGCGAAAGAAGCAAAAGAGCAAATCAAGCCCACCTCCAAAAAAGAGCCCACACTTAAAACAACCATTCCGCTACCAAAAAAGGCACCTCCTGCACCATCCGAAAAAAAATCGATCGAAGCAAATGAAAAAGATGATACCTTAACATTAGATGGGATATTCAATTATATAAGAGGATTGATTACAACCGGCGCAGATGAAGCAATAATTAACGTTTTGAAAAATATTTGTGTGGAAGAAAAGATTGTTGCCATATTAACACGTATAGTCAAAGAAAAAAACTCAACCTTATCGAGAGAAGATAAACTCAACATACTTTTTTCGCTTGCTCAATTTTACCAAAACAAAACTAAAACAAAAAAAGAAATTTTAGATATAATAAAAAGAGAAAACCTTATAGAATCTGACCCGCCCCTTTTGATCATAGCAGTAGATTCAAAAAATGAAAAAATTATTCCCCATGTTATAGAATGGGATAAGAAGCACACGGGGGAAAAAAAATCTAAAATTGCTAAAAACTCTTTACGGTTTGCCGTCAAAAGTAGCTTATCAAAACACCTAAAAGAAATTCATAAACATATAGCACCGTTTGAAGAAGATCATGCAACTGAACTGCTTTTGCTCTTGGTAAAAACAAATCAAAAAGCTGATGCCATTCCCTTTTTGGTCAAACATGGTGCAAAGGTCAATGCTGTAGATAAAGAAACCCAACTGACCCCCCTAATTTTAGCAATAAAAAAACGTAATTTCGAAATGGTAAAAAAGCTAGTCGAGGCGGGAGCAGATGTAAACCAACGAGTAAAAATAGTTAAAGATAAAAAGCTCCATACAGTTGAAACGCCTCTCTGGGCGGCCAGAGATGCAAAAGATGCAAAAATAGAAATATACCTAAAACAGAACAAGGCTAAGGATTAACATCAAAAAGAAGAAGGACCGTTGACCTTTACAACAAAATCCTTGAGATAAATAGGTAGAAGCTGATTTTCAAACTCCTGACCTTTCTTAAATGTATTGAGGGCAATACGCCCTACCTGTCCCACTGAGCATTGTAATGGTAAAAAATCGGGAAATACAGCCTTTTGCCCAAAATATTCTAGTATATTATGCCTATATTTTTCAGCTCCATTCCCTAAAAATTTGATCCGGATATTAGAAAAAGATGCTTTTAATTCTGCAAGTAAGACAGAAATATTTTTGTAACCTTTTACTCGGTTTGAAGTGTGAGTATCCTCTATCCCAAAATAAATATCTTGGGCAAAAGCATCCAGTAATGCAACCGTAACTTCATGTCTATTATCATGATACTCTTCTAAGAGCGCATCTAATCCATCGACCCCTATAAGCGGCTTTTTTGTTGCAAATCCAAGGCCATTAACAGTCGCTATGACAACGCGTAAAGTCGTAAATGGACCAGGCCCTTGATTTGCTGCAATAAAATCAAGATCTAGTATCTTTAAATCATTCTTTTCTAGGACAGAATTAATCATTGATATAATATATTTGCTTGCTCTTCTCTTGTCATCATAGATCTTTTCCAAAATCTCGTTATCCTTAAAAAGAGCAACTTCTATACCTTTATACGTATGCTGTAGAGCTAAAAATCTATTCATATGTGTTAATTGCGGTTCTTACATTTTTGCTGTTGATAAAAAATACTAAACGCGTCAAACTCTATGGCATTCTCCTTTTTAAGAACTATTTTACCACAATTTAAACATTTCCACCCATCGAAGTTTAAAAAATGGTCAAAAAATGACTGAAGCACCATAAGCCCCCCACATTTTTTGCACTTCATACTACACCTCTTTAGTTAAAGGTTACTAAGCTTTGTATTTTTAAGCTTGCCAAAGCCACACAAGCCTTTTTATTCAAGCGTATAGAAACCCTACTGCTTCTCCCTTTTACTTAAAAGGATATTCTATCGGCATAATTTTTGTCAATAAAAATTATAAGTAAGTCAAGTTATACTGCTTTTTTAGACTGAAGATACACAAGAAAAGAGTCTAAAATGAACGCTGCTGCAATTGAATGAGAAAACAGTTTATCCTCTTTTGTTTTTGTCTTTTTCACCATAGCAGCCCTTTTGCTACTTAATCGCTCGTCCCACAGCTCCCATTTGATCGTATCAAACCTTTTCTCAAGTCTATCAGCCAATGATTTCACTTTCTTTGTCTGCTCACTCTCTTTTCCCTTCATGGTTCGAGGATTTCCTACGACGATTGTCTGTATATGCTCTTTACCAATGGTCTCTATCAAAAAATCCTCTATATGTTTGGTTTCTATAGTTTTATACGGGCGTGCAAACATTCCTAATGGATCAGATATAGCTGTGCCTGTCCACTTATCTCCTATATCGAGGGCTAAAATTTTCAACATAACTCCTTTAGAGTTTATTATTATTTCATTCAAAAAAAGAGTATAATGAAAGTATACTTTTGACAACATCGGGTCAAAATCTATTTTCTTTATATAAGAGGAAAAAAAATGAATCTATCTCCTATTTTTGAAAATGTAATGCATTTTTTACTCGGATGGCCGTTAATAATCTATGTTATAGCTATTGCGCTTATTTGTACGATAGCACTCTCATTTGTTCAAATACGATATTTTTTTAGATCCTGGAAGTTCACCCTTTTTCCTGAAAAACCGGAAGAAAAAGAAAAAATAGATATGACCCCCTTCCAAGCATTTGTAAATGCATTAAGCACAAGCTTAGGAAACGGTAGTATTGCAGGTATGGCAACCGCAATCTACTCAGGCGGTCCGGGAGCCGCCTTTTGGGTGGTGGTCATAGGTCTGCTCACTATGGCTATTCGATATGCTGAAGTTTTCTTAAGCACCTATTTTAGAATACAGACTCAAGAAAAATCGGCTATCGGTGGTCCAATGTTATATTTAAAAAGTATTATCGGGGGCAAAACGCTCTCTTACCTCTATGCAGTTTCTTGTCTGCTTTATGGACTTATTGTTGGGTGTGCAATGCAAACAAATTCGGTAAGAATAAGTGCTGTTGCCACCTGGGGGGTCAAGCCAATAACGGTTGCAGTTATTCTACTCTTATTCATTATGTACGTTGTTATGGGCGGAGCACCCCGCGTTGTGAAAGTATCAGACAAAATTGTACCTATCAAAGTATTTCTCTTTTTTGGTTCAGCACTGATCATCCTCATATATCACTATCATGCATTATGGGGGGCCTTACAGTTAATTGTCAGCAGCGCCTTCTCACCAACAGCAGTGGCAGGTGGAGCAATTGGCTACTCTGTTTTACATGCGGTACGGTATGGCATGATTAGAAATATAAATGCCACTGAATCTGGACTCGGTACCGCTGCAATATTTTTTGGTGCTACAGGAAGTAAAAAACCGGTAGAATCTGGCATCATGTCAATGCTTATAACCTTTACCAGTACCCTTGTTGGTTTTTTAATCTGCTTATGTATAATAGCAGCAGGCGTATGGGATACTGGGCTTACGAGTACCGCCTTAACTATTTCGGCCTATGAAACCGTCTTTGGCCCTTTTGCCGGATGGATTGTCAGCTTTCTTTCTATATCGTTTGGCATTGGCGTGGTAGTAGGATTTGTATATGTGGCAAAAGAGTGTTGGCTATTTTTAACTAAAGGAAAATTCGCTGTTCTATTTGATATTATATTCTGCCTTATGGCCTTTTATGGCGCACTCATGAATGTTCATGTTGTTTGGGCCGCAGGAGATATTATAAATGCAGGCATGCTCGTTATCAATCTGTTTGGAATCGTCTACCTTCTTCCACTCATCAGAAGAAAACTTGTAACCTATACACGTAAAAACAATTAATTAACTTTTGACTAAAAAAACGAACGTCCCTATAATAGCTACGTTTTGAAAAATCAAATAACCTCAGGTAAGAGAACCTGGTTGTCAGGAAGGACTGGTTATGAAGATCATCAAAAAAGGCTTATCTTTGAGCATTGCAACCTCTTGTAT